>RCMY010000045.1_pt1 | contig 104888 bp, 102 predicted proteins | sample 2041341 | NCBI WGS metagenome assembly RCMY01 (sample SAMN09708234, study PRJNA481090) | Marine sediment metagenome, whole genome shotgun sequencing project. | reverse complement strand
TTGTAGAGCGAAATCACTATTAACTTTCAGTTTATCCGATATCAACGAGTTATGTAATATCATATTCAATGAACTTTGATCTGTAAAGTGTCTGGTATCACCAGCTTGGGATATCAACCAATTGATCATTCCATATGATTTCTTTCTCCAGCTTTATGACAAGCACAATTGATGAGTAGACATGACTTCGCGAGCCATGGGGAACAGCAACACCCCGTCCCATTGCGGTAGGTGACGATTTCTCCCGAAGCATCATTGACTCAAAGAAATGTGAGGATACATAATTATCAATCTCAAGATAACCACTATATTTTTTAAGTATTGCATCACGATCTGTTAGGGACTCGTTAAAAATATAAATATGATTATTAAAAACTTTACTTTATTAAATAAACCAAATAAAAATTTTTTGCATTTTTATTCCCAAAGTTGGTGCAAAAATAGATTTTATCATTTCTTTACTTTGAAAAATTTTAAGGTAATATATTATTGTTCAATATAAATACATAATTTCATTTCTAGCATACAGAAAAAATTAATAAAAAAATATTAAAATTTAAAAAAATACATATCTGTCATATACACAATTGCAAATAAAAAAAGTTTACAGTAAAATCACCGATATTAACAGGGCCCTTAATATATAAAAAAATTATTTTAGGAGGAATGATAATGTTAGTTAACATGAAAGAAATTCTGGAAACAGCGGAGAAAAACCAATATGCCATAGGATGTATAAATACACCTAATGTAGAAACTATAAGAGCTGTCATAGGTGCAGCAGAAGAGCTTAATACTCCTGTCATCATCGATCATGCTCAGGTACACGACTCGCTTATACCTATTGAAAGAATAGGACCGGAAATGATTGCATATGCGAAAAAAGCCAAAGTACCCGTTTGTGTCCACCTTGACCACGGAAGCGACTATAACTTTGTCATGAGAGCAATTAGAGTAGGATTTCCGTCTATTATGTATGACTGCAGCGAGCTCCCTTACGAGGAAAATCTCAAAAATGTAAAAGAATTTACAAAAATTGCTCATAATCTTGGAATTACTGTAGAAGCCGAGCTTGGTATCATGGCTTCTTCCGAGGAAGATTCACATGGCGGAAAAGCTCTTACGAATGAAGAGATCAGAAAGTATTTTACAGATCCTAAACAGGCGGCAGAATTTGCTGAAAAAACAGGATGCGATGCTCTTGCTGTATGCTTTGGTACTATGCACGGAATTTATGCCGAGCCTCCTAAATTAGATATTACAAGAGTAAAAGAAATCCGAGCTGCCCTGCCTAAAAGCTGCAGAGTGGTAATGCACGGTGCGTCGGGAGTGGAGTTTTCGGAAGTACAGAATGCCATAAACGCAGGATGTTCTAAAATAAACTATTATTCGTATATGGCCAAAGCTACTACAAAATTTGTTATGGAAAAAACTGCTGAAACAAATGGTAAAATTCCATATCACGAACTGCAGGAAGCAGCATTTGAATTTATGAAAGATTATGCTAAAAATGTTATAAAAGCTTTCAAAAACGGAAAATAACTTATTTTTAAAGGAGATGTACATTTGTGAAAGAAATTAATTTATCAGATGTGATTCCGAATAATCTGGTTATTCTAAATCATGAACCATTTCAAAACAAAGAAACAATGTTTGATATATTATCCAAAAAATTTGAAAAATCCGGAATTGTTTCTGATGCCTGTGCATTTAAGCATTCACTGGAACATCGGGAAACTCTGGGATCTACATATATGGGAAATCTTATCGCACTTCCGCACGGCAGATGTAAAGAGGTCCTAAAACCAGGAATGGCTTTTTGCAGATGTTCTGATATATTTCCTTATGAATCTTATGACGAAAAAGGCGATGTCAGATATATATTTATGCTTGCCATATCGGAAAATGATATTTCTAACAATCATCTCCGCATTCTGGCAAAACTTGCCGGTCTTCTGGCAAACGACGAATTTGTAAAAGCACTGGATCTGGTAAATAATCACAGTGAGCTTATGACATTAATAGAAACTGCAGGTACTGATGATTAAAAATGAAATTCTCCAAAACTTAAAATTTTATGCATAATCCGGCTGACTATTCTGCCGGTTATGGCAAGGGAGGTATATTATGAAAATTATTGCTGTTACATCATGTGCCACAGGTATCGCACACTCTTATATGTCCGCTGAAGCAATTAAAAAAGCTGCCAAAGCAAAAGGACACAGCTGTAAAGTAGAGATTCAGGGAGCTCTCGGAATAGAAAACCAGCTCTCAAAAAAAGATATTGATTCAGCAGATCTTGTTATTCTGGCAAATGATGTAGGTCTGACTAAAGCTGAACGTTTTGAAAAGGTTCCAAAAGAAAAAATCAGGAAGTTTTCGCCTCATGAAATTATAAAAAAACCTGATATTATTTTTGAATAGTTAATATTTAAAATTTAACCGCAAAATCGTCTGCAGTCTGAATAAATAAAATGAATTGTATTTTTTAAACAAGAAAGAGAGGGTAAATGAATGAAAGATAATGTTAAAGAAATTTTTCATGAATTAAAACAGTCCATGCTGACAGGTGTATCATATATGCTTCCGTTTGTCGTGGCCGGGGGGATTCTTATTGCAGTTGCCTTTGCATTGGGCGGAATATATGTTTATGACAGTAAGGGATTTGTAGCTGATATGTTTTTCTGGGGGAAAAAGGCATTTGCCATGATGGTTCCAATACTTTCCGCTTATATAGCTTATTCTATAGCAGACAAGCCTGCTCTTCTTGCAGGACTTTTCGGCGGTATGCTTGCCGATGATATAGGTGCAGGATTTTTCGGCGGACTTATAGCCGGTATATGTGCCGGTTATCTGGTTAAGGCTCTGAAAAAAATACCTATCCCTATTGTGTTAAGATCACTGCTTCCTACTTTGATCATACCGGTTATAAGCGTCCTTGCCATTGGTATTTTGATGCAGTATATTCTGGGACAGCCTTGTGCTTGGCTTAATAAAACTATGGTTACTACCCTTGGGAGTATGAGCGGAAGCAGCCTTATTATACTTGGTATAATTCAGGGCTGTATGCTTGCCTTCGATCTTGGAGGACCTGTTAATAAAGCCGCTTATGCTTTTGCCATAGCTGCCTTCGAGGCAGGCAACTATGCTCCGATGGCTGCTAATTTTATAGCCTCTATGATCCCGCCTTTTGCAGTAGGTATTGCAATGCTCATTGCCAAAAAACGTTTTACCACAGCTGAAAGAGGTACTACTTCCGGTTGTATTATAGGCGGCTTTGCCATGATCAGTGAATTCGCCATACCATTTGCAGCAGGAAGTCCGCTCTTATACATACCTTGCTTTATGGCAGGAGGAGCTGTTGGTGCTACTCTCTCTCATCTTTTCGGTCTTACTCTGAAAGCACCGCATGGCGGCATGTTTGTTATCTTCTTATGTAATAACATTCCGTTATTCCTGCTTTCTCTTGCAGCAGGGACGGCAGTAAGCACAGCTTTAATTCTTCTGTTTAAAAAGGCACCTGCCGAAGACCCGGAAGCTGCATAACTTAGTGTCTACAGCAGACCGCAGCTTATAAAAATGTATAATTCATATTTATAAACTGCAGTCCGGCTTACTTAATCAGTTAAATTCATTTAAGAGAGGTAAATATGAAATATAAAGGTGTAATATTCGATCTTGACGGCACAATTCTGGATACTATTTATGATTTGGGAAATAGTGTAAACAGCACACTTGAAAAATACGGCCAGCCGCTTCATACCTATGAAGAATATAAAAAGAAAATAGGAAAAGGATTCAGGGATTTGATAAAAAGAAGCTTTCCCGAAATGACGGAAGAAATTATACTGGAGCAGGCTTTAAAGGACTTTCTTGAAATATATGACAGATCTTATATGAATGATACAAGACCTTATGACGGCATTTGTGAAGTATTAAAAGTTCTTACAGCAAATAATATAAAACTAGGAATCAATTCAAATAAAAGAAATGATTATACCAATAAACTGGTTGAAAAATTTTTTTCTGACATAGATTTTTTCGGGGTTTTTGGTGAAAGAAATAATATTCCGAAAAAACCGGCTCCTGACTCTGCATTGGAAATCGCAGAACTAATGAATCTGAATCCTGATGAAATTATCTATATCGGTGATTCCAAAACGGATATTCTGACAGGACATAATGCTGGTATGGGGTCGGCAGGAGTTTTATGGGGGTTCAGAGATAGAAAAGAATTTGAAGAAAATAATGCCGACTATATTTTCACTGCTCCTTATGAAATTTTAGAATTATTTGATATTTAGCAGAAACTCTTTTTTATCATTATATAAACAGGGTTGTACAATTTTTAGTACAACCCGTTATTTTATATTTAAAACCAGACAAATCTCTTTTCCGGATATTTTTAAAATCATTTTATTTGATCAATCATCCCATTCCTCATATATATGACTAAAAGGATACTCTTCTCCTATTATGTTTTCCAGATATTCATCAAAGCTGTTTGCTATGACAATATAACTGTCAGGATCATGTAAATAACGTATTATCTGTCCTTTTACCCCTTTTCCTTTCGGATCAAAGTCTATAAAAAGACGTGATGTTCCGCCGTTATTTATACAATCTGAAAAATTCAGCCATTTATTATGTGAAATATTCATTTTTATTCTTTTGTCAAAATCTTCGCTGTTTTCTTTAATCCAGTCTTCTCCGTATATTTCCTCTATACTTTGTTTATTGTAATTCTTTTCTGCTTCCTCTAATATTTGAACACAGGATTTTAGATAATAGGGATATTCCCCGCTCTCTACATCAGAACTCAAAACAGGAAGCAAAACATATACATCATCTATTTCTTCATGGTATGTTCCCCTCTTCATCCTCCATAAGTCCAAAAGCGACTCCGGACAGTCAGGATAAAATTTCTCCAGCCTTGATATTTCATCTTCTGTCGCCGGCGGTATTATTTCAAATTTTTCTATCTGCTCATCTGTCATCAATTCTTCCAATCCTTCAAAATATCTGTCCGCTAAACTCATTTCATTCTCTCCTTTTGTAACTATTATTCAAAAAACATATTATCAAACAGCTCGTCTATTTCTCCGGAATTGCAGTTATCTCTGTATATGCCGTTAAAATAAAGATATACAGCTGTCCTTCTTATCAAAAGGTCTATTGTTTTTTTCCCTTCATCGGCTGCAAAATTATTTTTTGCTTCATATGCTTTTTTTACATCCTCACCTAATATTTTTATCACAGAATTCAGCTCCTCAGCTCTTCCTGTATAGTTCGCAGCCCATAGCTGCCTTTCTTTTTCAGGCATCATTTTACACCTTTTTATCTCACCGGCTCCGAGTTTTTTCGCTTCTTCCTTAATATTATCCATAAATTTTACATTTTCAGTCTCTGCATTAACAGCCAAAAATAAGCATAAAAATATCAGAAAAATAATTTTCCTCATCATTCCTCCCAAAAAATCTTGTATATTATCCGGTTCATTTTATTAAATAATCCGGAATATTTTAGTACTCTGCGAGGAAAAAAGGAAGCAGCTGTGCATTTATTGTGCTTCCCTATATCATTCGTCCAAGCAGGCTCTTTTTATATATCATTCCTAAATTCAGTTCTTTTATATTAGTATACCCGATATAACATGTGCATCTGGAATAACGGCATCCGTCACTGACCTTCATATCTGTAATATTTTCCTTAAATATGTTCCCCAGATTTTTCCTGTCCTGCCAGCATCTATGTATTATTCCGTTATATTCCATCCAGAATACATTTTCACCGGTTCTGCATTCACATCCTCCAGATCTGTAATTTTTCAGATTTATTTCAAAAAACGGATCTGCTTCTGTTAATAATTTTATATCTCTTTCAGAATAATAATTTTTCTCATCCTTATAAGCATTAATCCATAGATAAGGACTTGTATTTTTCAAAAGCTTCATTTTTTCTTTTAATCTGAAAATCATATCAAAATTTTCATGAACACCCACTGTCCCCACAGAAAATCTTATATTTCCCCTGTCAAGAAATTCTATATTTTTATAAAAATCTTCAAGTCCGGTTTCATCGGGATGATATGTCGTCCATAATATAACCTTATCTTTATTAACATTTTCCAGCCATTTCAGCTCCCCGCTTAAATTAGTCTGAACTACAATTTCCATGATATTATCCAGATTTGCCAACATCAGAATTCCTGATTTATAATAATCGAAATTCAGTACTTCTCCTCTAGGTGCAATAAAAATCCTAAATTTTTCCGTACTTTTTTTCAAAAAATCGATAAATTTTCTAAAATATATCTTATCCTTTTCCAGATCATTCTTATTTAATTTATATTTTGAAAAAGGACAGTAAGTGCATTTATAATTACAGTATCTTAAATAATTTCTGTAATAAATTGTATATTCCATAATTACTCCGTAAATTCTTCCATTTTTCTCTTTATCCCGTCTGTTATAAATAATGTCCCTATATAGTCAGAATACTTCAAACCCTTTGCCGAAGGAAAAATCCTGTTTCCTTCCCTGATCAGATAACCTTCATTTATCAATTTCTCAAGCTCACTAAACTCCTCTAAAGGCTCAGTATGAAATTTTTCTCTGTAATCTTCAGTATTAAATCCGGTTATTTTTAATATCGATTTTAAAATATATTTTATTTTCTGTTCTTCTTCTGATAATTTATATCCGTACTCTGCAAAAGCAAAATTTTCTTCCTTAAGATAATCATCTATTATACTGTTTATATTTTTATCCTCCACTGCATACTTCCTTGAATAATGTACATTTCCTATGTATGACCTTGCACCGCACCCTATTCCGAGCATTTTATTTTCCTGACAGGAATAATCCGGGTATAATTTATCTTTCATTCCTTCTGATATAAAATTTCGCATGGAGGTTTGTATATATCCTTTTTCACAGAGAATTCTCACGGCATTATCATACATTTTTCCCATCAGCTCATGATCTGCCTTATAATTTTCAAATAATCTGGTTTTTTCCCTTACATATAAGGGATATATAAATATTTCCTCTGGTTTATGACTTATCACTCTGCAGAGTGACTCCTCCCAGCTTTTCATTGTCTGTCCCGGAAGTCCGTAAATAAGATCAAGATTTCTGATTTCTATGCTGTTTTCTGAAGAAAACAATATTTTCAAGGCGCTGTCTATATTCTGTTTCAGCTCATTTCTGTATATCGCTTTCAGTTCATTATCAAAAAAGCTTTGTACTCCTATGCTTAATCTGTTCAGATAATATTTTTTCAAAAGCAGGAAATACTCATTTGAAAGTGTTTTTGGCGAAGTTTCCATTGAAAAAAAGGTATTTTCAAAGTCTATATCCAGATATTGTTCCAATGACATAAGAAGCTTTTCCATTAAACCTGTATCCAGAACAGTAGGAGTCCCGCCTCCTAAAATAACACTTGAAAATTCTGCTTTATTATTTCCTGCTCCCAATATCCCGGTTTCCCTGTATGACCTGATTTCCTCAATCAGCTTATTTACATACTGTTCCAATCTTCCTGTAGAAAAACAGGTAGTAGACATAAGATTACAGTAACCGCATTTATTAGTACAAAAAGGAATATGGATATACAGTGAAATATCGCTTTTATCCTCATTTTTCCAAAGCTCGGCAAGATTTTCAGGCTTTTCAAAATCCCTGTAGGATTTTTTATGCGGGAATGAGTAAATATAGCTGTTATAAGGGTTTATCTGTGTCTCATTTATATTTTTCATTAACTAATCCCACCATAAAAATATACTGTTTGTACCTTCAAGACTTTCAGCAATGGAATTTATGTCCCCGGTTCCCTGATCCACTATATCAGGGCAGAATTCGTATATATCCTTTGTCAGTTCTACAAGATCCTCCGGAAGTTTGCCGAATTCCAGAACCACAGTGTCGGTTTCGGCATGACTAATGCTTATTCCGTATTTTTCATCATATTCTTTTATTTTATTTATCAGATCTTCTGTCTCAAAACCAAAATTTATTGCATCTGATTCTGCCATTCTAAGCACATTATCCCATGTTGTTTTCTTTGTTATCACTAGCTCTGAGTATCTTTTCCCTTTTTTTATATCTGTATCATTTATCGGCGCAAGAAAATTTGTTGTTCCTATAAATACTGTGTAATCATCGCCTAAAGCAAATTTTATATCCTCAAAAAAATCATAAAGATTTTTATTTTCCACAACAGTGGAATACGTATCAGGAACTGTCTTCTCCCCACGTCCGAAATCAACTGTCATAAAATTTCTCAGTTTTTTCCCAGTTATTTTCTCTGCTTCTTTTAGTTTTTCCATCTTTATCCCTCCTGATTATATTTATAGAAAAAAATGTTTATACGGTACTGTCCATACCACTTCATGTGCAAGATTATGCCCTTCAAATCCATCTTCTCCATAACATGTCCCATGATCAGACAGTGCTATACAGAATGTTTTATTTCTCTCCCTCATATATTCAAAAAGCGGCTCAAGACATTTATCCACATATCTTAAAGCAGCAGCCTGACTTTCTGTCCCGTCATATTTTGATGCAAGAACATTTTTTCCGGGATCATACTCATCCATCTTGTTCTTATACTCTTCCAGGTAATAATAGTTTGGTCCGTGAATGGCTGATATATTTAAAAATAAAAATACCCTCTCATCTTTTCCAAGACTTTTCAGAACCTTTAAAGCCTGCTTTACCTGATATTCCACAGATTTTGGATTGGTAACTCCGAATTTCGGATTCCAGTAGCTTTCAGCAAACATATTAGGCAATACGCTGCACAGCTCATTACTCTTATTAAAAAATATTACCCCGCCTATACAGACAGTCTTATACCCTTCTTTCTCCATAGCCTTCACAATATTCGGAGCGTCAAAATAATATATATCGCCGTGATTCTTATACTTTAACATACTATTTTTCATGGAAAACAAATATTCTCTTTCATTTAACGGCACATATTCAGACGGTGTCGGCAGAAAACCGGCAAAAAAACTATGATGAGAAGAATATGTGTAATCACCGGGGCTGTGCCTTTTTTCCCAGCCGCTGTCAGCACAAAGATTGGGAAGATTTCCCGCCAGATATTCCTGCTCTGCCACGTCATATCTGAGAGTGTCCAGAGTAAGAAAAAGAATATCATTTTTCCCCACTATTTCATTCATATTTACCTGCATTTATATCCTCTTTTCCTAAATATTCAAAAATACAGCATTTTATAAATACAGCTGTATTTTGATTCAGAGTTATTAAATTTATCTTTTCAAAGCTGCCTCTTTCAAAGCCTCTCTTATTTCCGCATAATACACGTTTCTTGGTGAGTCAGTAAGATTATGAAATAGATCCCCGAAAGGATTCACATCAATAATATAAGGTTTCATATTATTCGACAGCAGAACATCAATTCCGGCATACAGAGACTTGTCAAAAACACTCATTACACCTTCGGAAGCCTCACTGAGAAGTTTCAGCTGCTTTTCCTTCATAAATTCACTGCTTTCCTTCCTCATATTTTTCAAATGAAGATTTGTAATAGGGCCGGTACTGAGTCTTGACAGCATATACTCCGTCTTTTTTCCCGCTACAAAAACTCTTGTATCAAAACCGTATTTTTTATATGTAAGTTTTGGAAGCCATTTTTCTATATGGGCTCCGTTTTCTATAACCCAGTTTACCATATTTTTTATAACCTTTTTTTCAGTATATATTTTTACCCTGTAAGTACTGAAAAAATCCAATCTCCCATTTTCTTCCGAATAATTCAGAGAAGTAAATATTTTTTCCTCATCCAGCTTAGGATTGTATGAATAAGCAAGTACCCCTGTACTGCCTGATCCGCATCTCAGTTTTATAAAATACTTTGCTGTTTTATTTTTGACAGTTTCAAAAAATTCATCATAATTCTGAAAATCTTTTGTTCTTTCAGGAAGATAAAAGCCATTTTCTGCTCCTGAAAGATATTCATATGCTGCCTTTTTATCCATCATAATCAAAAGCTCTTCTATATCACACATAAGATATGTATTTTTATAATTATCAAATATTTCCGACATTTTTCCGAATACATTTTTTACTCCGTCAAACCATACTCCCGGAGCTCTTATTATCTCACTGTCTTTCTTCCCTGTTTTATCCTCCCCGGGCAGAGCCGCTCCATTTCCGAATTCCAGAAATTTTCTGTATATTTCAGTATTTTTTTCAGGAGGTTCTATTTTCACAATATTACTTTTTTCTAAAAATTTCTCAATAATTCCGGGATTTTCCAGCAAATCTGTCCAGTCAAGAATAAAATAAGGAAAATTTCCTTCCTTCTCAAGGCAGCCGGCAAATGTCTTTATTCTTCTTCCCTTATTATCCCCTATTATTAAAAAAGTATTTTTCATTAATTTACTCTGTTATATATGGATATCTGTAGTCGTCATCCTCGTCAAGGTCAGCCTCACCCTGATCACAGTATGATTTTACCCCTGCCTTTTCCAGCTCGCCCTGAAGCTGTTTCAGAATATCCTCGGCAGCATAATTATAATGTATATTGAGTTCTTTTAGATGTGATATTTTATCAATATTGGCAAGAAGCATATTTACACCTTTATTGCCAAGCGTTCCATAAGAAAGATCAAGTATTTCAAGCTGCGGAAGAATATCCCCTGCTAATACAGCCTCACATATTTCATCTTCTATGTCACTGTTCTTTAATCCCAAATATTTTAAATTCGGAAAATTCTCTTTTTTTGTAAAAGGAATTATATCCTGAATACTTCCGTCAAAACCGTAATTATCTACTCCCATGTATATTTCGAGATGTTCAAGTAACGGCAGCTCAGCGCTTACTATGTCATTTAATACAGATTTCCCGGTTCCGCCTGAGATAATTTCAAGCTTTTTCAGTGAACTGCTTTTCATATCCTTAAATCTCAGACCGCATCCGCCTTTTACAGTTAAAGTCTCCAGATCAAAAGAATTAACTAAAGGTGCCAGATCAGTATTCTGTATCCAGGAAACCTCACACTCTTCCCATGAGATATCTCCAAAGTACAGCTCCTTCAGATTAGGGAACTTATCCTTATTTTCCGTAAGATATTTTACAAGCTTATCAGGTGTATTGTCATAAGCTGATTCCCACATTCCTATTACCAGCTTCTCCCTTTCATATGTTCCGTATTCATCCAGATATGCCTTTACCTTATCTGTCAATGACATTCCCTGTTCTTCACTCTCTTCCCAGTCCAGATAAAATTTTTCGATATTTTTATCCATAACTCACACCACTCCTTTATATTTAATCTGTTTTATATTATTTTACCATCATAAGTGCTTTTTAGCAATGATCTAGCTCTTATTTTTTTTCTTATCTTTTTTCCTGAAGTCCCATGGCGGAACCGGATTTTTTTTACTCCAGAGTCCTTTTTCCCCGAATTTTGCTTTTTGCTCATAGATTTTGTACTGAACATCTTTTTTGGAGTATTCTTTATACCACCATGCATATCCTTCCTTTACCATAGTTTCATTTATATTTTCCCCATTTATATAGATAATGGAAATATCACGCCCGTATCTGTCTTTTGATATAAAATCTATATTTATATCCTTTCCCTGAATCCTGTCATAAAGATACTGCCTTGACTCCATTCCGTATTCCTGATCCTTTTCAGGAGCATCAATCCCGTATAGTCTCAGCTTCCTTTTTTCACCGTGGTCATTTATAGTCACAGTGTCTCCGTCACTTACGCTTAGAACTCTGTATGTATCATCAGAAGGCATCCCTTTCTGACCGAGATTATATTTATCTCCAAAATAGCTGATTAAGAAAACTATCACTGATACTATAGTTGTTATATATTTCTTTTTTATAATTTTCTTTTTCTTTCTTCTTACAGTTGTTCTTCTTTTTTTTCTGCTTCCAGCCACGTCCTCCTCCTGATTTTTTTAGACCGGTGTTTTACAGTATTGAAACACCTGTGCCTTTTAAGTATAGACCTTAGGCTGTAAAATGCCCGAGCAAAATAAAAAACTGCCTAAGTTCCAATGTCGAAACCTTATTTCTATTTTTCAAAATATAAATAAAACAAGGTGCTAATACAAATATCTTATATAAAATATTTCTTTTTGTCAAAGCCTATTTTCAATTTTTTTTTGTCTCTTTTATTCTTGTAAAATGAAACTTTCAGTTATAAAAAAACTATTGTATTATTTTTTGTCAAAATACGTTATAATATGAGAAGCAACCTTTTAAATATGGAGGAATCATGAAAAAGACTTTAATATCCGTAATATTTTTAATTTTTTCCCTTACAGTCTTTGGAAACTATACTGTAACTCAGGGAGCCAATGTAAAATTAAGTGAAAAAGAACTAAAGGCCAATAACACGGAGATAGAAAACAGGGTAAAAACTGTTTTTGACATTAATTCGTATTCTACTGAAGAAGTAAAAAGCATAATCTGGAGAGAATATCCTCTTTTGACTTCAAGTTCCGCAGAAGAAGCAGATGTATTCATAAATTACATAAAATCTCTTTTTACCAATACCAGATATGAAATCAAAAGAATTAATTACACAGACAGCAATACTGCAAAATTAACCCTTGCAGTTTCTATTCCGAATCTTGACGAGCTTTCTGCCGATGAAAAACAGGCAGAAATAGAGAAGAAGGTAGAAAAAAAATTTACTGAAAAAACAGGAATTACTTACAGTGCTTTGGAAAAAGACAACAAACTTATGAAAAAATACGAATCTTTACTAATTACATTTTATATGGAAACTTCTTCCGAAGAAATAAAAAATATAAAAACCTATAACAAGGAAGAAACTGTTTATACCATGAAAAAAAACGGCAATGTATGGAATTTTGAAAATAATGCCGTAAATTTTTTCGGAGGCTAAATTACCAAAAATAACTATAATAATTCAGGAGGTACATACTATGAAAAAACTTTTAATATTATTCTCAGTATTTTTATTTTCATTTTCGTTTTCAGAAAGCACATATAAACTGACTATTCCAAAGGAACTCAAAATGACTACTACAGAAGCTGCACTAAATAATTCACAAATTGAAAACCTGTTTTCAGAAACTTTTGGTGCCGATACTTATTCTGCGGCAAATATAAGAAAGGCCTTCGGCATTACAGAAACTACAGGTACAAAGGAAGAGGAAATCCTTATTTCCAGTGCTTCCGCTTTTCTGCAGAGCTATCTTGGTGCTACCAGATACACTATAAACGAAATTTCATATATTGATGCCAATACTGCTTCAGTAACTATTACTATAGTAAGTCCGGATATTGACAAATATGCCGGTGCCAATGAATCAGCCCTTATGAAACGTGCCGAGCAGTACTTCAAAGAATTTTCAGGAAAAACAGTTCAGCAGGTTGATAAAGATACAGCTAATCAGGATAAATACGTACCTGTGTTAATGGCTTCGTTTCTTCGGTCAATCTCTGATAATATGAAAAACATCAAGGATGTCAATACTGAGAAAAGCGTTGTTGATGTACATAAGAAAAATGGTGTCTGGATGTTAGACGAAAAAATTCTGGACCAGCTTATTTATTCCCCTTTATTTTAATCAGGAGAGGTGAAATTAATGCTTGTAGAAATAATAAGTACCACATTTGATCAGGCGCTTCAGGCTAAAAAATACGGAGCTGACAGAATCGAACTGGTAAACGGAATGCTTGAAGAAGGGCTTACACCAAGCCTTGGTGTTATAAAAAAGATAAAAGAAGAGATTGGAATCCCTTCAGTCGTAATGATAAGACCCCATGGAAAATCTTTTGTCTACAGTAAAAATGATCTGGATACAATGGTAAGAGATATCCGAATTATCGAGCCTGTGGGTGTAGACAGCTTTGTTCTCGGAGCTCTTGATGAAAATAACAATATAGATGAAGAAGCACTAAAGCTTCTTCTTTCAAATATTGAAAATACACCTGTAGCATTTCACAGAGCATTTGAAGAAGTGCCTGATTACAAAAAAGCTATGGATACTCTGAAAAAATATCCTAAAATAAACAGAGTTCTTACTACCTTTGGATCAAAGGATCTGAAAAAAGATATTTCCAAAATAAAAGAATATCTTGATTACGCTAAATCAATCGATCTGAATATTATTATCGGCGGCGGCGTAAATCTTGACAATCTGGAAATTCTTGTTAAAGAAACAAATATTCAGCAGATTCACATAGGTTCTGCCGCAAAAATAAACAGAAATCCTATCCTGGATCTGGACCCTGAAGCTGTGGAAAAAATTATGAAGATAGTTCACAGCAAATAAAATCGAATTTTTTAAAGGAGTATAATGCAGCTTATGAAAAAGATATTACTGATGTTTTTGCTTTTATTTACAATGAGTTTTTCAGCTGATAAAGTTAATATTGAAATATTTACACGTAAAGATTGTAAAAACTGTGTTCGTCTGGAAGAATTTCTGACAGAGCTTTCAAAAGACAGAAATGACTTTACTGTTACGAAATATGATATTAACGAAGATAAAAGTGCAAGAGAATTTTTTGACGAGGTTACCAAAAAAGGAAAGCTGGTAAAAGGTACTCCGGTTATCTATCTGAATGAAACTATTATTCAGGGTTTTGATTCAGGAGATACTACCGGTAAAGATATTACAGAGCTTATTGAATCAGGGAAAGTCAAAGATACTATTCCCGGACTAAAAGTTTTTATTGAAAATTATGACCCTGATAATATAAATACCAGTTATACACAAAATACATGTGAAGGTGATGAGGTCTGTGCTATTACACCGGTTGCCGATAAGAAATCCTACGTAGTCACACTTCCGCTTCTGAATAAAAAAGTGGATGTTATGAAATATTCACTGCCAAGCATGTCTTTTATTCTGGGAACTATTGACGGATTTAATCCCTGTGCAATGTGGGTTCTGATTTTATTTCTCACTGCACTTATAGCTATAGGTGATAAGAAAAAAATGTTCCTTGTGGCAGGTCTCTTTATCCTTGCTGAGGCTGTTATGTATTACCTGATATTAAATATATGGATATTCACATGGGATTTTATCGGACTAAACAGGGTTATTACACCTCTTGTAGGATTAATAGGTATTATTGGCGGTATTTTATTTATAAAGAGTTATATTAAGAACCGTAATGAAATAGCTTGTGAAGTAGGCGATTTTGAGAAGAAGGCAAAAATTTCCGGAAAAATTCAGGATCTGGCTCATAAGCCGTTTACTATACTTACAGGCTTAGGTATCATTACTCTTGCCCTGTCGGTAAATGTAATAGAATTTGCCTGTTCTATTGGTATACCACAGACTTATACCAAGATTCTCGAGATGAATACAGTTTCTTTTCTCAGCAGACAGATTTATAATCTTATTTATATTATAGGATATATGATTGATGATTTTGTAGTATTTGCACTGGCTTTATTCAGTATAAACAAGATAGCCTCTACTGGTAAATATTCAAAGCTCATGAATCTGTTCGGCGGAATTCTTATGGTTATTCTCGGACTTATGCTTATCATAAAACCTGAAATATTAGTATTTTAAATATAAAAAATGCACTGTTTTCACTAAAATGAAAATGGTGCATTTTTATTTATATTTTTCTTTTAAAACTGGATTTTATTCTAGGATAGTTATATTAATACCTTACATATCAAAAACCTTTTATTTATTATACCTTAAATAAACATTTCTGTCGACCACTTTTTTTCGTCTGCCAAAACCATGACATTATCATGTCTTATTTTTAACAAAATAATATCCAGACAGCTATAAAATAAAGAATTGTCGATCTCCGGCATTTAATTCTGTATCAAGGATCGACAGAATATTTATGATATTATTCTTAAATTATTTATTTAAAAAATACTAAAAAAGCCCGCCTTTCGGCGGACCTTCTTTTATTTATTCTCCCTCTGTTCCATCTGTAGATTTTTCATTTAACTCTGCGAAAGTAGTTATCATACTGGCAAGATTCTGATAATTGCTTGGTATTATTATCTTGGTAGCTCTTCCGTCTGCCACTTTTTCGAATGTTTCCATTCCTTTCAGTGATAATATTTCGCTTGTAGGTGCTGCCTCTTTCAGCAGTCTTATAGCCTCGGCATTTGCTCTTTGTACTGCAAGGATAGCTTCCGCTTCCCCTTCGGCTTCTCTTATCTTCTGCTCTTTTACAGCTTCGGCTCTCAGGATAGCTGCTTCTTTTTCCCCTTCGGCCTCTCTTATTTTCTGCTCTTTTACAGCATTTGCTCTTAAAACCACAGATTCTTTATCCGCTTCGGCTTTCAGGATTATTTCCCTTTTTTCTCTTTCCGCTTTCATCTGTCTTTCCATTGAATTTCTGATATCTTCCGGCGGCAGTATATTCTTAAGCTCTACTCTGTTTACTTTTATTCCCCAAGGATCCGTTGCCACATCAAGCTCTGTTCTCATTTTTGTATTAATAATATCTCTTGAAGTCAGAGTTTCATCAAGCTCCATTTCCCCGATTATATTTCTTAATGTAGTGGCAGTAAGATTCTCTATTGCTGACATCGGTCTTTCTACCCCGTATGTATACTGCTTTGAATCAGTTATCTGAAAATAAATTACTGTATCAATCTGCATAGTTACATTATCCTTTGTAATAACCGGCTGCGGCGGAAAGTCCACTACCTGCTCCTTTGTAGATACCACTCTTGCAACTCTGTCAATAAACGGTGCTATTGTATTAAATCCTGCATGCAAAGTTCCGTTATATTTTCCCAGTCTTTCTACTATACACTCCTTTGTCTGCGGCACTATTCTTATACATGTCATAAAAATAACTATAAAAATTATAATTACTAATCCTAATAATACTAAAAATCCCATTTTCTTCCTCCTTATTGTTTTTTATTTATCTTTTTTTCCAGTATCAGCCTGTTTCCTGTTATCCCTGTTATTATTACTTTTTCATTAACCTCAAGATTATCTGTGGAAATTGCTCTCCACATTTTATCATCAAGAGCTACTTCATATATACCTTCATCAAGTATTTTTGATATTTTTGTTTCCCTTCCCACAGTCCTGTTGCCAAAGCTTATATCATCTTTTCTGTTTTTATAAAGATATTTCTTCGCTATAGGTCTTGTAAGAAGAAGCAATACGAATGAGATTGCGGCAAATACATAAAACTCCACATTCACATCCCTTATCAAAGGTGCTAAAAAAATCATAACTATTCCGGCAAGTCCGAACCACACTGTTACCAAACCCGGAATTACCAGTTCCAGTACCAGAAATACTCCGGCAACTATAACCCAAAATGTTGAACTCATAAAACCTCCTTAAAAAATACAAACTGTCTTTGAGTAAATATCAGTATCTTATCCCATTAAGCAATAATAAATACAGCTTTTCTACACTGACAGGTATTAACTGTTGCTAGTCTTTATATAACTCCAGATTTTCCCTAAGCTTGGCAAGCTTGTTTTCCAGCTCTTCCTTGATTCCGTTTTCCTTATCCACTACATCCTGAGGTGCTTTGCTGAGGAATTTTTCATTGGAAAGTTTGCCAAGGACTCTTTTTAATTCCGTTTCTGTCTTTTCTATATCCTTTTTCAGTTTTGCAGTTTCTTTTTCAGTATCTATGAGACCTGCAAGCGGTACAAATATCTCTGTATTATCTGCAAGTCTGAATCCTGTGAGTTTTGGTATTTCTCTTTCATTGTCTATAGTGTATTTTTCTACATTAGAGAGCTTGTCAAGTATTTTTGCATTTTTCTCAAGAACATTTCTTTCACTCTCATTATTTGTTTTAAATATAACTTCTATTTTCTTTGAAGGCGGTACATTTACCTCACCTCTGATATTTCTGATAGCTGTAATTACTTCCTTCAGATAGTCGAATTCCTCTTCTGCTTCTTTATCCAAAAGAGCTTCGTCATACTTAGGAAAATCTGAAAGCATTATTGTTTCACCGTCAAGCTTTACCTTCTGCCATAATTCCTCTGTTATAAACGGCATAAAAGGATGAAGCAGCTTTAATCCGTTATCAAGTATATGTCTAAGCACCCACTGTGCAGTTTTCTTATCCTGTTCATCTCCGCCGTATACTCTTGTTTTTGCAGCTTCCACATACCAGTCACAGAATTCACCCCTGAAAAATTCATAGGCTGTTTTTGCAGCCATATCAAGCTCATATCCGTCAAGTGCATTATTTACACCTTTTGCTGCATTCTGCAATTTTGACAGTATCCATCTGTCTTCCAGTTTAAATTCAAGATCTGCTATTGATGTTTTATAATCAAAATCCTCCAGATTTTGAAGAACAAATTTTGATGCATTCCATACTTTATTAGAAAAATTTGCTCCCATTTCCAGAAGCTTTTCAGAGAAGAAGATATCCTGCCCCTGTGAAGTATTATACAGAAGGCTGAATCTTATCGCATCTGCCCCGTATTTGTCTATAAGATCAAGCGGATCAGGTGAATTCCCCAAAGTTTTACTCATTTTTCTTCCTTTTTCATCTCTTACTATTCCGTTTAAGTATACATATTTAAACGGGATTTCATCAAATAAGTATTCACTTATCATTATCATTCTTGATACCCAGAAAAATATAATATCTGCAGCTGTTACCAGTGCATCCGTAGGGAAAAACTTCTCAAAATCTTTTGTTTTTTCAGGCCATCCCATAGTGGAAAAAGGCCACAGCTGTGATGAAAACCATGTATCAAGTACATCTGTTTCCTCTCTAAGCTCTACTTCTTTTCCGTATTTTTCCTTAGCCTGCTGTTTTGCTTCTTCAAGTGATTTTGCTACAAATATCGTCCCGTCCTCGGAATAATACGCGGGAATTCTGTGCCCCCACCAAAGCTGTCTTGAGATACACCAGTCTCTTATATTTTCAAGCCAGTTATAATATACTTTTATCCATCTCTGCGGTGATATTGTTATTTCTCCGTTTCTTACCACCTCAAGTGCTTTTTTGGCAAGAGGCTGCATTCTTACGAACCACTGGTTAGAAACTCTGGGCTCTATAACAGTACCGCATCTGTAACAATGTCCTACTGAGTGATGGTGTTCTTTTACTTCCACAAGAAGTCCCAGCTCTTCCAGATCCTTAAGAACCTCTCTTCTGGCAACAAATCTGTCCAGCCCTTTGTATTTTCCGCCGTTTTCATTTATGCTTCCGTCTTCTTCCATTACATTCAGCAAAGGAAGATTGGTTCTTTTAGCTACTTCAAAGTCATTCGGATCATGTGACGGAGTCATTTTTACCGCACCTGTTCCGAATTCCATATCTACATATTCATCTGCTACTATTGGTATCTCTCTGTTCATAAGAGGAAGCATCACACTTTTGCCAATCAGATGCTTATATCTGCTGTCATTTGGATTTACGGCAACTCCTGTATCCCCCAGCATAGTTTCAGGTCTTGTAGTAGCAATAGTGAGAGATTCATCACTGTCTTTTACAGGATATTTTATCTGCCATATTTTTCCTGTTACCTCTTCATGCTCTATCTCATCGTCAGCAAGCGCCGTTTTATCTTTCGGACACCAGTTAACTATATACTCGCCTTTATATATCAGATCATCATTATATAATCTTATGAAAACATCCTTTACTGCATCAGAAAGACCCTCATCCATGGTAAATCTTTCTCTTTTCCAGTCAAGTGACGAACCAAGCCTTCTCAGCTGCTTTGTTATTATTCCCCCGTGCTTTTCTTTCCATTCCCATGTTCTTTCCAGAAACTTTTCTCTTCCTATTTCTTCTTTTGTAGTACCCTCTTCCATAAGCCATTTTTCCACTTTATTTTGTGTTGCTATTCCGGCATGATCTGTTCCCGGCATCCATAAAGCATCGAATCCAGACATTCTCTTCCATCTTATCATTGTATCCTGTATTGAATTATTCAGTATATGCCCCATATGAAGAATCCCTGTTACATTTGGCGGCGGTATTACTATTGAATATCCCGGCTTTTCATCATTATGCTGGGCACTGAAATATCCGTTTTCTTCCCATACCTTATACCATTTTTCTTCTATTTCCTTAGGTGAATAGCTTTTACTCAATTCTGACATTTTTAACCTCCGTAATTATCTATAAACAAATCTAAAAGTCCCGTGCTGATATTTCTCCGTCTGATGAAAGAAAAGCAAGAAGAAATCCTTATTTTGCCGCTCACTTATATTTATGCCCTGAGCTGTGGAAATCAGGAACGGGTACAGGTATTCCGAGCCGGCAGTTAATTTATCCGCAGGACAAAATACCAGTTTAAATTTAACAATACATTTATGATTTATATTTAAAATTCTCCCTTGATTTAGATTATTCTTTTCTATATAAAATACCATTTTTATTAGATTTTGTCAATATTTATGATTGCATGGGCACTAAAAATCATCCTGTTTGATTATCAAAAACTAAAAATTATAATTTAATAAGTTTTTATTTTATTAATCAAAAAAAAGTTTTATGATTTTTTAGTTGTCTATACACTCAAAACAGCTGTGCAGAAATTTTGGTTAAAAAAATTACCGTTATTTTTTCTTTCATGCTATTGACATTATTAATAATCAAATTATAATTATATAAAACAATATATGACATACCCGTTAACTATAAGGAGTACAAATGCATGATATTCTGATTATCGGTGCCGGTGTAACAGGGGCCTGTATAGCAAGGGAACTATCGAAATACGATTTAGACATTTTGGTTTTGGAGAAAAATAACGATGTTGCTGATGAAACAACCAAGGCAAATTCCGCTATTATTCATGCAGGATTTGATGCACGGGAAGGTACTCTCATGGCTGAGCTGAATGTTCTGGGGAATTCAATGTTTGACAAATTGTCGGAAGAACTTGATTTTCCTTTTATAAGAAACGGCTCCCTTGTACTTGCTTTCAGTAATGAAGATATGGAGTCAATAAAAGTTTTGAAGAACAGGGGGGATAAAAACGGAGTTTCAGATTTAAGTATTCTTTCAAAGGAAGAAGTTCTCAAACTGGAGCCTGATTTAAACAATGATATTAAAGGCGCACTGTATGCCAAAACAGGCGGTATTGTCGGTCCGTGGGAAATGACCATTTCACTGTTTGAAAATGCCGTTGATAATGGTGTGACCTTACTGCTTAATAATGAAATAGTCAATATTTCAAGAGAAGAAAACTACTTCCTTGTATTTACAAAAAAATCACAGTATAAATCTAAAATTATCATTAATTGCGCGGGCATTAATGCAGATCTTATCCAGAATATGCTGGCAGAGCCGTCTTATGAAATACATCCGCGAAAAGGCGAATATTTTGTAATGAGTAAGGATGAAGGGACAAAATTCAGGCATACTATATTTCAGCCTCCTACTAAGGTGGGAAAGGGGGTTCTGATTACTCCTACTGTACACGGGAACCTTCTTATAGGACCTGATGCTGAAAGTATTCATGAAAAAGAAGATAAATCTACATCACGTGTCAGACTGGAATTAATAAAAGCCACAGCAGCAAAATCTTCTCAAAATATAAATTATCTTGAACAAATAAGACAATTTTCTGGTCTTAGAGCTGAATCGGACAAGGACGACTTTATCATAGGAGAAAATAAAAAAATCCCCGGCTTTATTGATGTCGCAGGAATCAAATCACCCGGATTATCTGCAGCACCTGCTATTGCATTAAAGGTAAAAGATATCCTGGCTGAAAAAATCATACTAAAAGAAAAGAAAAATTTTAGACCTGATATAGAAAAACATATTATTTTTGACAAATTAAGCTATGAAGAAAAAAACAAACTGATTGCTAAAAATCCTAAATACGGACATATTATATGCAAATGTGAAAATGTTACAGAAGGAGAGGTTATCGATGCGATCCGCAGAAAAGTGGGAGCCAGAACTGTAGACGGAATAAAAAGGAGATGCAGACCGGGAGCGGGACTCTGTCAGGGTACCTTCTGCGGACCGAAAATCCAGGAAATTCTTGCTTCGGAGCTTGCTCTTGAACTTAATGAAATTACACTGGACTCAGATTCTTCTTATATCCTCACAAAAAAAACGAAAGGAGATAAATGATGGAACTGGAATATGATCTTATTATAGTAGGCGGCGGCTCTGCCGGATTGGCTGCTGCTAAAACTGCCAAAGAAAACGGTATTTCCAAAATACTTATTCTGGAAAGAGAAAAAGAACTGGGCGGAATCCTAAGACAATGTATCCATAATGGTTTTGGGATACATAAATTCAAAAAAGAATTAACTGGACCGGAATATGCTCAGGAATATATAAATGAAATAAATCGTCTTGGAATTAATTATAAAATTGATGCCACTGTTATTTCCATGGAGATCAGCCCTGATGAACACAGCAGTAAATTCGTCTATGTAGTCTCCGAAGAAGGCTATCATGTTTATGAAACTAAAGCTGTTATACTTGCTATGGGTTGTTATGAGCGTACGAGGGGAGGTATTGCTATTCCCGGTGACAGACCGGCAGGTGTGTTTACCGCAGGACAGGCACAGACATTCATAAATATGAACGGATATATGGTAGGAAAGGAAATTGTCATTCTTGGTTCAGGTGATATAGGTCTAATTATGGCAAGAAGACTCACACTCGAAGGTGCTTTGGTAAAGGCCGTTGTAGAATTAATGCCTTATTCAAATGGACTGAATAGAAATATTGTTCAGTGCCTAGAAGATTTCAATATACCTTTACTGCTTTCACATACTGTTGTCAGAATTAATGGTAAAAATCGTGTAGAATCTGTAATTATAGCAAAAGTTGATGAAAATAGAAATCCAATTCCCGGAACGGAGCAGGAGATAATCTGTGATACTCTTCTTATTTCAGCAGGTCTGCTTCCTGATAATTCCCTGTCAAAAAAACTTGGAATACGAATTGACCCTAAAACAAAAGGTGCAGTCGTAAATGAAAAAATGGAAACAAATATTAAAGGTATCTTTGCCTGCGGAAATGTACTTCATGTCCATGATCTTGTGGATTATGTAAGTACCGAAGCCGAAGTAGCCGCACTTAGTGCTGTAGAATATATAAAAAATCAGTTTAAAGCGGAAAATGAAACAATTGTTCATATAGAGCCGGGTTCCGGGCTTATTTATGCTGTTCCTCAGAATTTTAATATAAACACCGAATCAAAAACTCTGAATATATCTTTCAGAGTAAATAATGTTTATAAAGATAAAAAAATCAGCGTGAAATGTCAGGATAAAGAAATAGCCGGATTCAAACGCAGTCATCTTGTCCCCAGTGAAATGGAGAAAATATCAATCCCTACTGATTTGATAAAATCTAATTTAATAATTTCTATTGAAGGTGATGGCTTATGATAAAAAATCTTACATGCATCGTATGCCCGGAAGGCTGTAAACTGGAAATAGATATAAACAATGATTATTCCGTAAAAGGATCAAAATGTAACAGAGGGAATGATTACGGCAGGCAGGAATTGATAAATCCGCAAAGAATGGTAACCAGTACTGTTTATATAGAGAACGGAATATATGACAGACTTCCTGTCAAGACCAGTATTGCTATACCAAAAGAACTTATTTATAAATGTATGGAAGAGATTAACAGGGTAAAAGTAAAATCTCCCGTGAAACTGGGAGATGTAATTATTCATAATGTACTTAATACAGGTGCTAATATTGTCGCATGCAGGAATATGTAAATGAAATATATATAATAAAGCCTTTCGTTAAAATAGAAACAATGAAAGGCTTTTTTTATAGAATTTACAAAATATAAAGAAAGATGCTATAATACTTCAAAAAATATTTATTCCAACGGAGTTGATTTTTATCAGTTTATTTAATTACGAACTCAAGCCTGTTACTGAGTGTGCTTTTCCAATTAATAAAAACGGCAAAAAAAATATTTGCTGGTTCTGGCTTACTGACAGCAGCTATTATATTAAATTAGGAGAAACCAAGCTTTTTGAATTATCTTCTGAATTTATGAAAAAACATAACATCAAGTCTTGTTTTGATGACTATTATTATATCAGACAACTTGAAGATTTATTTGAGATTCTTCCGGTAATTTCAAATTCAATGCCGGAGGATCTGTATGAATATATTTATAACGAAAAAAAATATAAGAATCTCACAAACTGTTTTGATAACTGGATTGACAAACAAAAAGTTTTTTCTGATAAAGATGAAATTCTTTATGAAAATATATGTAGCTTTTTATCTTACGGCCGGCTTGATACAGGTTATTTAAACGTAAAATGCTGCTGCTGCTTTTATCATGTAGATGATCAGATAATCATTCATTATGACTTTGAAGATTTTGATAAAGAAAACAATCCTGTATGGACTGCAAAATCAGGCAGATTTACTCTAACATACAAAGAATTTCTTGATGAAATTGAAAATCTTTTAAACAGATTTTTCTGTGATATGGAAAAACAAATTTCTAATGCTGCAGCAGAACTGAAAGATAAAGAATTCTATGATATTTTTGTTCAAAGAGATAAAAATATAAAACCGGGAACTGCTTATCTCTTTGAAGAGCACGAGGAAAGGAAAATTTCCTTTTATTCTGTTTTGAGATCATTAAAAAATAATAACTGCAAAAAAATAAACTGGGATGAAATCAGAGAAAATATAAAATTTATTACTCTTAATTTTGAAAAAGCATAAAAATAAGCCGGATTAAAAACCGGCATTTCTTATTTTAAATTATTAATAAAATCTCCTTCTTCCCATATTCCTGATTTAACAGCTGAAATCTTTCTGTTTTTATCCAAAACTATATTTGTGGGAATAGACTCCACACCAGTTCCCTGAAGTATCTTTCCGCTGTAGTCAAAATATACAGGGAAAGTGTAGTTATTATAGTCAATATATTCTTTTACCTTTGTCTCGGAAGAATTTTCCCTTATAAATATTACTGCAATATTATACTTAGTTTTATTGCTTTCATAAAATTTAGCAAGCTGTCCCATCTCCCACTGACACGCAGGACACCATTCGGCAGCCAGTACTATTAATGTTTTCTTATTTTTATCAAAAACCTCTGTACTCAGTTCTTTCGTTCCGCTTAATTTTTCCAGCACAAATTCCGGAAAAACCTCACCTTTTACAAGCTTCACCTTAAAATCCACAGGTTCTGCCGAAAACGAAAAACTACAGATGAATATCATTAATAACAACAAATATTTTTTCATGTTTTCTCCTATATAGTGTTTTTTTTGAATAAATTGCCGTATATCTAATTTTCTACTGTGGTCAGACCCTCTGCTTCTTTTGCTAATCCAAACCAGTAATTAGCCTTGGCTTTATTTTTGTGACGCATATAGTAAACACCAAGATTAGAAAATGCTACAGGATATCCTCTTGAAGCTGCTATAAGATTCAGTCTTCTCATCTCTTCGGAATTTTCTTTAAAATAAGTGCTTAAATTAATCATTGAAGCATAATCACCCTGTTTGGCAAGATTCTCATATACTTTTTTAGATACGTCATTTCTTCCTAAAGCTTCTATATCTATATTTTTGGTATTTCCTGTTTCTTTTTGAAGTCTCTTTTCTTTCTGTATATCGGATACTGTATAGGCATAGTTATAACCGGAAGGTATTGAACCAAGTTTATAACCTGTTTCAAAATATTTTTTTGCTTTTTCCAGATCTCCCTGATCTCTGTAAAGCATTCCAAGATAATAGATAGCATCTATATCCTTTAGATCCACCGCTTTTTTGTAATTTTCCTCAGCCTTTTTATATATTTTCAGCTGTCTGTAAATATAGCCTTTATAGGCATAAATAAGACTTTCATTGTAACTTCCGTCTTCCAGATATAAAAGAGCTTTTTCAAAGTTTTGGTTATTTACTTCATAAAATGCCATTTCAAAAGTTCCCAGATAATATTTATTCACACTGTATAATTCGTTAAAGATAGCAAATGCTTCCCCTGCCTTGTCTTCATTTTGAAGTATTTTAGCCTTTGCATATAACGCCGGGGGATATTTTTCTGCTACGAATTCCTTTAATATTTCATATGCTTTATCATAGTTGGAAAATTTTTCCAGTACAAGCTTTCCCATCTCTTTTTTTTCATCGGATGTTATTGTACCGTTTTTATACTTTTTGCCTAAGGCCTCTATTTTATTTATGCTGTTTTTATTTGCTTTCAAGTATTCATACGCATAAAGCGAAAACATATCGCCTTTTTCCCGCCCTTTTTCATAGTAATTCATTGCTGTGCTATAATCAAGATCATTTTCATATAAAGTTCCGAGTGAATAGTATGCATTGTATTCTCCCTGCTTTACCGCTTCTTCAAAGAGCTTTTTTGCGTTATCTTCATTAGTATTTGCACTCATCAAAATAGAAGCATAATAATACTCCGCTTTTCCGTCAGACTTTTTGAAATTTTTTTCCAAAAAATCCAGGGCAGAATACCCGTAATAATATGTTACTATACCGTAAACCTCCAGATTACCTTTTCTAGCTGCTGCACTAAAATCTGTTATTCCGTCTTTATTATCAAAAATTTTTATTATTCCCTCTTCCAGTTCTTTATAGCCTTTGCTGTTACTCCCCGAAAATTTGCATGAATTCAAGGATAATAACAATAAAAATAATATAACCAGACTTCTTCTCATAAGCTATCATCCAATCTAATAATTTATTTTATATCTGACCCCACTTTCACCTGTTCATCAATTACTATCAGCTTTAATCTTTTCTTTTCCTCAGTTGTTAAAAGCATTCCTTGAGACAGCTCCCCTCTTAATGTTACAGGGGCTAAATTCGTGACAGCTAAAACCTTTTTCCCTATTAATTCCTCCGGTTCCGGATAATACTTTGCAATTCCGGAAACTATCTGTCTTTTTTCAGTTCCTGTATTTATGATAAATTTCAGAAGCTTATCAGCACCTTCTATTTTATCTGCTGCTAATATTTCTACCACTTTTATCTGTACTTTTGAAAAGTCCTCTATTCCTATAGGATTTTCCACTTCAAGATTTTCATTAAATAAAGCTTCCTTTTTATTTTCCGGTTCTGTTTCTATTCTTGGAAAAATAGGCGTTGCTTCTCCAAGTATATTATTTACCGGATAAACTCCCCAATGCTTAATATCATCAAGTCTGATATTTTCTATACTGTCATTTATCCCGAGCTGATTCCACATTTTTTGTGCGGTTTCAGGCATAAACGGAGATATCAGAACAGCGATTTTATATAACGACTCCACGAGATTATACATAACAGTGGACAGCCTGTTTTTCTTTTCAGGGTCTTTTGCCAGTATCCACGGAGCTGTTTCGTCTATATACTTATTCATTCTTGAGATAAATTTCCAAACAGCTTTCAGTACTTCAGAAAACTGTACCTTTTCAAAATAAGTATCTATATCCTCTACAGTTGTTTTCCACAGAGCATAAATTTCTTCTTCCAGTGCAGTTTCTTCCTTTTCAAGTACTACTGCCGAATCAAAATATTTTTTCTGCATTCCTATTGTTCTGTTCAGAAGATTTCCCAAATCATTGGCAAGATCAGCATTTATTCTCTGAATCATCCCTTTTTGCGAATAATCACCATCAAGACCAAATGTTACTTCTCTCATTAGGTAATATCTGAAAGGGTCAAGTCCGTATTTTTCCACTTCTTCCAAAGGATCTACAACATTTCCCTTTGACTTTGACATTTTCTCGCCTTCTACAGTCCACCATCCGTGAGCTGCTACCGTATTCGGAAGAGGTATTCCTGCCGACATAAGCATCGCAGGCCAGATTATCGCATGGAATCTCAGTATATCTTTTCCCATAAGATGCATAACTTTACCATCTATCCATATATCCTCAAATTTTTTCTCGTCATTACCGAATCCGGCTACAGTTATATAATTGGTAAGAGCATCAAACCATACATATATTACATGCCCTTCTTCCAGCTCAAGAGGTATTCCCCAGTTAAAAGTCGTTCTTGAAATTGACAGATCCTGAAGTCCCTGATTTATAAATGATACTACTTCGTTTTTTCTGTAAGACGGAAGTATAAAATCGGGATTTTCTTCTATGTATTTTAATAACCTGTCCTGATATTTTGATAATTTAAAAAAATATGAATTTTCCTTTACCTCTATAAGATCTTTTCCGCAATGAGGACATTTATTACCTTCAAGTACACTGTTATCAGGTACGAATGTTTCGTCCGATACACAGTAAAGCCCCTTATATTCTCCTTTATATATATCACCGTTTTCATATACTCTTTTTATCATCTTTTTTACGCTTATTTTATGACGTTCTTCTGTAGTACGTATAAATTCTGTATTTGAAATATTTAATTTTTTCCATAGTGCCTTAAAATTTTCCGCCATTCTGTCTACCCATTCCTGAGGAGTAACATTGTTTCTTTCGGCTGCTTCCTGAATTTTCTGTCCGTGTTCATCCAGCCCGGTAGAAAACTTTACTTCATAACCCTTAAGCCTCATATATCTTGCAGTTACATCTGCAATTATAGTGGTATATGCAGTTCCCACATGAGGTTTTGCATTAGGATAATAAATTGGTGTTGATACATAAAACTTTTTTGACATTTAACTTTCTCCTTTATCTTATCTATACTCTTTATCATAATATTCTTTTGCTATTCTGTTAGCTTCGTGCAGCTTTGACTTTATCAGCTCCATACTCGCATCTATGTCAGAATCCTTTGTAAAATAGAGCGGTTCTCCGGCATAATAACAGCTTTTAGAAAAAAATTTGGGAAGTTCAAATTTATCCCATGCTTTTTTAAATATTCGTTTTTTGTTGGTATAACCTCCGATAGGTATCATTGGCAGGCCGGTTTTCATAGCTATATATAATGCTCCTGATTTCGGCTCATATATGGGACCTCTTGGTCCGTCTATGGCTATTCCTATTGAAAAACCGGTTTTTATCAGTTTTAGGATTTGCTTCAGACTTTTTACATTATCTTTATTTGATGAGCCTCTTACTACCAGATTATCAAATCTTGTCAGTACCTCCTCCAGTATATCCCCGTCCTTCGAGGAGCTTACAAGCGAAGACTTTTTCTCTACAAAATCTGTGGACAGCATTGTCGGGATAATTTTTCTGTGCCAGAAAATAATTATCGCCTGTTTTTGTTTCACTGCTTCCTCAGACTGAACAACTTTATATTTAGTAGTTTTTATTAAAATTTTTATAAAACCGCTTAATAATATGCCGGTTAATCTGTATTTATTCATATAAATTACACCTGTCTATTTTTAAAAAATTATAACATATATTAACTAAAGTAGCAATTTATATATTAATATTTTCTTTGAATTTTTTTTTATTTTACAAATAACTTTTTTGGATAACTTACAGTCTTATAGTTTATAATCTTTTGGATTTCCCAGACATCCATATTTATCCTGCCTGTCAGATAAGCCTTGATATATCAATTATTTCACCTCTTTGTTTTATTTTACAATTTTTTATTTTCTTCTTTAAAGTTAAAGTCATTAGTGCTATAATAATTGTATAAGCACTTTTACAGCTTACATTTTCTTAAAGAAGGTTCTTATCATAACATTAAATAAATTTAAATTAATATATAAACATAAAATTCTTTGTACAGGGTGATTTGTATGTTTTTGAATAATATTTTCAAAAGGGTTTTTCCCGCTTTATATCATAAAGACTTCAGGTATTTCTGGTTTGGACAGGCTGTCTCTGTTATAGGAGGCATGATTCAGGTCACAGCTTTAAGCTGGTATGTCTATAAAATAAGCGGTTCTCCTTTTCTGCTCGGACTTATGTCTATTTTTGAATATGGACCGGTTCTTCTTTTATCCTTATTCGCAGGTGTTTTTATCGAAAAATTTCCAAAGAAAAAAATTCTGATTTTTACACAAACCTTATTTATGGTTCAGTCTCTCATGCTTGCAGTGCTTGTATGGCTGAAATCAGAGAATTACTGGTATTTCGCCGCACTTGCAGTAGTGGCAGGAATAGGAAACAGCATTGACCAGCCTACGAGACAGTCATATTTTATTGACCTTGTCGGAAAGGAAGATCTTCCTAATGCTATTTCACTGAATTCTACGACGTTTAATCTGGCAAGAATTATAGGACCTGCTGTTTCAGGTATTATAATGAAATATATAGGCGTGGCAGAATGTTTTTTCATAAACGGTCTGAGCTTTGTTCCGGTAATTTACGGTATTACCCTTATTTCAGTACCGGGATATACAAGTAAAAAAAGCTCCAGAGAGATCAGCACACTTGGTAATATCAGGGCAGGAGTAAGATATATTCTCAGACACCGTATTCTGCTTTCCTCGTTTTTTATGATGGCTATTGTATGTACTTTTTCTATGAACACCAATGTAACACTTCCGGTTTTCGCCAAAGATGCACTTATGGGTGATGAAGGAACCTACAGCTTTCTTATGTCGATGGTAGGTGTAGGTTCGTTATTCGGTGCTTTGTTTATGGCTGTAAAAGGAAAGGAAATCACTTATAAATATTACCTTATTCTTGTAGCAGGTATACTTGGAATTATACAGATGCTTACACTTTTTACATCTTCTTTAACTGTTATATCTGTATTGCTCATTCTTATCGGTTTCTTCAATCTTTGTTTTTTAAACGGAGCCAATACACGAATACAGCTTCATACGGAAAATCGTTACAGAAGCAGGGTTATGAGCATGTATACCATGGTAAATACTGGAAGCACCCCTATTGGCAACTCATTCACAGGCTTGGTTATGTCATTGCTTTCTGCACGGTTTGGTTTTTTTATAGACGGACTTGTTACAGTTCTTCTGATTCTGCTTGTATTTAATATTTACTACAGAAAAAATAAAGCCGAGAAAAAAATACATGTTAATATATAGAAATTTATTAAATCTAATTTATAACCTAAAATAATAATATGCCTTGAAATATGTCAGGGCATTTTTTATATACTTATATTTGACTTTATTTACTATATTAGCTATAATTTTTTATTAAATATAAAAAAGGAGAATTATAATGAATAAAACTACACTAGAAGTACTTTCATGGGATGAACCTCTTATAGAGGATTTTTCTGCTGAAAATGCTGTTAACGTTGCCAAAGCCAAATATAAATCTACCGGATGGATGAGAGGAACATTTACTTCTGTATATCTTATTCATTATACAATTTATAATCCGCAAAAACTCCATGAAGTCCGTTCTACCTTTACCGGCTACACAATATTTTCCGGAATAATCAATGGTAAAGCCGGTTCTATAACATTTCTGGAAACCGGAGAACACAGTAAAAACGGTCTCATTTCTAGTCTAAGCATTAAACCTGAGGCTGCAACGAATGATTTTATGGGACTGGAAGGAAGTGGAAAATACACCTTTGAAAACGGACAGATTATTTTAATCACTGAATTTTAAATAATAAAAAAACTGAATCAAAGTTTCTGATTCAGTTTTTTAAGTATATAAATAATTTTTTAGAAATCCAGATCCAGCTCTTCCAGCTCTTTATCTACTTCTGCCACTTTTTCTTCCTCGGCCAGTACACTTTTTTCATACATTTTAAAGAAAGGATAATACATAATAATTCCCAAAATAACAATGATCACTGCATAAATCGGTGCCTTCCAGTCAAGCGTAATCAGATACTGCGCTATTGGACTCGGCATTCCTCCCACATTAACTACTGGCTTATTAATAAACCCTAATTTGAATACATAAAATGAAAATACACTTAATATAGGTGTCCCGATTACAAACGGGATAAACAGATATGGATTATATGCTACCGGAAAACCATATACTACCGGTTCGGAAATATTAAATATTGCCGGTATTATAGAAGCCTTTCCTGCTGCCTTCAGCTCTTTTGACTTACTCATAAGCCCCAGAATTGAAATAGCACCTGTCACTCCCGAGCCTGTACATGCCATAAAATATCCCCAGAAATTCTCCGTAAAAATATGTGTCGGTACTCCGCCTGATGCAAAAGCCTGGGCATTTTCCGTAAGATACTGTGTCATAAACGGCAGTGTAAAGCTTACAAGTATTGCGTAACCATTTAATCCCAAAAACCAGAAAATCATTTCAAACAATGCTACCAAAAATACGGCTACCGGTGTATCGATTCCCTGAGTTGCAGGTCCTAATACTGTTACAAATACCTCGGGAAGTGCTTTTCCTCCTGACATTTCCTGAGTAAATATACTGATAAATACACTGATGCATATTATTATAAGCAGCGGGACAATAGCCTCGAAAGTCTTGCCTATCATATCAGGCAGCCCTTTTATTCTTATAGTCACTTTTTTCTTAATTAGAAATGCCATTATCTCCACAGATATAAGTGATGCGAAGATAGCTATAAAGAGTCCTCTCGAATCCATAAAGCTAAAATCAAAGGCACCGTCAACCACTTTTACATTTAGTATTGCCGTGGCAAGCACTGCTCCCAGAACACTGTGCAAAACCGGGATTTCCATTTTCTGGGAATGTGCGTATGAGATAGTTATTGCCGCATATATGGAAAGCAGTCCGTAAGTAAACATAAACGGAAGTCCCAGTACATCGTTATAATTATCAAATAGAGTTTTTATACTTGAACCGTCAGGAAAAAAATTCCCCAGTCCCATTACTATCAAACTTATCGATCCAACCATCAAAATGGCCATAAGACTTATCATCCCGTTTTTTATCGAAGATATATGTCTTTGCGCTTCTATTTTTTCCGCAACAGGCGTTATATATTTTTCAAGCATTGTAATAAAGCCGTTCATCTTTTTTTCTTTCATAAAAAATATCCTCCGTTATACATTTTTTTTATCATGTTTTACTTTCAGCAGAATTGCTGCTTTTAATATTGCCGCCCCGTCCACCATTCCGTAATCTTTTGAGTTTATTATGGCAAAAGGCTTATCCAGCTTGTCACATTCCTGCTGTATCTCTTTTTCCTTATGCTTTATCTGAGGCCCAGCCAGTATTACATCATAATTTTTTATATGCTCTTTCAAAGTACTTACAGGATAAGCATCTATTTTTATATCCACATCTTTCAGCTTTTCACTTTTTTCCGCCACTTCGGTCATTTTGCTCACCATAACACTAGTAGAAGCCCCTAAATTACAAACTAATAATATATGAAGTCTGTCAAAATCCATATTCACTCACTCCTTATCTTCTTTTGCTTTATATAATTCTATTATTTCACTTAATAATGTTTCTGCCAGTATTGTATTCATCAGTGTATCCTGTGCATGAGACAGAAGTACGGAATACTCCTGCTTATTTCCCTGTGCTTCGGAAACCAATATCTCTGTATGCACATTATGCGCATCATCAAGTGATTTTTTAGCTTCCTCCATTAATTTTTCCGCTGATTCAAAGTCTTTTTCCTTTGCTTTTCCCAAAGCTTTTAACATTGTAGAGAAGCTGTCTCCTGCAAAAGAAATTATCTGAAAACTTATTTGTTCTATATCCATTTTAGTATCCTCCGTTAAATTTAAAGTCTGCTGCTGCTTTCACTGTCTAATATCAAACAGCTGTTTCTGTGTAGTTTTGCTGATGTAGCAGGTATTTCCACACTTACTTCCTCTTCTGCCACTTTCTTGGCTATATCTGCTTTTTTGCTGCCAGAAATAATAAGAACTTCTTTTTTAGCTTCCAGAAAATGTTTTATTCCTAAAGTTATTCCTTTTTCCAGTTTTCTCTCTGTTTCAAAATATTTTTTTGCTACTTCCTTGGTATTTTCACTCAAATCTACTACATGAGAATATTTATCAAAAGATGTACCGGGCTCGTTTAATCCCAGATGTCCGTTCATACCTACACCAAGAATCACCAGATCAAGTCCTCCGTTCTCCTCTATGAAAGCATCCATCTTTCTGCATTCTTCTTCAAGATTATCTGATTTTGCATTAAATTCCACAAGCTGATCCGGTCCTAGATTAAGCTTTCCGAATAAATCCCTCTGCATATAATCCTGACAGCTTCCCTTATCATTTTTATCCATTCCTGCCCACTCATCCAGCCCTACGAATACAAAATTATATTTAGATAAATCCTTGCCTTTTAGTGCTTCTGCCACGTAGGTATACGCTCCCTGCGGGGTATCTCCCGACGCCAGACATATCAATGTTTTTTCATCGCTTTTTATCTCTTTTAGTATTATTTCCCCTGCATATTTAGAAAGCTCATCATAATTTCCGGTCTTAATTATTTCCATCTTCTCACTTCCATTCTCCGATATATTCCTTATATAATTCCAAAAATTCATCTGTTATCTTTTCTGCAATATTGTAAGTATTTATAAGCGGGTGTATCATCAGTGCCTTTATTGCCTTTTCCTTGTTTTTTTCCCTGATTGCTTCTACTGTAAGTCTTTCAAACATCTTTATTGTTCTTATTATCTGCATTTGTGCATCAGGAATATTATCTATTTTCCTTTGCTTTACCCCGTCTTTGCTTATATCACATGTTATCTCTATTACATCCTCGTCATTAAGTTCCTTTATACTCCCGTTGTTCGGTACAAGGAGAGTCATGGAAATATCTCCTTTTCCGTTAACAGCTTTTATGAAGTTCAGTGCTATTGAAGAATACCCGCCTTCGTCAGGTGTATTTACATACTCTTCAAATGTAGGAACAGGAAATTCTTCGGGTCTTACCTGACCGGACTCTATGGCAAAATAGCTTTTCTCTCTTTCCATAAGATGTCTCATATATATTTCAAATATTTTATCTGTATCATTTATATCTGTTCTCTTTATTTCTTCCAGCATTCTCTTATTGATATCCTTTATGAGCTCTCCTCTTGCAGAACCGTTCTTTTTTATAGAATCTACCACTTTATCGTTATAGTAGAAAAAATACAGATATTCATTCGGAAGCTCGTCATGAAGTATATGAAGAAGCTGTCTGTCAAACAGTCTCATCTCTGTTTCGCTGAATAATGCAGGGTGATTCAGTATATCGTTCATAACATCTTTTCCGTCGGCTTTAGCATCTCTAAAATATGAAAGATGATTTAATCCGTAGCATGTTATATCAAATTTTTCCCTGTCAGCCTTTATAAAATCTGCGAGCTGCTGTGTAAAGTGGCTCGGTCCGTCACATATTCCGTATACATTATCAAAGCCTTCATTTCTTAATGCCTGTGTTACAAGTCCCGAAGGATTTGTAAAGTTAAATATAATTACCCCCGGAGCCGATTTTTTATTTATCAGCTTACAGTATTCCACCAGTACGGGAATAGATCTCAAAGACATTGCAAATCCGCCTGCACCGGTAGTTTCCTGTCCCAGCACCCCGTATTTCTGTGCTGTTTTTTCATCCTGATATCGTCCTTCATCCTGCCCTACCCTCAGTGTAGTTATTATATAATTAGCATCTGTTACAGCCTCTTCCGCATCTGTGGTAAGTTCGAATATTACATCTTTATCCACAGCCGCTGCTACTCTTTTAGCAATTCCTCCGTATATTTTCAGTTTTTCCTTGTCATTATCCATAAATACCAGCTTTTTTATTCCAAGCTCTTTAGCTTTGTTTGTTAATGATTTTGCCAGAAAAGGAGATCTTACTCCTCCTCCGCCCAGAACTGTAAGTTTCATTTGTTTTCCTCCCAGATTTATACTTTTTTATTTATTAATTATTTAAAGTTTTAAAAAACTTATATAACTCCGCCGAATTATCTATTTTCTTTATTTTTTCCAGCAAATCTTTTTTCTGTGTCAGGTTTATTATCTCTTCTATACTTTTTACGTGTTCCGTAATATTGGCAGCTCCTATTAGAAACATCAGAAATACCTTTCTGTTTCCCGGAAAATCAACCGCATTTCTTATGCTTAGCACGCTTATACAGGATTTATTCACATTGGTAAAAACTTCCCCGTGAGGTATTGCCACATTATTTTCCAGTATAAAATGTACTCCGAATAACTCTGCTATATTTATTATTTCCTCTATGTAATCTTTTTTTATCTCATTTTTTTCGATAAGCGGTCTGCCGCATATTTCTATTGATTTTTGCCAGCTTTCCGCACTGTCTACTATCTGTACCCTGTCTTCCAGAATAAAATCAGCCAGTCTCTTTTCTTTTTTTATCAAAACATTGTCATCTTCATCTATTATCAGCTTTAATTTATTCTTGAGCTCTCTGTCGTTCTTGACAATATCGGTTTCCTCTATTAATTCCAGTACTTTATTCATTTTTTCCTTATAGGAATTCTTTTTCACCAGATATATATTCAGCTTTTCCTGATCCTCCACCGTAAAAAAAGCAGTTATTTTTACTATAGGTGTATTTATCTTTTCTGTCAGATGTTCGTTCAATGTCAGTGTACTGATTATCAAATCTACATTTTCGAGATTATAATCCAAAAGCTCCATATAAGATAATGTTGCAGCTATATTTATGTCATAATTTTCCTCCAGCTGCTTTCCTACAAGCATTGAAGTACCGTAGCCTCCTCCGCATACCAGAAGGATATTCCTGTATTTATTTCTAAAATTTCTGTTTCTCTCTATTGAGGCAAGAAAATGTATCGTAAATAAAGCTATTTCAGAATTGTCTATTTTCTTTCCTATCAGATTTTCCAGACCTTTCAGGGCATTTTTCACAATATCAAATAATTCAGGGTAAGCCTTTATAGCCTCATAATAAATTTCCTCCTCTATTCCCAGACTGTTTTTCATTCTGTAGATCACCGGCTTTATATGATTCAGAAGTCCGTTGAACAGCTCCTCGTCAGAAGTAATATCCAGATCTGTATAATTATTTACTTCGCTTATTATTTCCTGAACTAAAAGCTTTATCTCTATCCAGCTTTCAAATATTGAAGTATTATAGCCGTATGAAATAAATCCCAGAATATAGTCTACGAGCTGGAGTACCTCATTCTCAGCATAAGTAATTCCGAAGCTTTTTTCCAGTATTTTGATCTGTCCGGATACAAGGATATATTCGTTTGTATTTTTTAAAAAACTTTTATTTTTCATATTTTCTATCAGATGACCTCTTCTTATTCTCATATAGGCAACTATCAGATAGGAAAATATATATTCATAAAAATTATTATCCTTATTTTCTATCTCTTCCGATATTCTGTTCAAAAACTCTCTTATCATATCCATATCTGCCCCGGAAAGCTCGTTAAAAACCAGAGTATCTATAAGACCGCTCTCTGTCTCCTCCATATAGAAGAATTTATTTATATTTTCCTTGTAGTTTTTCAGGATATAGTTTCTTATGTCGGTTTCCTCATTATCGTGGTTATTATTATTAAGCTTTATACCGTCCTTTTTTATTTCTTTTTCTATTTCGCTTACATCATTTTTTACAGTAGTCCGGCTTACATCCAGTTCATCGGACATACGGGAAAAATTTATTTTTTCATCAAGCAGAATTCTTAATTTTATGTATTCCTTTCTGTCATTTTTTGTATTTTTATTTATAAGCTCCAAAAATACTTTTTCATCATATGCTGCTGAAAATTCACGGCTTATAAGCCTTCCCTTAGACTCCTTTTTTATCTCGGGAAATTTATTTACTGCCAGTATAAAATTCAGTTTATCAATTTCATATCTTACTGCCTTTTCAGATATCTTTAAGGCTACGGCAGTTTCTTTTATCGTTGCTTCATCTTTATTTTTCAAAAATTCTATTACTTTTAATAATCGATTATTTATATACACTGATATCACCCATTATACATATTAGCTCATAATTAAAAAAAAACAATCTTCAACTTTTAGCCGTATTTTTCCAAAAAAGTTTCACTTGTTTTCTTTAATATGCTCTAATTCTGATTTTATATGTAAAATATTTATACTAATTTTATCTTTGGCTTACATTTTCCAATAAAATACTTTATATAAAAAAACTGCCTTAAAAAAACTAAGACAGTTTCTGTAATTTCTCTTTATATTAATTTCTTTATTTAACTAATAAATCACCAGTTCCCCCAAAACCATAGTTTCATCTACATCCATTATCCCGAAATGGCACTCCCATGTTTTCCTGCACTTTAAGCCTACAGGCAGAAACAGCTTTTCGATAAGTCTTTCCTTTTTTCGGTTTTCCGGTGTTTTTTCTCATTTAATACAAAGAAAGATTTTATTACTGTCACAGAATATATAACCTGTATTATAAAAATTTTCCAAACAAAAAAAGAGGCAGAAAAATTCTCCTCTATTTTTATTAATATATAGCTGTCAGTTTCTTATCCAAAGCATCAGAAATAAATATTGTTGCTACTTCCAGTATCTTATTTTTTATCTCTTCATCAGTAGGATTCTTAATAAACTCTGTACAGACAAGAGTAGCATAACCATGCAGATAATACCAGATTTTCAAAATTATATTCATAGTTTCATTTCTGTCAAAATGCTCGAACCTTTCATCATCCCTGCTTGTTTCCAGTATTTTTAGAACAGCTCTTTCAAATATACTCTTAAAATCTGCATCAATTAAAAATATAGATCTGTAAAGCTCTTTCTGTTCCCTTGCAAATATTACCACACCCATAGCAGTATTAAGCATCTTCCTGTCTGTGTACATCCTCTCCAGATAATTAACCAATACATCCTTTGCCATATTTATAACTTCTTTTTTCAAAACAGCTATATTTTCAAAGTGGGCATAAATAGGTGCTGTAGATGACTTCATTTTTTTGGCTATATTTCTGGCGCTTATTCCTCTTATTCCGTCATTTTTTAATAATTCAAAAGTAGTGTTTATTATTTCTTCCCTGTCAAACTTTACTTTAGGCATATGATTCCCTCCCATCACAAAAAATTCATTGTATTTTTTCTAATATCTTAAAGCTCCAAGTTTCATAATCTTTTTCTTCCATAATTTTCCAGTCTGAAAAATTAATCTTTGGAAAAAATGCATCTGCCTCAGTGTCCTCATTTTTTATAAATGAAACATACAGCTTTTGAAAGCTGTCAAACATTTTACTGTATATATCTGCTCCGCCTATTATAAATACCTCTTCATTACTTTTCCCAAATAAGCTGATTACCTCGTCCAGCGAATGAAAAACCTCAGCTCCCTCTACCTTATCCAATGTTCTGGACAAGATTATATTTCTTCTGTTCGGGAGCGGTTTTCCTATGCTTTCAAAGGTTCTCCTTCCCATTATAACTGTTTTTCCTGTTGTTATTTTTTTAAAATTTTTCAAATCGTCTGAAATATGCCACAACAACTGATTTTTTTTTCCAATTTCATAATTCTTGCCTACTGCTACAATTGCACTAAACATATTCCACCTCTTCTATTATTTTATACTGCCACTTCAAATTTTATCAGCGGATGGCTTTCATAATCCACCAGCTTTACATCATCAAATGTAAGCTCATTAAACGGCTTATCTGCTATCTCTATCTTAGACAGCTTCAGCGGCTCTCTTTTCAGCTGTTCCTTAAGACCCTCTATATGATTTTCATATATATGTGAATCAATTATAGTATGGGCGAATTCTCCCGGTTCATATCCGCACTCTTTTGCTATCATCATTGTAAGAAGAGAATAACATGCAAGATTAAACGGTATTCCCAGAGCTATATCCCCGCTTCTCTGTGTCAGATGACAGTTCAGCTTATTCCCGAGTACATTAAACGCAAATGTATAATGGCACGGCGGAAGCTTGCTTATAGCGGCATTCCCCGGGTTCCATGCAAGAACTATCAGTCTTCTGCCGTTTTTATGATTAGGATTTGTCTTCATCTCTTTAAGAGTATCTATCACATATCCAATCTGATCAAAAACAAGCTGTCCGTTTGACTCTCTTGTTACCCACTTGCTGCTCTCGTCTGCGAATACTTCACCGTCAAGATGTGTTTCAGGTACGGGATATCTTCTCCAGAATCTTCCGTATGCTGTTTCCAGCCTTCCTTCCTCATCTGCCCATGCATCCCATATTTTAGTATCTTTTCTCAAATTTTTTATATGCTCTTCACCGCTTAAATACCAGAAAAGTTCTTTCAGCATTGAATTAAAATACATTTTTTTTGTAGTAAGGAGAGGATAACCCTCACTTAAATCCACTCTGTAAAAATATGCAAAATTAGAAATAGTATCTACCCCGGTTCTGTTTTCCTTTTTTATCCCGTTTTCCAACACATACTTAACCATATCCAAATACTGTTTCATCTCATCTCTCCTCTAATATTTTTTCATTTTTAAAAACTTCACTGACAAGTCTTATATTTTCCTGAGAAACACCCTCCTGAAATACAGTAATTTCATCATTTTCAAAAATAATACTGCTTTGAAGAAACTGTGTTTTACCTACACTGAAAACATATGAATTTCTATGCACAGTTCTTTTTGTCAGAGTAATCTTGCCTGTATTGTTTTCCATTATTTTTTCTATTAACGGCTTATATTTCCCGTAATCTTTCATAGCCTCCTCTTTCTGATTCTGCCTTCGCCTGCTTGGTATATCTCTGTACAAAACATTAAAAATACAGGTCTCTTTCACCGTTCTTGATTTTTTCGAGTTTTTCTATTACGTCTTTCTTTACTCTCTCATCAAGCGGTGCAGTTTTTATCTCCTGTTTTATAAGGTTATAGCCTGTTTCCTTGGTTTCCTCTTCTGCATAATCTTCCAGATATTCCGCCAGTGTAAGATAAGCATTAGGTGAACAGAAATTATGAATAAATCCGGGTTTTGAAAATTCCATAAAATGCTCTCCGGTTCTCCCGAGTCTGTAGCACGCTGTACAAAACGACGGCACAAATCCGTTTTCCATCAGATCCTGCATTACTTCCAGAAGTGATCTGCTGTCTCCTATTGTAAACTGTTCCTTTGCAAGATCCTGTTCTTTCTCTTTTTTTGTATAACCCTGAAGCTCTATCTGAGTTCCGGCATCTATTTGTGAGACTCCCAGATCCATACACTCTTTTCTCATCTTGGCACTTTCTCTTGCTGTAAGAATTAAACCTGTGTACGGCACTGCCAGTCTTAATATTGCTATTATTCTTTTTAATTCGTCATCCTTTACTGTGTAGTCTTCATGTCTTACTATTCCTGTGGCTTCTGTAAGTCTCGGAAAAGAAATTGTATGAGGTCCTACCCCGTATTTTTCTTCTAAATGAAGCACATGGCTCATCAATCCCAAAACCTCAAATTTCCAGTTATAAAGCCCGAAAAGAGCCCCGATTCCTACATCGTCAATCCCAGCCTTCATCGCTCTGTCAAGACCGAAAAGTCTCCATTTGAAGTTAGCCTTTTCACCTTTCGGGTGGACATGGCTGTATGTAGGCTCATGGTATGTTTCCTGAAATATCTGATATGTTCCTATTCCTGAATCTTTTATTTTTTTAAAGTCTTCTACAGACATAGGCGCCGCATTTATATTAACTCTTCTTATTTCACCGTGTTCACCTTTTACCGAATAGGTCTTTTCTACTGTTTTGGCAATATATTCCGCAGTATAATCAGGATGCGTACCGTAAACAAGTATGAGTCTTTTATGCCCCTGATCTATTAGTGTATTTACTTCTCCGTCAATCTGATCCAGATCAAGAGTAAGCCTATCTATTTCAGTATTTGTAGCCTTAAAACCACAGTACGTACAAAGATTCATACATTTATTTCCCAGATACAGCGGAGCAAATAAAACCACCCTGTGTCCGTAAACTCTTTCTTTTATTTCTTTAGCTGTTTCGAAAATTCTCTCAATTCTTTCTTTCTGTGGTGAGTTCAGGAGTACCGCCACTTCTTCAAGTGAAAGTGTATCTTTTCCTTTTTCGGCTTTTTCCATTACTTTGTTAAACTCTTCGTCACTTGGTATATTTTCAGCCGATATGAGTTTTTCTATCAAATCTGTATTAACAAAACTCTGCTCCAAAACTTCGTCTTTCCATGTTTCCATTTTTTACAACACCTCTTTTATATTTTGTACTTTAGTCTGAACTTATATATCGGATATACAAAATTCAGCTTCTGCACATATTTAGTAGTTTCCTCTATCTGCCTCCACTTTTCGTTTTTTAATCTTCCAATTCCTGCATTATACGCTATCCATGCTTTCTCCACATTTCCGTCAGTTTTTTGCAGTAAATAATTAAAATATGCTGTTCCCAGCATTATATTATCTCTAGGGTCATGAAGATCATAATTTTTTATCTTTTCTCTTTTAGCTATCCACTCTGCTGTAGAAGGAAGCAGCTGCATAAGTCCCTGAGCATCTTTATGTGACTTCGCACTGCTGTTAAAGCCGCTTTCAGCTTTTATAATAGCATAAATCAGTGCCTCGTCTATGTCATATTTTTCACTTGCTTCTTTTACATATTCCTCATATTTTATCGGGAAAAGTGTATTCATCAGATAATATGCACCACCTGTAAGTGCTGCAATGAATAAAAGAAAAAAAATAAATTTTCGCATCATATATCCCTCATTCTAAATTCATTCTGCCTGAGTGCTTCATACAATATAATTGCTGCTGAATTAGACAGGTTCAGTGACCTTCCTTTTGGCAGCATCGGTATTGTAATGCAGTTTTCCTTATTTTCCAGAAGGATCTCTTCCGGCACTCCTCTCGATTCAGGACCAAACACAATATAGTCATCTTCTCCATAAACAGGATCAGTATATTTCTGTCTGGTCTTCGTCGTGGCAAAATAAAATTTCGCATTTTTGTTACTTTCCATTAACTCTGTAAGACTGTCCCATACGGTAAGCTTCACATCTTTCCAGTAATCCAGCCCAGCCCGTCTTATCTGTTTCTCATCAAGCGAAAAGCCGAGCGGCTTTATCAGATGCAGTCCGGTTCCGGTCAGTACACATGTCCGTGCTATATTCCCTGTATTATAAGGAATTTCCGGATTCAATAATACTATGTTCATTTTTTCAGCCCCATTAACTTTTTATATTCTGAAACACTAATTTTATTACCCTCAAGCTTTCCAAGCTTTTTCGATAAATTATCTCCTCTGCTGAAGCTTCCAAATCCGGCTTTGGAGTTTATATGAGTGATAGCAATGGCCAAAGCATCGGCGGCGTCATCAGGCTTTGGTATTTCATCCATTCCCAGAATAACTTTTACCATTTCCTGTATCTGCTTTTTATCAGCTCTTCCATAACCTGCTATTCCCATCTTTACCTGTAATGGTGTGTAACTATACAAATCCAGACTATTTTTCTGTCCGCAAAGAGTTATTACCCCTCGTGCCTGTCCTACTTTTATTACTGTTTTCTGATTTTTAAAAAAGAAAAGCTCTTCTATGGCCATATCCTGGGGTTTCCAGATTTTTATAATTCCGTCCAGCCCGTCATATATTTTTTCCAGCCTTACAGGCATATCCTCATCTTTATCTGTATAAACACAGCCGTAATCCAGTATCCTGTATTTACTTTTCACATATTCGATTACCGAGTAGCCTACTATTGCTGTTCCGGGATCGACACCTAGTACTATCATCTCTCTCCTTTAATTTGTATATCTACTTATTAAATAAATTGTATCATAAATACACTATTTTTTCAATTTAAAAACCGCATGTTATTTTATCTGTACAGCAGGTAAAACTTTACCTGAAATCAATTTTTCCTTTTGCTTTCTTGTTAATCGTTTTATGGCATATTCCCTTTTCATTGCTTCTGATTTATCTTCATACTCTTCAAAGTATACCATCTCTACCGGAAGTCTGTTTCTGGTATACTTGGCACCTTTTCCGGCATTATGTGCCAAAAGGCGTTTTTCAAGATCATTCGTATATCCGGTATAATAGGTTCCGTCAGAACACTTTACTATATAGGCATAATGCATTTTTTCTCCTTAATTTTTTACAAAAAATCCCTGTTTTCATAAACATCTATATCACATACATCAGTAAATCCCATTTTTCTGTAAATTCCCGCTCCGTCAGACGACGCCTGTAAAATACAATATTTTGTATTATTTCTCTTTGCTTCATCCATCAAATGGGCAAACATAGCGGAACCAAATCCTTTTTTTCTGCAGTCTTCTTTTACAGCAACATCATAAATTCCGGTACTTTCCTCTGTTACATAAACTGTTCCGCAGGAAACAGGAGTTCCGTCAAAATACCCCACAAAAAATGTCATTTCAGTATCTGTATATATCTTTTTTTGCCCAAGAATATCATACTGCCTCTTTACATAATGTGCTTCTTCCGTTTCTCCGAATATAGAAGCTATTACTTTGGAAAAATCTTCCATTTGTTTATCGGAAGAAACCTTTTCAATTGTAAAACCCTCATATTCAAGATCTTTTTCCTTAATTTTACAGGTATCAATATACATGCCTTTTTCTATTTCAGAAAGACCAAAACCGCTCTCTTTCATTCTTTCTTTGGAAGCACAATTATCATTCCATAACCAGACCGCAGCGGGAAATGACTTCTTATTAAAATACTCCGTTATTTCCTGAAAAACTTCTACTTTTTCCAAAGAATTCTTATTTTTTAATACACATATATTAAATGTATCAGAGGGAAGCATTGAATCCACTCTCATGAAATCACTATTTTCACTTATTTTTATCTCACTGTTGTATTTTGAAAAATATGAAATTTTTGATATAAAATTCTTTTGTATAATTTCGGAAATTTTATTGTTAGTTTCCATTTATCTACCTCTTTATCTAATATTTATTTTCTTAAGTGAATCCTATCATAATTTTTTTATTATTTCAATTTTTTTAACTTAACACTGTCACTCTAAACTTAAGCTTTCTTGTATATACTGCCATATCGCAAAGCTTCAGACATGTTATTTTTCACTCTTATTATTTCTGTTATCTGCATGCTCTTATCTGATTTCAATACTCTATGGAACAAAAAATAATGGAGAGTATAACAGCACATAAAAAGCAAACAGGCCGGCATACTGATTTTTTCATGCTTTCACCAAGAATTTCCATATTGCTAATTCAAAAGAATTATAGTATAATTAATGATTATATTTAATAAAAAAGGAGCATGGAAAATGGACTTTAATTTTAACGGGCTTAATGAAGAAGAGGTAACCAAAAGCCGCGAACTGAACGGAAATAACGAAATCATCGAACAAAAATCTGAAACATTTTTGAAAAAATTCCTTGGAAATTTTAATGACCCAATGATTAAGATACTTAGTGTCTGCTGCATCTTATTATTGGTTCTCTCGCTTTTTGGAATTATCAAAATGATCGAACCTGTAAGTATCGCGATGGCAATATTTGTCGCCACTATTGTTTCCACGCTTAATGAATATTCTTCGGGCAAAAAATTCAGATCATTACAGGAAGAAGCAAATAAAATTCTGGTAAAAGTGTATAGAAATAATAATGTCAAGGAGATTCTTATTGATGAAATCGTGGTCGGAGACTATGTACTGCTGAATTCCGGAGACAAAATCCCCGCAGACGGTATTGTGGTTTACGGACATTTTAAAGTCGATAACTCGGTTCTGAACGGTGAATCTGATGAAAATCCCAAACAGCCTGTTACCGACGATACTGTGCTTGACGATAAAATAGACTTTACTCACCCAAATAAAACTTACAGAGGCGCTGTAGTAAGCCATGGTGAGGGTGTAATAAAAATTGAAAAAGTCGGTATGCAGACTGTCAACGGTATTATGATGCAGAACATGAATATTGAGGATACTCCGTCTCCTTTGCAGATAAAGCTTTCAGATCTTGCAGCAAAAATTTCAAAAATCGGATATATGGGTGCAATACTTATTGGTATACTGAATTTTCTTTATACTTCACTTCATCTGAATGATCCGTCAGTATTTTTTACAGCTGCCAATTCTCTTGAAATAGCAAAAACTGCTCTTAATTCACTGATTTATGCAGTAATTATTATAGTTATGGCAGTACCTGAGGGACTTCCTCTTATGATCGCCATAGTTCTTTCGCAGAATATGCAGAAAATGCTTAAGGACAACGTCTTGGTGAGAAAACTCGTAGGTATAGAAACAGCAGGTTCATTAAATATCCTGTTTTCAGATAAAACCGGGACAATCACAAAAGGACGTCTTGAAGTTATCCTTTTTCAAAACGGAAGCTTTGATTCATATAAAGAGTATGCAGAAATACCTGATGAGCTGAGAAGGCTTGTAAATACTGCTATTTCCAAAAATACTTCCTCAATGATAGCTGAAAACGGAGCTATTATCGGAGGAAACAGCACTGAAAGATCTATACTGGGATTTATTGACAGAAATGAAATTGATGATAATATTGAAGTAAAAACCAAACAGGTTTTTAACAGTACTAATAAGTACTCTGCCTCAGAACTCGACAGTAATCTCAACCTTACTTTCTATAAAGGGGCACCGGAAAGACTTCTTGAAAAATGCACTACATATTATGATAATAATGGAAATAAGCAATTTTTTACAAAAAAACCGGATATTACAAAAGTAATTGACGACCTCGCTAAAAAGTCAATCAGGGTTCTTGCTCTTACTGTAAGTGATAAAAAGCTTACCGAAGATGTTGTCCCGGAAGAAATGACTTTTCTCGGAATTCTGGGAATAAGGGATGATATCAGACCGGAGGCTGTAAAAGCCATTGAAGAAGTTATGACTGCAGGAATTCAGGTTATTATGATAACCGGGGACAGAAAAGAAACAGCTATGGCAATAGCCAAAGACAGCGGGCTTCTTACCTCTGACAAAGAGGTTGTTCTTACTTCAGATGAGCTTCAGACAATGTCTGATGAGGAAATCAAGAAAGTACTTCCTGATGTAAGAGTAATAGCAAGAGCACTCCCAATGGATAAATTCCGCCTTGTGGGACTGGCTCAGGAGCTGGGACTTGTAGCAGGAATGACAGGAGACGGTGTTAACGATGCACCTGCACTGAAAAGATCCGATATCGGATTTGCAATGGGAAGCGGTACCGAAATAGCAAAAGAAGTCGGGGATATTATAATTCTTGATGATAATTTTCAATCTATTGAAAAAGCAGTATTATATGGAAGAACCATTTATAACAATATAAAAAAATTCCTGAAATTTCAGCTGAACATTAATATTTCGGCTGTGCTGATATCAGTTATTGCACCATTTACAGGTGTTCAGAATCCGCTTACGATTCTTCAGATTTTATGGATCAATATGATTATGGATACTCTGGCAGCTTTAGCCCTTGGAGGAGAACCGGCACTTTCCGAGTATATGAAAGAACGTCCGAAAAGCAGATCAGAAAAAATTGTTTCTAAGAGTATGAGTACAGCTATTTTCTGGACAGGTATCTGGACTACAATTATCAGTATATTGTTTTTAAAACTGGATATATTCAGGAATTTGTTCTCTGATGAAATTCATCATCTAACAGCTTACTTTTGTTTATTTGTATTCAGCGGACTTTTTAACGGATTTAATGTAAGAAGTGACAAAATCAATGTTTTCAGCAATCTCAGCCTAAATCCGAATTTTCTGAAGGTATTTGCCCTGATTTTTATTATCCAAATTGTTTTAGTATATATAGGCGGGGAAATATTCAGGACTGTTCCGCTTTCAGTTTCTGAATGGCTTGTTATTTTTGGATTATCAGTTCTTATAATCCCTGTGGATATGATAAGAAAACTTATCTTTCCTGCAAAAACCTACAATAAATAATATTATTACAGAGAAAAATTATAAATTTTAAAATAAAAAACGGCTGTGGGATTTTCAAAATATATTTGAATTCTTACAGCCTGTTTTATTCTCTTTGTATATTTTTTATTTTAAATAATCCGCTGCAATCGTTTTTAGAAATAAATTGATTAAAATAATCTCTAAAATCTGGTATAATAATAAAGATTTTATAATAAATGAATTTTTTAAAATATTAAAACAGGACAGTTTTAACATAAAAATTTAATTTTATACATAAGCAATATTATTAAAAATTGTTTTTACAGGATTTTTTCTGTATTTCCTGTTAAGTATATGTTATAGTAAATTAGTGTGCGGCAGCTTATCTGCTTTTAACCAAAACTAAACGCATCACCACACTAGGAGGAGTGATTATGGCAATTTCATTAACAAAAGGTCAGAAAACAAATTTGACAAAAGAAAATCCCAATCTGAAAAAAATAATTGCAAGCCTTGGCTGGGATGACGAGAGCATAGATTTTGATCTTGATATTTCTGCATTTTTATTAAATGCAGAGGAAAAAGTAACACAGGATATAGATTTTATCTTCTACAATAACATGGAATCGGAGACAAAAGCGGTAATTCATACAGGAAGCAGCAGAACAGAAGAGGGACATAATGAAACTATAATGGTTGATTTTTCCAAAATACCTTCTGACATAGAAAAAATACCTATTATTGTTACTATACATGAAGCCGGCGAAAGACAGCAGAATTTTGGACAGATTTCCACTGCATTTATCCGAATAATAAATGAGGATGACAACGAGGAAATTTTAAGATATGATCTTGCTGAAGATTTCAGCATAGAAACTGCTATCATTATTGCCGAACTCTATAAGTCAAGCGGCGAATGGAAATTCCGGGCTGTAGGAAGCGGTTTCCGGGACGGACTTAATGCTCTGTGCAGAAATTTCGGGGTAAATGTATAAATTAAATACTAAAGAAAAGGGAAAGAGGTAGATAAATTGAAACGAATTCATCTTTCTAATTTAATAGAATCAAATGATATTTTTCAGGATATTTTCAAAAAGCAATCTGACAGGACTGCAAAAACTGATAATTATTATGTTTATTTTGCCGGTATTACAGGAATAAACGACATGCGTATTTACTGTGATTTTTTAGCTAATATCAAAGATAAAACATCAAAATATAAATCGCAGTATCTTCTTTTTAAGGAAAAAATTCCGTTTTCTGCTGTTCCTGACAGGGTTAACGATATTCTGGCTTTAATTAATGATATTAATTTTGAAGAAATACAAAACAGCTCTTTGAAGATTGTTGATAATGAAGAATTAAATACAAGATTAAAAAATGCACTTTCTGTCATATATGAACTGGCTAAAAAAAATAATCTTTTGAAAACACCGAGTATCGAAATAAATTTTGTGGTAAAAATGATTGTCTGGATTCAGGATAATTTGAAAGATATTGTCTGGAAGCTTGAAGATAATCCGAAAGTTTTTTACTTTGGAAAAATAAAAGAACACGAGGCATTATTTCTTTTTCTTCTGCTGGCTGTCGGTTTTGATGTAGTTTATCTGAATCCTGCAGAAGATCCTTTTGAAAAATATACTTTTAAAATTCCTATACAAAAATTTGTATATGATATTCAAAATTCTAATATTAATGCTACTTTTGATTTTTTTGCAAATCAGGGGAAGGTCGTAAATAAAATTACTTCGCCTACAAAAATAGCCAGTGAAGAACTCAAGGAAAGTTTTTTTACATCTGAATCAGGAATATTCAAGCCCTTTCAGTTTGTAAAGGGAAATACACTGCCGCTTTTAATTAACGGTACTATTGAGGATCTGGAGGTCTACTTTCACCAGCCTGCAAAGGTAAGACCGGGATTCCATATACAAAATGAAAATACAGTAGTTATTCCTAATTTTTTCTTTAAAATAAACGGTGTAAATCTTGATCGTGTAAAATATTTTTCTTTGATTAATGATCTTAGAAAAAGTAAAAATACTCTTTTTGCCAGTACTGTAAATATTGCTCCTATTTCCATTGAAAAATCACGTATACTTTCTCTGGACTCTGCAATAGATAAAAATAAGAAAATCATAAAAGAAGAACTGCGTTTAAATCCATTATACAGAATTAAAAACATCAGATTTGAGCTGGAAGAGTTCATATTGTCTAAAATAGAGGAAACTATAAATACTCCTATTTTCAAATTTAAACTTGAAAATAATAATATACTCCACTTTATTGCCTCTGTAATTTTTATGGATTCAAAGGTATTAAGCTCTCTGGAAACTTTTGATTTTACCCAGAATATACCTAAAATAGTTATTTATACAAGCCATCTTGAGGATATGAATATCGAATCTGCATTTTTATTCGCATTTCTGAACAGAGTCGGATTTGACATAGTTATTTTTAACACAGCAGGAGGCGGAAGTATAGAAAATTATATTGACGATCATTATTTTAACACAATATTTTTAGAAGAGTTCGTAAGAAATCTGCCGTTAAAATCTGAATCAGAGCTTAAAGAGCCTTCTATTATCAAAAAAATATTTAATATTTAAAAAAATAAAAACAGCTTTACTGCTATGTTTTTAATAAAGGAGATAAATATGATTAATTTTGAAAAGAAATTTGAATTATCTTTACCAGACGAGGACAGCCCTCAGGAAGAAAAAGTTTTGCTTGTTATGCCGGAAGAAATTAAGGAATATTCAAATGATTTTAAGCTTAAACTGCGGGATGATCCGGAAGTACAGGCACTGACTTCAGAGATTGTAGTTAATGATCTGAATACTATTTTATTCTTCGGCGATTCTGCTTCAAAAGGGATTTCCAATGTTTCAGACAGCCTTTTATTGCAGATGAAGGAAGTGAGAGCTGAGGAGAGCGGGGAGCTTATTGTCAAGCTTACCAGAGTAATGGACAAATTTGATCCGAAGGAATTTGAAAAATTCAATACTTATAAGGAACAGGGAGTTGTCAGCAAGCTTTTTAATAAAGCCAAAGACACTATTGACAAATTATTTACCAAATATGAAGATCTCGGGACAGAAGTGGATAAAATCTATGTTGTTTTAAAAAAATATGAGGCTGAGACAAGACAAAGCAATATGAATCTCGAGCAAATGGCAAAAGCTAATGTGGAAACTTATGAAACACTTGAAAAATATATTGTAGCTGGTGAGCTGGCAAAAGAAGAAGTGGACAAATATATTGCCGAATATGAAATAAAGGCCCAAAATCCCGATGATCAAAAAGCTGCACTGATTTATCAGTCACTTCTTCAGGCAAGGGATATGCTGGATCAGAGAATATACGACCTTAGAATTTCTGAAAATGTGGCAATGCAGACTATACCGATGATACAGATGATACAGCTTGGCAACTACAACCTGATAAGAAAAATTAACTCGGCTTTTCTTATTACGCTGCCTATCTTCAAGCAATGTCTTACACAGGCCATTATGCTGAAAAGACAGGAGCTGCAGGCCAGATCAATGCAGGTTTTGGATGATAAAACAAATGAACTGCTTATCAGAAATGCGAATTCTGTTTCAAAAAATGCAGCTACTCTGGCAAAAATGGCAGGAACGAGTTCTATAAAAATAGAAACTATCGAGGAAACTTGGAGAACTATTACTAATGGTATTAGTGAGACTAAGAAGATTCAGGAAACTAATAAGAATGACAGAGAAAAGAATACTATTAAGCTTGAGGAATTTAAAAAACAGGTTACAGGGAGTAAATATTCTCCTAAAAAATAAATATACCGCCGGAATGGGCGGTTTTTTTTATGTGTATCTTTTGTGGTTAAAATTTTCTTCAGATAAAAATCTTTAAACTCAACAGCAATGTATCTTGATAATACATGATTTATATTCCAGTATGGTTAGATAAAAATCCTATATTCAAAAAACCTTTTATTTATTATACCTTAAATGTGTATTTCTGTCGACCACTTTTTTTCGTGTATCAAAACTTGACAAATTTGTGACAATTTTGAGCTAAAAAGAGTTATTAAATCAATATTCATATAGAATTGTCGATCCTCAACATTTTTTTCATTATCTAGAGTCGACAGAAATTTTCTGGTTTTATATTTAAACTTATGCTACTTTTCTCTCTTTCTTTGTATAATCCTTATTTTCTTTGTTGAAATGTCTTATTTGATTATATTTTTATAAAATGTTAAAATATTTAAAATTAATTTATATCAAGGGGGAGATATATGATAAAATCAAGACTTAATATTCTTATGGCTGAAAGAGGAATCAGGAGTATTGCTGAGCTTGAAAGACAATTGAAAACTTCTGGCTTAAATATTTCAAGAAGCAGTTTAAATAAAATTTATCATAACCAGAATATTAATAAGACTCATTTGGAAACTATATGGAGATTAACTAGATTTTTTAATTGTGGACTTGACAGTCTATTTTTAGAAATTTCTGACTTGTAGATTTTTTTCTACAGAAATTTTATTTTTTTGCTTTTATATCTTCACATTTTGGCTTTATTTTAATATAATATGTTTAGATAACAAATCATTATATTAGGGGGATGTAAATTTATGGAAACAAAAATTGAGAGTTTCATTTTTAATTTTTTGGAAGAAATGCCTGAAGTTATTTCTCAGGAAGAAAAATCACTTGTCACGCTTGAGAAATTAGCTGAGGATTTTCCAGATTTAAGCGGAAGAATTGCCGAAATTTCTGATTCTTTCATTCATTTGAATTCTATACTTAGAAATCAGTTTTTTAGATGGGGAATTTTATTTGGAAAAACATGGCAGAATTATGAAGCGGATTGACAAAAACAGGGCGTAAAACCCTGTTTTTTTAGAATTTAATATTCATCTCTTTTTTCCATTTAATTTTCTCAGTTTCCAGATACTTTTCCCAATTATTATAAATACGCTTTATATTCAACTCTCTTGAACCAAGATCCGGTTCATTATTAGAAGCATATCCTATAAATTTTGATATAATTTCTGGATAACCAAAGTCTGCATAAATACATTCTACTGCTTCAAGAGGCTCTGAAAATGTACTCTGATTTTTATAAACCCATTTTAAAACTGCATATAAATATTTTTCTTTAGCATGTTTTTCATCATATTTATTTTCTTCTTCAACTAATTCATCAATAAGTGGATAAATTGACTCATTTCCATGTAGAAAAGCCATATCTAAAACTCTTTGAGAAAAATTTTCTTCTTTTTCTATAATATTATAACTATGTTCAACAGCAGCTTTAAAATCTAAAAATCCTTCATGTATCCCAAATAAAATATCACCCCAAGTTATTGGAAATAAATTGTAAATATAACTGTAAGAAAGTAAAATATTCAATGAATTCATTTTTTCCCTTTCAATATCTTATTTAAAGTTACAAAATATTTTTTTTGACTTCCTGCCCGCTGAGCTCAGACCATCTAAGCATTAGCCATGTAACATACTTATCCACTGCCAGTCCATAATTTTGAACTGAATAAGCATCATTTACCTCAACTAAATACAGCTTATTTTCAAATAGTCCTACATCCAATGTATAAGCTGCCGGAGCTGATACATAAGTTTCAGCCATTTCTTTAACAATAGAATAGTCTATTTCACTCTCTGCATAGCCACGATATTTACAAATTGCCAATGATTTTTTATTGTATATATAACATCTAAATTCACTTTCAAATTTCATATATTCAGAAATCCATATTTCAGTTTTTTCGTCGAAATGTTTTAATCGTACCAAATCCTGAGGATATTCAGCTATAAAAGCATCGAACTGTTTATCAATCACCGGCTTAATAAAATATCTCTGTTGTGAATTTTCATTCATAAAAATTTCTGCATTATTTATTGCTATTTTTTTTATCTTTCTTCCTAAATACTTTGTCAATTCTTCCGGATAATCAATATCCGGTGTTGAAATTCCAAGCTGTGCCAAGTATCCCCGAACCTCATTTACAAACCCTACTATCATATTTTCCTTAGATAAAGGTACCTGTGAAATATGTGTAAAAGTAGCAGTTGGGATTCCTAATATATCAAAACCTTCTTTGGCAAAAGCAATACTTTGTGTTGCAAATTCTCCATTTTCTCTGATTCTTAAATACGGTTTCATTTTTTAATTTATCCTTTCATTCATTACCTTACATTAATAGTTTATCTATACAAGAAAATAAAAGAAAAATTCAAGTATTAATTTCATTATTTTTTCTAAAAACTCAATATAATTTTTCTAAATTTCATATTCCTTAAAATTTTTCTCAAAAATATTAACTGAACCTGCTACAAACACACTATAATGTCTCACCAAAATTTATTATTATCTTGCTTTGTTTAACTTTCTTTATACAATATCTACCATAGAAAATCCAAGACTTTTCTTACTGCCTGCGCCGCTCTGATAAATTTCATTAAGAATGTACTGCTCTCCCTCCATTTCAAAACTTCCTATGGAAGAAGCCATTTTTATCCCGTAAGAGGTTACAATTATTTTTTTCATATCTACCTTTCTAATAGATAAATTCTCCAAATCTTTTTCTATTTTTTCAGAAAATTTATCCTTTAGCTGATTATATAAATTTCTTTTCAGAAATTTTTCAAAATTCATATCATTGCAAGAATAATACCAATCTTTACCACTTTCGGGATGATGGTCACGAACTATGAGCGGTGACTGAGTACGGAAAACCACCTTATTTGAAACTATTTTTCTTTCCTTTTGTACGACTATTCTTGTTATTTTTATACTATTTAAATTTGAAAATCTTATTTCTTGATACAGATTTTTGACAAATGCATTATAAAAATCAATTCCTATCACATTGTCTGAAGTGGAAAAATTAATGATGATTCTTTTGTTCGGTATTTCTATTGTTTCTTTTTTCATAATAGGTTTTTGAAAGTAATTAGAGAATGTAAATTCTTTCTGTATGGGATCTCTCATATGGTAATACTTGTTGTAAACATCTTTATCGTAGTTTGTTAAACATCTTTTGAACATTGACACTATTTTTCTCCGGTAATCCAATGGTATTTCATTTTCTTTCAATTCACAATGTAATGATAATCTCAAGTTTTTCCTCCTTTACTGTACTTTTCTTTAATTTATAAAACTAATTAATTATAACCTATTTTTTTATTTTTTCAAATGTTTTTTATTTTTTTCTTTCATTAATTAATAAATTTATTGAACAATAATATTTGTATATATTATTGTATTAATAGCATATATTTTATATTTTTTTATTTTTTTGTATTATAAAAATAAATGTAAGACTCTTTTTATTGCTTACACTAGAATGCAAATAAACCAAATAAAATTGAACATTTATCATCAGCATTACGATTAAACCCACAAAAAAAGACACCCGTAAAAAGTGTCTCTGTCCTGTCAGAATAAACCTAAAAATAGCCTATTCCTGATTTCCTTTTCTTTCATTTTCTATTTTCTCAATTTCTTCTTTTAAACGAGCTAATTTCTCATCATCCATAGATTCAAAATTCATAGTTCCAAATTCATTTTCTGCAGCACCAGTTTCTTTATCAGCAGTTTTCAATTGTTCAACAATCTTTTTCCCCTGCTCTATAGTTATTTCACCCTTTTTAGCAAGTTCATCTATTATCTCTTTCCCCTGCTCAGCAGTAATTTTACCTACTTCCTGAAGTTCAGTAATACTTTCACTGATCTTTTCAGCTGTCATTGCCAGTGCACCGACACCTGCCAAGATAAGATTTTTAAAAATATCCTTTTCATTATTATCAGCCATGCAAAATTCCTCCTTTATTATCTCTGGTCTTAATGTCTATATTTTATCATATCCAGTCACCAATTACGAGAACAAAAATAATTTCCCGATTTACTGAAAAACTTCCTGTAATAATCAATACTACAGGAAGTTTTTAATTTACTTTGTGAATATAATTGTATAACATCTGTGATTGCTCTGCTGCTCCTGCTGTCCGCATACAATAACACAAAGCTAATTATCCCTAAGCGCTAGAATACTATTTTCAAATCAACCCCGGCTCTGTAATCATCTTTTTCACTGCCATCCGCAGAATAAGCCCCTGTTAAGAAAATCCCGTATCTGTCATTCATTTCTACGCCTATTGCTGCTCTTGCCGCGATTCTTCCTTTATTTTCATCAGGCTTAGCCAGTTTATGATAATTTTCTTCTACTGAGAGCAGTTTTGCTGATTCCCGTTTATTTAAATCCGCAAGTTCATATTCATAAAACAGATCCAAATTTCCTTTTAATTTCCAGCTATCATTTGTTCCTAAAGGAACAGATGCCTTCAATTCCATACCAGCCCGCGGTTTCACGCTCCATGCATCATTACTCTTCACTTCCAGAGCTTCAAGCCCGCTTTCTTCAAATGATGGTCTTGTTACATACATTCCTGCTAGTGCTCCATAAGGCATTACACTAATATTTTTGTTAAGCTGAAATTCTCTTCCTGCTATATTATCAATTGTTATACTGTATGTTTCATATGTTCCGTTCATTTCAGATCTTCCGGATGAATCTGTCCAGTCTATATTTCTGTCAGTATTATGCAGAGTTGCTCTTCCTGTAAGATTATTAATAAATTTCCAGTCATTTGCTGTGTATTTATTATGAATTCCCGCCTGTAATGTATCTGCTTCCTCTTTACTGCTGCTTCCGTCATCAAAATCAAAATTTGTATGCAGATATCCAAGTGAATATCCGTATGTATGTCTGTAAGTTCTCTCTACTTCTCTCAAGGCCAGTACTCCGACACTTTTATAATCATAAGAAGGCACACCGTCAGCTTTTTCACCAGTTTTCCCTGCACCTGTAATTATATTTATTTTTACGTTTTCTTTTGTATTATTAGAAGAATTCTGAAGCAATGCAAGAGAATTATCAAAAATTTCTGCTATATCTTCCTCTCTCTGATTTATATTGGAATATATATTTCCTCCCAAACTCTCCATAATTCTGTCAAAATCTTTTTCCTTTGTTATTTTGTCAATTTTATCATAAATTTTCAGTGCATTTCCACTGGCATCTTCATATTTTGAATCCAGCACTTCTGCAAAGTCATAGTACCATTTTCCGGCTGAAAATTCTGTATAATCAAGCTTCTGCATCCAGATATCTACATTTCCCTGACTGTTTATATTAGGAATTGCATTCCACGTCAGTGATTCTGACAATACAGACAGCATACCGCTGTTTATTCCTCCTGATGTTCTCGGGTTAAATACATTTTCCAGTTTATAAACAGTACTGTTTGTCCCCTGTGAAAAATCACTCATCACAGTAACAGGCTCGCTTACGCTGAAGCTGTCAGCCTTGAACTGCACCGCATCTGATATCAAAAACTTTGCATTTACATCCTCTGCTGTATATCCAAAAGCAGATATTTCAGATACTGTAGGTGTTCTCACAGAAGACGGGTCTACCTTTATATTTATTTTTATACCGTCAGCTTCAAATTTTTCTTCTACATTTATTACACCCGCATTTGTTATGCTGGGAAGTATATAGCCTGAATTACCGTCAGTTATCAGAGCCTTATTTGTAACATTTCCGTATAAATTAATTGTCCCGCTGTTTATAAGCTGAGAACCTGACTCCATCAGAATACCTGTGCTGTTATTTCCATGTAATTCAATAGTGTTGTTATTTTCAACGCTGGAATTTGCTATTGCATAAATTCCTATACTGTCATCTCCTGTTAAAGTTATTACTCCGTTATTTATCAGAACAGCATCTATTCTTCCGGCCATTCCTATTGATTTATCACCGCCGAGTATTATTGTCCCGTCATTTTGAATTGTTCCGTTTTCTGCAAACATTCCTATTGCACCATACTTTGAAGATTCTATAATACCGTAATTAACAGCAGCTGTACTGTTATTTTTACTGTATATCCCCACTGCATTTTCACCGGCAGTTATTTTTGTCCCGGCACTGTTTTCAATTATTGAATTATCCCCGTATATTCCCACTGAATAATTGTTATTTGCAGGAATTGACAAATCTGTTATTATGCTGTCTCCCATTATAATATCTCCTGTATTTAACACCGCTGAATCCTTAGAATAAATTGCAGTTATCCCGGAATTACCCTGAGCATCCAATACTCCCGAATTGTTGATTCTGCTGTTTAATCCGTAGAAAATTACTGCTTTTTCTCCATTTGCCAGAATATTCCCCCGATTATCCGCTTCTGAATCCTTTAAATAAAATACTGTACTGTTTTTATTTGTACTTAAATTTGAGAAATTTGTTATCTTTGAACCATTGTCCTGTATATAGAAGCTTACACTATTTTCACCTGCATTTATATTACTGCTGTTATTTGTAATTACTGAACCATTTACTGCATATACTCCTGCTGCTCTATTATTTCCCACAGTAATTTCAGAACCGGCTGTTATATTTACATTTCCTCCGGAAGAATAAATTCCTGTTGAAGAATCTCCAAGTCTTATTTTTCCATTTTGTGCTGTCGCAGCACCGTCGCTGTATATTCCTATTACACCGGAAGCTCCTAATATATCTCTGTTATTATTTATTATTACTGCTTTATCCCCATATATTCCAGTTTTAGCTTTATTCGAATCAAGACTGCTGCCAAGATTAATTTCACCATTATTATTCACAGTTATCTGTCCTAAAATTCCCAAACTGCTGTCTTCACCCACAGCATAAATTCCTTTTGAATTTTCTCCGCTTACATTTATTTTCCCGGTATTTACTGCATTATTTACTACTCCGGATATTGTCAGCACCGAATAAATTCCTATTCCGCCTTCACCGTTTATATTTATATCTCCGGCATTGGCAATATCCGTATTCTCTCCTGCTGCTCCCCGTGCTTTCTGTCCGTTTAGATTTATTACATTGCTGTTTGTATAAAGTCCGGTATTTTGTAAATATATCCCTGTACCATTATCTGCAATATCCAGAGATAAGCTACCGTTTATTCCTGCTGAAGAACCTGCTGAAAATATTCCTGTTCCATTGTCAGATACTGTTATCTTTGTCGGTAAAATAAAGTTTATCACACTGTCATTAAGATATATATACGGATTTTCTCCTGTTGTACGGTTCCCAAGACTGTAATTTACCACAGAACCATTCTCTGCATAAACAAGACTTCCCTTAATATCATCTATATTACCGCCGTTTAAGTTTACTGTTGTATTATTTGCTGCAAAAGCAATTCCGTTATCTTTTATACTAATATTACCATTATTCGTAACAGTACTGTCTTTGGCGTAAATTCCCGCTGAAGTTCCCAAAGAAGTCAGCGAGCTTCCTGTTACAATACTTCCGTTATTTGTAATATCAGAATTCTCGGCATATATTCCTATACCATTATCTCCGAGTATTATTGAAGAATTATTGATTATTGCTGTTATTACAGAAAGTGAGGAATTATTTCTCCCGTATATTCCTATATTTCCCCCACCTGCCGTTCCGCCTGTAATCATACCGTTATTCTCAATATAGGAAGCACCTTTACTGTAAATTCCCGCAGAATTATTATAATCTAGAGATATTGTCCCGTTATTTCTCAATTCTGTAAAATCAAACAAAGAACTTCCTTCTCCGTATATACCTATACCTTTTTCTCCTGCCTTTATCAAAGCTCCAGTGTCATTATAGGCCCTTGCATTTTTTACGCTTATTCCTATGGAATTTACAGCATTTGTTAAATCTATTGTCCCAAAGTTATTTGCTTCATAAGGATTTGCCCCAGTTGTTTTATAATCTTCCGCAGCTATTCCTACGGTTCCGTCAGAGCCGCTTACAGCTTCTATCAGTGAACCGACCATATTATTTATTTCCCCGGATACTACATATCCTGTGATACTATTTCCTACTGTAGTTACAGGACCGGCTATATTTATTATTCCGTTTGCTATTCTGCTTCTGATTACTGTTGCTCCAGAATCCAGAGAAATTACAGTTCCGCCGTTATCATTTATAACAGCTCCGTTTTCTCCCCATATACCTATTCCCGAACTGCTGAATGTCATGCTGCTTCCGCTTCCAAAAGTGAATTCTCCGTTGCTTTCCACATATGCTCCTACACTTCCGGAACCGTTAAGAATAATATTTCCTGAATTAAGATTTACATTTGATCCTTTATTTACATAAATCCCTGTTCCGCCTTCACTTCCGTCACCTGCTGTTATCTGGCCATTATAAGTAAGTATACTTCCGCTTCCGGGAGTTCCGTTTCCGCCAGCCGCGTACAGCCCTATCGCGTCAGCTCCGGCATACAGATCATTACTTATTGTTCCTGCTTGACCGTCTGTATAAAGAGCTACTGCATAATATTTTCCGGTACCGGTATTGACTGTATCTCCTGTTTTTATGTCTTTTGCATATGTAAGCCCTGATCCGCCCTTTACCACAAGAGCTATCTGTCCATCAGAAGCAGCTATATCAGGTGTAGTATTATCAATATCGCCTCCGCTGTAAACCAGCACCCCGTATCCTGTAACTGTTCCTAGACCTGTTCCTCTTAATTTGGCTCCGTTCACCAGATAGTATGCTATATTTGTCTGATCTGCAGTTCCGAGATTGATAGTGCCTCCTCCTGTGATCTCTGTGCTATTTCCTGTACCGTATACGGCTATTCTGTTTCCTGATGGTGAAGACCCCAGAAGGCTTATATCATTCAGATTAATAGTCCCTACGCTGCTGACTTTGACATTATCCGAGTATATTCCCACACTTTCTGTATTATATACATTAATAGTTCCCAAATTTTTTATATCATAAATTTTTGCTCCGGATATAGGAAATGTTCCGTTATATTTTGTATATATTCCTGCACTGTCATTTCCTGAAATATTTATTATTCCAGAATTTTTTATATTAATTCCGCTTGCTCCCGATATAGGACTTGAGCCTGTATCATCAGACAAAGCATAAATCCCGGCTGAATTATTTCCCTCTGCTGTTACTGATCCGTTATTTATTACATCAGATTCTTCCGCAGCAAAGAGTCCGGCTGAATCAGCGTCAGTCAGAACGACGTTCCCATTATTTGTCACTGATCCGTATTTTATATAAATTGCCGTTGCTCCGGCTAGACTATTTTTCATAGTTATTATTCCGTTATTTATTACATTCGTATTTGCTTTATTCACACTTACACTTGTACCGGTTTTGGAATATGCCTTCATTCCGATGTCAGTATTTAATGCCAGTCCTTCTGTGCCTGCAATTACCTGATTTTCTATTGTTCCGTTTTCTGCAAGATAAGCCATTGTTCCGGTTCCGACGGTCACAGCTCCCGGAGTCATCAGGAAATCACTGATTTTTGTATCATTAATTAATATACTTCCGTTATTTGATACAAATGTTAATGTTGTATTGCTGCCCAAGCCTGAAATATGTATTCCTCCCAGTGTATTTGTAGTAATTTTTCCTCCGTTTGAATAAGCCATAACAGAATTATCATCCATATTAATTTCCAGATCCTGAATATCAAATGTTCCTCCTACCCCTGCAAAATTTACTGCTGAGCGTGAATCTGCCTCGTTAATTTTATAATTTTGTAAAAGTGCCACTGCATTTTTTCCGATTCTTACAGCTGCTGTGTCATTTGCATAAAGTGTAGGATTAAGATCGTATTTTATTCCTTTTTTAAATTCTGCTGTTGCTATCCCGTCCGAATAAACCCCTACACTTGTATACTGACTGGTACTGCTGCCTGTTATTATCGGTGCTGCTATAGAAGCTCTGGTTAAAGCCAAACCTGAAGGATTTGAAACAGAAAAAGCCGTATTTGACTGTTCCAGCCATAATCCTGTTGCACCATCAGCTGCTTTTATTGCTGCATTCTGTGCCCAATTTCCATTTACAATTACATCTCCGGGAGTATAATGACTTTCCTGTTCATTCAGATTTTTCATTTCTGCCAGTGAGCCATTCACTGCATACACTGCAATAGTTCCTGCCTGCTTTGTTTCAATAAGTCCGTTATTTATCAGAACAGCACTTTTTTCATCTTCATTAGTAAGAAGTACACCATTTGTCCCGGCTGCATTTACAATAATCTGACCATAATTATGATTTTTAGGCTGATTGGTTCTGTCTGAATTCAGTGCATTTCCGCTTTTGATATACAGCCCGGAAGAATTAATACTATTTACTATAATTTCGGAAGCATTTTCAAGATTCCCTTCATTTTGTACAAAACCTCCTACTGATGAACCTGCTGTAGATTCAAGTATAATTCTTGCCTCTCTTCCTGCCAGCGGTGCGACATATGAGTCATTTCCCGGAATAGAAACTGCCTGATTATTCCCTGTATAGGCTACATTATAAACGAAGCTGTTACTATCGGCAACTACCATTCCGTAATTGTTCTCTCCTTTTATGATTATTTCCCCTCTGTTAAGTATATATCCGTTTTTCTCTGCACGTATTCCCGAACTGTAAACAGCATTATTCCACAAAATTATTTTTGCCGAATTTTCCGCAAGTCCGAAAAGTACATCTGCACTATATCCCGGAAGAGATGCATAATCATAACTCTGCGAGTATGCGATCAACGGCTGGTTTGTATACATCCCAGTTGCTCTTTCTACCAGTGTCTGATTTCCTGTTGATATAGGATTGCCATTTTTGTCATAAATGGTATTTCCATTATCATTATCCTGTAAAAATGAAGAATTATTATTTCCTACATTTATTTCTCCTTCATTTGACCACAGATGGATTGCCTTTTTTATTGCAAATCCTGTTGATTCATCGCCAAGTACATTTATTGTTCCCTGATTGGCTATGCTGGAAGTATAGGCTGATTCAGTGCTTATCCCGAAATTATATAAGCTGGTATCATCTCCGGCATAAGGTGAAGTCATAAATCCGTAACTTCTTGATCCGTAAACATTTATTGTTCCAGATTGTGCATTAAGCGCTCTCTGACGTACATTCATCTGATCACTGTTATTAAAAATATATGCATACTTTGTATATCCCGAATCATATGTGGCAATAGCCGCACTATTTACCATAGCAGAGCTTCCTGGATCTATATCAATATCCGGCATCAGAAGAAAACCTGTACTATTCGGTGACAGCATAGTTATATCACCAAAATTCTCCATCCTTACCTGTATATTTTGCGCTGTATTAGTTGGTATGTAGCCCATTCCCACCTGCTTTGTAAATACTCCGTTAGCAGGAGGCACTGCCAGCCCTATCAAAGCACTGTATTTTTGCCCGATTATCGCATTTTTTTCTGTTCCCCAAAGATATTCCGTATTTATCAGCGAGAAATCCGTAGTTTTGTCAAAGCCTACTATTCCTCCTGTGTACGGCTGTATTACAGCACCTGCAGTATTAGAATTTTCAAGATTTATTACTGACAGGTTCCCGTAAGTCCCAACTAATCCTGAACCTCTTACTACCAAAAGGGCAACTGCATTTTTCCTTTTTATTCTGCTCTCCAATAACCCATTATTTACAAGGGTATTTGTACTATTCCATATATCGTTAACTCTGTATATAATATCGTAAGGAGAAGTTTCACCCAGTGTAGTTGAAAAAACCGGTCCCAAATATGCCGAAGAATAAGGTGTAGTCATATAATTCATCTGTAAGTTAAAGACCTCCACTTCATCCAAAAGTATATTCAAAGGTGTCGGCTCAGCCTGTAATTTTATTGTTTCAAATTCTTCCGCGTTCAAATTCATTGACAGTGAAAATGGATTTACATTTAAATTGATATCGGGCTTCACTGCCGAAAACATATTTACATTTCTAATTCCGGGATCATTTAAAGTCAAATATCCGGCTGTTAACCCTGAATTTTTTTCCATATCAGCCGGACTGACCCCCAAAACGTCCTTCATAGGAATATACATTCCCAGATTCACGCTCAACGGTACTTTGCTGTACCCATATTCATAATCGTTTTTATCCGTAAAATTTTTATTTTTTACATTATAAAAACCACCGAAAAAAATCTGCCACTCCAAATATTCCGGTTTGACTATATAGTCATTCTGTTTGTATAAGTCTCTTAACTCTGAGTTTCTTTTATTCAAAATCTCTTCAATGGTCTTGTAAAAATTCTGTTCTTTCTTTTTGTCTGATATATTTTTTACTATTTTTGTATATAAGCTGTCATATTTTTTTATAAAAGTATTTTCGCTAGATTTTGCATTCCAGGCTAAACTGAGGGCTAAGAAACTAAATAATAATTTTTTATAATCTTTCATAAATATCCTTCTTTTTTAAATTACCTTTCATTTTATTTTTGGTAGAAATATATAGTTATATATTTAAGATTACAATATTATTTAGAAAAAATCAAGACAAAAAATCAAACATTTGGATAATCAAAAAAATGTACTACATTTTTATCCTGTTATTTAATACTTCTCATAAATTTATTAATCAAAAAATTATTTTTATATACAATTGTTTAAATCTTTCTTTTTAAAAAATTGGTTTATTTGAATAAATATATTAAAAAACCGGATTTTTTATCTTCATTAATCTGAGCTTCAAATCCGGAAATATTTGTTTCTTTTTTATATTGTTAATTCCTGCTTCTATTTAATTGCAAAATCTACTTTATTTTCTTATAAAAAAAATAAAGCTAATCTTCTTTCCATAAATGCGGAAATATGCTTTTATCTTTTATATAATATTCTATCGGGCTGTCAGTTAAAGCGCTGTCAAAAAAATTCAGTCTTTTAAAGTCTTCAAAATCAATATCAAATTCTGATAAAACCTTTAAAAGATTTGAATTTTCATTGTTTCTTTCGATAAAAAATCTTTTTATTCTTGTATCTTTATCCTCAAGAACATAGTCATAATCAAGCCCCCATTTAGTATCTGTATATTCTTCTTTATGTTTTATATATCTTACTTCGTAAAATACTATTGGAAGAAGATTATTTCTGTATATTTGTTCTTCTTTTTTTTCTATCGGAAAAATTGAAACATAAGCCTTCATTCCGGGTTCTGCACCCATTATCTCAAAACCGACTCTGACCTTTTTCCTGTGAAGATATTCCAGTAATAATTCAGGCAGTTCCATAATATTCCTCCTTCCTAAATATCAATCATTTTCTGTATCCGGATCATGAGATTTTACTTTCCATGGCATCCTTATCTCAGGGAACTTCTCCCGTTCTTTCCGGACTATCTCATCCGGAAGGTCTCTAATCAAAATCGCAGTAAGATATTTACACATATCAGAATATGTTACTACTGTTCTGCCTCTTGGAATTAGAATAAATTCTCCCTCAGAAACCTGATATCTTTTATTTTCACGAAAAAATTCAATCATCCCGTTTTTCATAAATATCATTTCGCTTATACTGTGGCTTGGACATGTGAATTCATATGAAGAAGAACTATACGACATTCTGAATAAATCATTACCCAGTAATTTTATAATTCTTTCTTCAGATACAGGCTTATCAAAAAAATCTTTCCATTCATATACTTTCAAATCTTCAAAGATCATATTTTTCCTTTCTGAAAATAAAAACTTCCATTTCATATTCACACACATGTATAAAATAAACAGAAAACACTTTCTGACAGTTTTTTATCAAAAAGTGTTTTTATAGCTTATAATAAATTTATTCCGTTTTCTTTACATATTTTTTCTGTTTCCTCACTCCATATAGATGCCTGAACCTCTCCTACATGAGCCTTTCTCAAAAAATACATACATATTCTTGACTGTCCGATTCCTCCTCCGATGGTAAGAGGCAGAGTATTTGATTTTACCATTTGGTGATACTGCATATTCAGTCTGTCCAGTGCATTTGATATATGAAGCTGCTTTTCAAGAGAGTCGCTGTCTACTCTTATTCCCATTGATGAAAGCTCTATAGCACAGTCCAAAAGCGGATTCCAGAATATAATATCCCCGTTCAGATTCCAGTCATCATAGTCCGGAGCCCTTCCGTCATGCTTTTCTCCTGATTCCAGTACACCCCCGATTTTTTTCAGAAATATTGCGCCGTATTCTTTTGCAGCAGCATCTTCTCTTTCTTTCGGAGTAAAATCAGGATATTTATTTTCCAGCTCCTGTGTAGTTATAAATGTTATTTTTTCAGGAAGCCATTTTTCTCCAAGCTCCGGATACTCTCCCAAAGTAAACGCTTCTATAGATTTAAATACATCAAACAGCTTTTTCACTATTCCTTCAAGAAAGTCCTCTGTTCTGTCTTCCTTTTCGATAACTCTTTCCCAGTCCCACTGATCCACATAGATAGAATGCAGATTAGATGTTTCTTCTTCACGTCTGATTGCATTCATATCAGTATAAAGTCCTTCACCGTTTTGAAACCCGTATCTGTATAAAGCCATTCTTTTCCATTTTGCAAGAGAATGCACTATTTCTACATTAAGATCAGTAATATTTGGTGCCGTAAAGCTCACCGGATGCTCCTGACCGTTCAGATCGTCGTTTAGTCCTGTATTTCTTATTACGAATAAAGGAGCTGACACTCTTGTTATATTCATTTTTTCACTAAGCTCTTCCTCAAATCTGTCCTTGAGTTTTTTTATTGCCACTTCAGTTTCCCTTATGTCTAAAGGCGTTTTATAATTTTTTGGTACTATAACTTTCATTGATTTTTATCCTCCTGATTTAATTTGATTTATTTTTTAAAGAAACCTTTCATTCCGCCAGAAATCAAGGAAACCGTATTACTTACTATTTTAAGCGGGTTACCGTAAAAAGCCACATATTTCGGCTTCCATTCGGGATCAAATTTATTCTTGAATTTTTTCAGCCCGTCAAAATTATAGAAATGATTGCCATGTTTATATATAAATATCCCGGCTTTATTCCACAGATTAACTAATCCTGTATTTTTGTCCTCTATTCCCGACAAGGGTGCCATTCCGAGATTAAAATATTTAAATCCGTTTTCTTTACCATACTCCATTATTTTCATAAACAAAAAGTCCATAATACCGTTTGGTGCCTTATCTGCATCATATCTCATAAGATCAATGGATATCTCGTTTTTATCTCCGGAATAAAATAAATTGGCAAAAGCATATATTTCATTATCCTTTATTATAACTGCCGTATCAAAATTACGCATATATTCCTTTGTAAAATTACCCAGCGAAAAGCTTTTTTCCCTTACATTTTTAGTCTTGAGCCAGATATCGGATATTCTTTCCAGCTCATCAAGATATAGTTCTATATCTTCCTTTTTGATTATTTTCATTTCATACTCTTCTTTTGTAAGCTTATTATAAGTATATCTCAGAGTTTTCTTTTTATCGCCCTTAAGTGAAAAATTCTCAAGGTTAACCAGTGCTTCCTCGCCTATTTTCAGTATAGTCAGTCCTATATCCAGATAATAGTGGAGGTTTTCTTTTCCTACCTCATAAAAAATAAGAGATTCGAGACTGTTTTTTGTTTCCAGAAAATAGTCCCATATGATTTCGGATATTTCACTTTCATTCCCTATAGGATCCCCCATTACAATACGGGTATTCTGATACTTTCCGTACATAAGAAAAGCTTTTTTATTATCGCTGAAATATATTCTTTTATCATTTAAGTAGACAAGGTTTGACTCAGAATCAGAAGATGTTTTCATAATTTCATCTACTGCTTCTCTGGAATCATTTAATACTGTATATTTTTCCTGTGGTACAGGTCTTAAAATTTTTATTACAGAAAATATAAATGTAAATAACCCTATTGCAAAGATCATTCTCAAAACTCTGGGAGCTCCTTTATGAAACTCAAACTGCCACCATAAAAGACTGCTGTAAGGCGTCTGCTTATAAGAAAAAAGACCAAGCCAGATAGATGATATAAGTACCATTATAATTAAGACTGTCCATTCCGGATTTATTCCGTTATGAAATAAGGAACTTTTTCTATAAAAAAACTTTTTTGACGGAATAAGAAGAATCAGAACGAAGATAAGAACCATTACTGTCCCGTATCCTGCACCTTTGAACAAGAGAGAAAATATACCGAAAACCAAAGCACACACTGAAACTCTGTATGCCAGATTTATCCTGTTCTTAATTGCATAGCTCAGTAAAATCAAAACTATACCTATTATACTTCCCAAAAAATGAGAAATCTCCAGCACACCCAAAGGAATAATTTTTTCAAGAAAAGTTATTCTGCTTATTGCAGGCGGTATCGCACCAGATATTAAAAGTATCATTCCGCTGGTAAAGCAAAATGCCGCCAGAAGTATCGGAATCAGAAATTCATAAGTTTTCGTTATTTTTTCGGCTTTCTTGGTAAATTCCAGTACCAGATATGTAATTATAGCACCGAGTAAAGGAACTAAATAATATATAACCCTGTAAAGAAAAATCGCTGCAAGTATTCCGTTACTGCTGCCCAGAAGCTTTAGAAAAACAAATTCAAATGTTCCTATTCCCCCAGGAAGATTACTTACTACACCTGCAAACTGTGCCAGACAAAAAATGCCTAAAAACAGAAAAAAATCAGGTTTTTCCGGCAAAAAGATATATAGTACAAGTCCTGCTGCAGCCCAGTCGGTAAATCCTACTATAAGCTGTTTTAATACTATACTTCTTTTTATACTCAGTTTTTTTATATCAGGTATTTTCCAGCAGTAAATCATAAGCAGGATAATCAGCGGAACTGCATATATTTTCATATTGACTGCTGCCGAAACAGCAGCAGCCGTTATCAGTCCCACCCAGAAGGAAACCATTGTAAATAAAGATATTTTTATTATCTTTCCCTCTGGTATCTTTAATGCTCCATACAGTCTGAGCCTTATTGCCGAGGACGAAATCCCGGAAAATCCCAGACTGTTTCCGAATGCAAAGGCTGTAAACGAAACAGGAATTATTTTTTTGAATGAAAGCTTTTCATCTTCATTGCGTAAAGCCAGCAAATCATAAAAAGTCAGTATAAAATAATTCAGTCCCGCTGTAAGAAGTCCCAAAATTATCACTGATATACTGTATTCATTTACTACTTCTATAATATGCCTGATATTATAATTCTTCAGTTCTCTGTATAATAAAAAGAGAATTAACACAAAGAATAACAGCTTTAATATCAAAATAACCTTCTTTTTCATTACTACCTCTTTTGGTCAGACCGGATTTTTATTAAAATTATAGTTTTTTCAATTCTTCTGTTACTTCCTCCACATGGTTCTTTACTCTTACATTTCTCCACTCTTTTACGATATTTTGATCTTTATCTATAAGAAAAGTACTTCTTACTATCCCCATATATTCTTTTCCGTAATTCTTTTTCAGCTGCCATACTCCGTACATTTCACATACCTTATGATCAGGATCGCTTAACAGCAGAAACGGAAGATCATTTTTTTCTATGAATTTCTCGTGACTGTTTATAGAATCCAGACTTATTCCCAGTATCTCGGCATTTCCTTCTTTTATCACACTGGAATTATCACGGAAATCACAGGCTTCTGTAGTACATCCCGGAGTAGAGTCTTTAGGATAAAAATACAGAATTACTGCCTTCCCTTTATAGTCACTCAGACTTACATCCTTACCGTTACTTGCCTGAAGTGTAAAATCCTTTGCTTTCATATAAGCCTCCCTGTCTTGTTATCTCTATTTAGTTTTGTATTTTATTTGAACATTCAAATAAGATACGGCTGTTTCTCCATTTATTATTAAACACCGATACGTTAAAGAACAGTACTAGTCGTACATATAAATTTTTAATGCTATTGCTTCATCTGTAGGTATCGCAAGTGCATAAAGCTTTTTCCCCGAATCTACAAGTCTTGCAAGAACTTCACTGTGTTCTTTCGGCACATAGCCCACTTTCTCTTTTCTGTCATTATATGCCGCTACCATATTTATATATGTTCCGGAAAATTCCCTGAACAGATCAAGTGTAGTCATATTCTTTATTTTCCAGTTAAAATTTCTTATATATTTTGTTCCGTCCAGATATGTGTCCAGAAGGAATACCCTTTTTGTACTTTTCATATATTTGTCCATAAGCAGCTTTGAATACTCAAATATCATATTCTTCCCTACTTCTATGGTTTCTTTTCTTCCGTTTCTCTGTAATAAAAGAAGACTATTCCCGAATCTAAACTCAGTAACAGTATAATTTCCCTGTTTTTTTAATAACTCAAAATGCTCCATCAGCTCTTCAAACATCATTACTTCTTTTTGTAAAATCTGAAAACAGCCTCTTTGTATTTCTATAGATTCATTTTCTATAAATGAATAATAAAACCTACCATCAGAAAAAATTTCTATCTCATAACTTCCTCCATAAAATAACCCTTCAAACTCCAGCTTTATTCCCTCAAATCTGTTAGACATCATATTTTTTCCTCCTAAATACTTTAGTATTCATGAAACAAAGTTTTCAAAAAAATTTCAAAATAGAGACTATTTTGTTTTTTTATTGCATACTTAATAATAGCATTAGACTTCCCCGAAATGCAACAGGATTTATTTACTGTACCTTAACATGAGAATCCAGACTGTAGATGACATCCTTTCTTTCCACTATTATCTGTATTCTTTCAGACAGTTCCTTATCTTTTTTTATTTTTTTTATCAGTCTCATAGCAGGATTTATCGCTACAGGAAACTTCACATTCTTAAACATAGTAAGATCGCCTGTGGTATCCCCGTAAGCATAAGACTTGGAAAAATCTATGCTGTACTTATCACAAAAATAATTAATAGCTTTCTTTTTGCTTTTAGCATCCCACATAGGTACCACTTCTCCTGTGAATATATTATTTTTATCCACAAGATACTTTGAAGCCATAAAATCATCCACTTCATATTTCAGTGCCATTTTTTCCACAAGAAAATCCGGACTACCTGAAATTATAATTATTTTATGTCCTTTTTCCTTATGCTCCATTAGTTTCTGCCTTGTGTACCTGTAAACTCTTTCCCATTTCAAATCAATTACTCTTTTCGCCAGAAACTCCACATCATTTTTATTCAGATTTTTTAATGCATCTACGTAAGTTTCTACCAATTCCAGCAAATAGTCGTCATAGTTGCCGTTTCTTTTTTCCCAATGCTCAAATTTCTGCTTTACACGGCCTGTCCATGAAGACATATTAATAAATTCATATTTTACGAGCATCTTAAAATGTTCTATTAAAAGTGAATCTCTGTAAATTGTACCATCTATATCAAAAAATGCACCTATATTTTTTTTCATAATATTCACCTCCTTTATATAGTATCTTAAAATGACTATTTTTTCAAGAAAATATACCATATTTTTGAATTCAAATTAATATATTATAAAATTTACGGTTCTTTCAGTGAAATATAAAAAACAGACAGTAATTCTGAGATAACTCCTCTGAAACTGTCTGCTTTTATTATTAAACAAACTATAAAATTACATGCTCTGCTCTTTTTTCTTTTTCATTACGCAGTGTAAAGATACAAATTCCCAGAATTACAAGAAAAGCTCCAGTTTCTGCAAACGGCATCGAAAGCCATATTCCAAGGTTTCCAAAAAACACCGGAAGTGTCATAAGGGCTGCATACACAAATACAGTACTTCTTATTACAGCTATTACAGAAGCTGTTTTCACTTTCTGTACCGACTGAAATATTGAAATTGCAAGAATATTTATACCTGCTAAAATAAAGTTAACGGAGTATATTCTCAGACCATATACAGTTACAGCTGTTAATTCTGAATTATTCCCCGAGAAAATTTCTGTTATCGGACGGGCAAATACTATTATCACTGCTGTACTCGCTATTCCTATAATTCCTGCAAATATAAAGGACACTCTGGTATAAAATTTCAGATCTCTGTCTTTTCCTGCACCGTAAGCCATACTTATCAGCGGCTGTATCCCCTGAGAAATCCCCAGATAGAATGTAAGTACTATAAGAGCTACATAACCTATAATTCCATAAGCTGCCACTCCCTGCTCCCCCAAAATTCTTATTATCACAAAATTATGAAGATAAGTTACTATTCCTAGGGAATATTCAGTAATAAAAGCAGGAATCCCCGCAGTCAGTATCTTTTTACAGTATCTAAAGCTAAAAGCCGATAAGCGGAAATATAAATCCCCTTTTTTAAGAAAAAAATGCGGAATCATAATTAATATGCTAAATACAGGTCCTAATCCGGTAGCAAGTCCTGCACCTTCTATCCCCATATTAAATACAAAAATAAATACATAATCCAATATCCCGTTTGCCAAACCTCCAAATATCATGGCAATCATTCCGAGACCGGGTTTATTGTCATTTCTCAAAAATGTCGCCAGTGCATAACTGAGAATAAGAGCAGGTGAAAAATAAAGCAGATATTTCAGATAATTGCACACTAATTCTGTCATAGTTTCATCTGCTCCCAGTATACGAGCCAGATCTTTTAAAAATACTATTCCTGAAATACTGATTACTGCCGAAACCAGAAACAGTGATGCCAAAGATGTATTTAATACTGTATTTGCAGTATTTTTACTGCCTTTCCCCAAATAATACGAAATATAAATTCCTGCTCCTACTGACAAAAGCATACTGACTGCTATCAGTGCTTCCAAAAACGGTACACTCAGAGTTACAGCAGCAAGCGCCTTTTCACCTACACCTTTCATTACGAAAAACCCGTCTACAATTATATAAACAGAATTCACCATTAATGCTGTCACACTTGGAATTACATATCTCAGCATATTCTTTAGATTCTTTTTTGTTTCCATTTTTTTCCCTCCTGAATAAAAATTTTTGAATAAAAAAAAGAAAAGCCCGGGAGCGATATTGTTAATATCCTCCTAGGCTTTTCTCCTTCCGTGTCCGGTATAATTACCGTGTTTTCTCTCGGACCAGACTAATTTATATATTACGGAACCCTAGAAAATCTAAATTTATTCAATTTATAGCCATTATACTAAATTCTCAAAAAAAAATCAAGTTTCTCAATATTCTATTTGACAAGAAAGAAATATAGTTATAAAATTATGTGTAAAGTAAAAAAATTCTAGGCAGGCTATTATGAAAAAGACTGAAATAAAAAAAAGAAAAGTTATTGAAGAAAGCGCGAAGCTTTTTTATTTTAACGGGTACGTAAATACCGGACTGAAGGAAATCCTGGAAGTTTGTAATATTCCAAAGGGTTCCTTTTATTATTATTTTAAAAATAAGGATGATCTGCTTATTCATGTCATTGATTATCATACTAACAATATAATACGTTTTTTTGACAGAACTGTAAATGATCTTTCCATTCCTAAATTTAAGGTATTTTTTCATAATTTTTTTTCAAATGTGGAGCTGAACAGCTACCACGGAGGAAGCCCTCTCGGCAATATTGCCAATGAACTGTCCGATGTAAATGAGGATATAAGACAGCATCTGCTTTTATCATACAGAAAAATAGAAATGAAGTTTTCTTTCTTTCTATCCATGATGAAAAATATAAATCCCAACTACAAGACACTTCAGGCAGAGGAAGTAGCAAGAGTTCTTGTTTCTCAGATGGAAGGAACTATGCTTAAAATAAAGCTGGAGAAAAAAGAAAATGCCATTACTGACTTTTTCTTTATATTCGATAAGCTTCTGAAAGCCAATGCAGGATAAAACTAAATTATTTATAAAATGAAAAAGATGTTCTCTCCTTTATGTGAGAACATCTCTTTTTTATATTACGTATTTTGCCCTGTCCATATACTCAAATTTCTTTTCTGAAAGAACAGAAATATTCTTTACCTGACTTTTTGTTTCAGACCTGTTCTCTCTCATTTTTCCGTCTGGATATCTTCAATTGCTTCTTCAGGTGCAATTTTTCTCTTTTACATAGTAATATGCCTTCATTTTATACAATAACCTTATTCTGTTATAAAATACCATAACCAAAATCTTCAAAATATTAACTACTTAATGATTTCCTTTATTATTCCTCCGCCAAGACATTCTTCATTATCATAAAGCACCACTATCTGACCAAGAGTCACTGCTTTTTCAGGCTTGTCGAATGTTACCCTGTAACTGTCTGCCCCGGCCTTTTCTACTGTAACTCCCACATCTTTCTGTCTGTATCTGAATTTTGCAGTACATTTCAAAGGAAGCTCCCTTTTATTTATAAAATTAAAATTATCCGCAATAAGAGCTTTTGAATAAAGTTTTTCATGATCTCCCCCCTGAACAACTATAAGCTCATTTTTTTCAAGATCCTTGTCAGCTACAAACCACGGTTCACCGGAACCGTCCTTTGTATTTCCTATTCCGATTCCTTTTCTCTGTCCGATTGTATAATGCATAAGTCCTACATGGTTTCCCAGATTTTCTCCTTCAGCAGTTACTATTTTACCAGGTTTTGCAGGAAGATACCTGTTCAGAAATTCTGCAAAATCTCTTTCCCCGATAAAGCATATTCCGGTACTATCTTTTTTCTTTGCTGTCTTAAGATTATATTTTTCTGCTATTACCCTTATATCCTTTTTATTATATTCACCTATAGGAAATATAACCTTGTCCAGCTGTTCCTGGCTAAGCTGGCATAAAAAATATGTCTGGTCTTTATTATCATCAAGTCCTCTGAGGAGTCTGACTTTCCCGCTGTCTCTCCCAATTCTGGCATAATGTCCTGTTGCTATATAATCAGCACCTATTTTCACGGCATAATCCAGAAATGCCTTGAATTTAATTTCCTTATTACACATAACATCAGGATTAGGAGTTCTTCCGGCCCTGTATTCATCCAAAAAGTACGTAAAAACCCTGTCCCAGTATTCTTTTACAAAATTCACCGAATAATAAGGAATATCAAGCTGCTCCGCTACGGCTATCACATCTTTATAATCCTCATCTGCCGGACAGACGCCGTTTTCGTCTGTTTCATCCCAGTTCTTCATGAATACTCCGATAACCTCATATCCCTGTTCTTTTAATAATATTGCTGCCACAGAAGAGTCTACTCCTCCTGACATTCCTAAAACTACTCTCTTTTTCACATTAATCACCTAAACTATTTTAACAAATATCAGATGTATTTACAACTTTTTACTTTTCCTGATATTCGCCGTCTGTATATTGATATTTAATCTTATTCTCTTCTTCGGCTTACTGCTTATAAAATATATTTTCCATTCCGCTTTAGTTACACTTTTATCTCTAAAAAAGAAATAATCTTATCTCTGTTATATTTTTCAGAAATTCCATATACAGGATCGTAAAATTTCTTATCAAAATAAACAGCCATATGACTGCCCTTTAAGCTTTTTTCATCCCTTATATTCAAAATACAGCATTTCGAAAGCTCAATATCTTTTTTTTGTATATAAGTCATTTTTTCAGAATGTTCTATTCCAAAATAATTCAGTGCTTCAATGACCCTGCTAAAGCTCGCCTGCCATTTCCCGCAATTCATTATTTTTATTATTTCGTTGATGTCCGCCCCTGATAACATCGCAAGACACGCCTGTCCGCATAAGCCTTCTTCCGGCTGCAAAACCAGATCTATATTGTCTATTTTTCTAACCGGCTCTTTCTTTGTATACGGACTTCCGCTGTTAATTCTGCTTAATTCTTCTATTATTTCAAAACTTACCTTTAATTCCCCTGTTTTGCCCAGTTTGTCTGAAAAAGTTTTTAAAACCGGAATATAATAATTTCCGTGTCCTTTAGGAACCAGCTTACACTCAAAAACAACATTTTCAATATCTGCCTTGACCGGAATCATCCCTTTTTGTCCGCATGTCTCCCATACATTAAAAGGAATTTTTATGTAATTTCTGTTTCCATCCCTGAATATTTTTCCTATAAATGAATATTTCATATATAAACCTCCATAATCTCTTATATTATAAAAGATTATTCTTCATAATATAAATTGTTGGCAATCAATACTCCAAATATTTAAAAAATATCCGGTTCCCACGGATATTTCTTATTTTATTAATTAAATTCATTGAATGTAATCTTTCATCTCTACACTTTTTATACTTCCATCTTCATTAATCAAAACAAATATAGGATTCGTCGGACTATACAGAACTATTTTCCATTCTCCGTATCCGGATTTGAATATTGCTGTATTTTCCTTATCTATGTCCAGTCCGTATACTCTCTTTACTTCATTTATTCCTATTTCCAGTATCTGATCTTTTGTGTACACAGAAGTTTTTGGTACAGTTACAGCTGTACACGATATAAAAAGCAGCATTATTAAAAATATCAGTTTTTTCATAATTGCCTCCAGATTAGTTTTAACGGGAAATATCAAGTATATCAGCGGACATTTCCCTGTCTATGCTGTAGTTTTGAAATATTTCAGGATTTCTTTTTTCTACCTGACGGGTATCAAGAACTATCTCATTTCCGTCAATATCTTCAAATTTCATAAACTGCTCGTCTGATGTCTTTACTATTCTTACAAAGTCTCTGAAATCCGTATAGCTCTCTCCGTTAACCCGTGTAATTATCGCATCATAATAATTGTTATAACCTATATTTACATCATCTGAAAGCACTCTTACCAGCACTACCAGTTCTGTTTTATTTTGAAGTCCCTGTATGCTGTCTACGTCTTCCGGAAGCTTTATCGGAGAATTATTAATATAAATATCGGTAAGCGGTTCAAAAATCAATCCCCCGTATATAAAATATGTAGGCGGCTCTTCAAATGAGCTGTTTTTTATAAGATCAAAAGGAATTTTGTCCTTTGTCAGCTTTATTTCTCCAGAAACCTTCTTTCTGTCTCTCATTACTTCATATCTGAGAAATTCCCCAAAATTCTTATTTTGTACTACATAATTAAAATCTGTTCTTTCATTTTTTCTGAACTCCACTGTCCCATCATATTCTATTGGATAATTATCCAGCTTCAAAAGGACATCTCCTTTTTTCAAAATATCCTCAAACGGAGAATTTTTCTTTATTTTCTTTATTAATATCCCGGTTGATGTATTTTCCACTCCGAGCATCTTTCTGTGTGACGGGCTTTCAAGCTCTGACCAGATAATACCCAGTTTCGGCATCCCGTCATAATTTCCGTCTTTTATATCATTTAAAAAATGTTCCACAATCGGCGTAGGTATAAAATATCCTATATTATCCGCACCAAGCAGCCCAGAAAAGGCCACTCCCACTATTTTTCCTTTAGAAATCACCGGTCCGCCGCTGTTTCCGGGATTTATTGCCGCATCTGTCTGCCCTATAAGAAACTTTTCTGTTGTCAGAGTATACTTGCTGTGCTCTATTCTGGATACTATCCCTTCTGTTATACTCAGCTTGTCCCCGCCCATCGGATAACCGTAAATAGCTACTTTATCCCGGTTCATCGGTATACCTGAGAATTTTAACGGCACTGTTCCGTTAAAGAATCCCGGTTCCTCTACTTTTATTAATGCCAGATCATACTCTTCGGAAATGAATTCCACACTGGCCTTATATTTTTTTGACTCTCCTTCTTTTCTAACCTGAAGAAACCTGTTGCTCAATACTGCATGAGCATTGGTAAGAATTCTGTTTCCGTCTACTATAAAGCCTGTCGAAGTGGAATTATAATCAGAACCGTTCTGCCAAGGACTTCTGTAATCATACTGCTGATGTGTAGAATAAATCTTTACTATCGAAGACTTTATTTTATCAGTCCCGTAAGATATCTGCAGTAAAACTAAAAAGAATAACATCAGAAAAATTTTTTTCATATTTTAATTCCTCTCCCCGTAAATTTTTACCCCTCTTCATTTATAAGAAATTTTTTGCCTACTCTCTGCTCAAGTATTTTCAAAAATTTTATCGAATGATTTATATTTAGGTTCAAAATGTATTCTTTTTTGTCATTGCTTATTATTTCCAATGCTCTTCCCACTCTTGAAGCTGAAATTCTTCCTATTGTCAGTGTGGCTGATTTTATCTCATTCAGTTTTATTCTGTGCTTGCCGTATTTCAATATTTCTCTGTCCAGTGTTATCCTGTATGCCAAAGTCCTGAAAAGTGAAATCAGGGCATATAATATCAAAAGAATAGAAATAGTCATTTTTATATTATAGTGATTTTTCAGGGAGTCTGCGAGAGCAATCCCTCCCAGTATCAAAATAGCCAAAAAAAAGAAACCTGTCCGCAAAAGATACGTATAAGACAAACCAAAAGAGTATTTTTCCCTGTTATCGGAAACCTCTGCATTTTTAAACTCATTTACGTAATTTTTCCAGTTATACATCTTATCACCTGTCCTAAATTTTAGAATTAACTGTAAATAAACAGTCTTTATACCCTGTAAAAGCCACATGAAAATGTGGCTTATATCTATGATTATTCTACTACTTTATATACTGTTTCTCCTTTTTTATGTAAATCGAGCCTGTCTCTTGCAAGTCTCTCTATTTTTTCATTTTCTTCTATTTTCTTTATTTCTTCCTCAAGAGTCTTCCTTTTTTTCTCTAGTTCATCTATCTTAACCTGTGCATCGCTGACTTGTCTTTTTAGCCCGTTCCTTCTTATGTTAAGCTGTATTCCTTCAATTAATATGTTTAAAACAATAAATAAAAATATTATATTAAAAAATACCTTAAATATGTTCTTTCTCTTTATCATAAAATTCTCAACCTTTATAACTTTTTTTTATAAACTCAAAATAACTTCCTGAAAAATATTATATCATATAATCTAATTTTTTATTACTGATAATTTCAAAACCAAAAATCCGCCTGCTATAAAAAAGAGAATATCAAAAAATAAATTCCCTATAGTTATCGGCGATGGTATGATTCTTACTGTTGAACCTATGATTATTCCCACTGCCGCAGAAATTGTTTCTTCCCTGTATCTTTTAAAAAAGCTGTCCATGGCTTTAGACAAAAGTAAAATCCCGGTTATTGTCCCGAATATCATTATGAATATCGCAAAAAAATTAGTTTCTGCAAAGAATTTTGATATGTTGCCGTATTCTCCGAATATCAGTAGCAGAAAACTTACGGATAATCCCGGTAAAATCATTGCTCCTGCCGAAATAAAAGAAATCAGAAATAATTTTATTATGTAAAAAATATTACTTAAGTCAGGGAGCATATTAAAACTTTTATTTTGAAGTCCTATTATCCAGATAATAATTAATCCTGAGAATCCAAATATAATGTCTTTTGGTTCTATCTTCTGCATTTTTTTATTTAGAATTCCCGGTATTGAAAATAGTATCAAACCTAAAAAGAAAAATCTCAATATTTCCTCCTGAGTTTCAAAAAAAACTGCTAAAATTTTGAATGCGGCAAATACGCCGAGGATAATTCCAAACCCGACTTCCGCAAGCAGATAAAGTCTTTTTGTAAATTTCGGACTTTTAGTATCTGCTATATTACTAAGAGCATCTATAAATTTTTCATATATACCCATCAAAAAAGCTATTGTACTGCCCGAAACTCCGGGGACAGCACAAGAAACACCAATAAAGAAACCATTTAGTATATTTTCCAACGCCTTCATTTTTTCCCACTTTCAAAATTTATTTTTTCTATTTCCTTCAAAAAATTTTCCAGGCTGTTAAACTTTTTATATACTGATGCAAATCTTACGTATGCTACCTCGTCCAAATCCAAAAGATAAGACAGGGTCATATCTCCCAGTTCGCTTGACTTCACAAGACCGCTGTATTTAGTCAAAATATCACGCTCTATTTTTTCCAGTATTTCTTCCACTTTTTCCATGTCTACAGATCTTTTTTCAAGAGCTCTCATGATACCGTTAAATACCTTTTCTCTTGAATAAAGCTCTACAAAACCGCTCTTTTTTTCTACCCGCAGAGAAAGATCACCTATTTTTTCATAGGTTGTAAATCTTTTTTCACAGTTTTCGCATTCTCTTCTTCTCTTTATTGTAGTTCCATCAAGATGATTACGACTATCAACTACTTTTGTATTATCGCTACCACAAAATGGACATTTCATAAGAACACCTCTTAACTTTCTTCGTTATTTATTATCTCTATAATTTTTTCCGGTGTATCTGCTGCTAAAAGACTGTTTCTAAACTTATCTTCTCTTATTAATCTTGATATTCTAGCCAGAATTTTCAGATATTCCTGATTACCGCTAAGAGGCGAAAGGAATATAAAGAATATTTTTACAGGCTCCTCATCCATAGAACCGTAATTTATTCCCTCCCTTGAAATACCAAAGCCTACAAGAAGATCTGTTACAGCGTCAGTCTTAGCATGGGGAATTGCTACACCCTTCCCTATTCCAGTCGTACCCAGTTCTTCCCTTGCAAAAAGACCGCTTAATGCACGTTCAGGGGCTGTTACTTTTTCAGACTCCTGCATTGTTTTCATTAATTCTTTTATTACTTCATTTTTTGTTTTTGATTTCAGATTCAGATTTATCAAATCTTTATCAAGGTAATCTATTATTTTTATACTCATATTATTCCCTCCTAAACAAAAAATTTGTAGTTCAAATTTCTGTTTAAATTATAATTTATATATTTTTCCAGAGAAATTATCATTTCTGTTATTTCATCTATTGTGTATAAGCTACTGTTTATTACTTCTTTAGCCGAGCTGTTCAAAATATACAGAAGCTTTTCCCTGTTATCTTTTTCAGTAAGATTCAGAATATTCTCGTGTTCATATATTCCCTGTGTAAGTATAATATCCTTCAAAAGATAAAGTACCAGATAACTGAGAAGGATTTCAGTTTTTTTCTCATCCTCGGATAATGTATTTATGTACTCAAATAAATTTTTTATCTTTTCGTAAAATTCAATATCTTCCGAGTTATGCTCATAAATTTTATCTATAAGGTGAAGCAGGTAATAAGAATATTTCAGTTTGAGAAAACTGAGCTGTATTTTCGGGAAAAAAGCCGTAAGTGTAAATGAATTCGAAGAATATTTCGAGTTTTTCTCATATATCAGAAAATCCGTTACGGACATTAATTCTACAGCCAGTTTCTCTCTTCTTTTTGATTTTCTTATTCCGTTTATATAAATATCTATTTTTCCATATTCCTTTGTAAATACCTTCAGTACAAGGTCTGCTTCCTTAACATTTGTTTTTTTTATTACAATTCCTTCAGTTTTTAGTATATCCATAAACTATTTAAAATTAGAAAGATTAAAAGTAATTTTTGTTTTGCCGTTTTCAGAAATTCTTACTGTTTTTGGGTATGTATTCCCGCCTGAACTTGTATATCCCGAAAAAGATGCCGTATATTCCTTTGTTTCTATCGAAACTAACTTGGAATCGCTGAATACGAACTTATTATCTCCTTTGGTAACAGTATTTTTTCCGCTTATAGATTTTAACATGTTTATTATATTCAGAAAATTCGCCTCGTCACTGTCTACATTCTGGGTAACGGTCTGCTTCAGCGACGGATAATATATTGTTTTCTGGCTTCCCGAATAAGTATAAACCTCTCCTTTATTTACAGACGGTGAATTGATTGTTACTTTTAATGTCCCGCCCTTATACACCATTGTGTATGCTTTTGATTTTCCGGAGCTTGTCGTTTCATTTACATTTACACTGAAATTACTTAACTCCCAAAAATCTTTTGAAAATGCTAAAATACTCATAAAAAACATTGTCAGTATTATTTTTTTCATATCGATTTCCTCCAAAAGTTAATTCTGCTCTTATTTAATTATTATTTTGTATGTTTTGTGTATCTGCTCTTTCCTGCTCTTTGATCTCTTCATGCAGAAGCCTGTCTCGATCCACCTTATATACTATCACTTCTCTCAGGTTATAAACATTAAATGACGGTTTTGTACTTATCTCCTTTGTCTTTTTCAAAACCATAGGATTAACTACATTATATGTCCCTATATAAATATCTTTTGGAAAAATATCGCTTATTCCCGAAGTAGTTATTCTCAGCTGTTTTCCTTCTGTTCCGTCTACATCTCCGTTATAATTTTCCACAATAAGCTTATCAGTACCTGTACCTCTGAGAATCCCCGTTTCCTGTCCGTCTATAAGCACACTCACATTTGACTTTTTGCTTGTGAGGAGCATTACTTCGGAGTAATTGGCGTCAGCCTTGACTATTCTCCCGATAAGTACACCCTGGCTTAATACAGGCATATCTGCATCAAGTCCCTGATTGGTACCTTTATTTATATATATTTTTTCATTTGCATTAACACTCTCAAGAAGTATTACTTCCGAAATAATATATTTCACGCCTTCCTGCGGTGCTAATTCCAACAATTCCCTTAATCTTACATTCTCAGCTTTTTCCTGTTCTAGTTCTATAAGCTTTAGTCTGAGTATCTGCAGATCCAGGTTATCCTCTCTGGACTTATTAATAAACCTTTTCACATATAACATATCATTAAAACTGCTTTTTATATATTCAGAATATACATAAACTTTTGACTTTACCTTAACCAGCTTGAAGTTAATAAATTCCCTTGCGCTGTCGCCGAGTCTAAGTATGTTCTGACCCTTGAAAATGAGAAATATAACTAACAAAATAATAAAAAGAACACTTTTTTTTATTCGAAAACTTTTCACATTTCTCTCCTCGATGTTTTTTTAAACTTTCATCAATTATACACTATAATAACAAATTTGTAAATTAAATTTCTCAATAAATCCAGCATTTTTTCGGCATTTTGAATATCATTTTATTTTTAAATTTAAAAATTATATTATTTTTTATATATCAAATGATTATTCATTCTTGTTTTTAGCATTAAAATCAAGCTTTTCTCATATAAAAACATATATGAACCCTTTGACAAAAGAAAATTTTTCTATATATTGAACATGCTTCACCTTTTGTGATAAAATTTAAATAAAAAAGGAGTGTCTTGAAATTATGAGCTTACAAAAAACACCCAGTTCAAACCGTCTTCACATAGCTATCTTCGGGAAGAGAAATATGGGAAAGTCTTCTCTTATAAATGCAATAACAGGACAGGAGCTGGCAATTGTTTCTGAATTCGCGGGAACTACCACAGATCCTGTATATAAAGCAATGGAAATACTGCCTATAGGTCCTGTTACCCTTATTGATACAGCCGGAATAGATGATGAGGGAAGCCTCGGAAAATTACGTGTGGAGAAAACACTGACTATCATAAGGAAAACCGATATAGCTCTTGTTATTACAGATGCTGACGGTCTGAGCAGCTTTGATAATTCTGTAATAGAACTGCTTAATAAATCAAAAATTCCTTTTATTATTATAATCAATAAGATTGATTTATCCGGTGATACGGAAAAAGCAATACTTGACCTAAAAAATAAAAACTATCACTATCTTGAAGTTTCTGCCAAAAATAAGACAAATATTGATAAGCTGAAAGATATGATAATAAAATATTCTCCGAAAGAATTCGAACAGCCCGGGATACTCACTGATCTTATTCAGTCCGGCGATCATATTGTCCTAGTAATTCCTGTAGATACAGGAATGCCTAAGGGAAGGCTTATTCTGCCGCAGGTACAGGTAATGAGAGATATATTGGATAATAATGCTGTTTTCACTGCATGTAAAGTGGAGGAATTAGATAATACCCTAAAGAATCTGGTAAAAAAGCCTAAACTTGTAATCACTGATTCACAGGCTTTTGAGGAAGTATCGGCAATTGTTCCCGAAGACATTGATCTGACATCATTTTCAATCCTGTTTGCAAGATACAAAGGTGATCTGCCAAAGCTCATAGAAGGAGTAAAGGCTCTGAAAAACCTTACCGACAATGATAAAGTTCTTATTGCCGAAGCCTGCACACACCATCAGCAGTGTGATGATATAGGAACGGTAAAAATTCCGCGCTGGATCAGACAGCATATAAACGAAAATATACACTTCGATTTCTGCAACGGACGTGATTATCCCGCTAATCTGAAAGAATACAAGGCAGTTATTCACTGCGGCGGATGCATGATTAACAGAAAAGAGATGCTTACAAGAATAGATATGAGCTATGAACAGGGAGTTCCCATAGTAAACTACGGTCTGACAATTGCTTTTGTCAACGGAATTCTGGACAGGGCGGTAAAGCCCTTCAAAGAAGCTTTTGATATCTGGATAAGCTGAAATTATTTTTATATTTTTAAAAACTGTTTTAAGACTCATATTTCTCTGACAGCAGAAAATTATTCCGGTATTTTTCCGTCAGATTTTTATTACTCTCTTAAAGCAGTTTTTTTGCTTATATTTAATAAAAAATATCTGTATCAGGATATTACTCTTAATACAGATATTTTAAAAAAATTCTAAAATAAATAATTATAATTGTCGATTATCACTTTTGCCAGTTTTTCTTCATTATGCCGAACATATTCACCGTTAAATTTAAGAAAATTACCTTCTATAATTTTTATTTTCATTTTTTCAAGCTCATTTCTCTGATCTTTAGTCAGATAAAGCGACTCAGAATTTTGCTTTGCATATTTCTGAATCAGGTAATCTGGTATTTTTTCTTTGTTTACTATTACCAGATCCACTATTTTTCTGTCATTACAGTGATTTAATATAGCTTTCACATGATCTGCTATATTTAATCCGTCAGTTTCACCTTCCTGAGTCATCACATTGGCAATATACATTTTTTTTGCCTTTGATTTCGCAACTGCCTCACTTACCCTGTCAGTAAGCAGATTCGGAATTATACTGGTATAAAGGCTGCCCGGCCCTATTACTATAAGATCCGCACTTCCCAGTGCAGATATGACATCCTCATACGGCTCCACATTTTCGGGCTGCAGATGTATTTTTTTTATTCTGCTCTTGGTTTTCAGCACTACAGGAGCTATCTTGGATTCTCCGGTTATTTTTTCGCCGTTTTCCAGTTCTGCTACTATATTCACATCTTCAAGAGTCACAGGCAGTACACGTCCTTTTACTGCCAGTATATTAGATATCTTCGTAACAGCAAGCTCAAAATCCTCATACGTACCGTTTAATGCTGCAAGAAAAAGATTCCCGAAGCTCTGATCCTTCAGACTCCCTTCCTTGAATCTGTACTGCATTATTTTCTGCATTTCGGGCTCTGCATTGGAAAGAGCTATTATACAGTTCCTTATATCTCCCGGAGGAAGCATTCCCATTTCTTCCCTGAGTATACCGGAACTTCCGCCGTCATCTGCCATGGTTACTATTGCCGTAATATTGTCAGTATACTGCTTTAATCCCCGAAGCAGCATGGACTGCCCTGTTCCTCCGCCTATTACTACAATTCTCGGCCCTTTTTTATTTTTTTTCAGTCTTCTGTTTTGTCGGTATATATAGTACAAAGTCATTATATTTGCCAGTAACACTATTATTATCAATACTTCCAAAGTAATAGACATATTTAATCTCACCTCTGAATATTATTTGCCTGATGCAGTGATCTATCCGCCGTCAGCCGAACAGTCCACCGCACTAAATTATGCCTAAAAAAATTATATCACATTATCATCTTATTTTCTCTAATAAATTTTGTCAAAAACAGCTATTTTCTGAATTTTTCAAGCAGACTCAGCAGTTCCTCCTTTTCGTTTACAGAATATCTGCTGAATATTTCCCCTATATTTTTTAAATGAAACGGAAAAATCCTGCTGATAATCCCATTTCCTTTATTTGTAAGGGATATCATATACTTTCTCTGATCTATCCCTGATTTTTCTTTTTTGATATATCCGTCTTTTCTCAGATTTTCTATTACTACTGTCATATTCCCGCTTGTGGATAATGTTTTTTCAATTATATCATTAATACACAAAGGTCCCTTATGATACAAGGCTTCCAAAACTCCAAACTGCGGCATAGTCAGCCCGTATTCGTTTATTAGTCTGGACTGCTTCCTGTTAATAACCTGCATTGTTCTGCTGAGAGCTATTACCATTCTCAAATCCAGCTGTTCTTCCTCACTATACATAAATTTCTCCTTACCAGTGTTTATAAAACACTTATTCCTTTTCAGTTCCCAGATTTAACTAATCATCAAAACTTCATACTTAAAAAATACCACTAATTAGTGACAATGTCAAGAAATAAGTTTTTACGCCGAATAAAATCAAAATGTACATTAAAAGTAGCTAAACATGTTGCAATGAAAACGGAACATTACCGTAATGGACAAATATATCAAAGGTCTTAAATAATAATATATTCAGGAATTTTTATCCCTGTCTTTTATTATTTTGATTGATAAACAGCAGACTTATTTATACTGTTTATTGCTTTCCAAGCAAAAAAGGGAATGTATCAATTTTTTTGTATTTTAATATATTCCCTTTCACATTCTGTTATATATAAAACATTCCTTATTCCCCGTCTTCGCCCATGGAAATCAGCCCTCTTACAAAATCCTCAAAATTATCAGCCAGATAAGTTCTCTCATAATCACCTTCCTGATGAATATGAACAACACAAGGCTCTCCCTCAGGTCCGCAGTCGGAATAATCCAGAAAAATCATATCATGTCCGCCGCTTGGGCAGTCACAAACCGCTACCCCGATATCGGGATAGCCCCATTCTGTAATCCAAAATCTGCTTCCTCTGTCTCCAGTCAAAGAATACATTTTATCACTGCTGATTCCATAAATACTGCTGATCCCGAAAATTTGCGGTTCCCATTCTCTTTGCAGAGGATTTTCAAAATATTTATCGAGAAGCAGACCGCCGTTATGAAGTCTGACAAGTGCTTTATAAGATTCCGGCAGGCGGTAGCCGAGTACTGCTTCCGCTTCTTCAATCTCTGTATCAGCAGGTGTATTCCCTGTATATTTTTCAAGAGAATAATCACAATCATCCCAAAAACCGGAAAAATTAAAATCCGTAAAATCAGCATGCTGCGGCTCCCTGCTTCTTTTTATCCTGTGCTCTGCTTCAAATGCATTTTTTTCGATACGCCGCGGTGCCCAACGTTCTGCAAATGTTATCCATTTTGTTATACTTTTAGGATGATATGTACCGGGAGTCTCATTAATCTCTTCAAGTCCTCCTGCCTGAGCCTTTCTAAACCAGTCAAGTGCTTCATGCTCTCTGTGAAGCTGGTAAAGAGCAAAGCCGTAACGCACGCAGAAAAACGGATTATCGGAATATCTGTCCCGAATGCTGTCAAGCACTTCCAAAGCACCGCAAAAATCATCCTTATTATTCATAGCCCGTGCAAGAAGACAGATCAGCTCGTCTGTCTGTTCCTGCTCCGGCAGGGCAAGAACAGCCTCACAGATTTTGTTATGCTCTCCTGCTGTATGCCAGCCGTCAATTTGTTCCGCTAATAATTCCTTTGACAAAATAAATCCCTCATTTCTTTCTAAAAGCTGCAAAACATTAATTCATAATTTCCGTAAACTAAACTATGAAAAATCCGCCCCTTCCAGAGGCGGATTTTAAGTTACTTCTTCTATTTAATGTGTTCCTTTTTTATTATGGTCTTTTAATTTTTCTTTATGCTGTCTCACTTTTCGCTCCAATACATCAGTCGCTTTATCTATTGCCGCATACAAATCTTTGTCTTCCATTTCCACTTTTAATTTTAGTCCGTTACCGAACAATAATACATCTGCTCTATGGATCTCCCCTTCCACTTTACTTTTTTCTACTGAAAGTGTAACGTCAATTTCAGTAATATGATCAAAATACTTATTCACCCTTCCGATTTTTTCTTCAGCATATTTTTTGATAGGTTCAGTGACCTCAAGGCGTCTTCCACTGATTATTATATTCATGTAACCACTTCCTCCCTGTGTATTCTAATTATATTATAACCTTATTAACGAAAAAGTCAACTTATAACTTTTCTAATTTCCCCTTTTTTATTTCAAATTTTTCCTTTGTAATCCCTGCCAGTTCCAGACTATGTGTAACTATGATAATAGCCTGACTCTTTTCTTTATTTATCTTAAAAAAAAGATCATGTATTGTCTGACTTGTGTCCACATCGAGATTTCCTGTGGGTTCATCCGCAAGTATCACTGCAGGATCATTTATCATTGCTCTTGCTATTGCTACTCTCTGCTTTTCCCCGCCCGAAAGCTCTGACGGCTTATGTGTAAGTCTTCCGCCGAGTCCTACCATATTCAGATAGTCCTCTGCTTTTTTTCTTACGATTTCCTTGTCTGCTTTTTTTCTTACAAGTGCAGGAAGCATCACATTTTCCAAAGCTGAAAATTCCGGAAGCAGATAATGAAACTGGAATACAAATCCTATTTTCTCATTTCTCAAAGTATTTTTCAGATTTTCTTTTTTAAAATCAACATTTATGCCGTCATAAATAACCTCACCGCTTGTAGGTGAATCAAGAAGCCCTAGAATATTCAAGAGTGTTGTTTTTCCGCTTCCTGACTTTCCCTGTATAGAAATAAAGTCTCCGGTATTCAGCTCCAGATTAATGTTTTTCAGTATTTCCAGCTTTTCTACCTTTGTTTCATATATTTTATTTATATTTTTTAAATCTAAAATTCTAGTCATGTTTTAGCGCCTCCACAGGATTTAGTTTTGAAGCTCTGTAAGAAGGATAAAGTGTCGATAAATATACAATTATAATTGTTACCAGATAAATAATCCCTATCTCCTTTAATGTAATAGAAAGCGGAAGTTTATCAAGATAATAAGTATTTGACACTACTTTATTAAAGAGCTTGTCCAGTATAAACAGTACAAGCGGCACCAGCGCAAATGTGGAAATAATCCCCAAAATTCCTATTATCAGACCTTCTATAGTAAAAATCTTTTTCACCATTTTTCCGCTGTATCCTATAGAACGCAATATCCCTATATCTCTTATTTTTTCTCTTACTACCATATTCAATATTACCGAAACTGCAAAACATGCTATTATCACTATAAGCAGCAATAATGACACAAGTACGAATTTTTCGAATTTTACTGCATTAAGCAGCTGCTGATTCTGCTCTCCCCATGTATTTACCTGATAATTAAAGCCCAGCTTTTCTATTTTCTGTTTTACGGCCTCTGCATCTTTAGGATTATTCAGCATAACATCTATTTCGGAAATAACTTCTCCTCTTTCCTGTAATATCTGCATAGTCTGCAGCGGTATCAAAAGAAGATTTCTGTCATATTCATAATAACCGGTTTTAAATATTCCGCTTATTTTGAATCTTACCTCTTTATTTTCCGTTGTAATAACTTTTATATCGTCCCCTACCTTCAGTCCGCCGAATTCATAAGCCATTTCCTCACCTATTATTGCGGAATCCAGTTCAGGAAGAGATTTCTTCCCTGCCACCATTTTCAGATCAATGGTTTTTTCCAGATCTTCATTGGGTATTCCGTTTGCCAGCACTCCTTTGGCATACTCATCGGTCTTTATGATAGACTGTGCCGTATACTTGGGAATAACACCTTTTACTCCGTTTATTTCCTCTATTTTCTTTTTTACATCCATGTAATCTTCGGAAACATCCCCGTTTCCTTTAGTAAGAACAATATGCGGATTCAGAGTAAGCAGGGATTTCAGCATATTTTTCTCCAGTCCGTTTGACACTGTAAGTGAAACCATAAGCACCGTTACCGATATTGCTACTCCCAGTATTGAAAATATACTTTGAAATTTTCTCTCCTTTAAGTGTCTGACCGCTATAAATAACTCTACCATTTATTTTCTCCTCTGTTTATTTTAAAAATAATGTTTTTTTCTGTTTCCTTTTCAGCATCTTTCAGAAGCTCATAAAGATCCCTGTAAAACCCGTTTTTATTTTTATTAAAATTGGTAAATGAAACCACAAGAGGAAAGCCCAGTTCCCCGCTTGTAAGTACATCCCACAATGCATCAAGATTATCGCCGAAATATTCGGGAAGCTCACATTTTTTTCTTAACTGCAGATAAAAATCTTTTCTGCTGTTTATATTTTTAAAATCAATGACTATATTATTCATATTCAAAACCTGCACTTTTATTAAGCTATTTTATTTCTTCAAAATTTTTGTAATGATCATGGGTAACAAATATTAAGCCGTCATTTGAATAAACAACTCTTCGGGCATTTCTTCTTCCGCAGTCGTAGTTTATATCTGCTTCATACCAGATTCTCCCCTTTTTTACAGGAAGAGTTTTTTCTCTGTTAGTAAAGATGTCACCGCCGATTGCCCTCCCCGGAAGCACATTGCATAAATTTCCCTCTTTGGCAACCCAGCCTTCTCTCTGTGCTTCTTTTTTTGTTATATAATAATCAGGAAGCTCTCCGTTTTCTTTCAGATAATCCGTTACTATTTTTTCTTCTGTAAGAGCATCTATACTTTGGTTATTCTGTATGCTCTTTTTTTCTGCCATATTGTTTTTTGGCTCAGTTTCTCTTTTTATATTTTCTTTTATATCCTCTTTACTCTCCTCCGCTGTTTCTTTGATATTCTTCTTTTCAGCATTGGTATTTTCAGACTGCCCTGTTACTGCTGCTTTTATTTCAGACACTTCATTTCTCAAATCCCAAAAATAAAAACCTCCTATAAGTAAAAGAAGCAGTGCACTTATAACTAAAATTAACTTTTTCATTTTATCTCCTCAATATAATGAATTTTATCCTTTTTCTGAAAAATTTTTTTCATATTCCGGCAGTCTTAATTTTCCGGCACCGAAATATTTAAATATTATAAATTATAATATATTCAGAAGGAATTGTCCAATTTTTATGCTGTATTCTCTGGAATGATCAGTACAGAAGCAAACATGTCAAAAGAGAAAAAAATACGTATAGCAGTAATATATGAAAAAAGACCGGAAATATACCAGTCAATTCTTATGAAAAATTTATTATAAAAAATCATTTTAGTTTCAAACCGCTTAATTTTTCTTTTATACGCGCATATTTATCAGGCATATCCTCTGTTTTCATATTCTCAACAGCATCAACTGACCCGATCTCTTCTGTTGTTTCATAATACCAGCACTTATATTCCAATACTTCGCGAATTTGGTTCAATTCCTTTATTTGTCTTTCTACTTTTGCACGCTGCTTTTCAAAAATATCCAGACGTTCTCCAATGCTTGAATCTCCTTCTGCTATCATATCCATATATTTTTTAATATCTTTTATAGACATTCCGGCTTGTTTCAGACAATGTATAATAGAAAACCATCCGAAATCCGATTCTCCAAATACACGAATGCCGCTCTCAGAGCGTTTTATAAACGGAAGTAACCCTTCTTTTTCATAATAACGAAGTGTTGAAGGTGCAACATTCATCATTTTTGATATTTCCCCTATACTATATGACATGCTAATTTACCTCCTTATACAAATTATAAAAAATTCTGTTGACTTAAAGTTAACTTTAAGTTGTACAATTATATCAAGTTTCAAATATTGTAGCATATTTAAGTAAATGCTTCAAACAAGAAAGCATCAATAAAGAAAAATCAGGAGGAAAAAATATTATGTTAGGAAATTTTACTTATTCAAACCCGACAAAACTCTATTTTGGAAAAGATTCTCTTAATGGGCTAAATGAAGAGCTTCCTAAATATGGAAAGAATGTACTGCTGGTTTATGGCAGCGGGTCGATCAAAAAAAACGGCATTTATGATGAAGTTATAAAAATTCTTAAAGCTAATAATAAAGAGATTTTTGAAGATGCCGGGGTTATGCCTAATCCTACCGTTGAAAAACTATACGAGGGCTGGTTAAGAGCAAAAAAAGGCAATGTTGATTTTATTTTGGCAGTGGGCGGCGGCTCTGTCTGTGATTATGCAAAGGCTGTTTCTATTTCTGTTTACTGCGAAGATGATCCGTGGGAGAAATTTTTTCTTCGTATGGAAGATGTTGATAACAAAATTATTCCTGTGGGCTGTGTTTTGACGATGGCAGGAACAGGCTCTGAAATGAACGGCGGTACTGTTATCACCAACCATGACAGTAAGCTGAAAATAGGTCATGTATTTGGCGAGAATGTATTTCCAAAATTTTCTATTATGAATCCGGTTTATACATTTACTCTGCCAAAATATCAAATGACTGCGGGATTTTTTGATATTATGTCTCATATTCTTGAGCAGTATTTTTCCGGTACTGATGATAATACCTCCGATTATATTATGGAGGGTCTGCTGAAATCGCTTATTCATTCTTCAGAAATTGCGGTGAAAAAGCCTGATGATTATGAAGCAAGGAGCAATATTATGTGGATTTCTACATGGGCATTAAATACTCTTGCTGCCAAAGGAAAATCTACTGACTGGATGGTACATATGATTGGTCAGTCAGTGGGTGCCTATACTGATGCAACACATGGAATGACACTTTCAGCAATATCAATCCCTTATTATAAATACATTATGCCTTACGGTCTTGAAAAATTTAAGCGTTTTGCCGTAAATGTATGGAATATTAATGCAGAAGGTAAAAGTGACGTACAGATTGCCAATGAAGGTCTTGCCTGTATGGAAAAATGGATGAATGAAATAGGTCTTGTGATGAGTATCAAAGAATTAGGTGTTACTGAAGATATGCTTGATGGTATTGCAAAGAGTTCTTTTATTCGCATGGGCGGTTACAAGGTACTTAATCATGAGGAAATTATCAGTATTTTAAAAGAAAGTATGAAAGCATGACCAGAATCTAAAAGGGATTGTATTAAATTTTTTTTGATACAGTCCTTTTTATAATTAAAAATAGTTAAAAAACTAACTTTAGTTATACAAAAAAAACTGTAGAGTATTAATCTACAGTCTTCTTGAACACTATACTAATATTTTTTACTATTTTGCAACTTTATCAGCTAATTTTTTTCCAACTTTGAATTTTACTACTTTTTTAGCAGCAATTTTGATTTCTTTTCCAGTTTGCGGGTTTCTTCCTTTTCTTGCAGCTCTTTTTTGAACTCCAAAAGTTCCCCATCCTACGAATTGTACAGGATTCCCTTTAACTAAAGTTTTTTCTACAGTTTCTAAGAAAGCGTTTACTAACTCCTCAGATCTTTTTTTAGTTTCACCTGTTGATTTTGCGTAAGCCTCAATAAATTCTTTTTTTGACATTTTTTTCCTCCTTAATAAACAAATATAATATCACTACTATTTTAGCCATTTTTCAGATTTTGTCAAGTTTTTTTATTATTTTCACTCCCATTTATTATATATGTGATTAATTGTCACTATGTCAACTCCAATGTTAACAATTACTTTAAAAATTTTGACTTTTAAAAATTTTTTTTCTTTTTTTAGAGGCTTTAGAGTTATTGTACGCTCTACTGTATATATAAAAACTCGGTTCCAAACATTTAATGATTAATGTAACTTATTCTTAGATATGATTTATTATACTGCAGCCTGTTTATATAACATCTGTTTTATATTACCTCTATAAATAGTATTTGCCAATATTTGAAAATTAATATATAATTTATTTGACTTACCCATATAAATTATATATAATAACTCAAATATACAAAATTTGAAAGCCATATAAGCCGGTAATATGGTCCGGTGTCTCTATAGCTGACCTGAAATCAGCTGCTATGGGTGAAACTAAATTGTTTTTTTAGCTTACACTCTTAAAAGTTTTTTTAATTTAAGTGTAAGTTTTTTTATATATGCGAAAGGAGATATTAAATGAAAAAGAAAATTTTGATTGTTGACTTCGGTTCTCAGTACAGTCAGCTGATTGCCAGAAGAATCAGAGAAATGGAAGTTTACTGTGAAATTATACATCATTCGCAGGTTCTGAAACAAATATCCGAGGAAAAAGATTTTATCACGGGTGTTATACTCTCAGGCGGTCCTGAATCTGTCTATGAGGAAAATTCACCTGCCGTAGAAAAAGAACTGTTCTTTGCCGGTCTTCCTGTCCTTGGTATCTGTTACGGAATGCAGCTGATCGCCCATCTGAACGGAGGAAGTGTGGAAAGAGCCGAAACTAAAGAATTTGGAAAAGCGTCGCTTGAAATTCTGGATGAAAAAAATCCTTTATTCAAAAACGTAAAGCAGAATTCGCAGATCTGGATGAGTCACGGCGACCACATTACTAAGCTTCCCGAAGGATTCAGGGAAATAGCCAGAACATCTTCATGTTCAGCTGCAATAATGAATGATAATAATATTTATGCGCTCCAATTCCATCCCGAGGTATCACATTCAATTTTTGGAAAAGAAATTTTAGAAAATTTTATTTTTAACATTTGTAAATGTGAAAAAAACTGGATAATAAAAAGCTTCATAGAAGAAGAAACAGAAAAAATAAAACAAATTGTAAAAGACGACAAAGTTATACTGGGATTATCCGGCGGTGTTGATTCATCTGTTGCTGCTGTCCTGATTAATAATGCCATAGGAAAACAGCTTACATGCATTTTCGTGGATACAGGACTCCTAAGAAAAGATGAAGCTAAAAAAGTTCTGGAATATTATAAGGAACACTTTGATCTTGACATTAAATTTGTAGATGCTAAAAATAGATTTTTTGAAAAATTAAAGGGCGCTGACGAGCCTGAACAAAAAAGAAAAATAATCGGTCATGAATTTATAGAGATTTTCAATGAAGAAACATATAAGCTAAAAGGTGCCAAGTTTCTTGCACAGGGGACTATCTATCCTGATGTAATAGAATCACAGTCTATAAAAGGACCGTCGCATACTATAAAATCGCATCATAATGTAGGCGGACTTCCTGAAGACCTTGCTTTCGAGCTTTTAGAGCCTCTGAAAGAGCTTTTTAAAGACGAAGTAAGAAAAGTAGGTGCTGAGCTCGGACTTCCGCATTTTGTAGTAAACAGACATCCTTTTCCGGGACCGGGACTTGGAATAAGAGTTATTGGTGAAGTAACGGAAGAAAAGGTAAAAATACTTCAGGAAGCTGATGATATTTTTATTGAGGAGCTTATTGCCAAGGATTATTACGGAAAAGTAAGCCAGGCATTCGTTGCCCTTCTTCCGGTGAAGTCCGTAGGAGTTATGGGAGATCAGAGAACATATGAATACACGGCAGTTATAAGATCCGTAAATACCACTGATTTTATGACAGCTACATGGTCAAAGCTTCCATATGAATTTTTGGAAAATATTTCAAATAAAATTATAAATAAGGTAAACGGAATTAACAGGGTAGTTTATGATATCTCATCTAAGCCGCCTGCGACAATTGAGTGGGAGTAATGTAAATATCAGAAGGAGCCGGAAAAGCTGCCTTCTGATTGTTTAAATCAGATAAATCGGGGGCTTTTGAACTGTTATATTTTATACAGTTCGCCAAATCAAATTAAAACAAAAAATATTATATTCTAGGAGGTAATAAAAAATGGCTACAATTATTGGCGAAGGCTTAACATTTGATGATGTATTACTGGTTCCGCAGGCTTCCTCAGTTCTGCCCCATGAAGTTTCACTAAAAACTAGACTTACTAAAAACATAGAGCTTAACGTTCCGATCCTCAGTGCCGCAATGGATACTGTTACTGAGTCTGAACTGGCAATAGCTATTGCACGTGAAGGCGGAATAGGTTTTATACACAAAAATATGACTATAGAAAGACAGGCAGAGGAAGTAGAAAAAGTAAAGAGATATGAAAGCGGAATGATAGCCAATCCTGTCACACTGACAAAAAATGCTACTCTTCGTGAAGCAAACGAGCTTTTGAAACATTACAAAATTTCCGGTCTTCCTGTTATAGAAAAAGACGGTTCTCTTATTGGGATTATTACTAACCGTGATCTAAAATACAGAGATGACCTTACTATAAAAGTAAAAGATATTATGACAAAGGAAAATCTTGTTACTGCTCCTGTAGGAACTACCCTTGAGGAGGCAAAACAAATTCTTCTTGAACACAGAATCGAAAAACTTCCGATTGTTAAGAATAATAAGCTGAAAGGTCTTATTACCATAAAAGATATTGATAATATAATAAATTATCCCAATGCTGCAAAGGATGAACACGGAAGATTAAGAGTAGGTGCTGCGGTAGGAATAGGAAAAGATACTGTTGACAGAATATCTGCCCTTGTAAAAGCAGGTGTGGATGTGGTTACTGTTGATTCTGCACACGGTCATTCAAAAGGGGTCGTAGAAGCTATCAAGAAAATCAGAAAAAAATTTCCGAAGCTTGATCTTATCGGCGGAAATATTGTTACCAAAGAAGCTGCTGCTGATCTTATCAAGGCCGGGGTAGATGCTGTAAAAGTAGGAATAGGTCCCGGTTCCATCTGTACTACAAGAGTGGTTTCAGGTGTCGGGGTTCCTCAGGTTTCCGCTGTTATGGAGGTTTATGATTACTGTAAAAAACATGAAGTTTCTGTAATTGCAGACGGAGGAATAACACTTTCAGGCGATATCGTAAAAGCTATAGCTTCAGGTGCTGACTGTGTTATGCTCGGCAGCCTTCTTGCCGGAACAGAGGAAGCTCCGGGTGAGGAAGTTCTTTTTAACGGGAGAAAATTCAAGACTTATGTTGGTATGGGATCTTTGGTTGCCATGAAAAGGGGAAGCAAAGACCGTTATTTTCAGCTGGAATCTGCTACAGAAAAACTGGTTCCCGAAGGAATAGAATCTATGGTACCGTTCAAAGGAAGACTGAAAGATACTATCTACCAGCTTTGCGGCGGACTGCGTTCGGGTATGGGATATTGCGGCACACCGGATATCGAATCTCTGAAAAGCAAATCAAAATTCATAAAAATAACCAATGCAGGATTAAAAGAGAGTCATCCTCATGATGTAATAGTTACTAAGGAAGCCCCAAATTATCAGGCTTCAAAATAATAATGCACACAAAAAAATATCTCTAAAATAAAAAAGAGATATTTTTTTATAAAATTTTTATAAAAACTTTTGATTATAATAAACTTATATTTTGAATTTTTCGCAGTACTTATAAAACTGCAAATTCTGTAGGAGGAAATATGAATAAGAATATCTCGGAAATAATCAATGCTGCAATTGAAAAAGAGCTTCCTGATTTAGTATTTAAAAATGCAAAAATCATAGATGTTTTTTCACTTGAAGTAATTGACGGCGACATAGCTGTTCTTGACGATATGATTATCGGTATCGGAAAGTACCATAATGCAAAAAAAGTCATTGATCTTAAAGGAAAATTTGTTTCCCCGGGTTTGATCGAAGCACATGTACATATAGAATCTTCTCTTATTATTCCGGAAAATTTTTCTACTGTGCTTTTGAAACACGGAGTTACCACTGCCGTCATAGATCCGCATGAAATAGCCAATGTAATGGGAATTGACGGAATCCGTTATATGATAGATTCTACTGAAAATACCGAGCTTGATATTTTCGTCATGCTTCCTTCATGTGTTCCCTCTACTCCTTATGAAAGCTCGGGAGCTGTTCTCAGAGCAGCCGATTTAAAGAATTTTTATTCGCATCCGAGAGTTTTAGGGCTTGGAGAGCTAATGAATTACCCGGGACTTTTGGAGTCAGATGCTGATCTTTTACAGAAAATACTTGATGCCAAATCGTTTAATCTTTCTGTGGACGGACATGCACCGTCTATCAGCGCTCAGGGATTAAATGCCTACATTTCTGCCGGAATCACAACTGATCATGAGTGCGAAACCTATGAAGAGATGAAATTACGATTAGAACGGGGAATGTATGTTTTTATAAGAGAAGGCACTGCTGCAAAAAATCTTGAGGCTCTCATAAAATATGTCAATTACAAAAATAATGATCTGATATGCTTCTGCACTGATGACAAGGAAATAATAGATATAGAAAAAGAAGGGAGTATCGACTATTGTGTAAGAAAGGCTGTCAGCTTCGGACTTGATCCTCTTCTTGCCATAAAAATGGGATCATATAATGCCGCAAAGGCTCATAAATTATACGACAGAGGAGCAATAGCCCCGGGAAAGAAAGCTGATATTGTTATTCTGGATGATCTTGAGAATTTTACTGTTTCAGCTGTTTATAAAGATGGAAAATTAATAGACGAAAATCCAAAATCAGATTTTTTGAAAATAAATGACCATGAAATCTTTATTTCCGAAGATATAAGCTGGGACATAAAGCTGAACTCAGATAAAATACGTGCTGTAGGACTTGTTCCCAATAATCTTTTTACCAATGAATATATTATGAATGTAGAAACTGATAAAAACGGAAATTTTGTTCCTGACAGCAAAAAAGATGCAGTAAAGCTTTTTGTTGTTGAAAGACATAGTCCGCAGAATAATAATGTAGGCAGAGGTATATTACACGGCCTAAAAATAAAAAAGGGCGTTATTGCCACTACTATAGGACATGATTCGCATAATCTTATTATGGCAGGATATAATAACGAGGATTTTTCACTTGCATTAAAAACACTGAAAGAGCTGAACGGAGGTATTACTGTAGTTGCCGACGGCAATGTTCTTGCCGTGCTTCCGCTGGAAACTGCCGGACTCATGACTTCCCGACCTGTTGCTGAAGTGCTTGAGAAACTGGAAGAACTGAATAAGGCCTTGATTCAAATTGAATTTACCGGTGACTTTAGTCCGTTTTTATCTTTGTCATTTTTATCGCTCCCTGTTATTCCAAAATTGAAAATAACTGATATGGGACTTTTTGATGTTGAAAAATTCGGATTTGTAAATATTGAGGTTTAAATCCTGATTTTCTTGTAAAATATAGTCAGTAAACATTTATATTAACAATCTCTGAAAATTTATATTTTGAGGTGCTGCTATGATATTGATTGAACCAACAAAAATCTGCAAAGGAATATATAAATATATTTCCCGCAATAATTTTGCCGATTTTACTTTTCTTTATGACAAAAATTACAGTATTTATAATCTTGAGCCCGGCTGTGAACTGAAAAATGCCGGCAGACTAAGCTCTGAAGCACAATTAAAACATAATACAGTATCTTTTCATCCTTCAGATAAAAAAGCTGCCGTAATTTTGCAGGATAATTCCCTTGCCGTATATGATTTTAATGCTGATATTCTTTGGCAAAAATCAGGTTTATTTGTGTGCCTGGCTTATACTAAGAACGGGAATTATATTTGGGCAGTTGAAAAATTAAGCAGAGATTATCTGTGTATTTCAATATTTGATGCTAATAACGGTTCGCTGCTGAATTCTCATGAAATAAAAGACACATTATATGATAGTGATCCCCGTATTTCAGATATTCCGGACTCTGATAACATTATTCTTGAGCTGGCTGCAGGACAGGACGGCATATGTTTATTTGAATGCAGATACACAGATAAAATCGAACTGACAGAATTATTTCCGCACAATTCATATATAACACCTGTATGGTCGCCTGACGGAACTAAAATAATTACTCTTGAAAATGATGCCCAGGTTTATGCTCATTTTTCCTGTCCGCAGTATGAATTGCTCGGAGAACAGAAAGATATAGATTTTGATGATGAAGACTTAATGCCCGGTTATAATATGATTTATCTCAAAAACGGACTTGCAATTGTTCAGAATATGAACTATCGTCATTTTCTCTTTGATCCTGTAAAATTAAAAAGGATTGATGAAATTGCCTTTCAAGGATATGAACCTGTACCGGCAAATCAAATTTATAAAAATTTGAAAGACGAGCATACTCTCTGCTCCCGTATTGTGTATTTTGACCGGACAGGAAATATTTTAACAGCACGAACCAGTGACAAAGACAATGAACCTGTTACTATCTTTATTGATGAAGATATGCTTATCAATCAGATAGTATAAATACCGATGGCTAATTGCGTATATATAAAACTGTAAATGAATTTATACAATATAAAAATGTATCTTTCAATTAATTTACAATACTAATTTTAAGATACATTTTTTATTATATTACCTTTTATTCTCTGAAATATTTGTGTACTTAGTAATTATTTTTCTCCACAGCTGTTCATCTACACGGTAAAAATCGATATAGTAATTTTTACCGTCATTAGATATATAAGATTCTGAAATACGCGGAATCCCAGATGAAGAATACTTACCTGCAGGTATAATCAGTCTTATTTCATAATTAACTTCAAATGTAGCCGGATTGGCATTTTCAAGTTTTTTCCATGAATCTTTTTCTTCAGTCTCGCAGCGTGATATTTTTACTGCTTCTGATAACTTTCCGAATAAAGGTTTATTTATCTCTTTTATTTCATAATAAGATTTTTCTTCTGCAGGATACCCTCTCAGAAATTGTCCCATTAATTCTTCAGATACTTGAGTTTCAAGTATATCTGCCGAGATTTTCTCTTCTGAAAAATTATTTTCACATATTCCTGAAATTACAGTATTAGTGTTACTTTTATAATACACATTATTTCTGTCTTTAGAAAAATTCCTGTTTATTATTTCAAATGTTGCAGAATCAGATCCGGCTATTTCTCTTCCTCTGTAATATACTCTTTTTTTATCTCTTGCATATTCATGTTCATTTTCTTTTATCTCTTTCATCATCATAAAAGTCAAAGAATCTGCACCATTAATAATTTTACTGTCATAATAAACATTATTTTTATCCTTTGTATACAGAGATGTCAGTATTTCAAACGTTTTCATATCTGCACCTCTGATAGGTTTATAATCATAGTGTTCTCTTACATATATATTATTTTTGTCCTTTACATGAAAATATCCCAAAACTTCAAAGGTCTTGACATCTATCCCTTTTGCGGGCTTTTCCTGAAAATATACATGGTTTTTATCCTTGGAATAATTTTCTTTCAGTACCATAAATGTAGCCGGATCAGCATTTTTTATAATATAGATAGGATCGCCAAGTTTTTCAACTGCATATACTCTCTTTTTATCCCTGACATAAACAAAGGGATAAGATTCGCCTATATATTCAAAAGTTTTTGGATCAGCATCCTTTAAAGGTATATTTTTCCACCTTGTTATATAATATACATTATTTTTATCCTTTGCCAGTAAGTCATTTATAACAGAAAAGGTTTTGGCATCTGCTGTCTGAAATACAGAATAATACTTTGTGCTGTCTGAATAATTATTTTCATTCTGATAATAAATATTCTTCCCGTCACTGACAAATTTTTTTTCTTTGTCCCTGTCAAAATCTGTTATTTTTATCGGAGTATAATCTGAAACTTTAATACATCTGTCATGAGCTTTCCGTTCACATTTTACGAGCTCATATGTTCCGTATTCTCTTACAAATTCATCTCCATATGCAAAAAATACCAGTGAAATAAAAATAAAAACTAATTTCTTCAATATTCTGCCTCCTTATTCAATATTATTCTTAATTTAACTTTATTTCATTATGTCAATTCAGCATATTGGTTCTAATATGAAATTTTTTGTTGATAAATGACTTCTCTTTATTTTATCTTAAAACATTTAATTAATAAATAAAAATTCTGAGCTTTATCTTTTCCTTTTCACTTAGATGCGGATATTTCATATATAATTTTTATAACAATATTCTAAAGCAGCTTAACATACAGTTTCTTAATTTATCATAGTTTATAAAATATGTTATAATAAACAATAAATATAAAATCAGGAGGAATCATATATGAAAAAAAAATACGCATTTTTGCTTATGGGAGCAGATTTTGACATTACAAAGGATCAGGTTTGTTTTGAAACAGAAAAGCTTATTTCCTGCCTGTATACAGTCCGTAATCCTGAAGAAGCCAAAACAAAAGTAACAGAGCTGGCTAATAAAGGATACGGTGCTATTGAACTTTGCGGTGCTTTCGGTTCTGAGCTTGCAGATGAGCTTATCGCACTTACCGAAGGAAAAATAGCAATTGGTTATGTAGTACATAACCCGGAACAGGATAATTTATTTTCGAAATTCTTTTCATAAATCTATTTAACAAAAAGAGCTGTCCAAAAAGGATTTATTTAAAAATTCTATTCTGCACAGCTCCTTTTTATATTCTTTTTTAAACCCTTATCTTTTCGTAATAACTCTACTTTGTCTCCACAGCCGGATAATCGGTAAAATAACCGTCAACCTTTAATACATCCCTGTAATATTTCACTTCATCCTGATAGCTCTTAAAGCCTTTCCCTACTCTTTCGATATTAAATGTATAAGCATGAACCAAAAAACCTATTTCTTTAGCATATTTGTAATAATCTTCTTTTGACTTATTTCCATGGATAAGACTCTTATCCGGTCCTATGGCATCCGCATACTTTCTTATTTCATCCAGTCCGTTTTTTGTATAAAAATACTTATAGTCATACTTTTCCTTTTTACCGTCACGAAATACTTTTATATCACCGCTTTTTCTCTTTGGTATCAGCTGTACCAGCTTATAATTAACATTATATTCAGGATTTATTATATTTTTTACCCTTTGCAGCTCTGTACTGTCATATGACTGTATAAAAATTTCATCCTGTTTATTATCATAACTGTATTTTTTTAATATATCAAACAATGCAACTGTAGTATCCTTTCCTTCACTTTTATAAAACCACACATCTTTCAGCTCAGGATAAATACCCAGTCTGGTATTATTTTCTTTATTATATTCTTCTACTAAATCCAGCACTTCTTCAAAAGAAGCTATTTTCGCAGCATCATCAGTGCTGTATTTTCTGTTTTTAAACTGTTCAAATTTGAATTTCCACAGAATAAAATAACGGTTTGTTACCCGTAATGTTTTCAGCTCATCCATAGTAAAATCAACAACATAATAACTGCCGTTTTTTCTTGCTCTTTCCTTTGGAAAAACCTGTTTCACATTAGTAACATTATCAAGGACAGTATCATGAAAAACTACCAGCTTATCATCTTTCGTCATCTGAAGATCCTGTTCCAGATAATCGGCAAAATATTTTGCACTGTTAAAGGATTCCAGAGTATTCTCAGGGTATTCCCCGCTGTTTCCTCTGTGGGCAATGACTACTGCATTTCCAAAAACCGTAATTGAAAATAAGATCATAACAGTTAAAATTTTTTTCATACTTTACCCTCCTTTAAATAATTTGCATTTTTCCTCATTTTATTCTACAATTTATTATATCACATTAATTAAGGAGCATATATGAAAATAATTAATAAATTTCCCTTTGGGGAAGAACTGGCTAATTTTATAAGTCATGCCGCAGGCGGAGTCCTTTCAGTTGCTGCACTTGTAATTTTGATAATCCGTGCTGTTTCTCTGGGAAACACTTTAGATATAGTTTCATTTACCATTTTCGGAGCTGCTCTTGTTCTTATGTATACCACCTCCAGTATTTTTCATGCTTTAAAATGGAATAAAGCAAAGGAAATATTTGAAATTTTGGATCATTCAGTTATTTATGTCCTTATTGCCTCTACATATACTCCTTTTCTCCTTATTGTAGTCGGCGGAAAAGAAGGGATTACTCTTTTGGTTATTGAATGGCTTATATGTATTTTAGGTATAGTGTTCAAATCCTTTTTTGTACAAAAATTTGTCGTTTTTTCTACACTTTTATATATTATAATGGGCTGGCTTGTTGTCTTCGTATGGTATGACCTTCTGGCAAACATCAGTAATCTTTCTTTAGTTTTTCTCATACTCGGCGGTCTTTTTTATACTATCGGCACATTGTTTTATATGTGGAGACTGTTCAAATATCATCATCTTGTATGGCATATCTTTGTTATTTTCGGTAGCATTGCACATTTTTTTTCAGTTTATTTCATTCTTTAAAGATATTAAAAAAGCATATTTAATAAGTGTGCTTTTTTTATTATTAATTTTTATGTGTTATAATTAATCAGGAGGACAAAGTGAATGTATACAGTAATTATAAAAAACAAAATAAGAAGATTTTCTCTGGAGGAAAAGATATTAAAATTGAAAAAGAGAAATTATAAAAATGCCGAGAAAATATTAAAAAAGTCAAAACAGGAAATAAAATATTTGAGCAATGATTTTCTTATGGACAGAAAAATCTGTCTTTCAATAAAATGTGACAAAATTATTGCTGCCTTGGAAACTGATCCGGAAAAAAGAGGAAAGGAAATGTATTCTATAGGTTTTTCATATTCCTTGCTGGGAAAAAGCAGGACTGCAAAAAAATATTATATAAGTGCTGCTAAAAACGGGAACATTCGTGCAGTAAATGCTTTGGGCGTTATCTCCGTAAATGAAGGAAAATATGACCTTGCCTTGAAATTTTTGGAACATGCTGTAAAGCTGAAATATAATCCTGCATTAAACAGTCTCGGATTTTTATATTTTAAAATGAAAAAATATAACCTTTCGGAAAAATATTATAAAGAATCTATTGAATCCGAACCTAAAGATTTTGGAGAAAAATTTTATAAATCAGAAGCAATGTGTAATCTGGGAATTTTATATGAAAAGCAGGGTATGGATGAACCGGCTGTACAATATTACAAAATGGGCATAGAATATAATAAACATCCCAGATCTATGGTACATTTGGGGAAATTTTACCAGTCAAAGGAAAAATTGGATTTAGCAAAGAAATATTATCAGATGGCAATTAATGAAGATTATAAGCCTGCCGAATATCTGCTGAAAAGGCTAAAAAATGAAACATTAAATATAAAAATGCATATCTGAAAATATATGCATTTTTTATATTTATATCAGTTAATTTAGTATGTTTTCCGTTGTACAAGCTACAGTACCAAGAAGAATTTTTTTAATCTAAAATAATACCAAAAAAACTATGTAATTACACAGCTATTCATGGCAGTTATCCAAAAGCATGCTGCTGTTATTGCTGAAAGAGGTGTCATAACCAGCTTTTCTTTTTTACTCTGTGACATAAAATTCATTATTACATTTAATGTTAAGTAAAAAGCATAGAAAAAACACATTCCTCTGGTAATTCCGGCGGGAAGCATTAATTTCAGATAACCTCCCGCTTGCAGCAATACCAAAACTCCTGCTAATTGCAGTATTATAGAAAACACAAAAACAACCCGCATGTATTTCGGTAAAATTTTATATTTGCCGCCCATTGCATATTCCCCAAGCGGGAATCCCAGTACGATTAAAATATACAGCACAATTACCATACCGAATAAAAAACTTCCAATCAAAGCTGATATCATCCCAGACCACCTTATATCATTTTTTTGCTCTGTCTTATCAGCAGTAAAATCTGCCGAAAAAATCCTGATTATTAACAAATTTATTTTTTAATATTACAAAATTTTACAATTTCAAATAAGTATTTTTGATGAATCATTATTATCTTAGCATACCTGATTATATTCTGCCAAATAAGTTTCTCTGATCAGTTAAGTAAAATCAAAATTTTGTAATTATTTATAGCAATATATTGTATCAAGGAATTTAACATATTATTCGTAATGACAGTATTTCCACAGTTACTGTCAATATGTCAGATTAAAAAACGACACAGATTTTTCTGTGCCGTTTAATCATCATTTTTATAAAATTCCAGATTTATCCTTTTATTTTATTAACGATTTTTTCTACTGTAAATCCGTATTCTTCTATTACTTTTCCTGCCGGCGCTGATGCTCCGAATGTATCTATTCCTATTGCCAGTCCATCCATTCCTACATATTTATGCCATCCGAATGTCG
>RCMY010000172.1_pt1 | contig 104974 bp, 96 predicted proteins | sample 2041341 | NCBI WGS metagenome assembly RCMY01 (sample SAMN09708234, study PRJNA481090) | Marine sediment metagenome, whole genome shotgun sequencing project. | reverse complement strand
TGCTCTGGCAGACCAGTCAGAATCTCTGGGCGATCGACAAAGCCGCCGACGTGGACGGTGTCGGTTCGGCGTGACCGTGGTCGTATGAAGCTCTCCCTGGTCTCCAGACGATTCGCGACGCCGAGCTTCGTGGTGCTCTCCGCGTTCGGATCACTGATCACCGCCGGTTCGTTTCTGCTCTGGCTGCCGATCAGCCACTCAAAAGACGCAGTGAGCTTCAGTGATGCGGTCTTCACGGCGACGTCCGCGGTCACTGTGACCGGGCTGGTCGTCGTCGACACCGGCACCGCATGGACCTCCTTCGGAGAGCTCGTGATCCTCGCGCTCATTCAGATCGGCGGTCTCGGCATCATGACGTTGGCCGGATTCGTCGGCATCGCGCTCAATCGCCGCCTCGCTCTCAGTTCCGGAGCTCGAGCGGCGGCCGAGATCGGCCTCAGTGACATCGGGATTCTCCGGAACTTGATTGGTGATCTCGTCCGTTTCGTCCTCGGTGCCGAGGCGGTCGTCGCTGTTCTCCTGACCATCCGCTTCGCCATGCAGCCGGACACGGGGCTGCTGGCCGCGATACACCTCGGGATCTTCCACTCGGTCTCTGCCTTCAACAACGCCGGTTTCTCTATCTTCGAGGGCGGACTCGAACGGTACGTCGATGATTGGTTCGTCTCGCTCGTCGTTGCTGGAGCCTTCATCCTGGGCGGCATTGGCTTCCCCGTGGTGTTCGAGTTGCGGAAGCGCTGGCGGCGACCGAAGACCTGGTCGTTGCACACGAAGGTGACCCTGGCAACGACCGCCGCCCTCCTGTTCACAGGGACCTTCCTCATCGCCGTGGTCGAGTGGGGCAATGATCGAACATTCGGCCCGCTCGGCTTCGGTGAGCGAATGCTCGCGTCGTTCTTCCAATCGGCCACTGCCCGAACCGCAGGTTTCAACACCGTCGACATCGGGGCAATGGAGCCGGCCAGTTGGCTGGTGATGATCCTGCTCATGGTGATCGGTGCCAGCAGCGCCTCGACGGGCGGCGGCATCAAGACATCCACCGTCGCCGTCGTCATTCGCTCCACGCTGGCCGAGTTCCAACGCGACCACAGCGTGCACATGTTCGGGCGGAACATTCCGGTCGGGCTCCAACGCGAAGCCTTGGCCTTGGTCGTGGCGGCGCTGGCCACCGTCGGCACCGCGACCTTCCTCCTTACGGCGCTCGAACCGGACCTCGAACTGGGGAGTCTCCTGTTCGAAGCCGCCTCGGCGTTCGGTACGGCGGGCCTCACCACCGGCGTCACCGAGGCTCTCGGAACAGTATCGAGGCTCGTCATCGTGGCGCTGATGTTCATTGGCCGAGTGGGTCCGATCACCTTCGGTACTGCCGTGCTGCTTCGCTCGGAGGCGCTCGCATTCCGCTATCCCGATGGCACGCTGATCGTCGGCTGATGCTGTTCACTGTTGTTCGTACCAAGTCCTCCACCGGAGAATGTCCGTGACCTACATCGATCGATTCCGCGACTGGATCAACCCTCAGGACCACGACGGCTCGGCCGAGTCCGTCTTCGTGGTAGGTCTTGGTCGCTTCGGAAGTGCACTTGCACAGACGCTGGTCGGTCTCGGCGTCGACGTCCTCGCCGTCGACAGCGACCCGGAACGGGTGAACGAGTACGTCGACGTGCTTCCTGCGGTGAGGCAGGCTGATGCCACCAGCCAGACCGCACTTCGTCAGCTCGGCATCGAACAGTTCGATGCAGCCGTCGTTGCCATCGGAACCGGAATCGAAGCCAGCATCCTGACGACGTCCGCCCTCGTCGACGTCGGTGTTCCGGTGGTGTGGGCCAAGGCGATCACGGCTGAACACGGGAGAATCCTCGAACGAGTGGGGGCTCATCACGTGGTGTTCCCCGAGCGACAGATGGGTGAGCGCGTGGCCCACGCGGTGACGGGTGCGGTGGTCGACTACTTCGCGCTCGACGAGGGCTTCGTGATCGCCGAACTCGAAGCTCCGGCCCGTTTCATCGGTCAGACCCTGGAGCAGTCGGCGATCCGTCAGACGCACGGCGTGACCGTCGTGTGCATCAAGCCGGCAGGGAAGCGGTTCACCTACGCCACCGCCGAAACGAAGATTTCGAAGCGGGACCTGTTGGTCGTGGCCGGTGCGACCGAACAGATCGATCGATTCACTGCGTTGGGCTCGGGGCCGAAATAGAGAGTCAGCCGAGGGTGTGCGGGAGCACACTCATCTGGAGCGCTCCTGACTCGGTGATCAGGAACTGGTCTTCGAGCTTGGCTCCGAGTCGCGTGGTCGCGTCGCCGATGTAGCTCTCGACACAGATCACCATGCCAGGGGCGAACTCGCCGGGGAAGGCGTATTCCCCCTCCGGCCCGACCGCAGGCACGTATGGGTACTCGCCGGACAGCCCCAGACCGTGGGCCAGGCAGGAGTAGCGATACGGAGCGTGGCGTTCCGGAACGGTCCACGCTGATCGAGCGAAGTCCTCGAACGAGCGACCTGGCGCCAGGAGTGCGCTGTTGGTTTCGAGCTGTTCGAGCGCCAGGCCATGGAGGAGCGTCTGCTCCCGAGATGGCGGGCCGTCGCCTACGAGGAAGGTACGCGAGAAGTCGACGCCGTAGCCGCCGAGGCCGATCGCGTCGGTGTCGAGGCAGAACAGATCGCCGGATTCGACCACCCTTTCGCCGGCTTCCTGGAAGTAGGGGAACGTCTTCGGTCCGCTCTGTGCCAACCGTGTCGTCACGTACTCGCCGTTGGTGGCGATGAGGTGTCGGTGGAACTCGGACCAGATCTCGATCTCGGTGTTCCCCGGCACCAGCTTGGTTTGCATCGAGCGGACGCCGGCCTCGACCCGGCGCATGGCCTCGCTCATGAGGTTGATCTCTGGGAGCGTCTTGATGAGCCGCGCCTCGACGAACAGTTCTGTGGCCGAAGCGAGTGTCATACCGCAGGAACGGAGGCTGTCGGTGATCGGGTGATCGCATCGTTCGACGGCCAGCTCGGTTTCCCCGTCGCAACATTCCACGATCTCGGCGGCGAAGGACCGGATCGCGTCCAGATATCCGGGCCCGCTCTGCGCTGTGACCCCCGGTGACGTTCGTACCTCGTCGACCCACGGCTCAGCCAAGTGTTCTGCGCCGGCGAATTCCCACATCACGGTTGGGCCCTCAGCGGAGAAGAGCAAGAACCGGTGTGCGCCCATCATGGAGAAGATGCTCATGTTTCGAACGCCGCTCGCGTACAAGATGTTGATGGGGTCGGCAGTGAGGACGAAGGGCACGCCCTGGTCGCGCATGAGTTGGCGCAGCCGAGCCGCTCGCCGATCCTCGATGCCGAGCGCCGGATCGTTCGATGGGAACGCGTCGGCGGTCATCGGGCGACCGAGCCTGGATCGGTGTTCGCGCCGCAGAGCACAACGCCGAGGCGGTGGGTGAGCGTCGACCTCGGCCGCCAGTGGCCGGCCATCAGGGCGGCAACAGGCGCTGCGGCCGAAGGTTCGACGATGAGGCGAAGCCGATCCCACAGCACCAGCTGGGCTGCCGCCAGTTCCTCGTCTGACACCACGACGCTGGCAGCACAAGCGGATGAGAGTGCGTGCCAGGGGTGAGCGCCGAGGCGAGTCGCTCCAAGCGCATCGGCCGCCAGGCCGGACACCTCGATGTCGGTCGGGCCGCCATCACGGAGGGCGGCCGCGAACGTGGCGGTGCCGGTGGTCTCGCACGCCACGACCTCGACCCGGTTGGTGAACCATGACGCTGCGCCACCGGCAAGTCCTCCGCCGCCGCACGCAACCAGGACTGCGTCGACCAGCCCGGCTTGGCGCTCGAGTTCGCGGCTGCAGGTTCCTGCTCCGGCCATCACCGTCGGATCGTCGTACGGATGGATGGCAGTGGCGGAGTGTTCGGACTGCCACTCGATGCTGGCAGCATGCGCTTCGCTGAAAACTGATCCTTTTTGGTGCACAACCGCACCGTTGTCGCGTAGACGGTCGACCTTGGCAGGGGCAGCAATCGTCGGGACGAAAATGTTCGCCGAGTGGCCGAACTGGTTCGCAGCCCAGGCGACAGCGGCGCCGTGATTGCCACCGGAGGCAGCGACCACTCCAGCTGCTCCGATGTCCCGGGTCGCCATGAAATGAGCGGCGCCCCGGGCCTTGAACGATCCGCTGTGTTGGAGGTGTTCGAGCTTCAGGACGAGGGTCGTGTCGGCCAGCGATGTCTGATCGGTGAGGTCGGCCGCCCGGACCTCGATGATCGGTGTCACGCGCGCGTGAGGTCGGATGACGGTAGCCGCCCGCTCGATGTCGATTGGCCGGAGTGGGCCGCCAGCGGGCCGGTCACCCATCAGAAGGGTCTGGGTTCCGAGGAGCAAGGGGGACGGCCGACATCGTCGCGAGACTAGAACCTGGGCCGACCGCTTTCGACCATCTCCTCGTTCGTCGGAGTGGCTCGTTCGCACAAGGGTCCGTTCGATCGGGGCGACCGCCGAGCCGAGGTTGTCGGAATAGCCTGACCCGGTGATCACCCTGGCCACCTCGAGTCCTCAGGACACGCAGGCGCTCGCCGCCGCCATCTCCGACCACCTCGTGGTCGGAGATCTGCTCGTGTTGGCCGGGGATCTCGGCGCCGGGAAGACCTGTTTCGCACAGGGTCTCGGCGGCGGTCTCGGTGTCGACGAGCGGATGACCAGCCCGACGTTCACGCTCGTGAATCGCTATCAGTCTGGTCGCCTCGAGTTGAACCACCTCGACGTCTACCGCCTCGACGACACCGCAGAGACGCTGGATCTCGACCTCCCCGAGTTGCTCGAGGTCGGGGTGACCGTCATCGAATGGGGCGAGGAGATCGACCAGGTGTTGCCGGTCGACCATCTCACGGTGAGGCTCCGCTATCCGGACGTCGGAGCGGCGGACGACGCCAGGATCATCGACCTCGAGGCCGGAGGGCCCGAGTGGACGGATCGGCTCGGCGCCATCGTGCCGTCGGTCGAGAGGTGGACGCAGTGACCAATGTGCTTGCCGTCACCTCGTCGACGGCTGTCGTGGGTGTTGCTGCTGCGGTCGACGGCGAGGTCGTCGCCGCCGAGCAGGTGGTCACGGATCGCCGACACGCTGAAGAACTGACCCCCATGATCGCAAGGGTCTTGTCGGCGGCCGGCTTGACAGTCGCTGAGATCGACGTCTTCGCCGTGGACATCGGCCCCGGACGTTTCACCGGACTCCGTGTGGGGCTCGCCACGGTTCGTGCCCTGGCGCTCGCCGTGGGCGCGCCGCTTGTCGGAGTCAGCAGCCTCGAACTGCTGGCCGCGGATCAGTCGGGCGCCGTCACGGTCGCAATCGACGCCAGACGCAACGAGGTGTTCCAGCAGCGGTTCGTCGACGGTGTCGCGGTCGGGCGGGCGCGCGTTGGCCCGGCGACCGAACTCGTCGCCGAAGTCGAGGCCGGCGACGCCGTCCTGGGTGACGGCGCCGACCGGTACGGCGACGTCTATGCCCCGCACGAAGTGATCGTCGGACGCGAGACCATGGCCGTCACGCTGGCTCTGCTGGCATTCGGTCGAACCCCGGTGCCCGGACCGGATGTTCAACCGCTGTACCTGCGCGATGCCGACGTGCAGATCAACATCAAGACGCGGCACAACTCGTGAACCAGACCATCCACATGAACGACGCCTCATGAACGACGAACTCATGAACGACGTTGTCCAGATTCGCACCATGGTCCGGGCCGACATTCCCGCCGTCGCCCGGATCGAGTCGACCGTCAGTCCCGAACCGTGGTCGGTCGCTCTGTTCGAAGGCGAGTTCGATGTCGACCCTGCCACCCGACACTGGCTCGTGGCGGAGACTGGCGACCCGCACGGCGCGGGTCCCGTCATCGGCTTCGCCGGAATGATGCTCGTGGAGGCGAGCGGCGAGGGGCATGTGATGAACGTCGCCATCGATTCCGGAGCCCGGCGTCGGGGCATCGGTCGCAGATTGTGTCGCGCCCTGTTCGATCACGCTGCCGCCGAAGGTTTCGACGCGCTCACCCTCGAGGTCCGGGCATCGAACCAGCCGGCCATCGAGCTCTACCGACACCTCGGCTTTGCTCCGGTGGGTGTCCGACCCGGGTACTACTCGAACGCAGACCGGACACGGGAAGACGGCCTCATCATGTGGCTCCACGACAACGTGGAGCGCCGGCGCCGGGACGCTCGGGCCGCACCTCAATTTCAGAATTGCGGAGACCAGGAATGCCGAGACCAGGAAAGCCGGCCATGACGGTGGAGAGTGAGGAATCGAACAGCATGACGGTGAAGGCTGCCGATCGTCTCGTGATGGCGATCGAGACCAGCTGCGACGAGACCTCGGTGGCGGTGGTGCGAGGTGGCTCCGAAGTGCTCTCGAATGTCGTGTCGAGCCAGATCGAACTCCACGCAGGATTCGGCGGCGTCGTGCCTGAAGTGGCGAGCCGGGCGCACCTCGAGATGCTGGAGCCCGTCATCGAGCAGGCACTTCGCGAAGCGGGCGTCGATGGGTCGGATCTCGACGCGGTTGCCGCCACGCACGGTCCGGGCCTGATCGGCGCGCTGCTCATCGGCGTCAGCGCAGCGAAGGCACTGTCGCTTGCGTGGGATGTCCCTTACGTCGGCGTCAACCACATGGAGGGTCATCTGTTCGCGACCTTCCTCGAGCGGCCCGATCTCGAGCCGCCCCTCGTGGTGCTGCTCGTCTCCGGTGGGCACACGCTGATCGTCCACCTCGAAGCGCTTGGCCACTATCGCATTCTCGGCTCGACGATCGACGATGCAGCGGGCGAGGCCTTCGACAAGGTCGCCCGTTACCTCGGATTGGGTTATCCCGGTGGGCCGGTGGTCGACCGACTGGCGAGGGAGGGCGATCGCGATGCGATCCGGTTCCCTCGGGGCTTGATGGACGACGGTCTCGACTTCTCCTTCAGTGGGATGAAGACGTCGGTGATCAACTACGTGCGCAAGAATCGGGACGCCGACAACGCCGATCTCTGCGCCGGTTTCCAGGAAGCGGTGGTGGATGTGCTGGTCACCAAGACCATGCGGGCGGCCGAGCAGGTCGGTGCGTCCGGTGTGTGCCTGGGCGGGGGAGTGGCGGCGAACTCCCGGCTGCGTGAGCGCTTCGCCGAGGAAGCAGCGGCCCGCGGCTTCGAGTGTTTGATTCCGAGCCGCGAGTACTGCACGGACAACGCAGCGATGATCGCAGCAGCGGCCCATTGGCGCCTCGATGTCGACGGTCCCACTGGCCTCGACGACGGCGCCCACCCCAACCTCGCAATCGCCTGACCCCATTTCGGATCAGTTCAGAGGCCGAGGGCTTGGTTCAGGGCAGCCAGATCGGGCAAGCGGGCGTGGTCGTAGTCGGCATGGTGGTCGAACGGGTCGAGCTGCACGGATTGCATCCCGGCTGCCGTCGCTCCGACGATGTCGGCGTGCACCGTGTCGCCCACGTACACCACGCGTTCTGCAGGCACGCCGAGCGCATGCAGTGCCGGCGCCATGATCGCCGGATCCGGCTTGGCCACCCCCACCAGCGAACTGTCGATGATGGCTGCCACCCGCGGCAAGTCGACCAGATCGTTGACCCAACAGACGCCGTGATTCTTCATCTGTTCCGGCGCGGCGCCGCTGTTGTTCGACACGATCGCGAGCGGTAGTCCAGACGCATGCAGCGCGTGGAACGCGGCGACGTTCTCCTCGTGCAGCCAGTCCCACTCCCGCCGCTCCACCCCGGCCCGGAAGGCCTCGTACTGCGACTCGACCAGACCGAGCGAACCGGCGTAGGCGTTGTCGTAGGAGTGCCAGAACGTCGGATCGTGCTCGACCGTCGGTCGGATGATGGCCGACAGCGCAGCAACACCGGCGTGGTGGGCGCGCCGGTACTCCGACAGATCGCGCGGCCGCTCGGCACCCAGGTCGTCCAGGACCCTCGCCACCTGCGTGTGGTGCGGATAGAGGAACACGCCCCCGATGTCGAACACAGCGGCCTCGACGGTGGACGGATCGAACACGGGCGTCTTCGACGATGGGGTCATACAGTTTGAACGTACCGGATTCGGGCAGACTGCGGCCCATGCTTTCTGCGTTGTTCGCTGCCGAGTCGTCTCGGGACAATTTTGTCGATCTCGACGTCTCGGCAAACTGGTGGATCGGGTTGGCCGTGACCATCGCAGTCATGCTGGCCATCGATCTCTACCGCCACCGTGACGACCACGAGCCATCGACCAGAGAAGCGGCGATTGAGACGCTGGGATGGATCTCGGTCGGCCTCACCTTCAGCCTGGTCGTTCTGTTCGGCTTCGGCGACGACGGCGGAGCGGCATTCGGTGAGTACATCAGCGGCTACCTGATCGAAAAGTCCCTCAGCATCGACAACGTCTTCGTCTGGGCGATCTTGTTCTCTGCGATGAAGATCCCGCTCAAGTACCAGCATCGCGTGCTGTTCTGGGGCATCTTCGGCGCACTGGTGCTGCGGCTGATCTTCATTCTCATCGGCAGCGCCTTGATCGATGCCTTCTTCTGGTTGCTCGTCGTGTTCGGGGCATTCCTGGTCTTCACAGGCCTGAAGATCATCCGTCACCGCGAGGACGAAGGCGAGAACACCTCGACCGTCGGCCTCGGCTTGCTCGAGCGGATCATGCCCGTCGCTGACGAGCTCGATGGCCACAAGTTCTTCACCGTCCAGAACGGCAAACGAGCCGCGACCCCGCTGTTCGCAGCGCTCGTCGTGGTTGAACTGACCGACGTGATCTTCGCCCTCGACTCGGTTCCCGCTGTGCTGGCCGTCTCGAACGAACCGTTCATCGTCTTCGCCTCGAATGCGTTTGCCATTCTCGGACTCCGAGCCATGTACTTCCTGCTCGCCAACGCTCGGGAGCGGTTCCACTACCTCTCCCACGCGCTCGGCGGCATTCTGATCTTCGTCGGCGTCAAGATGGCGGCAAGCCACTGGTATCACCTCAACACCTACATCAGCCTGGCCGTGATCCTGGTGATGTTGGTTGCAGCGGTCGTCTTCTCCGAGCGCAAAGCCCGCCAGCACGGCCTCTCTGGTCGAGCGGTCGCAGAGCAGCACGACCACGGGTAATCCAACGTCCTCGAAAGTTTGACGAAACTCGACGTTGGCCTCGACCCGAGAACCTCTTAGCATTAGCACTCGTCCATTGAGAGTGCTAACGCCCGGAGGGCAACAAACGCATGAACCTGCAACCACTCGAGGATCGGATTGTCATCCGTCCCAAAGATGCCGAAGCCACCACGGCCAGCGGCCTCGTGATTCCCGACACCGCCAAGGAGAAGCCCCAGCAGGGTGAAGTCCTGGCCGTCGGCGCCGGTCGCCGAGGCGACAACGGCGACCTCATCCCCATGGATGTCTCCGTCGGCGACGTCGTCGTCTACTCCAAGTACGGAGGCACCGAAATCGCCAGCAACGGCGAAGACCTGCTCATTCTCAACGCTCGCGACGTGCTCGCGATCGTGAAGTAAGGAAGCCACCATGGCAAAGATCATCAAATTCGACGACGAAGCGCGCCGCGCTCTCGAGTCGGGTGTGAACCAGCTCGCCAACGCGGTCAAGGTCACGCTCGGTCCGAAGGGACGCAACGTCGTCCTCGACAAGAAGTTCGGCGCTCCGACCATCACCAACGACGGTGTCTCCATCGCTCGCGAGATCGAGCTCGAGGACCCCTTCGAGAACATGGGCGCCCAGCTCGTCAAGGAAGTTGCCACCAAGACCAACGACGTCGCCGGTGACGGGACCACCACCGCCACCGTCCTCGCCCAGGCACTCATCAAGGAAGGCCTTCGCAACGTCGCTGCCGGCGCCAACCCGATGGGCCTCAAGCGCGGTATCGAGGCGGCAGTTGCCGCTGCGGTCCAGGCCATTGCCGACTTCTCGAAGGAGATCGACAGCAAGGCAGAGATCGCTCAGGTCGCATCCATCTCGGCTGCCGATGACAACGTGGGCAAGGTCCTCGCTGACGCCATCGACAAGGTCGGCAAGGACGGCGTCGTCACCATCGAAGAGTCGAACACTTTCGGCATCGAGCTCGAGTTCACCGAAGGCATGCAGTTCGACAAGGGCTACATCAGCCCCTACTTCGTCACTGATGCCGAGCGTCAGGAAGCAGTCCTCGAAGATCCGTACATCCTGTTCAACCAGGGCAAGATCAGCTCGGTCCAGGACCTCCTGCCCGTGCTCGAGAAGGTCAGCCAGACCGGCAAGCCCCTCATGATCATCGCCGAGGACATCGACGGTGAAGCCCTCGCCACGCTCGTGGTGAACAAGATCCGTGGCATCTTCGCTTCGGTTTCCATCAAGGCTCCGGGCTTCGGCGAGCGTCGCAAGGCGATGCTGCAGGACATGGCCATCCTCACCGGTGGTCAGGTCATCTCCGAAGAGGTCGGGCTGAAGCTCGACGGTGTCACCCTCGACATGCTGGGCACCGCCCGGAAGGTCACGGTCACCAAGGACAACACGACGATCATTGAAGGCGCCGGCGAGAAGTCAGACGTCGAAGGTCGTGTCAACCAGATCAAGGCCGAGATCGAGAACACCGATTCCGACTGGGATCGCGAGAAGCTCCAGGAGCGTCTTGCGAAGCTGGCCGGCGGCGTTGCTGTGGTCAAGGTCGGAGCGGCCACCGAGGTCGAGCTCAAAGAGAAGAAGCACCGCATCGAGGACGCCCTTTCGGCAACTCGTGCAGCGCTCGAGGAGGGCATCGTCGCTGGTGGCGGTACCGCTCTCCTGCGTGCTCGCCCCGCAGTGGCCAAGGTCGTCAAGAAGCTCAAGGGTGATGAGGAGACCGGCGCACGCGCCGTCTTCCGTGCCCTCGAGGCCCCGGCTCGGCTCATTGCCGAGAACGCCGGGCTCGAAGGCGCCATCTGGGTCACGAAGGTGGAAGAGGCCGAAGGCAACTTCGGGCTCAACGCAGCCACCGGCGAGATCGTCGATCTCGTCGTCGCCGGCATCACCGATCCGGCGAAGGTCACCCGTGCAGCACTGCAGAATGCAGCCTCGATTGCTGCACTGCTCCTCACGACCGAATCCCTCATCGCTGACGCCCCCGAAGAGGGTGGCGGCGGTGGCATGCCCGACATGGGCGGCATGGGCGGCATGGGCGGCATGATGTAGTCCAGGTTCAACCTCGAAGAAGGCCGGGCCCCGCAAGGGCCCGGCCTTTCTCGTTTTGCTGCCGACCACGGCAGCGCGCCGATGGCCGACCAGGAGGCCTGGCCGGCCATCAATGCATGTACCTGATCTGGCCGAGCTTCGGCGCCGGTCGGCGCTTCAGCCGTGGCTTCAGCTGGTCTTCGTCAAGCGCTGGTACTCGGCCGATTCGGCAAAGACCACGACCATCGAGCTGCGGGTGATCCGCCCGTTGCTGAGCATGTCGAGCCAGAAGACCCGACCGCCTGCGTCAGGCGTGCGGTTCATGAGCTCGCCGTAGACGAAGTCGACCCACTCCTCATCGGTGTCTTCGATGATTCGGTTGCCGAAGGTCGTCCGGAATTCGACCGAGTCTGCGAACATCTCGATCATCCGTGCGAGCGTCATTCCGCTCTCGCGCTGCCCAGCCCAGTAGGCGAAGCCACCGGCGTCGGGCAGACGGCCCAACATTGCCGAGTAGATTCGAACGACCTGACCATTGATGCCGGTGGAACCGGCGTATGGGTTGACGACAGCCGTCACGTTCACTGCGACCGAGACGGCAACGGTGCCGCCCTTGCCGTCAGTGAGGGTGAGGCTGACAGTGTCAGGACCGATGTAGCCGGCGGTGGCGATGTAGGTCACGGCCTGAGCAGCCGTCTTGCTCGCGCTGCCCTTCGTTGCCGTTGCCGACCCGGCCAGGACCGAGAGCACGTCGCCGTCGATGTCAGCGCCACACGACGCAGCACGGATGACGATCGGCTTCCCAGTCTCGCCCGTGACACTGGCACACGTCGTGGTGCGTCGTTCACGGGGTTGATGGTGACGTCGACGGTTGCCTCGGCTGAGGCTTCGTCTGTGTCGGTGGTGGTGACCGTGAAGGTGTCGTCGCCGTTGTAGTTGGCGGCGGGGGTGTAGGTGACGCTGCTGCCATTGATTTCGGCGGTTCCGTGGGTCGGAGCGGTGCCGATTTCGATGGTGAGGGTTTCGTCTGTCGCTGAAGGTCATTGGGATGGAGACGGCTTCGTCTTCATCGGTGGTTGCTTCAGCATCGTCGATGACGGGTGCGTCGTTCACGGGGGTGATCTCGATCGAGACCAGACCCTCGCCCACGAGCTCATCGTCATCAGTGACGACGAGCGAGATCAGGGCGGTGCCGACCCAGTTGGCCGGCGGGCTGAAGGTGAGCGTGGTGCCGTCGATGGTCACCGTGCCCTTCGCATCAGAACCGGGCAATGTGACGCCAGCAACTGAAATGGTGAGTGCGGTGTTGTCGGGATCGACATCATCGACGGTGAGTTCGACGACAACGTCGTTGTCCTCGGAACCTGACGTCTCCACACTCTCGATGGTCGGGGCATCGGCGACCGGGGCGATCGTGAGATTCACGCTGGCCACGGAGAGCGCCTTGCCGTCGTATGCGTAGTAGACGAAGGAGTCAGTGCCGAACACGTTGGCGTTCGGGGTGTAGAGCACCATGCCGTTGACGATCTCGGTGGTGCCGAGACTGGCCGCTCCAACGAACCAGATCGAAAGCTCGTCGCCGTCGATGTCGGTGTCGTTGTCGAGCACGTCGATGCTGACCGGCTCATCTTCATCCGTGGTGATGCCGTTGTCGGAATTGGCATCGGGTCGGTCGTTGACCGGGGTGACGGTCACCGTCACCGTGGCCGTCGTGCGCTCACACAAGCCGCATTCGACTTCGCTGACGCCGGAGTCGTTGTATCCGATGACGCTCAGAGGCTCGATGACGTAGGTATATTCGAGCTCACCATTGAAGTCGGGATCGGCCTCGACTCGAATTCGGTTGCCAGCAATGGCGGTGAACCCGTTGTCCGGTTGGCCTACCGAGACGATCCTGAGCCCGAAACCGTCGGGGTTGTTGTCGTTGTCGAGTACCGAGACGTAGACCACGGAGTCCTCGCGCACCTCAGCGACGTCGTCGCCGGCTGTGACCGAATCAGGCTGGGCAACGACCGTGACGTTCACCGTGACGGCATCAGAGGACAGCGCTGGTTCCGTTCCGGTTTCCATGGCCTGATAGGTGAAGCTGAACGAGCCGAAATAGTTCTCGGCCGGCGTGAACTGCAGCCCATCAACATGAGCCGTGAGCGTGCCGATGTTCGAAGCGAGTTCGATGCTGTCGAGATCGACCGACAGAGCGTCGAGGTCGACGTCGCTGTCGTTCAGAAGAACGGGGAGCACCGTGACAGCGTCCTCGAGAACCAGAACGCGAGGCTCCTCGGAGGCATTTGCCTCGTTCTGGCTCGTGTTCGTGTAGTTGTCACCAGCGGCCACCGGAGCGTCGTTCACCGGAGCGATGTTGACCGTGATCGTGACCGTGACTTCGTCACCGGTCGTCCCGTCCGAGACCTCGACGGTGAAGCTGTCGGAACCGTTTTCATCCGAATCGGGTGTGTAGACGAGTGTCATCACACCGCCCTCGTCGATGAGTTGGGCTGAGCCCTTTGTGGGGTTCACGCCGTCTTCGTTGACGCCGTCTGAACCGATTGCGCTGAGGACGAGGGCGTCGCCGTCGCCGTCCTTCTGGCCTTCGGTCAGGACTGCGATGGGGGTCGCGTCGTCGTCCTCGACGAGATCGATCGAAACGTTCTCGACGACGATTGGATCGTCGTCGGTGTTCGTGACTGCGAGGAACACGTTGGCGGTGGAGCCGCCGTTGAGCTCGTAGGTGAAGCTGATGTCGGCGAGGTCACTACCGCCGTGGGTGTATTCGATCTTGCCGTCGTCAGCGCTGCCGTCAGCGATGACCGTGGCGCTGTGGTCGGTCGGGACGTTCGTGATCGCCGCGACGGCGAGGTCTCCGCCGTCAGGGTTCGTGTCGTTGGCGAGCACGTCGAGGATGATGGAGTCACCCTCGAGAACCGTGGCGAACGGGGCTCCGGCGGTGCCGTCGTCTTCCGCTACGGGTGCGTCGTCGAGCGGGTTGATCGTGAGGTACACCGTGGCGGTGTTCCCACCGACGACGCCATACGTGAAGCTGTCGGTGAGCGTGTCGCTCCCGTCGTGGGTGTAGTAGATCGTGGTGCCGTCGAAGGAGAGTTCCACGGAGCCGTTCGCCGGAAGGTTCGTCGGCTCGGTGATCGAATCGGCATCGATGACAACAACCTCGCCATCGAGGTCGACGTCGTTGGCGAGCACTGAGAGGAAGACAGAGTCGTCCTCGTCAACCGCTGCGAACGGCGCTTCGGGGGTGCCGTCGTCCGCCGCGACGGGTGCGTCGTCGACGGCCGTGATCGTGATGGTCACCGTCGCAGGGGCGGATTCGTTGTTCTCGGAGTCGACGATGACGTACGTGAAGCTGTCGGTCGTGGCCGTATCCGAGGTCGGCTCATAGGTGAGCACCGCGGGATCGAGCTCGGCCGCAGGCGTGAACACGACGGTCCCGGCAGCGCCAGCGGCGTCGACGCTGAGGATCGTGAACGTGTCCTCGTCGACATCGACATCGTTGGCGAGGACGTTCGCGAGAATGTCGATGGGCTCGTCATTCTCGACGATCTCGGCTGCCAAAGGCAGAGGCAGCTCATCGTTGGTTGCGACAGGATTGTCCTGTGACGGCGTGATGGTGACGCTGACAGTCTCGGTCTCGGTCGTCTCGCCCTGGGTCACGGTGTAGGTGAAAGCGTCGGTCCCGAAGGCGTTCGAATTGGGGGTGTACGTCAGTTTCACAATCGCGCCATTGATGAGAACTTGACCGACGGTGCCCTTCGTTCCCTGGGTGTACTCGGTGATCGCGGTACCGCTGAGATCGTTGGCCAAGACATCGAAGTAGTTCTCGTTCTGGAGAACGCTGTCCTCGGCGACGGTGAAGTCGTCGGGTTCTGCGATTCCGCCCGGTTCAGCACCGATCGCGATTGGTGTCGCCATGGTTGTCGCCGTGACCAGGCCGGCTGCAAGAGCCCGTCCCAACCAACTCCTCTGGGTACCCAACATCATCAGTCCTATCTACTTCGACTCCGACTTGAGGCCGAACAGAAAGGCTTTCGGCGCAGCGACGGGCAAAGTGAGCAGTTGTGCCCAGAATGCCGATCGCCGTTCACCTCATTCGGTCCGTCGTGCCAGCTCTCGCCGAATGCGACCGATGATGCCGATCACGGCCGTGACCCCGCCGACCATGCCCACGGCCGCAGCAACGCCATAGCCGAGCCTGCGAACGGCGTCGTCGGCGCGAACCGACGCCAGGGCGAAGAGCAGCGCAGCCATCGAAGTGAAGCTCACCTGAACGAGCGTGATGACCCAGGGAAGTGTCCGCACCCTCTGGTGATGGGTGTACCAACTCGTTGCGGCCAGGAGCCACGCCACGGGGATGATGGCGGGGCCTCCGCCTCCGTCCGCCGTGATGTCTGACAGCTCCGTCGCCGCGAACACCGAAGCCGATATCAGGCCGAGCAGTGCCGAGGACGCAGCCCAGTTGCCCGGCCGGGGGAATCGCCTCCAGGTCTCGACTGCGATCGGTTGAAGCGCGGCTGCAGCGACCAGGTAGCCGATCTCGCCAAGCCGAGCGCGGGAGCCGACGACCAGCGAGAGGAACACCAGGACGAGCGACCCGGCCATCGGCCAGAAGAGGGGAGAGGACCGGATCGGCTGGTTCACCACGGCAGTCTGGCGCCGTGTGCGTGGCGCCGCTCGGTGGACGTCCGTTGGGTCAGCCATCCGTCCTCGACGCTGGAGTCGGTGTTGGAACAGCCGCCGTCGGCCTCGCGCTGGTACGAGAGTGAGACATCTGCCGGCGAGACGTACGTTCCATCGGTCGTTGCGGCCCCCAGGCTCGACCATCTGGCCTCCACCGGGGGAGCGTCGCAGTCTGCGAACGCTTCTGTCCACACCATGGGGGCGACGAGATGGTCGGCATCGACGAAGAGTTCTCGGATGACCGTCGCCGTGTCGTCGTCGAGATTGGTGATCGAACCCTGCCACCGACCAGGCGCAACCAGCCCGATCTCCAGGCGGTACGAGACTCCGGCCCGCCATGGGTAGTCGAATGTGTTCGCATTGCCGAGACTGGAGTGCAGCGGGGAACCCGTTCCCTCGAGCACGCCTCCGCCGTCGGCCCGATCGTGGTAGCCGCCCCAGTTCACTGCGCCGGATCCGGGGTGGCCGGGGTGGTGTTGAAGCCCGATGTGTCCCGCACCACGGGCGACACGCCCCGACCGAAATGAAGCCTGCAAGGCCCAGAAGTAGAGGGACGGCACCGTCGGCGGTTCCCCGATCTCGAGTATGGCCGAGACGGCTCGCAGCGGAACACCAGGGAGATTCCATCTGGCGTGGAACGAAGAGGCGCCGTTGCTCGACGTCGGCTTACCGGTGAGCCGAGGGTTCGATGGCATCGAACAAGGGTGCCACCGACCAGGGCTCACAGCGACCGCAGCGGTAGCCTCTCGGGATGGATCGACCTCCAGCGGACTCCGCGAGAATCCTCGGGCTGCTCGAGGCGGCTCTGATGACCGGAGAAGGCTCCTGAGTTTCCGGCCGCCGTCAGGTCGGGGTGGCCCGCAGTTCATCCCTCGGCCGGACGATGCCCGACTGGGCAAGCCACCGTCGTGGGCATGGCTCACCCCGGAAGAGCGTTCGTTCACCGTCGCCGATCTGGTGCGGATGGTCGATCCGATCGGCGATCCTGAACCCGGACACGTCGAAGGGCGACCACCCGCTGCCGTGCTCGCCCCGATCTATGACGCCACCGACGGTGCGACCCTGATTCTGACGCGTCGGGCTTGGCACCTGCGCAGCCACACCGGTGAGGTCAGTTTCCCCGGCGGGAGATTCGAACCGCTCGACGCCGACCTCCGGGCCACTGCACTCCGTGAGAGCCACGAGGAGATCGGGCTCGACCCGTCGCTCGTCGACGTCGTCGGCAGGCTTCCTCAGCTCACCACCGTGTCCTCGCCGGCGGCGATCGTGCCGTACGTCGGGGTTCTCGCCGAGCGTCCGACGTTGTTGGCCGACCCGGGCGAGGTAGACGCCGTTCTGGACGTCTCGATCAGGGAACTCCTGGATCCGGACATCTATCGCGAGGAGATCTGGCTGCGCAACGGCGTCGAGTTCGGAGTCACCTTCTTCGAGCTCGAGGGCGACACGCTCTGGGGTGCGACCGCACGCATGCTGTGCAGTCTGTTCGATCGCTTGGTCGATCAGCAGGTCACGGGGCGCTGAGCAGCGCCGAGCCGAAGCTCACACCGAATCGCACGCACCAGATGTCGACCAGATCGTAACGATCGAGGTCGATGTCGACCGGCAGTTCGTAGTTCTGATCACCGATGTTGCCTTCGAGATCACCAAGGTCGAGGTAGTCGTTCTGGTCATCGGAGGATCGAAGGTAGACGTTCAGATCGGGGCCGTTGTCGGTCTCGAAGTCCTCGAACCGAAGGAATGTCTGAGATCCATCGGTGATGGTGAAGCCGGTTCCCGACGTGGGGTGGTCGCCATCGACGAACGCGCCGGTCGTGACGGTGATGACCTCGGCGACCTCTTCTGGCGCGGCCGTCTCCTCTGCTACCTCGGCCGCCGGTGCCGGATCAGCGTCGGCGGGGTCGGTCGCCGCAACCTCCGATGTCGCGGCAGACGTCGGCTCGGAGACAGTGTCGAATGGGTTGGCTTCTGCCACTTCATCGTTGATGAACAGGGTGTGCACGCCGAACACTCCGATCGCCAGGTACGCCACGATGGCGATCAGAACGGTGCCGCCGACGATGAACAAAGACCTCGTTTGGTTTCGCATGGATCATCCAACCCGGTAGAGGTTCCCGATTCTGCCAGATGTTCGCGCCGTTCTCGAGGTGTTCAGGATTCGGCACGGCACCCACCTCTGCGCCTGCAACAATCGGCGATCGTGATCTCGCTCTCTCTGGCTCAGGCCCGCCGTATCGCTCTTCGCGCCCAGGGTTTCGGCGAGCCCGCCCCATCGGGACGTGTCGATGTCCGGCACTTCAGACGGGTCCTCGACCGGATGACGATCCTGCAGCTCGACTCGGTCAACGTCGTGTGCCGCTCCCACTTCCTGCCTGTCTACGCCCGGCTCGGTCCCTACGACCGAGGTCAGCTCGATGCCTGGCTCTGGCGATCGGGCGAGAATCACGAATATCTGGCTCACGAGGCCTCGATCACTTCGATGGAGCTGTATCCGCTGCTTCGTCACCGCATGGCGTTGCGGCGCTGGAAGTCAGGTGCAGCGTTCCGGGACGAAAACCCTGAATACCTGGCTGCGCTGCGAGCCGAGATCGACGAACGCGGCCCGCTGTCGGTGAAGGATCTCTCCGATCCAGGCGGCCGGACGGGGCCATGGTGGGGCTGGTCGAAGGGCAAGCTCGGACTCGAGGTCATGTACATCGCCGGCGAGCTGTCGATTGCCGAGAGGACCAACTCGTTCCTCACCCACTACGACCTGCCAGAGCGGGTAGTCCCCCACGCCGTCAGCTCTGTTCCCGAGGTCGAGCCGGTAGCGGCGAGACGCGAGATGGTGCTGCTCGGCGCCCGCAGTCACGGCATCGGTACCGACAAGGACCTCGCCGATTACTTCCGGCTGAAGGTCACCGAGTGCCGTCCGCTGCTTGACGAGCTCGTCGCCGAGGGCCTGCTTCTGCAGGCCGAGGTCGAGGGATGGAAAGAGCCGGCCTACCTCCACCCGGATGCCACCCGACCCCGTTCGATGAATGCTCGGGCATTGCTGAGCCCGTTCGATCCCGTCGTCTGGTTCCGGCCACGGGCCGAGCGCCTCTTCGGTTTCCACTACCGCATCGAGATCTACGTGCCAGAGCCCAAACGCGTCCACGGGTACTACGTGCTGCCGTTCCTGCTCGGAGACCGGATCGTCGGTCGAGTCGACTTGAAGGCCGATCGGAAATCGGGTGCGCTCATGGCCAAAGCAGCATTCATGGAGCCAGGGAACGACGCCGACGCCGTCGCTCCAGCCCTGGCCGAGACGCTCCAAGAGATGGCCGAATGGTTGGGGCTCGACGAGGTCACGGTCGGACGTAAGGGCGATCTCGCAGGTCCGCTCGCTGCGGCCAGACCATGATCGGTCGACGTGTCGTCGACGGGCTGCTGGTCGCGGCGATGGTCCTCGGTGCGATCTCTGGCTGGCTGACCTGGACGGTCTCTGGCTCGGCCGAAAGGAACAGTTACGCATCGCTTCGAGCCGCACAGCGACTCGGGATCGAACAGTTGACGCCGTTCCGTGTGGTGTGGTTTTGCGTCCCGGTGGCAGCGCTGGGGCTGGTGGTGCTGCTCCTGGCTCGACGTCGCGACCTGGCACTGATCTCGGGTGGCATCGTCGGACTGGTGCTGATCGGATTCGGCGGAGCGGTCCTGCTGACACCGGTTGCATCTGGTGTGGGACCATGGCTGGCGTGTCTCAGCGGTGCCGTGGCGGTCACCGTGTCGATCTCGCATTTTGCTCAAGGGGTCGGACGATCGTGACGTTGGTCCCGGGGCACGAAAGCGTGCCTTTGAACGTCCGGAGGGCGACATTTCATGACTGATCCGATTCTGCCGAACGACCCGCGACGGGTCGAGCCGACAGTCCCGAACCCACACGCGGTTCCTCCGGTCGTGCCTCCGGCGCTACAAATCCCGGCCGGCCCGCCTTCTGTGCCGACGCCACCTCCGGCGTTCGCCGCGCCGCCCGCACCCGCGCCGCCCGCACCCGCGCCGCCTCCGACGCTCGCGACACCGCCGACTGGGTTCGGTACGCCGCCCCCGCCCCCCGGTGTGCCCGGCGCCATTGCTTCGAGTGCATTCGGTGACACGAGCTTCTTGAACGACACCACCACGGTGCAGGACCGTGTTGACACGTCCTCCGGCATGGTTGCCAGAGTCGGTCTGATTGCTGCCGCCCTCGCCGTCGCCGGCGGTGGTGCGTTCGCCGTGAGCCAGGCACTCTCGGAGCCGGCCGGTGCCCAGTCGCCGGAAGAGGCTGTCAGCCAGCTGTTCGTCGCCGTCGAGAACGAGGACTTGGTCGGTCTCACCGAGATGATGCTCCCGAGCGAGCGCGAGTCCATGGTCGAGCCCATGATCGATCTCTTCGGCGAACTCGAACGGCTCGAGCTCCTCGACGCCGACTACGACCCAGCGGCCGCCGCGGAAGCCGCCGAAGGACTTGACTTCACCGTCACTGGGCTCGAGTTCACCACGACGTCGATCGGCGACGGTGTTGCACGCGCCCGGCTGACGTCCGGCATCGTGACCGTGACAGGCGACGTCGACGACATTCCGTTCGGTGATCGTGCCGACCGCGAGCTCGGCGCCGACGTTCTCGGTGAGACGATCGACGAGGAAGTCGTCGATTTCTCCCAGGAGGAGGACGCAGAATTCGTCATCGTCGAGGAGAACGGCTCGTGGTATCTGAGCTTCTGGTACACGGTCGCTGAGGCCGCCCGTGCCGAATCCGATGAACCGGTCCCGAGCTTCGGTGCCGGGGTCGTGCCGGTCGGGGCGGACAGCCCGGAGGGCGCCGTTCGCCTGATGCTGGAAGAGGCCGTCGATCTCGACGCCGAAGGCGTGATCTCTTCGCTCGACCCGTCCGAGTTCCGTGCGTTGTACGACTACGCCCCGCTGTTCCTCGACGAGGCCGACGATGGTGTCGCCGAGTTGCGTCAGGAGCTCGCTGACAACGACATCGAGTGGAGTCTGGATCGTGTCGACCTGAGCAGCGGCGATAGCCGCGGCCGCACTGTGGTCCGAGTCGACGGATTTGCCTTCAGTGCCACCGGCGATGGTCAGTCGATCTCGGCCGACTTCGACGGCGACTGCATCACGATCATCGTCGATCAGCAGATCGACGAGACCTGCATCGACGAGCAGATGGACGGTCTCGAACTGCCGCAGGCCTACGCCGACTTCGTCGGGGAATACACCTCCGGCATCACGGTGGTCGAGCGCGACGGTCGCTGGTACGTGAGCGGGATGCCAACGGTCATCGGCGCCTACACCGACCTTCTGGCATCGCTCGAGCCAGAGGACATCGACGAGTTCACCTCGTTCTTCAAGGACTCTCTGGATGGGGCGGTCGGTCCCGGCGGTCTCGTCGACATGTTCGGCGGAGCCGGTGCATTCACCGTCCCGTCGGAGGAGGACCCGTTCACCTTCGAAGATGACCCGTTCTTCGAAGACGACGAACCCCTCGCCGGTGAAGACGACGGCACAGGAGGCGAGGGTGGTTTCGACCAGCCCGAACTCACCCAGGACGCCATCGACACGATGCTCCCCGGACTCGACATTTCAGCCTCCGACCCCAGCTCGGCCTACTTCGCCGGCGAGGCCGGGTTCCCTGCGACCTGGTACGTCTGGGCCTACGACTTCGACACGGGCGCCAGCCTCGAAGTCGTCGCCTTCGATGTCACTGCGCAGGAGTTGAGCGCAGCGCTCGATGCGAGTTTCGCCTACGAACGAGTCGAGGTGGATGGCCTCCCCGAAGGCGCGGTGGCCTACGACTGGCCCGATGTCGACCGAGCGATCGTGATCGACAACTACATCGTTTCCGCCTATTTCAGCGAAGACGGAGGCAACGAGGAGCTCCTCCGTCGCCAGGTCGAGGCAATCGCCAACCGCTGAGCGTGCGTGCGTGGGCGACTATCATCCGCCCATGCCCACTCTTTCCTTCGAAGGTGAAACCCACGACGAGATCGTGCAGAAGGTGCGCCGGTGGCTGGCCTCGGTCGACGGCAACCTTGCCGGGGCCATGGGCGCGGCCGACGTCATCAACCAGTCGGCCGAGCTGACCAAAGACGTGCTCCGGGTGGTGGCGCAATCCGCCCCCGGCGGCATCGGCGAGAGCGAACTCATCAAGGCCCTCACCACCATGGGCTACAAGGCCACCGACCAGACGCGAGAGGCAGTGCTCAGCGCGCTCGACGCGGTCGAGACGGCCACCGGCGGCTCGGTCGTCCGTAAAGCGGCCACTTCGGGCACCAAAGCCGTGTTCGAGATGAACACCGCGATCGCCAAGCAACTGCTGAAGGCTGTCGTCAAGGACTGACCTCCCGAACTGTCCACGAAAGATGGGGCTGGTCGCTCGCCGGTCCCACTAGCCTGACCCCTTTCTCGTGGGGAGCTGATCGTGGCAGAACTCGACATCGGACTGGGAAAGTCGGCCCGGCGAGCGTACGACCTGGACGACCTGGCGTTGTTGCCGAGTCGTCGAACCCGTGAGACCAACCTCGTGGATCTGTCATGGCAGATCGATGCGTACTCGTTCGACATCCCGATCATCGGATCGGCCATGGACAGCGTCACCAGCCCAGCCACTGCGATTGCTCTCGACAAGCTCGGAGGACTCGGCATCCTCGATCTCGAAGGCGTCTGGACCCGTCACGCCGACCCGACCGATGCCCTCGCCGAGCTGGTCGAGATGGATGCAGAACAGGTGCGTGCCCGGCTGCGAGAGCTGTACTCGGCGCCGGTCGATCACGACCTGGTCACCCAACGCATCGCCGAGCTCCATGCCGGCGGCGGTTATGCCGCCGGTTCGGTGTCGCCCCGCAGGGTCGCCTCGATGGCGTCGACATTGCTGCAGGCCGAGCTCGACCTGCTCGTCATCCAGGGAACCGTGATCTCGGCCGAGCACGTCTCCTCGTCCGAGGACCCCCTGAACCTGAAGCGCTTCGTCCGCGATCTCGAGACGCCGGTGATCGTCGGTGGTTGCGTCAGCTACCAGGCGGCATTGCATCTGATGCGGACGGGTGCCGCTGGCGTTCTGGTCGGTGTCGACGGCGGTCGGGCATCAACGACCGGCTGGGTCACCGGTGTGGGGTCTGCTCTTGCGACCGCAGTGGCCGATGTCCGAGCTGCGAGGATGCGTCACCTCGACGAAACCGGGGTCTATGTCCACGTGATCGCCGACGGTGGGATCAGCTCCGGCGGCGACATCGCAAAGGCTGTGGCCTGTGGTGCCGATGCGGTCATGATGGGGACGGCGCTGGCAAGCGCCGATGAGGCTCCGGGCGCTGGATGGCACTGGGGTCGATCGATCGCTCACCCCGAGCTCCCCCAGGGGACACTGGTCCAGATCGACCAGGTCGGTTCCCTCGAACAGATCCTGAACGGCCCAGCGAACGAAGGTGATGGTCGCACCAACATCGTCGGAGCCCTTCGCCAGTCGATGGCGACGCTCGGATTCGAGAAGCTCAAGGACCTGCAGAAGGCGGAAATGATGGTCGTGTCATGAGTGCATCTGCGGTTGCCGGGGGAGCGAGCACAGCTGCCCCGGATCAAGTTGTCCTGGTCGTCGACTTCGGGGCTCAATACGCCCAGCTGATCGCCCGCAGAGTGCGCGAGCTGCGGGTCTATTCAGAGATCGTGGCCCACGACATCACCGCGGCGGAGATCGCCGATCGGGCCCCGAGCGCCATCGTGCTGTCCGGGGGGCCGAAGAGCGTGCACATCGAAGGCGCACCTCGCCTGGATCCCGCCATCTACGAGCTCGGCATCCCGATTCTCGGCATCTGTTATGGCGCGCAGCTGATTCCTCACCAGCTCGGTGGTCTCGTTGGCCGCAACGAGCGCGGCGAGTACGGCCGCACCGTGCTCAATCGCATTCCCGGGTCGTCGTCTGCGCTGCTGCACACCGGCATTCCGGACGAGCAGATCGTGTGGATGAGTCATTTCGACGCGGTCACCGAGGTGCCGGATGGATTCGTGGCAACGGCTAGCGCGCCGAACGCCCCCATCGCCGCCTACGAAAGTGTCGAGCGCAAGATCTACGGAGTGCAGTACCACCCCGAGGTCGTGCACACCCCGCACGGCATGGCGGTTCTCGAACAGTTCCTGTGGCGCGAAGCCGGCTGCACGCCGAACTGGACCATGGGTTCCATCATCGACCAGTCGGTCGACGCCATTCGGGCCCAAGTGGGCGCCGCCAAGGTGATTTGCGCCCTGAGCGGTGGTGTCGACTCGGCTGTTGCCGCGGCCATGGTGCACAAGGCCGTCGGCGACCAGCTGACGTGTATCTACGTCGACACCGGTCTGATGCGGTTGAACGAGTCCGACCAGGTGGTGGAGACCTTCGAGAAGCACCAGGGCATCGAACTGATTCATGTCACCGCAGGCGAGCAGTACTTCGAGAAGTTGGCGGGGGTCACCGACCCCGAAGCCAAGCGCAAGATCATCGGCGAGCTCTTCATCCGCATCTTCGAGAAGTTCGCTCGCGGTCTCGACGATGCCAAGTTCCTGGTGCAGGGCACCCTTTATCCAGATGTGATCGAGTCCGGAACGAAGGACGCAGCCAAGATCAAGAGCCACCACAACGTCGGTGGGCTGCCGGATGACCTCGATTTCGATCTCGTCGAGCCGTTGCGCAATCTCTTCAAGGACGAAGTGCGGCGCGTGGGATCCGAACTCGGTCTGCCGGATGAGATCGTGCAACGGCAGCCGTTCCCGGGACCCGGGCTCGGTGTGAGAATCATCGGTGAGGTCACGGCCGAGAAGGTCGAGATCCTCCAACACGCCGATGCCATCGTGCGGGAGGAGGTGGCGGCGGCCGGGCTCGAGCGTGACCTGTGGCAGTCCTTCGCCGTACTCGCCGACATCCGGACCGTCGGGGTGATGGGCGACGAACGCACGTATGCCCACCCGATCATCATTCGGGCCGTCAACTCCGATGATGCGATGACAGCCGACTGGGCTCGGCTGCCGTACGACCTGCTCGAACGGATGAGCAATCGCATCATCAACGAGGTCGACGGGGTGAACCGGGTGGCCTACGACATCACGTCGAAGCCACCCGGCACCATCGAGTGGGAGTAGCCCCCCAACCGGGCTGACCCCGATTGGGGTCTGACCCCCGATTGGGGTCGGAGCTTCACATTCACAACTCCGTGAGCGGGGAATGACCCCCGCTGCATGAACTCAGGAGTTGCGAGTGATCGTGATGCGAGCGACTTGTCCCTTCCAGTCGAACTCGGGGCCGAGGTCGCCAACTCCTCGGATCGTGCGGTGGCGACTGATCACACCATTTTCGGCCAGTGCGGGGTTGCTTTCACCGGTGCCGACGCCATCGCCGCCACAGAACGGCGCGGGAACGAGGTCCTCGTGGCGTTCGGTGTTGAGCTCGGTCCCGGCGTCAAAGGCGCCGACTGGCCACGATCGGCTCTGTCCCGGACGCAGGCTGAACTGCCGGCCGTCGACACCGGCGAAGCCGTCGTTCGTGCAGATGAGCATCGAGACCAGGCTCAGCCTGTTGCCATCGGCAGTGATGTGGAAGGTAGCTGAGTCGCCCGGGCCGATCGGAGCGTCGCCGCCCACGATGCTGGCCCCGAGGCCGTTCTCGTCGATCGCAGCGTTCAGTTCTGCTGCGAGCACGGGCACGCCACCGTTCTCGGCAACGGCCTGGACTCCGGGGCTTGCAGCGCGGTTGCGACTGAACACGTCAACGCTGCGTTCGTGGACCGCGACGTTCGGTGGTGTGAGGTACTGGCCCTCGGTCAGGTTCTCGACCGTGATGGTGTAGGTCGGGGTCGCGTCAGTCCGGGTCACGGCGATTTCGGCCACTGGCCCCTGCCAGTCGAATTGCTCGCCGAGGTCACCAACGCCAAGGATGCTGCGGTGACGGCGGATCACGCCATTCTCAGCCAGTTCAGGGTTGCTCTCGTCGGTGCCGACGCCGTCTCCATCGCAGAACGGAGCTGGAACGAGGTCGACGTTCAGCTCCGTGTTGATTTCGGTGCCGGCGTCATATGCCGCGAGCCGAGTGGTCTTGGTCTGGCCGTCTCGACCGGGTAGCTGCCACGTGTCGAGGCCGGCGAAGCCGTCATTCGTGCAGATCAGCATGCTGACCAGGCTCAAGCGGGAGAAGTTCGTGGTGAACTCGAACGAGACTTCCTCACCGGGACCAATGGGAGCTTCGGCTCCCACGCCGGAGATCCCGAGTCCGGTCTGGTCGAGCGCCGCGTCCAATTCGGCTGCCAACACCGGAACGCCGCCGTTCTCGGCGACAGCCTGCACGCCGGGGCTCGAGGGGCGGTTGCGATGGAACACCTCGACATCTCGCTCGTGAACAGCAAAGTTCGGTGGCGTGAAGTACTGCCCTTCGGTGATGTTCCGGAACGTGACGGTGTAGGTCGGCGCGGCCTCGCCGGTCGCCGTCTCTCCGTCGGCTCCGGGGTGGGGCTCGGCTCCCGTCGCCGTTGCGGTCAGAACGGGAACGAGCAGTACCGCTGCCGCTGCCGTCGCTCGAAGCAATCGTTTCATGTTTCCTCCATCGTCGCCCGGGCGGTTCCCGGGATCGATGGAGGCAACCGCACCTGCGGTGCGATCGGTGTCGTTCGGGAGGGTGTGTTCACCGCACCTTCAGACATCTGAAGGCCGGACACTTGGAGCAGCGCGGGTGCGCCCTAGTCGTGGGCCGTAGTCTGAAGGGATGACCAAAAAGCGGACGTACGACCTCGTGGTGTTCGGTGCTACCAGCTTCGTCGGCGAGATCCTGTCTCGATACCTGGCGGAGCGACTCGGCTCGGATGGCGACGTTCGCTGGGCCATCGCCGGGCGCAGCGCGGAGAAGCTCGATGCTGTCGCTGAGTCCACCGGCGCAAGCGTTCCTCGTATCATCGCCGACGCCGCCGACCTCGACGCCATGGCCGAGCTCGCCGCCTCGACCGCCGTTGTCGTTTCGACCGTTGGGCCGTACGCACTTCACGGATCGCCGCTGGTCGAGGCTGCCGCTGGTGCCGGTACTCACTACTGCGACCTCACCGGGGAGCCGCAGTGGATTCAGCGCATGATCGACGCCCACAGCGATGCGGCGGAGGCAAGTGGCGCCCGAATCGTCCACAGCTGCGGTTTCGACTCGATCCCGTCAGACCTCGGCGTGTGGTTCACCCAACAGCAGGCCATGGAGCGATTCGGTGCGCCGTGCACGAGCATCGCCATGCGGGTGAAGGCGATGAAGGGTGGAGCCAGCGGCGGAACGATCGCGAGTGGACTCAATGTCATGGAGGAGATGTCCGCCGACCCCTCGCTGCGCAAGGTTCTCGCCAATCCGTATGCGCTCGCCCCTGCCGACATGCGACGTGGCCCGCGCCAACCCAACGTCACCCTCCCGAAGCTCGATGATGTTTCCGGCGCATGGGTGGCGCCGTTCGTGATGGCATCGATCAACACGCGAATCGTGCAACGAAGCCACGCACTACTCGGCCGCCCGTGGGGCGACGACTTCACATACGACGAAGCCATGATCATGGGCGACGGACCAGTGGGAGCGGTCAAGGCGGCAGCGCTGGTCGGCGGACTCGGCGGCTTCATGGGTCTGGCGGCCATCGGACCGGTTCGCTCGCTGCTCCAGAAGTACGTACTCCCGAAGCCGGGCACGGGGCCGTCGCCCGAGGCTCAGGAAGCAGGCTTCTTCGACATCCGATTCTTCGGCCGCACCGATGATGACGAGGCCATCGAGACGCGGGTCACTGGCGACGCCGATCCCGGCTACGGGTCCACAGCGAAGATGCTCGGTGAGACGGCCATTGCCCTTGTCGAGGGGGCCGGGCCGGGCGGGTTCCTCACGCCGTCGACGGCGTTCGGTGACGATCTGATCGAACGACTGCGGGCCAGAGCAGGGCTGACCTTCGACGTGGTCGACTGACGATTCGAGGCTCGCTGGGTCAGTACAGCTGAATCGCCAGGGACCAGAGCACGACCGTGGTCAGCACGCCCGATGCGTGGGCGATGCGGAGCCAACGCTCGTCTTCCCAGGCGCTGCTCGCGAGCGACGCCATGTTCCCGTCGATCCGAGTGAGGCGAAACTCGCGGACCATGAAGGGCACGGTCATCCCGACCGCAACGGCGAGCAAGCCGAGCGGATAGAAGAGAATGCCAGCAACCGCGATCGCCCAGGTTCGCGACATCGCCCAGTGGTTGACGGACCGGCCGACCGTCCAGCGATGCTGATCAGTGAGGTCCTCTGCGTCGATCCGTTCGAAGCACTCCTCGGCATCATCGAACCAGCCGAGTCCGGCATAGATCGCGGCAAGGTGAGCCCAGTCTTCTGTCGAGACGGACTCGCCCTCTTCGATGGCCTGGTCGATCCCGGCTCGCAACTCGGTGTCGGCGGTCAGGAATTCGTGGCGGGCGACTGCGATCGCGGCCAGTGATCGGTGGGTTGCCGCGGTCTGGGTCGACGCTCGTATTCGACCGATCGCCTCTTTCGCTCTCCGGGTTCGATGGAGGTGGGTGGCGGCGATCGCCACGAGGCCGTCAGTGTGGACCGACGTGGCTTCGATGGCGTTGATCGCATCGAGAATTCGGAGAGCATCGCGCCAGCGGCGCTCGTGGATTGCCAGTTCGGCTTCGACGATCAGTCCGGCTCCGGCGACCGCTGGGGGAGGCGGAGGAGGAGACGTCGACGTCTGGCGCCTCGGAACGAGCGCCGTCGATCTCACCACGTCCGCGACGGGGAGAAGATCGGTCGACGTGCGCCCGGGGTCGACCCCGAGATCGTCGTCGGTGCTGGTGATCGTCACTCATCTACTATCGGCAGCCATCGTCCAAAGGTGAACGGGATGCCATACCCACCTCGCCATTGGGGGGCGAAACAGGGTGTCAGAGGGTTTCGGTAGGGTGCGGGGGTGTCTGATGCCAGCCCGGTCTTCGATGGCCTGAATCCTTCGCAGTTCGATGCGGTCACGCACGCGAACGGGCCGCTGCTCGTCGTGGCCGGTGCCGGATCAGGGAAGACCCGGGTCCTCACGTCCCGCATGGCGTGGCTGATCGACGAGGGCCATTCGCCCTTCGAGTTGATCGCCATCACCTTCACCAACAAGGCAGCGGCCGAGATGAAGGACCGGGTCCAGGGCCTCATCGGGCCCGTGGCCCAGAAGATGTGGGTCAGCACGTTCCACTCCGCTTGTGTTCGCATCCTCCGGCGTGACGGGAAGGCCCTCGGGTATCCGTCCGGCTTCACGATCTACGACCAGGCCGATGCCCAGCGGCTCGTCGGCTACGTGATGCGTGACCTCGACATCGATGCCAAGCGATTCCCGCCGCGCGGAATGCACAACATGATCAGCGCTGCGAAGAACGACGGCATGAGTCCGGAGCAGTTCCTCGATGCGGCGTCGGTTCCACCCCAGAAGAAGGCGGCCGACATCTACGTCGAGTACCAGCGTCGGCTCAAGCAGGCCGGAGCGATGGACTTCGACGACCTCCTCCTCAACACGGTCCAGCTGTTCCGCGGCCATCCGGACGTCCTCGATCACTACCGCCGTCGGTTCGGTCACGTCATGGTCGACGAGTACCAGGACACCAACACCGTGCAGAACGATCTGGTCGTTCAACTGGCCGGAGAACATCGGCAGATCACCGTTGTCGGCGATGCGGACCAATCGATCTACAAGTTCCGCGGCGCGGACATCCGGAACATCATCCAGTTCGAAGAAGCGTTCCCAGACGCCACCGTCGTGCTGCTCGAACAGAACTACCGCAGCTCGCAAACGATTCTCGACGCCGCCAATTCGGTGATTTCCAACAACTTCGGTCGCAAGCCGAAGAACCTCTGGACCGAGTCCGGCCCGGGGGACCACATCGTCCGCTACCACGCAGACGACGAGGTCGACGAGGCTCAGTTCGTCGCCAGCGAACTCGCACGCATGCACGACAGCGGTGATCATCGCTGGGGCGACATGGCGGTGTTCTACCGCACGAACGCGCAGAGCCGGGTCCTCGAGGAATACCTCATGCGGGTCGGGATTCCCTACAAGGTCGTCGGTGGCACGCGCTTCTACGATCGCAAGGAGATCAAGGACGCGATCGGCTACCTGAAAGCGATCGCCAATCCGGCCGACGAGGTCTCGGTCAAGCGGATCCTCAACACGCCGAAGCGAGGCGTCGGCGACACGTCGGTCGGCAAGGTCGACTCGTTTGCCTCCATGCACGGTTACACCTTCATGCAGGCACTCGAGCGTGCCGACGACGCCAACGTCTCCGGCACCGCAGTCAAGGGCATCGCCGCCTTCCTGCAGCTGCATCAGAGCTGGGTGCTCGATCTCGAGAAGGGCCCGGCCCACGTGATCGAAACCGTGCTGCGAGACACGGGCTATCTCGCCGAGCTCGAAGATCAGCGTTCGGTCGAGGCAGAGGGCCGTATCGAGAACCTCCAGGAGCTCGTCGGCGTGGCTCGCCAGTTCGAGACCGTCGATGAGTTCCTCGAACAGGTGTCGCTCGTATCCGACACCGACCAGCTCGACGATGACGACTCCGCCGTCGTCCTGATGACGATGCATTCGGCAAAGGGCTTGGAGTTCCCCGCCGTGTTCATCATCGGCATGGAAGACGGACTCTTCCCGCACCTGCGAGCCCTCACCGACCCGGACGAGCTCGAGGAGGAGCGGCGCCTGGCCTACGTCGGTATCACCCGGGCCGAGAAGCAGCTGTTCTTCTCGCATGCGTGGAGTCGGCTGATCTTCGGACAGACGCAGTACAACCCGCCGAGCCGATTCATCGATGAGATCCCGGAAGAACTCATCGAGGAGGCAGCAGGGAGCCGCGGCAAACGGCGAAAACTGTCGTCGACCTTCGGTTCCAGCGGCACGAGCAGCCGTAACTCGGGCGGCGGGTTCTCCCGCTCTCGCGACGAGATCGTCGACGCCGCGCTCAAGCCGCGCGGTCCGGAGCCGTCTCATGCAGATGAGATCGGCCTCAAGACAGGTGACGACGTCATGCATGCCAAGTGGGGGGAGGGCGTCATCCTCGACATTCGCGGTGGTGGCGACAAGGCCGAGGCCGTCATACGTTTCCCAACAGTGGGGGAGAAGGTCCTGCTCCTGGCCTGGGCGCCGCTCGAGAAGATCTGACCTTCCTCAGTCGAGCCGGACGCTCTTTCGTCCTTGCTTCTTCTGCGGCCGGACGATGGTCAGCTCGAGGCCCACGGCGATGAAGAGCAGGATCGCTGTGGTCACGCCGAACGTGACCCATCGGTTCGGCTGATCGTCTCGGATCGTCTGGATCAGCACGGCGAGGAAACACGGAACGAGCACGATCGCGATCGCCAGTCGAAAGTTCCTCACGGAGCGGCCGACGTTCTCGAGTGTGGCTCGCCGCCGCTGAGCGTCGGGGCTGAGGTCCAGGTCGTCTTCCTCGAATCCCAGCCTGTTCTTCGAAACGAACATCCTCTGATGGTCGGCCTCATTCGCTCTCGATGGAGCGGCTGGTTCGAGATTCGCCTGACCCATTCCGGAGGCGCAACCGCCTAACGTTCGGTCATGACCCAGTCGTCGCCCGCCGATCGACCGCCGATCTCACCTCTGATTCCTGGGGTTGCCGGCGCTGTCGCCGCAGTCCTGATGGTCGGGATGGTGTGGCTGGTGTTTCGTGACGGGGACGGCGAGGTCCTCGCCGACGGATCTGCGACGACCTCGGAGGGCACGTCAGACACGAGCACCCCGAGCGGCGAGGAGGGCGAGGCCAGCGACACGACCGACGATGCGGGCGCAACCAGCGAAGAGACAACGACGGAAACCACCACGATCGGCGACGTTCCCCTCTCCGACCTGCCCTCCGGAGCCCCGGACAGCTTCGTGGCCGTCACCAGTGAGACGTTCGAGTTGGTTCGCGTTGACAGCCGATCAGGTGAAATTCTGCAGGAACTCGGATCCTGGACGCCGGATCTCGCTGAGGGTGCGGAGCCGGATCAAGCACTCCAGATGGTCGAGCTCGCTCCGGGCGGGACGATCTATGTCGACGACTGCTGTGAACCGGCGTACGGAAGCACGTTCATCGTGACCGACGCGTTTGACCCCGCGGCAACGCCTCGACTGGACGGCGTCGACGCCGAGATCAGCCCGGACGGGTCACGCCTTGCACGGTCCAGCCAAGGCTCGGCAGTCACCATCAGCGATGCGGATGGCAACGAGCTGGGCACCTTTGGTGATGCGGACTTCACCGGCCCGGTCACCACCGCGCTCACGTGGGTCGATTCCTCGACTCTTGTTGTCGATGAGGCGGGCGACGACACGATCCACCGACTGCAGATCCTCGATGTCGGCGATCCGAATGCCCCGGTGCTGCTTGCCGAACGTGCCGCCGACCCGGGCTTCATCTACCTGGCCGCTGATGTTCGGGCCGATGGCAACATCCTGGTCGTTCGGAGAACGGGTGCAGCGGGTGATGTCATCGCGGAAATCATCGATCCGGCAACGGGGGCGACCATCACTGACTTCGATCTTCCCGACGACGTCTACGAGGCGAACTACGACGCGACCGGACGCTTTGTGGTCACGGTTGGGACCGCAGGGCAGCTCGACTGGTACGGGGCAGGCCAACGAGGAACCCTCGGAACTGGCTTCATCTCCGTCGATTGGTGAGCGGACGCTGGGACGCCCAGAGCGGGCGGATTCGCGCGGCGCCGGTGTTGAAGAAACGCTGATGGCTGACCCATCCCGATTCGGTGATGAGATGCAGCGCGTACGCCGGGGGATCGACGATCAGCGAGACAGGTGCATCCGTGGCGAGGTCGAGGTCGACGTGGTGGATGGTCGACGGGCAGGTGACGGCGGGGATGCCGGCAACGGTCGCCGTCATCGACCGATGGATGTGACCGCTCAAGATGCGTTCGACCGGATGCTCACGCAGCACGTGCTCCAGGCGATCGAGACCGATGAAACCGTTGCTGTCCATCCACTGGATGCCGGTCGCAAAAGGAGGATGATGCAGCGCCAATGCCACGCGGCCGGGAGCGCCGTCGATGGCATCGACGAGCCAGCGCTCACGTTCGGCATCGAACTCGGCGCCAGGGAGACCAGGCAGCGTCGAATCGAGCCCGATGAATCGCATCGAGTCGTTGCCGACGTCGAGATCGGTGACGCAGCTGGCGTGATCGGCATCGGCCCACGAGAGGTGGGGAAAGATTCGGCGAATTCCGTCGCGGGTGTCGTGGTTGCCGGGCACCGCCAGCACCGGAAGCTCGAGCGTGCCGATCAGCTCGGCCAGCACCTCGTATTCGTCGTCCGAGCCGGTGTTCGTGAGATCGCCTGTGAGAAGGACGAGGTCAGGCCGGGGGTCTTCGCCGTTCAGCGAGGCGACGGCAGCCCGCAGACGCTCGTTGTTGTCGACGTAGAGCTCGTGGAGAGATGGATCGGCCACGACGTGGGTGTCAGTGAGCTGGGCAACGAGCACGGTTCAACTTTCGGTGGTCGTGGTGGATTCGCGATCTGCCGCGTTGAGATCGATCGTGAGCTCCCCGTTGGCGCCGACGATCACGGGGTACTGGAAGAGGCCGTCGCCATCAGCAGGAAACGTCCGATCGTCGCAGTTGTAGCTGAACTGCTGTTCGGTCGGCTCCCACTGGATGAAGCAGTCCCTCGGCGCGTCCGCGGGGCGAACGGCAAAGGCGAACCAGCCGGTGTCGGAGTCGTCGCCCAGGTGCTGGAGGAAGATGTCGCGGTCGCCACCTGCGGGGTCGGAGAAGAGCAAAGGCGTGTCCTGGGCGTCGATGTCCTCGGCTAGTCGCTCGACGTTCCCCGGGGCGAAGACCTGGTCGCCGATGTTCAGTTGGACGTCACCGGACTGGGCGAGGTCGGCCGTCCGGGTGACCAGGAAGACCATGGCCACGATCCCGAGAACGGTGGCAACGAAGAGAAAGATCAGCTGCCGGGGTGGGGCATTTGTCGAACCGACGGGCATGGCAGTCTTTCGTGTTTCGGGTGTAGGCGACGCGAACCCCTAGTATCGCCCTGTTCGAACCCCGAACCTTCACTCAACAACACTGCCCGGAGGCAACCAGGTGGATCTTCTCGAATATCAAGGCAAGCAATTCTTTGCCTCCTATGGCATTCCTGTCTCGGATGGCGAAGCCTGTCAGGACGTCGAAACTGCGGTAGCTGTTGCCAACCGAATCGGCTATCCGGTCGTGGTGAAGGCCCAGGTCCACACCGGTGGGCGAGGTAAGGCCGGTGGTGTGAAGCTCGCGGCCAACGAGGCAGAGGCGCGCGAGCACGCGGGCAACATCCTCGGGCTCGACATCAAGGGCCACATCGTGAAGACCATCTGGGTCGAAGTCGCCTCCGACATCGCCGAGGAGTACTACGCCAGCTTCACCCTCGACCGTTCGGCCAAGCTCCATCTGGGAATGCTGAGCGCCGAGGGTGGTGTCGAGATCGAGACAGTCGCAGACGAGAACCCGGATGCCATCGCAAAGATCCACGTCGATCCCGTCGCCGGCCTTTCCGAGGCGCAATGTCGCGCGTGGGTCGAAGCGGCCAAACTCAATCCCCAGGCCACCGAGGGTGCAGTCGACATTCTGCTGAAGCTCTACACCGCCTACGTCGTGGGTGATGCTGATCTCGTCGAGATCAATCCGCTCATCCTCAAGCCGACCGGCGAGGTGCACGCACTCGACGCCAAGGTCAGCCTCGACAGTAATGCGATCTACGAGCATCCCGACTACGCCCAGTACGACGCAACGCAGCCACGTGACGATCGGGAAGCGGCCGCCCATGAGAAGGGCCTGCAGTACGTGGGCCTCGATGGTTCGGTCGGTGTCATCGCCAACGGTGCCGGTCTTGCCATGAGCACGCTGGACGTCGTCAATCAGGTCGGTGGCTCAGCCGCCAACTTCCTGGACATCGGCGGCGGCGCAAACGCCGACGTGATGGCCGGCGCGCTCGAGGTCATCAACGACGACAAGAACGTCAAGGCCATCTTCATCAACATCTTCGGTGGCATCACCCGAGGTGAAGAGGTGGCGAACGGAATCATCGAGGCCATGAGCCGAGTGAAGCTCGACTCGCCGATCGTGATTCGCCTCGACGGAACCAACGCCGAAGAGGGCCGGGCCATTCTCGCTCCCCACCTGAGCGACGCACTGATGATGGAAGACACGATGTTGAGCGCAGCGGCCAAGGCCGTCGAGCTGGCAGGCTGAGGAGACAGACCATGAGCATTTTCGTCGACGAGAACACCAAGGTCATCTACCAGGGCCTGACCGGCTCCACGGGGCGCTACTACGGCAACCTGAACCGGGAGTACGGCACGCAGGTCGTGGCTGGCACCCACCCGAAGAAGGCGGGTACCGATGTCGATGGCATCCCGATCTTCGCATCGGTGAAGGAAGCGGCAGCAGCGACCGGGGCAACCGCCACCTGTATCTTCATCCCCGCAGCCGGCGTGCAGGGCGCGGTTCTGGAAGCGGCGGAAGCCGGCATGGAGCTGGTGGTTTGCATCACCGAGGGCGTGCCAGCGCAGGACGAGGCCTACTTCTACAACAAGCTGAAGCAGGACTTCCCAGGGACCCGTCTGCTCGGGCCGAACTGTCCAGGGCTCATCAGCCCCGGCAAGGCCAACATCGGCATCACGGCCGGCCACATCGCCAAGGCGGGCGGTCCGGTTGGCATCGTCAGCCGGTCCGGGACACTCACCTATCAGGCGCTCTACGAGCTCCAGCAGAAGGACATCGGCGTCACCACTTGTGTGGGTATCGGTGGCGACCCAGTGCCCGGCACGAGCTTCATCGATTGTCTCGAGGCCTTCGAGGCCGATCCGGAGACCAAGGCCATCATGATGATCGGCGAGATCGGAGGCTCGGCCGAGGAAGAAGCGGCTGAGTACATCAAGCACAACGTCACGAAACCGATCAGCAGCTACATCGCCGGGGTCACCGCCCCTCCAGGGAAGAAGATGGGCCACGCCGGTGCCATCGTCTCGGGGGGCAAGGGCACGGCGCAGGCCAAGATGGATGCGCTCGCCGATGCCGGTGTTCGCGTCGGGCACAACCCGACCGAGGCCGGAGAACTCATGGCCGAGATCGTCGCCGGGTTGTAGAATCCGGCTCATCGTCCAATTGCCGACATGGCCCGCGATCAGCGCAGCACGGTGGTTGACTGTCGCGGTGTCACGCCGGTTCGGATTGCTGTGTGCGAGCGTCTTGCTCGCAGCCGCATGCTCGGATCCACCGCGGCCCAGCCTCAGTCAGGAAACGCTGCCCGTCGTGCCGCCGCTCGACGGGGAGGCCGGGTCAGGCGAGGGGGCCGATGGCGGCGAGTTGGCGATGGAGGAGGACGACACGACGCCTCGGGTGTTGATCACACCGACCGGTGTCGTGGTGCCGATCATCTCGAACCTCTCCGGGTCCTATTCGGTGATGACGCCGTGCGGTAACCGAGCTCGGGTCGTGTGGGGCACGACCATCCATCGCGCGGACATCGCCCTCGACCCCGGTCATGGGGGAGCGGTCGAGACCGGTGCCGTCGGGCCCAACGGTCTCACGGAGAAGGATCTGAATCTCGACATTGCGAAGCGGACGGCCCGGTTGCTGGAGAGTCGTGGGATCAGCGTCGTGCTCACTCGTACCTCGGACTACCGAATCCCTCTTGCCACCAGGGCCGAGATCGCCAACGTCCTCGAGGTCGAGGCGCTGGTGTCCATCCATCACAACGCCCCGACGGCAAACACGTCGCCGACGCCGGGCACGGAAGTGTTCATCCAGGACGGCGACGATGAGTCGGCTCGTCTCGGAGGACTCCTCCAGGAAGAGATCGTCGACGCACTGGATCAGTTCGATGTGGAGTGGTCGATCGCCACCGACCCCGGCGCCATCGTCGTGCTCAACGACTCGGGCGACAACGCCTACGGAATGATTCGTCGCCCGGAGATGCCTGCCGTCCTTGCCGAGCTGGGCTACATCGCCAACGCCGAAGAGGCAGAGCTCTTCGCCACTGACCGCTATCGCAACGTGGCCGCCGCTGCCCTTGCCGACGGCATCGAACGGTGGCTCACGAGCGATGATCCGGGAAGCGGGTTCCGCGATGAGCCGAGGATCTTCACTCCGTCAGGTGGCACCGGCGGCTCCGATGGTTGCGAAGACCCCGAACTCGGCTGAGGAAGCAATAGACGGACGGGGTCGACCTTTTTCGATCGGATTCGCGGCCCAGGGGTCATCCGGATAGGTTCGACCTCGTGCGAGCTCTTCTCTCCGTGTACGACAAGACCGGCATCGTCGAACTGGCGCAGGCCCTCCACGATCTCGACATCGAGCTGGTCTCGTCTGGGGGGACTGCGACCGCGATCGCGGCTGCCGGAATCCCGGTGATCGACATCGCCGACTTCACCGGTGCGCCGGCCATGCTCGGTCATCGAGTCGTGACCCTCCACCCGAAGGTTCACGGAGCGATCCTGGCCGACCGCCGGGACCCCGACCACCTGACGGACCTCGAGACACACGGCATCGAGCTGGTCGACATCGTCGTCGGGAACCTCTACCCATTCGGGGCAGATCCGTCCACGTTCGAACACAAGGCACTGGCATCGAGCGTCGACATGATCGACATCGGTGGACCCACCCTCATGCGCGCCGCTGCGAAGAACCACGAGTACGTGACGACTCTGGTCGACCCGAGCGACTACGAAACCGTGCTCGCCGAGCTCCGCGACGGTGGAGCGACCACGCCCAAGACCCGTCGTCTCCTTGCCAGGAAGGCCTTCGCCCACACGGCGGCATACGACGCAGCGATCGTGGCGTGGATGGACGAGTCCCCGCTGAATGACGACCGCCTGCCCGAGACCATTCATCTGTCGCTCGAACGGGCGCAGGATCTGCGATACGGCGAGAACCCGCATCAACAGGGGGCTCGGTACCGGGTGGCCGGTACCAGGAGTTGGTGGGACGACGTCGAACAACACAGCGGCGTCGCCATGAGTTATCTCAACCTCTTCGATGCCGATGCCGCCTGGCATCTCGTGCACGATCTCGGTGACGCCCCGGCCGTTGCCATCATCAAACACGCCAACCCATGCGGTGTAGCCGTCGCCGGCGACCTTGCGACCGCCTACTCCCGAGCGTTCGAGTGTGATTCTCGGTCGGCGTTCGGCGGCATCGTGGCCCTCAACCGACCCGTCGACGCAGCCACCGCAGCGGCGATGGTCGAAGCGGCACAGGCCGATGTCGTGATCGCACCCGGTTACGAGGATGGCGTGATCGAGACGCTCATCAAGAAGCGCAAGAACACCCGCTTGCTGACGGCGTCGCCATCGAAGATGCCGGCCCTGTCGCTGCGTCAGCTCTCCGATGGCTTCCTCATCCAACAGCGTCACGAGTTCGCATCGTTGCCGGAACAGTGGGAAGTGGTGACCGATCGCGAACCGACTCCGACCGAGCGTGCCGACGCAACGCTCGCGTGGCGGGTGTGCGGCCACGTCACGTCGAATGCCATCGTGTTGGCCAAGGACGGCGTGGCCTGGGGGATCGGTGCAGGACAACAGAACCGTGTCGAGTCCGGCCAGATCGCAGCTGAGAAGGCCGCAGGCCGCGCCCAAGGCGGCGCGTGTGCATCAGACGCGTTCTACCCATTCCGTGATGGCATCGACGGTGCCGCCGCATCAGGTGTCTCGGTGATCGTGCAGCCCGGTGGGTCGGTCAATGACGATAAGGCAATCGCGGCAGCCAACGAACACGGGCTCGCCATGCTGTTCACCGGGGAGCGACAGTTCAAGCACTGAGGCGGGGTCGAGATTAGCGTCGGCCCGATGGACGATCCAGAAGTGGACGACGAACTGTTCTGGGACATCGCCGGGGAGCTGATCGCCGGTGGGTCGGTCGAGGAAGGCGAGCTCATGCGAAGCCGGTGCGTTCGCGCCGCCGGTGAATTCGTGGCGATGGCCGAGTACCGAAGTGGCGATCTGGTGGTGAAACTGCCTCGAGCCCGGGTCGATGAGCTGATCGCAGCGGGCGACGGCCTTGCATTCGCCCCGGCGAAGAAGGTGTTCCGAGAATGGGTGCAGGTCCCGGCTCGGGACGAGAAGCTCTGGCGCTCACTGTTGTCCGAGAGCCTCGCCTTCGTGTCGTGACGGAATTCTCGGGTTTCCCGGCCGAAGGCTTGTCGTTCTTGGCCGACCTGGGCACCAAGGACAGGGCGTGGTTCGACGCGAACCGGGCCGCCTACCAGGCCGGCGTCGTCGCTCCTGCGAAGGCATTCGTCAAGGCGATGGGGGAGAGCCTTAGCCGTCGATCGTTTCCGCTGGTCGAGGCCCAACCCAAAGTCAACGGGTCGATGACGCCGATCAACAACGATCTCCGGTTCAGCCCGGACGCGCCTCCGTACAAGGACCACCTGACGTTCAAGTTCTGGGAGGGAGCGCAAAAGAAGGTCGCCCCGACGCTGTGGGTGCGCTTGCATCCGATCGACGGCATCGGCTTCGCGTCCGGTGTGGTGCTGGCCGATCTGGACCGTTGGCGCCGGGCTGTCGACGAGCACGGGGCGTCGCTCGCTGGCGCGATCTCGCAGCTTCAGGCCGACGAAGGGGCTGAGCTCGCCGCCGGCGGACTCAAACGGGTACCCAAACCCTTCGCTGCAGACCACCCCCGCGAGGAGCTACTCAGGGCGAAGGGGTTTCAGGTTCGCTGGGTCATCCCGGTACCGGTCTCCATCGGCATCGGCGGGTTCATCGACGACTGCGTCGCCGAGCTCGAGAAGGCAGCGGACCTCCACCACTGGCTCGTAGCGAACGTCGGCTGATCACCTGCGTCTCGCGACCCACGCCTCTTCGTGCGGCCACTTCGACGCCCAAGTGGCATCGAGGAAGTCGTAGCTGGTGTCGGCGTCCCGATCGACGTAGAGCTCGATCAGGTCGAGCACGTCGAAGCCACTGGCCTGCAGTAGCCGGATCATCGAACCATGCGAGATGTGGAACTCCGAGGCGTCGGTGTCCGGCCACCTCATGTGGTGCATGGCCCGCTGCGGCCGCTGGAGGCGTGCCGTTGCCGGCTGACCCTCGAAATCATCGACTGCCAGCATCGAGATGACCGAATTGCCGAGGAAGACGAGGGTGCCGCCGGGGCGGAGCAGGCGCGCTGCTTCGGGAATCCAGCGGTGCGGGTCGCACCAGATCGCTGCCCCGTACTCGCTGATGGCCACGTCGAACGATCGGTCGGCAAAGGGTGTGTGTTCGGCATCGCCCCAGACGAGCGGCAGGCGGGTGCCGTGTTCGGCGCTCAGCGACTGCGCTGATCGTAGTTGCTCCGGCGAGTTGTCCAGACCGACCGCGGACCTGGCGCCGGCATGCAGGCACCATGCGGAGACGTAGCCGGTGCCACAGCCGAGTTCGACGACATCGAGCCCGTCGACAGCGGGGAGGAGGCCGACCTGTTCGTCCGGCACTCCGAAGATGCCCCACTGCGGATCGCTAGACCACAAACGGCGGCCGGCGTCTGAATAGGCCGCAGCTTGCTCGTCCCAGTTGACTCGGTTGTGGACGACGTGCGAGACGTCGTCCGTCAGATCGATGGACAGGCGGACCTCCGCAATCGACGCGCCGTCGGTGCCCCAGGGAACCGTGCGCTCGGTCCCGTCGACGCACCATCCCATTCGCTCGTAGAAGCCGATGGCTGGTGCGTTCCCCACCACGGTCCACAGCACGGCCCGCTCGAGTCCGTGCCGACGCAGGATCCGATGGCCGAACGTGAGGAGCTGGCCGCCGATGCCGCTTCCTTGATGGGCGGGATCGACGTAGAGCACGAGAACCTCGCCCGCAGGGCTTCCACCGTCTGAATCGCTCTGTGCGCTGACGGTGAGATGCCCCACCGGGCGATCGTCGATCAGAGCGACGACGTTGCTGTAACCGGTGTCGAACCGGTCTGCCCCGAACCCTCGCACCCAGTTCCTGGTGGTTTGCTCGACGGTCATGGCCTCGATGATCGAGTCAGCGATCAGTCCTCGATAGGCGGTCTGCCAGCAGCGAACGTGGTAGTCGGCGACCGCCGCGGCGTCGCTCACGGCGGCATACCGGAAGACCGGGTCGGTAGGAGATTGGCTGTCGACCATGGCGCCAGTCTTTCAGCCCATTCGTGCCCTGTGGGCCGATTTCTTGGCCCAACCCCTTCCGCATCGTGGAAGGTCCGTCTATGATCGCCGAACACGGTCGTGATCCGATGTTGTGAGATCACGGGTGTCGACAGCTGGGTGTTGCCCTGCCGTCCACCGCTGGCGCCGTTGAGAAAACGCCTGCCCACAACACCAGAAACGAGTTCACCATGGTTCGAGTCCATGAGCTTTTGACCGATCGAAAAACCGTCAGTTTCGAGTTCTTCCCTCCCAAGACGATCGAAGGGGCCGTCGCCCTCACGCGCACGCTCAACGACCTCCAGGCAGTGCAACCGTCCTTCATGAGCGTGACGTACGGAGCGGCCGGGTCCGATCGGCAGCGAACCGCAGACGCGGTGGTTGCGATGCAGCGCGAGCGGGGCACCCCGACGATGGCCCACCTCACCTGCGTCGGCCATCGTCGTCACGAGGTCGAGGCATTGTGCGATCAGTACGCAGCGGCGGGAGTCGAAAACATTCTGGCCCTCGGCGGCGATCTGCCCGCCGATGGTTCAGCCCCACCTCCCGGCGACTTTCGCTTCGCCTCCGACCTCGTCGACTTCCTCCGGGCCGACGGCAGGTTCAGCATCGGGGTCGCTGCTCATCCCGAGGGTCATCCGCGATCTCCCGATCTCGCCGACGACCGTCGGAATCTGGCGAGGAAGCTCATGGCCGCCGATTTCGCGATCACGCAGTTCTTCTTCGACGCCGAGAACTATCTGCGAATGGTGGATGACCTGAGCGCGATCGGCTGCGACAAGCCGATCATTCCCGGCGTGATCCCGATCACGAACGCCGGCCAGGTCGAACGGTTCGCCTCTATGGCCGGCGCCACGATCCCGGACTGGCTGCGGGAGCAGATCAGCGCCGCGGCGCCCGAGGACGTCGAGCAGATCGGTGTCGAGGTCGCCCGTCGACTGAGCCAGCAGCTGCTGGATGCCGGCGCACCGGGCATCCACCTCTACACCCTCAACAAGAGCGGCCCGTCCCTCGCCGTCGCAGGACAGCTGTTCGCTGCCTCCTTCTGACGAAGGTCGGTCATCGATCAGCGTCGCCGCCTTCGAGGCGATCAAGATCTCGTGTGGCGTAGCGGAGGTGCTCGAAGTGCTCCTCGAAGACGACGCCGACGCAGTCATGCACGGCACTTGTGCCGTTCTCGAGAACCTCTACGTCAACGGCCAAATCAGCGGGGTCGATGTCGTCGAGGTGATCGCGCAGTCGTCCTGAGCGATCCTGCCAGGCGATGACAGCGTCCTCGAGGGTCGGTCCGGCCGCAGCGTCGATTCCAGGCCAGCCGAAGCCGGCTGACCCGGAGTTGGGGAGTCCGATCGGGTGGAATGCGCCGCCGAGGATCGGCACGGTGAACCACTTGTCGGTGGCGAACACGAGGTGGCGGATCGTCTCGACGAACGACCACTCCCCGTCGACGGTTGCGTGTCGCTGTGTCTCGGTAAGACCTCGCGCCCGCTCGATTGCGTTGCCCCATGCCGTGACGAAGACCCGCCATCCCTGGCGCATGCTGTCGGGGTCGGTCGGGCGGATCTGCGAACGAAGGGCAATCCACTCGTCGCGCTCGTTGACGTATGCGGTGACATCCACTCCGTTGACGATGAGACGATCGATCTCGGCATCGATGACGACGTCAACCAGACGGGCATGCGAGACGCGCGCTCCCGTGAGGTCGACATCGCGGAACGTCGCCCGCTTCAGGTCCGCACCCCAGAACTCAGCGTCGCTGAGGTCTTGAAACTCGAACTGCTCGGCCATCCTCTGATCATGACATCTCCCCGGCAGGGCCCGACGAAAACGCATCGGGCCCACCTCCCTGGCTGATCCAAGGAGGTGGGCCCGATGTTCGATCTGCCCCAGGGGGCCGCTGGTCTACGAGGCCAGCGGGTTGATGGCCACGGTCACGTCGGCGTCGCCCCGCCCACGGAAGCTGGCGGGGTCACGGGCCCAGGTGGCCCCGTTGTCGGTGCTGAAGAAACGCAGCTGGAACTGGATCGTGACGGCCGTTGCGCCGTCGACCGTCAGGACTGCCGTACCGGCGACCTGGACCGAGAAGTCGGCGGCCTTCGTGCCGACGGGAACCAGATCACGCAACACGTTGTTGGCAGCCGGCGACGTGGTGGTCACGGCCGTACCGTCGACGGTGATGTTGTTCCACTGCACCTGCTTGTTGGCTGTCGGCGAGTAGAGCTCGAAACACCCGAGGTTCGAGAAGAAGAGCTCGATGTTCGCTGGGTCGACGGCGCCGACTTCCGGCTCGTAGGGGTAGTTCATGAACACCTCGCACTCCGGCTTGGCGAGGACGACGACCTCGACGGTCGCGGTCGACTGGTTGCCGGCGGCATCGGTGAGGGTGTAGCTGAACGTGTCACCGACGAGGCCGGTGCCGGTTCGTGCTGCGGTGTAGCCCGTGTTCGGCGTGTATCGCAGGGTCGTCGTGCCGGTCGCCTGGACGGCGGTGACTGAACCGTGGCTCGGCTGGGTGAACGATGCGATGGCAAGGCCGGCGCCGCTGTCGTTGGCGAGTGGTGCCAGCGTCGTTGCGGTGTTGATGACCACGATCACACGATCGTCGACGGCTGCGTCGGTGACCGTGCCGCCGGCGCTGACGTTGACCGTCACGGTGGCCGTCGACGTATCAGCCGGGGCTCCACCATCGGTCAGGGTGTAGGTGAACGTGTCGGCTGCGTTCTTGAACCCTGCCTTGGGCGTGTACGTGAAGGTGTTGTTGCCGTTGTTGACCACGGTGCCGTTGGTCGGCTGGGTGATCGACAGCACGGTGACGCCGGAATTGGTGGTGTCATTGGCGGCCCACGGGATGTTGACCGGAGTGTTCGGAGTGGTCATGGCCACGTCATCCACGGCGGTCGGGATGCCATCGGCTCCCGGCGCGAGGATGGTGATGTTCACCGTCGCGGTGTCTGTGATCTTGTCGGCCGAGGTCAGCTTGTAGGTGAAACTGTCGGTCGTGCCGGCGGTGGAGTTGCGGGTGTAGGTGAAGGTGCCGTTGCCGTTGTTGACAGCGGTTCCCTTTGTTCCCTGGGTGGCGATGGCGACGGTGGTGCCGAAGGGGACCACGTCGTTCTGGCGCCAGTTGATCGTGACGGAGCTCGAGGTGGCGCTGAGGACCGTGCCGGAGTCATTGACGGCGTCAGGTCGGGCCTTACCGGCAGCAGGGCATGGGGTGTTCGGCGCCCAGCGGTTGAGATACTCCGCAGCCTCGCTGAAGGCGACCATGACCTGGCCACGGGTGCGGGCACCGGTGGCGAGCTGGCCGGTCCAGAAGGACGGCCCGCCGATCTCCACAAGCGGGAGGTCGCGGCCGAGGACGTTCTTGTAGATGAGTTCGACGAACTCACGATCGGTGAGCGAACCGTAGAGGTTCGAGAACTCGGGCACGCTGGTGAACTGCTGGGCGATCGCTCCGAGTGAGAGCTCATCGACGAGATAGCGACTCGTCCAGAAACTCTTGCCTCCGGCATCGGGGTTGCGAAGGAAGAAGGCGCAATAGAGCCGATCGAGCGGCACCGTTGATCCGGTGGCTGCCCGATACTCGGGGCTCTCACTGAATCCGAGCACCACGCCGCCACGGCTGCGGGCGCCGGAATCGAGCTGCCCTCTCCAGAAGGCAACGCCGCCGGCTTCACCCGGACGACCCTGGACGTTCAGGTAGAGCCGATTGACGAAGTCGAGGTTGTTCAGGTTGCCGTAGGTGTCGGTGAACTCTGGGCTGATGCCGACCATTGCGTCGGCGATCTCGCGGAGGCTGCGGGCCCCCGACTTCAGCTCGTTGACCCAGAAGGCGAATCCTCCGTCGTCGGGAGCACGGTCGAACACGGCGCCGTAGAGGCGCTGTATCTGGAGCTCCGGTGTCTGGTCGGCGGCGAGCGATGCGCTGCTGCCCGGCCGAGTGTCCTGGGCTGAGACAGCCGTGGTGTTGAGGGTGGCGGCGAGCGTCACGAGTGCCGCCAACATCGCCAGTCGCTTCAGAAGTGTCACAGTCATAGGAGCGCAATCTTACGGACGGCCGTCCGCTCCCGCCGGATTCGAACGACACCACTACCTGGGTGATTCCACCCGCTCGACCACCCGCAGTGGCGACCCTTGGACAATGTGGCGGCAACGAGCACCGTGGGTCACACTGATCGAATGCAGCCAGTCGAAACGCTCAGCCTCGAAGAGATCGATCTGTCCGAGGACGGTTTCTGGGAACGTCCGCGCGAGGAGCGCGAGGGGGTGTTCACCAAACTCCGTCGGGAGAACCCGATTCCGTTCTTCAACGAGGTCGCGTTCGGTCCTCTGGAGGCCGGTCCCGGTTACTACGTGCTCACGAAGATGAAGGACGTGCTCTTCGCCTCGAAACACCCCGAGATCTTCGGTTCGGCCGAAGGCGCGACCGGCATCGTCGATCTACCGCCCGAGTTCCTCGAGTTTTTCGGGGGGATGATCAACATGGACGATCCGCGCCACGCACACCAGCGCAAGCTCGTGTCTGCCGCGTTCACGCCGGGGATGCTGAAACGGGTCGAGGATCAGGTGCAGGAGGTGGCGGCGAAGGTCGTCGATGACATCGCAGCCAAGGGGAGTTGCGACTTCGTCACCGAGGTGGCGGCCCGTCTGCCGTTGCAGATCATCTGCGAGATGATGGGTGTTCCCGAGGACAAGTGGGACTTCGTCTTCGAGCGGTCGAACGTGATTCTCGGTGCCGGTGATCCCGAGTACGTGGGTGAGCTCGAACCGGATGAGTTGATCGGTGCGCTGCTGATCGCCGGTGCGGAACTGGTCGCCCTGATGGAGGAGATGGTCGCCGAGCGCCGGGAACGACCGACGGACGATCTCACCACCGCCCTCATCACTCCCGATGCCGATGGCGAGGTGCTGTCGCAGGCCGACCTCAACTCGTTCTTCGTCCTGTTGCTCGTCGCCGGCAACGAGACCACGAGGAACGCCATCTCGCACGGTCTGTACCAGCTGACCCTGCACCCAGAACAACGCCAGGCCTTGGTCGAGGACTTCGACGGACTCTCGCGCGGTGCCGTCGAGGAGATCGTGCGCTGGGCGAGCCCGGTGATCTTCATGCGTCGGACTCTTCACGCCGACCACGTGCTCAGCGGCTTCGAGCTGAAGAAGGGCGAGAAGGTCCTGTTGTTCTACGCGTCGGCCAATCGGGACGAGGACGTGTTCGAGGATCCGTACACGTTCGACATCACGCGAACGCCGAACAACCACGTGGGCTTCGGCGGACCCGGACCCCACTTCTGTCTCGGAGCGAACCTCGCCCGCCGCGAGATCACGGTCATGTTTCGCGAGCTGTTCAAGCGGCTCCCGGACACGCCGTCGGTGAGCCTGACTACCTGAACTCCAACTTCGTCAACGGCATCAAGCACCTACGGGCCGAATTCACACCGGGTTAGGAGGGCGAGACGCGGTCTCGGCCGCCGTTCTCTTGCCCGCCGAATCCGCCGAAGTCGCAGCGGGCAGCTCAGTGGCGGGACGGGACCGCCGGTGCATGTCCGGCGAGCAAGCCGCGACGGAGACGGTCCAGGTGCTTTGCGTGGGCCGGGAACCGGACCGGCGAGTCGGCGAGAGCGGCGAACCCGATGCCGATCACGACCAGCAGCACAGCAACGACCAGTGCGTTTGGCCGTAACCATTCGGCGATGACGTAGTCGGCGGCACCCACGATCGAGACAAGCACCGAACCGCCGAGCCACACGGCGACGACCGGCCGGCGCACCACTGACCAGGCCGAGCGTCCGTCCAGCCCGTCGGCGAAGAGTCGGGAAAGTGTGAGGATCATCAAGCCCAGTCCCACGGCGCCCGTGATGCCGCCAAGGGTGATCGATGCGCGCTCCCCGTCTCCGGTGAACGCCGACATCCCGATGGCGACACCGGCCATGGCCAGGCTCATCGTTGCGAGCCGCACCACGAAGGAACGCATCCACGCGGGGATGCGCTGCTCGTCCTCGGCGAGTCGCGCCGCCAGCTCTCCGGGCGTACCGAACTCGGCGACCGGGTCGGCGCCGCTTTCCTCGAGGTGCTGGGCGATCTCGGCGACGTGGTCGCCGATGCGGGCGCCACGCACGCCGTACTGGCGGAGTGCGATGACGAGTTGGGCGAGGTAGCGCCACGTGGCGTCGGTCATGTCAGTGCCTTTCGAGTCGTTGGCGCAGACCCATCAGTTCTGCAGCCGAGTCGGCGAGGGTCTGCCAGCCCGCCGATTCGAGGTCCAAGTAGGCAGAACCGGCCTGGGTGATGCGGTAGTACTTGCGGTTCGGGCCACCATCGCCCTCACGCCACGTGGCGACGACGTAGCCGTCGTCTTCGAGCTTGGTGAGCGCCGGGTAGAGGGTTCCCCCCTTGATCTCTCCAATGCCGTCGTCGGCGAGCCGTCCGGCGATCTCGTAGCCGTACGCCTCGCCCTCGACGAGGATCCCGAGCACGCAAAGGTCGAGGATGCCTTTGAGCCACTGGCTGCGCTTGTCCCTGCGTCGTGCCACCTGGATCGACCTCTCGTCTCGCTCCCGCCCCAGCTATGCAGTTTGCCGAGGTACTGGTCGAACAATACATCCGACTAGTCAGTTTGTCGAGTTAGTTCTTCTTTTGGGCCATTGGGAGCGACGAGGGGCGCGGGTTCTGTCTCTGGGTGCCACTCACGCGGGCTTCCCCACTCGCCAACCGGCCCGAATTCACACCGGCGCCCTGACTCCATCGGGGTAGATTCGCGGGCTTGACCGGGCCACAAACATCCAACGCGTCGACGCGCATCATCGAGGCCGGAGCGATCGGCAGCACCGAGTGGGCGCAACGCTCGATGTTCCGTCGCGGCCTGTTCCTCCTGCGGCGGATGATCGGCATGCATCCACGTTCGATCCTGCTCGCTGCCTCAGCTGCACTGATCTTCGCGTTCGGAACCGTCGGCTCAGCGGTCGTGCTCGGCCGAATCACCGACGACGTGGTCCTGCCGGCGTTCGAGGAGCCGGGGATCACCGGCTCGACCGTCTGGTGGGGAGTCGCCGCGTTGGCGGTCATCACCGTCATCCGGATCGTCGGCACCGTGGGGCGTCGGTACTTCGGCATGCTGGCCGGCGAAGAGGTGCAGCGGACCTATCGCCACCGGCTGGGGGAGAAGTACCTGCGACTCCCGCTGTCGTGGCACCAGGAACGCCCGACGGGTGAACTGCTGGCCCACGTCGACAACGACGCCGAGATGGCCACGCAGGTGCTGATGCCACTTCCGTTCACGATCGGTGTCTTCTTCCTCACGATCTTCTCTGCGATCAGCCTCGTGCTGGTCGATCCGCTCCTCGCTGCGGTGGCTCTTGCCCTCTTCCCTGCGTTGGCGTTCCTGAACCACGTGTACAGCCGCCGAATCGAGATACCCGCGTCCCGGGTCCAGGCCGACGTCGGCAAGGTGTCGGCGGTGGCCCACGAGAGCTTCGACGGGGCGCTCGTCGTGAAGACGCTAGGGCGAGCCGAAGCCGAGGGTGTTCGATTCGGTGAGCGAGTCGAGGAGCTCCGGAAGGATCGCGTCGAAGTCGGGTTCCTGACCGCAGCGTTCGACACCGTCATCGATGTCCTGCCGAACATCGGCATCGTCGTGGTGGTCCTGCTCGGCACATATCGTATTCAAGCCGGCGCCGTGACGCCGGGAGAGCTCGTCCAAGTCGCTGCGTTGTTCAGCGTTCTGTCCTTTCCGATGCGAGTCTTCGGGTTCTTCCTCACGAGCCTTCCGCCGTCGGTCGTCGCCCACGAGCGACTGGCCGGAGTGTTCGATTCCGAGGTGCCGCCGAGCCCGACATCGACTGAGCCGCTTGCGGCCGGCGCTCTGGGAGTCGAGGTCAACGGGATCACGTTCTCGTTCGAAGATGTATCGGCAGGTGGAGACCTCCACGGACACCACGTGGTGGAGCAGCATCGCAGCCAGATCCTGAGCGGAGTCGATCTCGAGATTCATCCCGGGGAGACCGTTGCCATCGTCGGCTCGACGGGTGCCGGAAAGTCGACGCTCTGCTCGGTGCTGTGCGGCTTGTTGCCCCCCGAGGAGGGCGTGGTCCGAATCGGCGGCGTCGCCGTCGACCACCTCGATCCGATCGAACGCACCGATGCGGTCGCGCTCGTCTTCCAGGAGTCGTTCCTGTTTGCCGATTCAGTGAGGGCGAACATCGATCTGTCCGGTCGTCTGTCAGACGCCGAGGTGCGAGCCGCTGCCAAGATCGCGCGGGCCGACGTCTTCATCCAGGAGCTGGCCGAGGGGTACGACACCGTCGTCGGTGAGCGGGGAGTCACCCTCTCCGGCGGGCAGCGTCAACGTGTGGCATTGGCTCGAGCGCTGATCCGCCGGCCGCGCCTGCTCGTCCTCGATGATGCCACCAGCGCGGTCGACGCCGAGGTCGAGCAGCAGATCCTTGCCAACCTCCGCCGATCGGTCGACGCCACCGTCATCGTCGTGGCGCAGCGGGTGTCGACGATCGAACTGGCGGATCGAGTCCTCTACTTCGACGGTGGACGGATCGCTGCCGCTGGTACCCATACCGAGCTGCTGGCCAACCCCGGCTACGAGTCGCTCGTCCGGGCATACGAGCAGGCAGCCTGATGGCGGCACCGACGTTCGAGGACGAACTTTTCATCACATCCGAGGAACACGGAGACGGCGCGCTCCAAGTGCTGCGCCGCGGCCTCGCTGAGACACCCGAGGCCCGAGCGGGTCTCGTCGCCACCTTCTTCATGGGACTATCGATTGCTGTCGGCAAGCTCGTCGTGCCGATCGTGATCCAGCGGGCGCTCGACCAGGGTGTGCTCGGTGACGAGGTGCGGCCGGACATCGTGCGTACGAACGTCATCGTCGCGCTCGTGGTGGTGCTCGTGGCCGGCCTGATCTCGTGGCTCACCCAGCGGCGGCTCGTCGTGCGAGCCCAGCAGGCTCTGGCCGCACTACGCAATCGAGCCTTCGAACGAGTTCACCAGCTCTCGATCGCAGACCACAACGACACCCGTCGCGGTGTTTTGGTGGCCAGGGTCACCAGCGACGCCGAGACGCTCAGCCGGTTCGTGCAATGGGGTCTGTTCTCGTGGACGGTGAATCCCACGGTCATCCTGGGGACCTTCGCTGTGCTTGCGTTCTACTCGTGGCAGATCGCGCTGATCACCTTGATCTGCTACGCACCGGTCATCCCGCTCCTGCGCGTTCTCCAGGTGCGTCAACTGAGCGCCTACGACGCTTTCCGCACCCGAGTCGGGGAGATGGTCACCACGTTTGGTGAGTCAGTCATGGGCGCCGCCGTGGTGCGGGCCTACGGCGTGGAGGACCGCAGCCAACGCCGGCTCGACGTCGCTATCGAGGGAAGGTTCCGGGCTCGTGTGAAGGCGCAGTGGTACACCGCGTTCACCTTCACCATCGGCGACTTCTTCGGTGCGTTGGCGCTGGCGGCGGCACTCGTGCTCGGGATCGCCCAACGAGAAGCCTGGGATCTCCAGGCCGGTGAACTCGTTGCCTGCCTGTTCCTGATCACCCTCCTCCAAGGCCCGATCGCCGAGGTGAGCGAGACCCTCGATCAGACCCAGACCGCCGTGGCCGGTTGGCGAAAGATCCTCGACTTGATCGATCAGCCGGCCGACGTGGTCGAGCCGATCGAAGGTCTCGAGATTCCGGGCGGCGCAATCGAGGTCGTTGCCGAGGAGCTGCAGTTCTCGTACCGCACGGGGCCCCCGGTGCTCCACGGGGTGAACGTCACGATCCCCGCCGGGTCGAACGTCGCGATCGTCGGCGAGACCGGTTCCGGCAAGACGACGTTTGCGAAGCTGTTGTGCCGGCTGGCCGATCCCTCGGCCGGTGTCGTTCTGCTCAATGGAGTGCGGCTCGCGGACGCGGACGCCGAGTCCCGCCACCGGTCGGTCCGGATGGCTCCCCAGGACGGATTCCTGTTCGACACGACGGTGCGGGAGAACATCCGCTTCGGGCGGCCCGGTGCCACCGACGACGACATCGACCGGGCCTTCGAGGTGCTGGATCTGACGTGGTGGATCCAGAAGCTGCCGGGCGGGCTCGATGCTCGGGTCGGGGAGCGGGGCGACAATCTGTCGGTCGGTGAGCGGCAGCTGGTGGCGCTCGTGCGAGCGGCCCTGGCCGACCCCGGTCTGCTCATCCTCGATGAAGCGACCTCGGCCGTCGATCCGGAAACGGATCAGGCGCTGACCACCGCGCTGCGCAAGTTGGCCGAGGGACGGACGCTGGTCAGCATCGCCCACCGGCTGGCGACGGCGGAGGCGGCCGACCTCGTGATGGTGTTCGACGCGGGCGAGTTGGTGGAGATGGGACCGCATGCGGAGCTGGTCGAAGCCGGCGGTCGCTACGCAGCCCTGCACACCGCCTGGATCGGCAACACCCGCTGATTCGCAAACCTCGGGTTTGGGCCCCACAGAATCGGGGGTCATAGCCTCGGGTTGACCGAGACGCATCCTTTGGTGCGGGTCGCGGTGGTCTGGCTACCATGCGAAACGCCCACCTAGGGCACAAGCGCAAAGGAGCGACCAGGTCGTGAGCAAGGCACCCGTTCGAGTCACCGTCACCGGAGCTGCAGGCCAGATCGGCTACAGCCTCCTCTTCCGTATCGCATCCGGCGCATTGTTGGGCGACGATCAGCCCGTCATCCTCCAGATGCTCGAGATCACGCCGGCGCTCGGAGCGCTCGAAGGTGTAGCGATGGAGCTCGACGACTGCGCGTTCCCGCTGCTCGCCGGCATGATCCGCACCGACGACGCCGACGTTGCGTTCGGCGATGCCGACTACGCCCTGCTCGTTGGCGCCATGCCCCGCAAGGCGGGTATGGAGCGCGCGGACCTGCTCGAGGCCAACGGCGGCATCTTCGGACCGCAGGGCAAAGCCATCAACAGCAGTGCCAGCAAGGGGATCAAGGCGCTCGTCGTCGGCAACCCCGCCAACACCAACGCCTTGATCACTCTGTCGAACGCTCCCGACATCGATCCTCGTCAGATCCAAGCGATGACCCGTCTCGACCACAACCGTGCGCTCAGCCAGTTGGCGGCCAAGACCGGCACCACCGTCAACGACATCAAGAAGATGACCGTCTGGGGCAACCACTCCACGACGCAGTACCCCGACATCTTCCACTGCGAGGTGAAGGGTCAGAACGCTGCCGAGCTGGTCAACGATCAGAGCTGGCTCGAGGAGAACTTCATCCCGACCGTTGCCAAGCGCGGTGGGGCAATCATCGAAGCGCGGGGGGCCTCCTCGGCGGCCTCGGCAGCGAACGCTGCGATCGATCACCTCCACGACTGGGCACTCGGCTCCGACGAGGGTGACTGGGTCTCGATGTCGGTGATCTCGGACGGCTCCTACGGAGCACCGGAAGGCATCGTCACCTCGTTCCCGGTGACCTGCTCCGGAGGCGACTTCGCCATCGTCCAGGGGCTCGAGGTCAACGACTTCAGCCAGCAACGGATCGAGGCCAGCTGGGCCGAGCTCGTCGAAGAGCGCGACACCGTGAAGGGCCTCGGTCTGCTGTGAAACCGGCCAGCCTGTCGCCTCGCGCTGCGCACGCCTGACAAACGGGACTGCAACATCTCGATTCGACCGGCGGAGCTCTCGGCTCCGCCGGTCGGCGTTTCGGCCGAGTGACCTAGGCTCAGCGGATGTCAGCCGAACTCGTCACCATGTTCTACAACGCACTTGCCGATCGGGATGGCGAGGCAATGGCCGGCTGCTATAGCGGAGATGTCGTCTTCGAGGACCCGGCCTTTGGCGTCCTCACCGGCCGCGATCCGGGCGACATGTGGCGGATGTTGTGCGCGAGCGACACCGACCTCTCGGTCACCCATACGATCGTCGAGGCGACTGACATGTCGGCGGTGACGAAGTGGGTGGCTGACTACACGTTCACCAAGACCGGACGTCCTGTCCGGAACGAAGTGACGGCGACGATGACGATCGTCGATGGGAAGATCGTCGACCACAGGGATGAGTTCGACTTCTGGAAGTGGTCCTCGCAGGCACTTGGAGCTCCCGGCAAGTTCCTGGGCTGGACCGCGTTCCTCAAGGCGAAGGTCCAGAAGACCACCCGAGCGTCTCTCGACGCCTTTCAGGCGAAGCGGGCCTGAACCCGAGGCTATGACCCCCGATTTTGTGGGGTCCAAACCCGAGGTTTGCGGCTACTTGAGGAACTTGCTGGTGGTGTTGTCGGCGAGGACCTTGCCGCCGGTTTGTTCGGTGGGGCAGTAGTAGACCGTGTACTTGCGGTACTCGACCGTGTGCACCGTGTCGCCGCACGGGCCCGCATCTCCCCGGCCCAGGCAGGGCTCGCCCGACCGGTTGTGCACCTTCGAGGGCCGGTCCACGCTCTTGCCGATGTCGTCGAGCGTGCGCTCGTACTCGGTTCCCGCAGTGACCACCCGCAACGTCGACTCGTACAACGACGTCATGTCGTCATCGCTGAGCTTCGACGCATTGGAGAACGGCGACAGGCCGGCGTCGAACAGGATCTCGTTGGCCAGCATTCGCCCGAGTCCCGACACGATGCCCTGCGTCCGCAACACGCCATGCAGTCGTCGACTGTGCACCTCGATCACGGCTGCGAATTCGTCCCGGTCGAGGGTGCTCGGATCCGGGCCGAGCCCGAGCAGCGGGTCTTGCTCCCGAGGGTCGCCTCGCACCGCCCACACGCCGGCCTTGCGTTCGGTGCCGGCCTCGGTCAGCAACCAAGCCAGCTCGCCGTCCGAACCTTCGAACACCCAGCGGGCGATCCCGTTCCTGGGCTTCTTCGACTGTTTCGGGTCTGGCCGCAGCCGCCCGCCCTGCATCAGGTGCACGACATGGGTGACGTCGTTGTCGAACCGAAGCATCAGATACTTGGCATGGCGTTCGACGCCGACCAACGAAGCTCCGACCGCGGCATCAGCAGGAGGGTCGAACGTCTTGAGGCCGGCGAAGTTGATCAGACGAAAGGCCGTGAGCTGGGCGCCGGTCAGCGCCTCGGTCATCCGCTCACAGTGAGCCTGCACTTCGGGCATCTCGGGCACGCGAAGACCCTAGCTCTCGCCGTCACGCAGCTCGATGACGAGTAGCGCTGCCGGGTGTCCTGCCGCCGAAAATCTGCGGTGGTAGCTGTGTCGACGAACACGATGTCGAGGCGGTCTCCCACGACGCGTCACCGGTTGCCGACGGCGACGGTTCCCTCCGTGAGATGACTGCCGCCAACGGTCGCCCGGCGACGTTCTCCCGTCGGCGAGTCTGCCGCATCTGTAGTTGCTCGTCAGCGAACCGGAGGCTGTGACCCCCGGAAATGGGGGTCCGAAACCTCGGGTTTGGTGGTCAGTACTCGGTGAGGCTGCGCAACTCGGTGAGGCGCTGATCGACGGCTGCGAGACTGTCGGTGGTGCCAACGAGGGCCTGAGCGTCGCCGCCAATTTGTATGTCACCGTCGAGGAATGCTCGCTGGGCACTGAGCTCGCCGCGGGCGATGCCGCAAGCGACGGACCAGGTCATCTGGAGGGTCACCGGTGCCTCGGCCTCGGGTCGAACGGTGACGACGTCGGGCCCCAGCTGCAATGTGTACGCCCGGTCCCCGTCTGGCCCGCCAGTGATCACGTAGCCGATCGAGAATGCCTCATCGACCGGCTCGACATCGGCGACCGCGGCCGCCGCCCGATCCAACCACGCATCGCTCAGATACTTCACGACTGGAGACTATCGGGCGGGGTCGATGCGCTCGGAGGCAGTCATCAGGCGCTTGTCGGCGCCGGCTCGTTCGAGGAGTTCGGCCAGGGCGCCTCGGTCAGCCAGCTCGCGTTTGACCGGGTCGACGACGAGCTCGTTGGCCACGATCCCGACGTTCTCGATTGCCGTTGCCTTCGTTCGCCTGGCGGCGCGACGCGCGCTCAATCCGGCCACCCGTCGTGCGAACACCGCCACCAGAAGGCCGACGGCCACTCCGGCGCCGAACAGCAGCGTCGGGATCGGCCAGCCTCGCCACTCCGGTGTGGGCGGGTCGGGGATCTGGAACCATTGCAGGGCGAACAGAACGGTCAACCACACGAACCCGACCGCAGCGGCAACGGCGAGCGCGACCTGGATGGCACCGACCAACGACCACCAGCGTGGCGTCCGCCCAGCATGGGTGCGAACGCCGTCGGCGACGGCGCGGTCGAGTCGGTCAGTGAGGACGTCAGGTCGAGGAGTGCCTGCAGCTCGGATCAGCTGTGGCCACGGATCGTCGAGATCGCGACTCACGCCGTCGACGAACGTGCGAATGGCGCCGCCGACCCGCAACGACTGGGCGGCTGAGGCCGCTGGCAGCGAGCTGCGCCCCGAGCTGCCACGACCGAGGTGGAGCCGGCCGAGCGGATGTGGTCGGAGCCGCCTCGCCCACCGGGTGTATGGCCACCCCATGACGGCGGCGGCATCTCGCTTCGTTCCGGCGGCGACGGCATCGGTGACCTTCGCGATTCCGGTGGCGTCGACCAGCTCGGCAGCGAGCCGATCGGCGGCTCGTCGATCGACCCCGTCCCCTGACCTCTTGGTTGCGACGGCGCCGTTGGACCGAGCCATCTCGCTGGCCGCGACGGCAACATCGGCCTGCAGCCGAGACGCCATTGCCTCGGTGCTGCGCACTGCCGCGGCAAGGCGGTCTCGAAGCCGCTCGACGCCATCTCCGGTCGAAGCCGACAAGGAGATGACGGCGGGATCGTTGATGCCGTCAGCGACGGCGAGGCGGGCAAGGTCGGCCTCGCAGGCCCGTTGCCCCGCAGGGTCGAGCCTGTCGGTCTTGTTCAGTACCAGGACGGTGACCGCGTCGTGACCGGCGAGCGAGGACAGATACCGGTGGAGCGCAGCGTCCGCGTACTTCTCGGGATCGGTGACCCACACCATCAGGTCGCAGTGCTCGGCAATACGTTCCATCTCCAGCCGATGACCGACCTCGACCGAGTCGTGGTCCGGCACGTCGAGAAGCACCAATCCACCCAGCTCGCCAGGGGCGACGAGATGGCGGCGGTCAACCTCCAGCCAATCGAGCAGCGGCCCGCTGGTCGACATCGTGTCGGCGTCACCCCATACGCAGGCCATCGTCGAGGAGGTCGTCGGCCGCCGCACGCCCGTCGTGGCAACCTCGGCACCCACCAGCGCATTGGTGAGGCTCGACTTTCCGGCCCCGGTGGCCCCGAGCAGTGCGACGAGGGTGTGAGTCGTGCCGTGACGAAGACGCTCATCTGCCTTGGCGATCACATTCTGTCCGAAGGCGACCGCGTCGGCATCGAGCCGGCCGTCGGCCAGGTCGATCGCCGATCGGAGCGCGTCGAGCCGCTCGGGGAGCGGGGTGTTGCCTGAACGTGAACGGCCGATCACGCGACAGACCTCATGGGCGAGCCAGCCCGTCGATCGAACGCTCGAGGGATGCACTGACGGAAGTGCCAGAGGACAATTCGGCAACCTGAGCGTGGTAGCGGGCGGCCTCCTGATCGATCAGCCCGTCGACGCGAGCGATGAGCCGATCGCGGGCGGCCGCGGCGAGTTCTCGAACCGCTTGCTCGCCGAAGATCGCGTTGAGCAAGGCTTGTGACACGCCGGCCGTCCCGGATGCCACGGCCACCTCGCCGCCCGTGATGCCACCTGTCTGGGCGAAGAGCACGATCATCAGCGCCACGCCGACGCCGTTCACGCCGAAGGCCATGACCCGGGCCATGTTGCGCTTGCCGGCGCCTCGCTCCCGCACGAGATCGAGAATGTCGTCCTGCCACGCTCGGATCTCGGGTCCGATCTGTTGGCGAGTCCGATCCGAGGTCCGCTCGAGATCTCGGTCGCCGTGGAGAGCGACGACTCCCCCGGGTAGCTGGCGCCACGTGTTGGTGACCGACAGCGCGGCAGCATCGAAATGGTCGACGAGCAGCTGCTCGAGGGTCGAGGTGATCTCGCCCTGCACATCATTGGTGGCCCCCGGACGACCACGCACGAACCCGGCGATTCTGTCCCGCACGGCCGAGATCCGGCTCTGGAGAGCCCTCATCATCTCGTTGGTGCCGATCAGCTCCTGCCACCGATCGAGGACCTCGCCGCGGAGCAACGCGCCTCCTGACAGGTCGGTGCGAATCGCCTCGCGACAGGCAGACATCCGTTGGTCGGCCGCCTCGGTGAGCGAGGACGCGGCACGGTCGGTCGACGTCGAGGCCAGGAGGACGGCTCGCGCTCGGTCTGGGATGCTGGCCAGTGCGCCGTCGATCGTGTGGCGAACCACTCGGGCCCGCTCATCGGCGTCGACGGCCAGCGCGCCGAGCATGTTCGAGAGCTCGGCCGTGGCTGCGGTCGGAAGCCGCCCGTCGACCAGTTCGTGATCGTCGATGGCGAAGACCGCAACGTCCGGCAGCCCGCCATCGATGAGCATGCCCTGCAGGTGAGGGACGATCTCGGCGGCAGCACCGGCAGGCATGCGGTTGATCACGACGGCCAGCGAGGTGCCGCGGCTCTTGGCCCGACCGAGGAACTCCCACGGAACGGCATCGGCGTAACGAACGGCAGTGGTGACGAACAACCAGAGGTCGGCGGCAGCGAGCAGTTGCGTGGCGAGCTCTCGGTTCGCCTCCTCGACCGAGTCGATGTCGGGTGCGTCGATCAAGGCCAGGCCAGGCAGCAGGGTCGGCACTGCCTCGACCTTCAGCGTCTCCCCGGTGGCAACTCCGTCGCCGGTCACGCGCGGGAGGTGGGGGAGTATGTCGGTCGCCGAGAACCACGGCAGGTCATCCGGGTGACAGATCAGGACAGGAGCCCGGGTGGTGGGCCGGAGGACGCCGGACGGTGACACGTCGGCTCCAGCCAGCGAGTTCGTGATCGTGGACTTCCCCGAGCCCGTCGAGCCGCCGAGCACGGCCAACAGAGGCGCATCGAGTCGTTCCAGCCTCGGAATCAGGTAGTCGGCGATCTGATTGGCCAGCTCGTTCCGGGTGTCTCGTGCTGCGGGGTCGCCCGGCAGATCGAACGGAAGGTCGATCGCTCGAAGGGCATCGTGCAACTGGTGCAGCGAGGCAACCGTGCTACTCGTCGATCGCCCGTTCGTTGTCACGGACGACAGGTTAGGGCGAGCTGCTCACCGCGCCCTCAGTCATGCGGCCATAGCGCTCCCGAACGTCGGAACCATCATGCTGCGGGGCGACGCTGTCGCCGGAACCGAGGTTCCATCGTTGAGCGACCGTTTCGAGGTCATCGGCACTGACCACCACGGCGGCTTGCGCAGCGGCACCGGTGGCAACGGTCTCGTCGGTGTGGGGAACCACGATGGAACGGCCGGCGAGATCGGCGAGCCGTTGCCGGTAGGCGGGGCTGCGAGCACCGCCGCCGACGAGAAACAGACGACCGCCGACCGAGGCGCCGACCGCGGAGAGCGCATCGACGCCGTCGAGCAGTCCGCAGAGCACACCGTCGTGTGCGGCGAGGGCGATTTGCTGACGTGTCGTGGCATTCGTGATGCCGAGCATGGTTCCGGTGGCGTCAGGAACGTTGGGCGTGCGCTCACCGTCGAACCAGGGGATCAACGTGACGGTGCCCGGCTCGTCGGCTGCCTCGAGAGCGAGGTCGGCCAGCTCCGACGGGCCGAGTCCGAACCAACGGGCCACGGTGTCGGTCACTTTGGTGGCATTGAGCGTGCAGACGAGAGGTAGAAAGCCGCCATCGGCCGAGGCGAACCCGGCCACGGCGGCCGACGGGTCCCGAGTCGGCGTCGTCGACACGGCGAACGCGGTGCCAGACGTCCCGAGCGAGATCGTGGCGTCGCCGGAACGCAGACCGAGGCCAAGCGCAGCGCTCATGTTGTCGCCGCTGCCAGGGCCTACCAGGACTTCGGGCCGAAGCCCCAGGTCCTCAGCGACTGCAGGCAGGAGGGTCCCGGCAGCTTCCTCTGGGCCGAGTACGAGCGGAAGCTCACCGGCGAATTCGGCGTTGCCAACGGCGCGGGCGATGAGGTCCGGCAGATAACGGTTCTCGACAGGATCGAACCAGCCGGTCCCGGATGCGTCGCCCCGGTCGGTCACGTGGCGGCCCGTGAGACGCCAGGTCAGGTAGTCGTGTGGCAGCATCACCTTCGCCGCTCGGGCGAGTGCCTCCGGTTCGTGATCGGCGACCCACGCCAGCTTCGTGATCGTGATGGCGGGAACGGGAACGGTGCCGGTGGCATCGGCCCACGCTTCGGCGCCCCACGCGGCGACAAGCCGCTCGGCCTGCGGCGCCGACTCGGTGTCGTTCCACAGCTTCGCCGGGCGGACAGGGTTTCCGGCCTCGTCGAGCAGGACCAGGCCGTGTTGCTGACCGGCGACCGACATCGCCACGACCAGGGGGCGGATGTCGCCGAGTGCGTGCACGGCCTCGCGAAGTGCTGCCCACCACGACGCAGGGTCCTGCTCCGATCGCGGAGGGCTCGTTGCGGGGTGGCGGGCCGAAGCGGACGCAAGGACCTCGCCGGTTGCGAGATCGCGGGCTTCCACCTTGGTGGACTGCGTCGACGAGTCGACGCCGAGGACGACGGCCATGCGACCTCCTCAGGCGACCGTGTCGATGTGGCGGGCCACGAGACGTTCGAGCAGTTCCTGGCGACCGGACCGAGGCTGGGGGTCGCGCCCGGAGGCGACGACCTCGTCATGAATCTGTTGGAGCGTCACGCCACCGTCGAGAATGGCTCGCGCTGCGGGCTCGTCCCATCCGGCATAACGCTCCTCGACGCGGCGGGCCAACTGGCCTTCAGCGATGATCGACTGGGCGACGAGGAGTGACTTGGCGAGCGTGTCCATTGCACCGATGTGGGCGATGAACAGATCCTCTCTGGCGATCGACTGACGTCGCAGCTTGCAGTCGAACATCATCCCGCCGGTCGTGAAACCGCCGCCGCGGAGGATCTCGAGAAGGCCGAGGGACATGTCCTCGACCGATGTGGGGAACAGGTCGAGATCCCAACCGAGGCGGTCGTCGCCGGCGTTGGCATCGATCGACCCGAAGATGCCGTTGTCGACGGCGACGGCCACCTCGTGATGGAAATCGTGGCCGGAGAGCGTGGCGTGGTTGACCTCGATGTTGACCTTGATCTCGTTCTCCAACCCGTACTTCTGGAGGAATGCGTACACAGCCGCGACGTCGTAGTCGTACTGATGCTTGGTGGGTTCCATCGGTTTCGGCTCGATGAGGATCGTGCCGGTGAAACCGATGTCGTGTTTGTGCTGCACCACCATGTTCATGAACCGGCCGAGTTGGTCGAGCTCACGTTTCATGTCTGTATTGAGGAGGCTTTCGTAGCCCTCGCGGCCGCCCCAGAGCACGTAGTTTGCGCCGCCGAGCTCGTGGGTCTTCTGCATGCAGTGCGCGACCTGAGCTGCTGCATACCGAAACATCTCGGGATCGGGATTGGTCGCTGCGCCGGCCATGAAACGGGGATGAGAGAAGGCATTGGTCGTGCCCCACAGCAACTCGACCCCCGTGCGGCTCATGTGTTCGCCGGCGTAGTCGACCATCTTGTCGAGGTTGTGACAAGACTCGGCGAAGGTCGCCCCGGCTGGGGCGATGTCGGCATCGTGGAACGAGAAGTAGGGCGCACCGAGCTTGGAGACGAACTCGAACGCTGCGTCCATCTTGGCCCGCGCCGCGACCATCGGATCGGTGTCGCCTGCGAAGGTCGGATGCCATGGCCGATCGAGGGTTCCCGAGCCGAAGATGTCGGACCCATCCCAGGCGAAGCTGTGCCAGTAACACACACCGAAACGAAGGTGCTCAGCCATCGTTCGATCGCCGACCATCCGATCGGCGTCGTACCAGCGGAATGCCAACGGGTTGTCGCTGGCAGTGCCTTCGTAGTTGATGGTGTCGACGGTGTCGAAGAACTCGGTCAATGCGGGCCCCCGGTGCGAGTAGCGGTGAACACTGGTGTAGCCGATCATGGGCGCTGCTACATCAGCGACGGTAGGCCTCAGGCCCAATGCCTCTGACCCGATGCCGCCGTGGTCGATCGTGGCCGCGGGTACGGTCTGGCGCGGTGGAGCTTGAGCACGCACCCGATGATTCGATTGACTGGCACGAATCACACCGCCTCGACGCTGTGCTGCCCGCCGCAGCGGTTGCCATCACACTGATGACCACCAAATATCCGCATCGGGGTCACGCCACCTTTCACGGTCTGCTGCTGCGCTTGGACGCCGATCCTCTCGCCGTCGTGGAGTTCGAGGTGCCGTTGCCTTCCCGAGGTTGGGAGATTCGTGCCTCGGGGCTCTGGGCCGAGCTGGTGTGTGAGACCCCGATGGAGCATTGGAGCTACGGACTTGAAGCGTTCGGGCTTGCAGTTGACAACCCTGAGGAGCTGATGGGGGCTGCCGTTGGCCGACGCGAGCCCCTCGGCTGGGAGCTCGAGTTCGAGGCTCGGGCCTCGGCGCAACACACCAGCGCCCAGAGCTATGGACAGGCTGGTTCCGTGCACGGCGTCGTGCTCGAGGCCGCAGGGTCGACAGAGGTCGACGGCTACGGCGTCCGTTCACATTGGTGGGGGAGCGAGACGCCACTCACGATCGGACTCGGCGGGCAACCGGTCGCCGAGCCGAGCCTCGTCTACCCGGCGATCGGCGGTGTTTGGTCGGTCACCCTCGACGAGAACGGGATGGCGTCGACCTTCGTTCCGAGTGAGTGACTGTTGCTCGGACTCGAACGATCTCAGACGCCGGCTTCGATCGGCTGTCCGATGTCCTCGTCAGCATCGGCCTCAGCGAATCGAACGATGATGAGCGTGACGACAGCGGCCGCGGCAGCGAGAGCGATCCCGCCTCCGAGCTGACTCAGCGACGGCCACGCGAGATCGGTCCCCTTGACCGTCTCCTCGGTGGTTTCGCCGATGACTCCGACACCGTTCGGCCAGGGCCACAGCACGCGTATCGATCCGATCATCAGGCCGAGCAACGAGGCCATGAGCGTCTGCTCGTAGTTCTCGAGCAGCCAGTTCAGAACGGAGGAGAAGAGCGCGAGCCCGATGATGGCGCCGACCGCGAACACGGCGAGCTGGGCGATCTCGCCGCCGAGGACGGCGGCGTACATACCGAGCATCAGCATGATGAACGATCCGCTGATCCCGGGGAGGATCATGGCGCAGATGGCGATGGCGCCCGTCCCGAGGAAGAGAGGAAGGCTGGGATTCGACACCGAGCCGGTCTGGAACCCGAGCAGTATGAAGGCCACCGCAGCCACGCCGATGATGACGCCGTATCTCGTAGCGTCACGCGAGCTGATGCCGCGCCAGACGAGAACGCAGCTGGCGAGGACCAGCCCGGTGAACACGGCGGCAACCCCTTCGGGACGTTCGATGAGGAGGGTCTCCATCGAGTGACGCAAGAGAGCAAAAGCGGTTGCGGCGCCGGCACCGAGCGGAAGGATGAACAGCCACTCGATCGAGACGAGCTCATCCCAGCCGCCCCGAAGATCACCCTTGAGCCAGAGCTTGAGGGTCGTTGCGCCCTTGCGCAGGTTGCCGATGAAGGCACGGTAGATGCCGAGGATCAAGGCGATGGTTCCGCCGCTGACTCCTGGGACGATGTCGGCGCAGCCCATCAAGAAGCCGCGGCCGTAGTGCTTCAACGGTTCGATCACCGCTCAGAGGCTACCCCCGGCCCCGAAACCTCAACTGCCAGCTTGATACGTACCCAGAGGTACGTATCAAGCTGGCAGTTGGAGGGGTGTGAAGGGTCAGCGCTGACCAGAGAGGCGGCGGTTGACCACCTTGGACTTCACGTAGTCGCGGTTCATGTAGGCAATGAAGTCGAGGCTGATCTCCTTCGGACATGCCTCGGAGCACTCGCCGTGGTTGGTGCAGCTTCCGAAGAACTGCTCCATCGTCTCGACCATCGCCTCGGTTCGCTTGTAGCGCTCGGGCTGACCCTGCGGCAGCGAATTGAGATGCCATAGCTTGGCCGCGGTGAACAACTGGCCTGCCGAGTTCGGGCACGCAGCCACACAGGCACCACAGCCGATGCAGGACGCAGCATCCATGGCGGACTCGGAAGCCTCTTTCGGGATCAGGATCTCGTTGGCGTCCCGGGCGTTGCCCGTCGGGGCCGATACGAAGCCGCCGGAGGCGATGATGTCGTCGAGCGCCGAGCGGTTCACCACGAGGTCCTTCACGATCGGGAAGGCTGCCGCCCGCCACGGCTCGATCACGATCGTGTCGCCGTCGTTGAACTTGCGCATGTGCAGCTGGCAAACAGCAGTGCCCTTCTCCTGACCGTGCGCACGGCCGTTGATCATGACACCGCAGGTGCCGCAGATGCCCTCGCGACAGTCGTGCGGGAACTCGATCGGCACCTTGCCGGCTTCGATCATGTCTTCGTTGACCACGTCGAGCATCTCGAGGAACGAGGCGTCGTCTGGGATGTTCCTGGCCTGGTGGGTCTCGAAGCTCCCGGGAGCATCGGGGCCGGCTTGACGCCAGATCTGCAGGGTGAGGTTGAGGAGGTTGCTCATGGTTGCTTTCTGCTGATCGTTCTCGGGTTGGTCACTTGTAGGAACGCTGCGTCAGTTCGACGAACTCGAAGTCGAGTTCTTCCTTGTGCTTGATCCATGGCGTGTCCTTGTCGATCCACTCCCAGGCCGAGACATGAGCGAAGTCCTCGTCATTGCGAAGCGCCTCGCCCTCGGGTGTTTGGGACTCGGTCCGGAAGTGGCCACCGCAGCTCTCGCTACGATCGAGTGCGTCGCGAGCCATCAGCTCTGCGAGCTCGAAGAAATCGGCCACTCGCCCGGCATTCTCGAGCGAGCTGTTGAGCGTGTCGGTGTTGCCGAGGACTCGCAGATCCTTCCAGAACTCGTCGCGCAGCGCCCGGATCTCCGATACTGCCTTCTCGAGGCCGTTCTGGTCGCGCTCCATGCCGATGTAGTCCCACACGAGCTTCCCGAGCTCGCGGTGGAAGTAGTCGGGAGACTTGGTGCCGCCGATGCTCATGAAGGTGTTGATGCGATCACGCACGTCTTGCTCCGCAGCCTTGAACACCTCGTCGTCGGTGGAGACCGGCTGGGTGCCAAGCTTCGGGGCGAGACCGTTGCCGATCGTGTACGGCAGGACGAAGTAACCATCGGCCAGGCCCTGCATCAGCGCCGAGGCTCCGAGACGGTTCGCTCCGTGATCGGAGAAGTTGGCCTCACCGCAGGCGTAGAGACCCTTGATGTTGGTCTGCAGGTTGTAGTCGACCCAGAGGCCGCCCATCGTGTAGTGCGACGCCGGGTAGATCCGCATCGGCACGGTGTAGGGATCTTCACCGGTGATGCGCTCGTACATCTGGAACAGATTGCCGTACTTGGCCTCGATGGTGTCGGCGCCGTCGCGGTTGATGGCGTCGGAGAAGTCGAGGTAGACGCCGTTCTTGAGCGGACCGACACCCATGCCCTGATCCACGACCGTCTTGGCGTTGCGGCTCGCTACATCGCGAGGCACCAGGTTGCCGAAGGCCGGATACTTCTCTTCCAGGTAGTAGTAGCGCTCGGCCTCTGGAATCTGGGCTGCGGGGCGCTTCTCGTCCGGGTCTCGCGGCACCCAGATGCGGCCGTCGTTCCGGAGTGACTCCGACATCAGCGTGAGCTTTGACTGGAATTCGTCTGCCGCCGGAATGCAGGTCGGGTGGATCTGCGTGTAACACGGGTTGGCGAAGAAGGCGCCCTTGCGATGGGCCCGCCACGCGGCGGTGACGTTGCAGCTCATCGCGTTGGTGCTCAGGTAGAACACGTTGCCGTAGCCGCCGGTGCAGAGCACCACAGCGTGGGCCGAGTGGCTCTCGATTTCTCCAGTGACGAGATCACGAGTGACGATGCCGCACGCCTCGCCGTCCTTCATCACGAGGTCGAGCATCTCCGAACGGGTGTGCATGTTGATCTTGCCTTCGCCGACCATACGCATCATCTGTTGGTAGGCGCCGAGCAGCAGCTGTTGACCGGTCTGGCCCCGTGCGTAGAACGTGCGGGACACCTGGGCGCCACCGAAGGAACGGTTGGCCAGCAGGCCCCCGTAGTCACGGGCGAAGGGGACGCCCTGGGCAGTCATTTGGTCGATGATGTTGGTGGACACCTCGGCCAGGCGATACGTGTTTGCCTCGCGGCCGCGGTAGTCGCCGCCCTTGATGGTGTCGTAGAACAGGCGGTACGTGCTGTCGCCGTCGTTCTGGTAGTTCTTCGAGGCGTTGATGCCGCCCTGTGCGGCGATCGAGTGCGCCCGGCGGGGGGAATCGTGGAACGTGAAGGCGTCGACCTTGTAGCCGAGCTCGGCCAGCGTGGCCGCCGCCGAGGCTCCGGCGAGCCCGGTGCCGACCACGATGATCTTGAACTTTCGCTTGTTGGCGGGGTTGACCAGCTTGACGTCGAACTTGTGCTTGTCCCATTTCTCGGCAAGCGGGCCGTCCGGAGCATGGCCATTGAGCGTGCCGTCTGGGTTGACGGTGGGGGATTCGGTGGTTGATGCCATGAAGGGTCTCCTCAGACCAGGTCAGCCAGGACGGCGAGGGGGAAGCTGATGTTGCCGACGAGAATCAGCAGCGCGAAGCCGGCTGCGAAGTAACGCCGAGCGGCGTTGTATCGGGGGTTGTTGATGCCAAGGCTCTGGAAGAGGCTCCAGGCGCCGTGGTAGATGTGGAGCGCCAACGCCATGTTGGCGATGATGTAGACGATGGCGACAATCGGGTTCGACAGGCTCTCGGTGACGTTGTGGTAGACGTCGCCGCGGATGTAGTCGTAGCCAGGGATGACGCCCCACGTGAGATCAGCCAGGTGGAACACGAGGTAGAGCGCCACGATGATGCCGCTGACTCGCATGGTGCGGCTGGCGAAGTTCGAAGCCAACCAGTCTGGCTTCGACTGGTAGCGCACGTTGCTGGCCTGGTTGAGCCGGGTCAGGGTGTAGGCGGAATGGATGTGCAGGCCGAAGGCGCCGATCAGGCCGAACCGCAGCAACCACAGGAAGTACGTGCGAGGGAACAGCGGCGTCAGCATGTCGCGCAGGAACTCGCCGTAGATGTTGATGTCCTGTTCGAGCTCGCCGTTGTGTTCGATCTCGCCGATGTACAGCTTCAGGTTTCCCAACATGTGGAACAGCACGAAACCAAGCAACATGAGACCGGTGATGGCCATCACCCATTTCTTGCCGACCGCGGTCTGATAGATGTTGAGCGGGAATGGCAGCTCTTTCGGCTTGTCTCGCCGAACGGGTTGTGCTGATTTCTTGGTGATGGTCGGTGTAGCCACCGGAACCTCGCTGTCGTGGACTTGCTGTTGGGCAGAACGGAAACCGGCATCAAGGTAGTCGCCGACGGGGTGACCCGGCCAACTCTCGTGAGCAGGGCATACATCACTCGATCATGTGGTGGCCGGCTGGTCAGCCGTGGGCCTCGGCGGCGGGGATGACCACGGTGCTCGCTCGATGGGTCACCATGTGGTCGGCAGCGTCGAGTTCGACGTCGACCGTGAGCAGACCGGTGATGTCCGGTACTTCCACGTCGAGCGTGCCGACGTGCTCGCACGAGTCAGCGGGTAGGTCGCCGACCCAGCGCCGTTCCACCGACCAGGTCCCGCATTCGGCTCGCACTCGCACTGACACGTCCTCGATGCGACGTCTGAGATCGCTGACCGCGTGGATTGCGACCGTCAGTTGCTCACCGCATGAGGTGGTGCCGGGAAGCTGGTCGGCCACGACGACCACCGGCCGGCAAGCATCGACGACGGCTTCGAACGAAGGCTTCGGCCGCCGGTCGTGATCGAGGATGCCGAACCCTCCGTCCGGCTCGGCGTCGAAGAGTGCTGTGAGGCAGAACCCGCCCGCCGGACGGTACTTCAAGCGTCGCATCGTGCCGATCTGCGATCGGATCAGGTCGGCCTGGTACATCTGGGTCGCCCTGGCCCAGGCTTCGCCGTCGCGGTAGGCCCGCCGAGGCTGGTAGTGCTCGAACGCTCCTCGCTGGGCGGTCTGCCACGTCGGTTCGGTTTCGTCCCATTCGCCGACGCGCACTGTTTGCGAACCGAAGCCACCGAGAAAGGTCGCGAGCCGGGGCCAGGTGTGCAGCACCTCAGGCAGCTCGGAATGCGTACCGTTGTGCCACCCCAGCCACAGGTGCGCGTCCGATGCGCCGCGAGTCGTCACCCCCGGTAGACCTCCCGATCGCTGGATCACCGAGCGGGACGGGTCGGACGAACGCAGCTCCCGTCTCACGAGTGGATCGAGGACGGATCGGTTCCAGCTGGGCGCGATGTGACGACTCAACCCTCGGCTCGACGGCGCCTCCCCGGGCTCGGGCACCGGGAGCGGTGGACCGTTCGGTTCATCGTGAGCACACCAGACGCTGATAGACGGGTGGTGGGCGAGCAGATCGGCAGCGGCGCGGGCCAGCCGCTGCGCCTTGCGCCCAGCGGAGAACGCATAACCACCCACGATTGGGAGGTCTTGCCAGATCAGCAGCCCGAGGCGGTCGGCGGCTCGGTACACCTCCGGGCGGGTGATGTGGGTGTGAAGCCTGACCAGGTCGAGGCCGGCGTCGGCTGCGATCACCAGATCTCGCTCCAGCTCCTCCGCAGTCTTGTCGGCCAGGAAACGCCCCTGCGGACCAACCGTGATGCCTTTTACGAACAAGGACTCGCCGTTGACGTGCCACCGCAGGTTGCGGACCTCCACCGAACGAAGGCCGGTCCGCCAGGTGCGCACGAGCGGCAGGTGGTCGTCCTCGGTGGCGACCTCCACCGTCACGTCGTAGAGGGGCTGCTCTCCCAGCGATCGGGGCCACCACAGCATCGGGAGCTCGACATCGACATCCCACTCGATGCGGTTCTCACCGGCGGCGAGGTCGTGGTGGTCGGATGATTCCAGGACAACGGCTCCGCCAGGTCCGGTGACCGTGGTCGTGACGAGGACCCGCCGGCCGGCCGCTGCATCGAGAACGAGGCGCGACGCGATCACCGCGTGTTCCGAGGAGGCGCTCCGACAGAAAAGGCGGCTGAACCGGATGGCGACGGGTCCCGTGACCTCGAGTCGGACGGGTCGCCAGATCCCACCGGGGCTTCCGGGCGGCGCCAAAGGACCGGTTTGGATCGACCCGGTGAAGGTTCGCTTGGATCGTGACGTGCCGGGCGCCGGGCACGCCACCTCGACGGCAAGCGAGTGCTCGGACCGTGCTCTCATGGCATCTGACACCTCGAACGAGCGGGGCGAGAAGTACATGTCGGTGGTACCGACGAATCCGCCATCGAGCCAGACGTCCGACATCGACATGACGCCATCGAACGCCAGCCAGGCGCGCTCGCCCTCTCGCATCTCGGGTGACGAGAATCGGGTGCGATGAAGGAGCGGCTCCGAGTTGTCGGCAAACACGGCGGTCGTGCCCCAGTGGCCGGGAACCTGGATGGTCTCCCATCCGGAGTCGTCGAGGTCGGGGTCGGCGCCGACTCGATGCAGGCGCGTCGATAGAGGCGCCACCCGCCACCCACCGGAAAGGTCGACAGTCACCCCCTCGTGCTCGGACACGGGCCGAGAGTAACCGCTCGACGTTCGGACCCTCGCCGATTGGCCGGCCGCTTCCTTGTGGCCGGGGGTCCACGGCTAGGGTCGCCAAGGTGACTGACACGGCAACATCAGACCTCCCGACGACGCTCGGTGCCTTGCGCGCTTCGGGGTGGGCGTCCCGCACGATCAAGGATGAGCTGCGAACGAACGCCATCGATCGGATCCGAAACGGCATCGACCTCTTCCCCGGGATCATGGGCTTCGAGGACACGGTTCTTCCCCAGCTGGAACATGCGGTTCTCGCCGGCCATGACGTTGTACTTCTCGGTGAACGCGGCCAGGCCAAGACTCGGATCATTCGTTCGCTCACGAACCTGCTCGACGAGTGGATGCCCATCATCGCCGGATCTGAGATCAACGACGATCCCTATCAACCGATCTCGCGTTACGCCAAAGATCTCGTCGCCGAGGAGGGCGACGACACGGTCATCAGTTGGGTCCATCGGGACGATCGATTCGGTGAGAAGTTGGCCACCCCGGACACCTCGATCTCGGATCTGATCGGCGAGGTCGATCCCATCAAGGTGGCCGAGGGTCGGTACCTCTCGGACGAGCTCACCCTCCACTACGGACTCGTGCCTCGTACCAATCGTGGTGTGTTCGCCATCAACGAGCTCCCGGACCTGGCCGAACGCATCCAAGTCGGACTGCTGAACGTGCTCGAGGAACGCGATGTGCAGATCCGTGGCTACAAGGTCCGCCTGCCGCTCGATGTCCTGCTCGTGGCGTCGGCCAACCCAGAGGACTACACGAACCGTGGTCGGATGATCACGCCCCTCAAGGATCGCTTCGGAGCCCAGATCCGAACGCACTACCCGCTCGAGATCGAAACAGAGATCGCCATCGCACGGCAGGAAGCAGCGATCCCCGCCGACCCTGCGGTGCGTATCCCCGACTTCATGGAGGAGCTCATCGCACGCTTCACTCATCTCGCTCGGCGCAGTTCGCATGTCAACCAGCGATCCGGCGTGTCGGTTCGTCTGACGGTTTCGAATCTCGAGACCCTTGCCGCCGCTGCGTTGCGCCGCAGCCTTTCGCTCGGTGAGGACGACGTGGTTCCACGAGTGTGCGATCTCGACTCTCTGATCGCCTCGACGGCCGGCAAGATCGAGGTGGAGTCGCTCGACGAAGGACGCGACGGCGAGGTCATCGATCATCTCATGCGGTCGGCCATCCTCGAGGTGTTCAAGGCGCGGGTGTCCGGTGAGGGGATCCGCCAGGTGGTGGACGAGTTCGGCGACGAGGTCGTTGCGAGTGCCGGCGGCGATCTTCCCGTTACCGATTACACGAAACTCTTGTCGAGTGTCCCGGCGCTGGCCGGTCCTGTCGCTGAGTTGTGTGGTGACGACGATGCTCCGGCCACCCAGGCGTCGGCGATCGAGCTGATTCTCGAGGGCCTGCATCTCGCGAAGCGCCTCAACAAGGACGCAATCGGCAGCCGGGCCAGCTACCGAGCCCGTATCTGATCTCTTGCGCTGTTCGGTCCCGGGCGGGCCGAGCTCGCTTCGTACCGGTGAGTCACTTGGTGCCGGTGAGGGCGCGGAATTCGGATGATTCGGAGAACAAGAGCGTGACGAAGGAACGGCTCGTGCCGCCGTCGAGGCGGCCCGTCCAGTAGGCGATCCCTACCCGATCGCCGGCTCGGTCCATCACGTTCCGATACAGCAGGCGGACGAAGGCACCGTTGTCCAGCTGGGCATAGGTCGAGACGAACTCGGGACTCGCCACGAAGTCCCTCGCGATGGTGATCAGGTCGACACCGCTGTTGGCACGGCCGACCCAGAAGTCGTGGCCAGAGCGGTCCGGCTGGCGAGTGAACACCGCCATGTAGAGACGAGCCACCGATGCGCTCGGACCGCTGCTGTTGGCGTGAACGCCGGTGAGAAGGCGAGTGCTGGGGGCAGTGGTGGTCGGTGGGGCGATGACCTGAGGCCCGAGGACCACCTCGTCGGCGGCGGCGGAGGTGGTGGTGGTTGGGGCGACCGTGGTGGTTGGGGCGACCGTGGTGGTTGGGGCGACCGTGGTGGTCGGGGCGACCGTGGTGGTTGGGGCGACCGTGGTGGTCGGCTCTGTGGTCGTCGACAACTCGGTGGGCTCTGTGGTGGTCGGGGCAACCGTGGTGGTCGGCTCTGTGGTGGTCGGTTCTGTGGTGGTCGGTTCTGTGGTGGTCGGTTCTGTGGTGGTCGGTTCTGTGGTGGTCGGTTCTGTGGTGGTCGGCTCTGTGGTGGTCGACAACTCGGTGGACTCTGTGGTGGTCGACGGCTCTGTGGTGCTTGGCTCGGTGGTGGTCGACAACTCGGTGGACTCTGTGGTGGTCGACGGCTCTGTGGTGCTTGGCTCGTTCGCCGTCGTGGTGGTGGTTGTGGGAAGCGGCAGGTCACTCCCGCTCGAGCTGGTGGGACCGAGGACGACCGGGCCGACAGAATTGGTCGGCTTGTCGGTCGAGGTGATCTTCTGCACCCGATGGTTGAAGCTGTCAGCGATGTAGAGGCTGCCGTCCCGGTCGAGCGCCAGGCCGTATGGGCTGCTCAGCTGGTTCTCGGCATCCCCGCCCTCGTTCCCGCCGGCGACAGTGAGGATCTCGCCCGTCGAGTCGCCATCGAGCGTGTATCGCTGGACTCGATCGTTGTTGAAGTCGGCAACATAGAGATGGCCGGCGTCGTCGATTGCCACCGCAGTCGGTGTCGAGAGTCGGTCAGCCGCCGAGCCGGGCAGACCGACGCCGGCCACGGTGGTGATGGTGCCATCCGCTGCCACACGTTGGACCCGGTGGTTGAATTGGTCTGCGACATACACAGAACCATCAGGTCCGACGGCTACGCCGGCTGGATAGTTCAACTGGTTGACCCCGGATCCGGCGCTGCCTCCGAGGACAGTAGTGACGCTGCCGTCGGGAGCGACGCGCTGCACGCGGTGGTTCACAGCGTCGCCGATGATCAAACCGCCCTCTGCGTCGAGAGCGACGCCGAGCGGATAGCTGAGTTGACTGGCTGCGTTGCCGATGCCGCGACCACCGATCACAGTGGTGACGGTCCCGTCGGTAGCGACGCGCTGGATGCGATGGTTTTCCCGGTCGGCAATGTAGAGATTTCCACCTTGATCGACGGCGACACCGGAGGGGTAGGCGAGCTGGTCAGGACCGTCGCCGCTGCCATTTCCACCGGCGACGGTGGTGGTCGTGCCGTCCGGGGCGACGCGCTGCACGCGGTGGTTGTTGTAGTCGGCGATGTAGAGATTGCCGTCGAGATCGATCGCAACCGAGGCAGGTCGATCGAGCTGGATCGTCACCTCGGACTCCTCGTTCGTTGCTTCCTCGGACGGAGTGTCGGCCTCGTCCACACTCGGTGTCGTCGTGTCGGTCGTACTGAGGTCGAGGTCGACATCGGCCGCTGTGCCCGTCGTACTGAGGTCTGTGTCGGTGGTGTCGGTCGTGCTGAGGTCGGTGAAGACCGTGGTGTCGGTCGTGTCGGGGCCTGCGTCGGCCTCGCTCGTCGTGGATTCCTTCGGTTCCTTCGGTTCCTTCGGATCCTTGTCGTTCCCCTTTTCGCCGGGATGAGGATCAGGCTCGTCCGCCGATGTGGTGGTCTGGTTCGGCTCGGAACTGTCGGTCGTTTCGGCTGAACCGGTGGACTCGGTGGTGGGAGCGGCGGTCGTGTCGGGAACTGCGGTCGTGGTGGAATCGAGAACCGTCGTGGAAGGGGCAACCGTGGTCGCCACCGGTGCGCCGACTCCGGCCACGGTGCTGATCCCTTCGGTTCCGTCGATGGCTCCAGCTATGGAGGTGGGGGCGATGCCGATCGCGATCGCAAGACAGAGTGCGAGCGCGCGAAGGGAGACGGTGGAATGAGCGGTGCGGGTACCCATGAGCAAAGTGTCGGCCAGCAGGTCCCAGTCGTTTGGCCCAGCGGGCAATTGCCAACCCGAGGCTGACACCCCCGATTCTGTGGGGCCCAAACCCGAGGTTTGGGGCCCCCATTTCCGGGGGTCAGAGCCTCGGGTTCAGCTGGCCGGGGATGCGGGTTCGACGGTGGAGTCGGGAAAGGCTGCAGCCGCTGGCCGTCGGTTGCGGTCGCGGTCGAACACACCGGGCGTCCGGCTGAATCCGTGTTGCCAGTGCCACCCGTCGATCGGACTGGTCTGCCACCAACCGACGGCTCCCTGCTCGGCCACTCCGTCGATCAATGCTCGCAGGTGGTCGATCTGCGCATCACCATCGTCGGGTACTCCGCCGAGGTCGCCGGCGCCGAGGACCGACCGGTCCCCGCACGCTGCCATCACCGGCTCCAGACCCTCGAGCATCGAATTCGCCTCTGGGCGATCGCCGACACCCCTCCACGCCCCCTCGCCGTCGACGACCACCGGCGGTCGTAGCTGAACGATCACTCGATCGAACGCGTCTCGGCCTCGTCCATCCGATAGCTCGGCCAACCACTCCGAGCACAGTTGCTCGTCGAGCCAGCGGGCCTGCGGCGCCGCTTTCACATTGTTGCGTTCGGCGAGGACTGCTCGCCCGGTCACGAATGTGGCCACCGGACCCGAACCCCGGAGCAATCGCTCGGCCAGCAGGTCGGCCGATCGCATGGCCGTCGCCGCGTCGAGCCCATCTCGGAGACGTTGGCGGCCTGGCGGCGTCGCCCCGATCACGTTGCCCCACATCGCCCACTGCAGCGGCTCTCGCAGCGGGACCCAGCCGGCGACGAGGTCGCCGAAGGTTTCGCCCACCCAGTCCACGTGCCGGGGCCACAGCAGGTTTCGGCTCCGATCATCGCCGAAGCCGCGCTCGTCGTCGGCGAACCAGCCAGGCAGTGATCCGTCGACCAGGCATCCCCAAGCCGCGAGGCCGAGGTCAGCTGCCGCCTCCAGCAGATCTCGTCGGAACTCGACCTCACCGTTGTCGGCCGCACCCTGGGTCGGCCAGAGCCGTGCCCACTCGAGCGTGATCATCACTTCGCTGAGGCCGAGCGAGGCGAGCTGGGCGAGGTCGTCCTGCCATGTCGTCCGGAAGCCGGCACCGTCCGCCGCATCGGGAGCCTGTCCTGATCGGATCCAACGGGACCAGTCGGCGGTGTCGGCAACACCTTCGAGCTCCGAAGCGGTGAGCGCCGCACCGAGGATGAACGGAGGCGTCGTCATCGAGTGCAGAGCGACTTGATCTCGACGATGGCCGGGACTGCATCATCGCCGACCAGCACCGTCGCCATTCCCAATGCCTGTCCCGCCGCGATGTTGGCGACGTTGTCGTCGACGAGAAGAATTTCACTGGGCTCGAGCTCGGCAGCATCGAGGACGATGTCCCAGTAGGCAGCGTCCGGTTTGCGGGCTCCGACGAGTGCAGAGTTCACGATGGCGTTCACCAAACCACTGTCGAGATAGCGCCCGGCCAGCATCTCCTGAGCACTGGCGAAGTTGTTCGTTGCCATCCAGACCTCGACCTCGTGATCCTGCAGCCACCAGAGGGCATCGACCATCTCGGGTCGATCGCTGGCGTTGATGAACGATGGTCCGTCGAGGTCGAAGAGGGCGCTCGCTCCCGGGTACTGACGGTCGAGCCACTCCATCAATTCGCCGTCGTCGATCTGTCCTCGCTCGGCGCGGTGCACGATCGAGTCATCAGTGGTGAAGTAGTCGCTGAGACCGGTGAGTGCTTGGCCGAGTTCGTCGTTCGACCAGCCGAGGTGGACGACTGCGGCATTCATCATCTGATGCATGGGCACGGTCACGGTGCCTGCCCAGTCCATCAGCACCAGCTCGATCGCGCCCACGGCGCCACCCTATTGGCGTTCGTCTCGGCTGCTCGCGTCTACATCCAGGGGCGAGTGTCGGTCTCGAGCTCGTACAGAACCAGATCCCGCAAGGCCCGACCCTCGTCGATCGCGATTGTTCCGATCATGATCTGTCCCGCAGCTGTCGTGATCGTCACGGTGCTCAGTCCGCGTCGGCGTTCGAACAGTGATTGGGTCACGGAGATGGCATTGGTCTTTCGGGGCAGCGTCTGATGCGTCGTGCGATTCACGACGTGTGAGCTGGTGGCCAGTGCGGCACCGGCGCACCAACGAAAGTTGCGAACTCTGATGCGCTCGAACATCCACGCCGGCGGAACGAGGAGGAAGGCGAACAACGCCCACCAACCAACGAAGAACCACCCGCCGATGGCGACGAGGATCGCGATGATCAGCGCGTTCCTGGTCTCGAGGAAGATCGTGGCCGTAGAGACTCGCCTCGCCAGCTCGAGGTCGGGACCCAGCTCCGGCTGGGCGAGCCGCCGAATCGTCCCCCATTGCGGTTCATCGCACCCGATGAGCGAGAGGTCCCCCTCGCCGATCGTAGAGAGATCGACGGACCGAATGCCGGCCCATCGTTGCAGCGGGTTCTGCACGCTCGAGACCAACTGGATTCGGCTGATACTGCTGGCCTTGCTGGTGCGCGAGAAGAGACCGGACGTTCGGCGCAAGATCGAGGCGTTCGATCTGAGCGTGAGGTCCCAGTCCTGCAGGAAGACACGCACGATGTTCAGCAGGATGCTGAAGGCAACGAATGCCACCGCTCCGAGTGGAACCCACCACCACACCAACTCCGACCGATCGAGCTCGGGAACGAAGGCGGGCAGGCGGTCGGCGAAGTCGCCCCCGAACGCAATGATCGGTCCGAGAACGATGAGGCCGGACAGCGGCCACGATGTGAGCGCTGCCATCAGCAGTCGCCCCGGCCCGTGGGCCAGGACCTTCGTCTCTGAGCCAACATCGTTGTGTATGGCTGCGGTCGACTCCACCGCCGGTCGGTTGGTGATCACGGCGTGACGCTGCAATTCCTCCGCGACAGGGCGAGCGATGGCGTCGATGCTGAACTCGGCCTCGGCGGACCCGGCAGTGTCAACGGTCAGTGTGACCAGACCGGTCAATCGGTGGAGGAGTCGTTGGTCGATTCCCATGCTCTGGATCCGATCGACGGGAACCGTCAAGCGGTCGACGCGAAGTACTCCCTTGGTGACCACCAGCTCACCATCGAGGAGCATGAAGGTGTAGCGCCACCACGCCAAGGCGGACAGGGCGCCGAGGAGCAGGATTGCGATGAAGGGCAGCGCGATGACTGGACCGGACAGCGGCGCTTGCAAGACGAACAACCCGATGATCACCAGCTGGGCGATGCCCAGGGACCGCAGGATGCGGAGCCCGAGGAACACGATCGCCAGTGGCGACTGCCGCTGGGGAACCGTGAGGTCGATCATGTCGCCGTGACGTCCGGCGGTGGGATCGTCGGCGGGGGACCGGTCGGTGGCGGGATCGTCGGCGGGGGACTGGTCGGTGGCGGGATCTGCGGCGGAGCGTCCGGCGGTGGGATCGTCGATGGCGGACCGGTCGGTGGTGGGATCGTCGGCGGTGCAGGCGCAAGCGGCGGGTCGGTTTCGGACAGCGCCAGCGACGGTGGATGGTCGATCGGGTGATCGTCGTCCTCCACGATCATTCCCGCCCGTTCGGTGACGAGCAGCTTGATCCGTTGGGCATCAGCATCGGCGAGACCGGGGATCGTGATGTTCGGCCCCGCGGAGCTGACCTGCAGCGTCGCCAGACCGAGTGCACGTTCGATGGCGCCACGGTGGATTCGGACGTGCTGGACCCGAGCGAACGGCAGCGAAGCTGTTCGATGGGTGATCACCCCGCTGCGGATCGACAGGTCGTGCGCCCGCACCTGATAGGCGAGCCGGCGTACCTCCATCGTTCGGATGGCAGCGCGCATCGAGATGAGAACGAGGATGCCACCGGCGACGCCGAGCGTGATGAGCGGCTCGTTGGATTGCGTCGCGACGATGCCAGCCACGATTGCCACGACGAGCGCACTGATGGCCATCGCCGTCAGTGAGGCTCGGAGATAGCGAGGGTCCACAGACACGAAGGATTCTTCGCGCAGTTGGGGGAGGTCGCCGACCGGGATCGGCTCGTTGGCGAAGGATTCGTCCACCACGTGTGTCTAGCAAGGTGCCTGCGGCGAAGCTCAGCCCCACCCGAGTTCGTGCAATCGCTCGTCGTCGATTCCCAGGTGGTGTGCGAGCTCATGCACGACGGTGATCATCACTTCTTCTGCGAGCTCGTCCGGACCGTCGCAGGCATCACAGAGAGTCAGGCGGTAGAGGGTGATGCGGTCAGGCAGCTCGAGGCCACCGTAGTCATCCCGCTCAGTCCGCGGAATGCCCTCGTAGAGACCGAGAAGGTCCTCCTCCGGATGTTCGTCGTCGATCAGGATCACGACGTTGTCGAGCAGATCGTGGAGTTCGTCCGGCAACCGATCGAGCGCATCGATGACGAGTACCTCGAATGCGTCTTCGCCGATCGGGTCCACGTCCGCAGTCTGCCGCGGCTGGGGCCGTCCCCCGGTGGGGGAGTAGTGTCCTCGCATGGTCGGACAGCGCTTTCGGTACTCGCGATGGGACGGGACGCAGAAGGGGTTCGAGCTCGATGCCTTCGACGTCATGTCCGAGTTGACCGACGACCTCCTCTACCACGGCGACCCCAACTCGGCCCTCCGTCGACTGATGCAGGAGGGCTTCGAGGACCGCAACGGTGAACGCATTCAGGGCCTGCGAGAGATGCTCGAGCAGCTGCGGCAAGAGCGCGAGCAGCGGCTCGGCGATCACAACCTCGGAGGTGTCTACGACGAGATCAGCGAGGCCCTCGACGAGCTGGTTGCGACCGAACGACAGAGCCTCGCCGATCGGGAGGCTCTCGCCGACATGCAACTCGGCGACCCCGACACCTCAGATCAGGATCAGCGCAACGCCGAACTGGCGAAGGAGTCGACGGCGACCAAGAACATGGAACTAGGAATGTTGCCAGACGACCTCGCCGGCAAGGTGCGCTCCCTCCAGAACTACGACTTCGAGTCGGCTGAGGCCCAGCAGGCGTTCGACGAACTCGTGGATCAGTTGCGTCAAGAACTGGTCAACCAGCAGTTCGGCCAGATGGCCGAAGCCATGGAGAACATGTCGCCAGAAGACCTGGCTCGCATGAAGGACATGATGGCCGAGCTCAACCGGATGCTCGAGCAGCGCGAGGCGGGGGAGGAGCCTGACTTCGAGAAGTTCATGGAGGAGTACGGCGACTTCTTCCCGAACAATCCGGAGACGCTCGACGAGCTCCTCGAACAGATGGCGGCACAGATGGCGGCCATGCAGGCGTTGATGAACTCGATGACTCCCGAGCAACGTCAACAACTCATGGATCTCAGCAACCAGCTGATGGAGGACATGGATCTCAACTTCGAGATGAGCCGCCTGAGTCAGAACCTGCAGGGAATGTTCCCTGACGCAGGTTGGCAGCAGAGCTACGACTTCAGCGGATTCGATCCTCTCGGCATGGCGGACGCGTCGCAGATGCTGGCCGAGCTCGGTCAGCTCGACCAGCTCGAGCAGTTCCTTCGGGGCACGGGTTCTCCGCAGGAGCTGGCCGAAGTCGACATGGAACGAGTCGAGCGGCTTCTCGGATCGGAAGCGGCTCGGAGCATGGAACGGATCAGCGAGTTGGCGCAGATGCTCGAAGAGTCAGGGATGGTGCATAACAAGGAAGGGCGACTCGAGCTCACGCCGCGCGGTCTTCGCCGCCTCGGTCAACAGGCGCTCGACGATCTGTTCTCGAAGATGGATCCCGACCAGATCGGCCGCCACGACACATCGAGTTCCGGCATCGGTCACGAACGCAACTACGACACCAAGCCGTACGAGTTCGGCGATCCGTTCAACCTCCACATCGAGCGCACGGTTCGCAATGCGATCCGGCGCTCCGGGGGAGGCACCCCGGTCCGGCTCACGCCGGAGGACTTCGAGATCGAGCGAACCGAGAAGCAGGTCAAGTCGAGCACCGTGCTCCTCCTCGATCTCTCATTGTCGATGCCGATGCGTGACAACTTCCTTCCTGCCAAGAAGGTGGCGCTGGCGCTCTACTCCTTGATCACAACCCGGTTCCCGAGCGACTACCTCGGCATCGTCGGCTTCAACGATCTCGCCCGGAAACTGGAACCGGCCGACCTCCCGGAGGTCAGCTGGGACTACGTCTACGGAACCAACATGCAGCACGCGATGCAGTTGGCTCAACAGATGCTGGCTCGCGAGACCGGCACGAAGCAGATCATCATGATCACCGACGGTGAACCGACTGCGCACTTGGAGGCCAACGGTCACCCCTACTTCAACTATCCGCCGTCGCGCGAGACCCTCGAACTCACGATGGCCGAGGTGATGCGTTGCACGCGAAGCGGCATCACCATCAACACGTTCATGCTGGATCCGGATGCCGGCCTTCGAGGTTTCGTCGATCGCATGACAGAGCTGAACAAGGGGCGGGCGTTCTTCACGAATCCGGAGAACCTCGGCGACTACGTGCTCGTCGACTTCATCGAGCACAAGCGGAAGCTCATCCGAGGTCGCTGACCCGCTTTTCGGAGCGCCGATCCGCCCGCGCCATACCAATTGGCGAGGCTCGATCGGTGGATGTTCCCGCGTTTTTTGGCCGAATTCATGAATTCGCCTTGTAAACCAGAGGATCCGCGGGCATGATCACACCGTTGTAATTACATGCTGGTGGTCTAGCACGGTGGAACGACATACGACCATCACGCATGACACTCGATTTTCTACCGCTCGTTGGAGAGCAGGATCGGCCTTGCGATATGCCCGGGGGCAACGTTGCCGCCCTGGTTCGATACATCTGCGGGCTTCCAGGAGACATCATGCGTATAGGGCGAAAACAGATCATGCTTGACACTTCATGGCAGGAGATGTCGAACTGTCTCGGCGTCGACCCGGATCTCTTCTTTCCCGAACGAGGAGCGTCTACTCGTGAGGCGAAGGAAGTATGTCGCGGCTGCATCGTGCAGAACGACTGCCTCGAGTTCGCACTCGCCAATGGCGAGAAGTTCGGCATTTGGGGCGGCATGAGCGAACGTGAACGTCGTCGCATTCGTCGCCAGCGTGCGCTGGAGCGCCAAGCGACCGCCGAGGTCTCCGAGACCGCCTGAGCGACGCCGGTTCCGATGTTGCGGTAGGATGGGGGGATGGCAGGTCTCAAGCCGCAAGAACTCCTCATCATCCTCGTGATTCTCTTGGTTCTGTTCGGCGGCGCCAAGCTGCCGCAGCTCGCCAAGAACATCGGTCGGGCTCAGAAGGAGTTCAAGTCCGGTCTCGACGAGGGTTCCAAGGAATCCGACGACGCCGACGAAGAAAAGTCTGCCTGAGCGGAACTTCTCGGTCGCGACCCTCGTTGTGAGTCACGGTTGGAGACGCGATCTCGGTGCCTGAAACCGAGACGTCTGCCTCGAGCCCCGCTTCGGTCCCGACTTGGGAAGAAGTGGCTCACACCCACGGGCGATTTCTGTACAGCCTTGCGTATCGGCTGACCGGAAACCATCAGGATGCCCAGGACGTAGTGCAAGAGGTGCTCTTGCGAGTTCGCCGAGGACTGGCCACGTACCAACCAGGTAATCTGGAAGGCTGGCTCAGCAGAATCACGACCAACACGTTTTTGGATCGGGTCCGCAAGCAGAAGCGGCGTCCGACGCAGGCCTTGCCGGACGATCCCGACCGATTCATCGCGGGGTCTCCAGGTATCGAGGCCGAAATGGCCCAACGGGACCTCCCTGACGATTTGCAGAAGCTCCTGGCCGACCTTCCGGCGGACTTCCGGGCCCCCGTGATCCTGAAGGATGTGCTCGGCTACTCCTATGAGGAGATCGCCGAGCATCTCGACGTGCCGATCGGCACGGTGCGAAGCCGCATCCACCGTGGGCGCAGCCGCCTGAAGGAGGCACTGACAACATGAGCGCCGACCGCATCAATCAGCCCCCAGACGACCTCTTCCCCGACGAGCCATGGGAATCCGAGATCAGTTCCCTACTCGGGAGACTCGAGATGATCGACCCGCCGCCCGGTTTCATCGAGGCGGCCATCGACCATCGCCCGCTGTTCGCCGGGCGTGTACTGGCAGGTCTCGTTGCCGCTGGAGCGGTTGTCTTCGCGGCTACGTTCACGCTCGGAGCGTTCGGGCATCCACGCCTGCTACCGGAGTTGTCAACCCTCACCTCCAGCGGGGCAATGGTGCAGAACGGGGGAACGCGATCGGTGTTCCGCCAACCGGGCAGCCTCGAACTCGACAAGCTCCCTGGAGGCAGGCGGATCGACCTGGCCGGTCATGACGCCTGGGTCGACGCAGAAAAAGACATGGTCGTCGTGGTTGACGACGGCGTCGTGGTCACGATGATCGGCGTCACACCAGACGAAGCCGAGGAGCTCATCGACGACATCGATCGTGGCCCCGCCGGTGTGGCCGGGATCATCAATCGTCTGACGGCGGCCGTCGGATTTCCCGACCTCTCCTGAACTGATCGGCGTGAAGGCGTTCTAGCGGGAGGAAGCGGTGAGGGTCACGCGCCGTGCCTTGATGATGCGACGGCGCTGCCGCTCGGACGCTCCGCCCCACACACCGTGGTCGACGCGGTTTTCGATCGCGTATTCCAGGCAAGGCTCCTTCACAGGGCAGGACGCGCAGATTTCTTTCGCGACCTCGACCCCCACGCCATCGGACGGGAAGAACACGGCCGGTGGGTGGTTGTTGCAGTTGCCATGGGCCATCCAATTGGTGTCCATGGGAGATGAGACGTCGGAATAGGCCATTTGGTTCCCCGTTCAACAAAAAGTTGAAGAACTTCTCGCAACCGATTGTTCGCGAGGCGCCGATCGAGAACGCGTTCCGGCACTGCCGGTCGGCCGAGGAGATAGCCTCCAGCGGATGACGTACGTTGAGCCAACCGAAGATCTCCCTCCAGTCGCGGGGGCGAACATCGTGTATCTCGGGCCGGTGTCCCCGCACTGGGACATCCGCCGTACGTTCGGCGAGCAGAAGATCATCGATGCGTTCCGCACGCGCGTCAACGCGCGCCTGCTGCTCTTGCCAAAACACGACCCGCAGTTCCGCCGCAATCGGGAGCGGGTCAACCGTGATGCCGAGCGCGAGCTGATCCGCCTCGAATGGGACCTCGGCGACGAGGAAGCAGCCCGTTATGCCGCTCCCAATCGTTCGGCTCCCGCCGCAGCCCCAGCAGCGGCCCCTGTTGCGGCTGACGTCGCTCCGGAGCCGGAATCGGCAGCTGCCGAAGAACCAGCCGTCGCAGCCGAAGCGGTCGCCGAGCCCGTTGCCGACAATGAGCAGGAAGCAGCGACGGTCGAGGACGTAGCAACCGAATGAAGGTCGTCGGTGTCGATCTTGGGGGAACCAAGATCCTGACGCGAGTCGTCGATGTCGACACCGGCAAATCCGTTGGGCGCGAGAAGGTCCCGACTCCACGAACCGGGCCCAAGGATGTCCTGGACGCCATCGTGGCTCTTGTACGCGAACTCGACGGCTCCGATGACGTCGGCGCCATCGGCGTCGGGATGCCCGGCCTCGTCACCAGGGACGGCGTCGTCGACCAGTGCCCGAACATCCCTGGATGGGACGAACCGGTCGCCGTGGCCAAGACACTCGCCAAGGCGTTGGATCGCCCGGTGGTCGTGGCCAACGACGTGAATTGTGGTGCCGTTGCCGAGCACCGCGTCGGGGCCGGCCAGGGTGTCGATGATCTGATGGCCGTGTTCGTCGGCACCGGGGTCGGCGGCGGGATCATTCTCGACGGCCGGCTGGTCGAAGGATCGCGCGGTATGGCTGGTGAGGTCGGACACATCACCGTGGTCGACGACGGCCGTGTGTGCGGTTGTGGAGAACGAGGGCATCTCGAGGCCTACGCCGGTCGAGCCGGCATCGAGCGTGAGGCACGCCGCCTCGTCGAGCGGGGCCGAAAGAGCAAGCTCGTCGAGTTGGCCGGCGACAGTCAGATCAAGAGTCGCCACATCGCCGATGCCGTTGCCGCAGGTGACGAGGTGACCAACGAATTGCTCGACGACGCTGTCAAAGCCCTGGCGATCGGGGTCGGCAACATGGCCACGATCCTGGATCTCCCTCGCGTAGTGCTTGGCGGCGGTGTCATCGACAAGCTCGGTCAGCCTTTCATCGATCAGATCGCGGGTTCTTTGTCGTTCGGCGGTTTCGGCCCCACGGTGTGCGAGCTTGCGCTGGCGCAGCGCCTTGACGACGCCGGCGTGGTCGGGGCTGCTCTCCTGGCAGCCGACCGTCTACGCTGAACTGCTGAGCGACGCCCCGGTTTGCTCATCCCGAGGAGCGACCATGAACGGCCCCGATTCCGATGACCAGCACGAAGCGTCGGTCATCGGTTTCGATCCCGATGATCCGTCCACCCGCTTCACCAATCGTGAACTCTCGTGGCTCGAGTTCAACAGCCGTGTGCTGGCGCAGGCCGAAGACGACCGCCTTCCGCTGCTCGAGCGGCTGAAATTCTGTGCCATCTACGGGTCGAACCTCGACGAGTTCTACATGGTCCGGGTCGCTGGACTGAAGGATCAGGTCGCGGCCGGCGTCACGAAAACCCCTCCGGATGGCATGACGCCGCTGCATCAGGTCCAGGAGATCCAACGCGCGACCCACGGGCAGCTCGATCGGCTCGAGACCGTCGCCTTCGACGTGCTTCTCCCGGAGTTGGCGGAGGCGGGGGTCGATGTCGTCGACTGGAGCGACCTCGACCACGAGGAACGCAAGCAGGCCGGTGGAGAGTTCGAGTCCCGGGTCTTCCCCGTGTTGACACCGTTGGCCGTCGATCCTGGCCACCCGTTCCCCTACATCTCGACGCTGTCGCTCAATCTCGCCGTGTCGGTGATCGAACCGGACACGCGGCGTCGTCGATTCGCTCGGGTGAAGGTGCCTCCGACGCTTCCACGATTCGTTGAACTTCCGAGCGGTCGGATGGTCCCGATCGAGCAGGTCATCGCCGCCCATCTCGACCACTTGTTCCCCGGGATGGAAGTCGCCGGAGCCTGGCCGTTCAGGGTCACCAGGAACGCCGACCTCACGCTCGACGACGAGGAAGCTGACGATCTCCTCGAAGCGGTCGAGATCGAGCTCCGCCGCCGCCGTTTCGGTCGAGCGATCCGCCTCGAGATCGACACGACGATGCCGACCGAGACCCGTCGTCTGCTGCTGCGCGAACTCGATCTCGACGATGCCGACGTGTTCACCTGTCGTGGCCTTCTCGATCCCACGGGGTTCTGGCAGATCGCGGGTGTCGCCCGCCCCGATTTGACCCAACCGTCGTACCGCGGCGCGACACCGTGGGAGCTGGCAGACACCGAGGGCAGCGCCGAGTTCTTCGCCCGGCTCCGGAGCCACGACGTGCTGGTGCATCATCCATACGATTCGTTCGGCCGGTCGGTCAGCGAGTTCGTTCGTCAGGCATCGCTCGACCCCAAGGTTCTGGCGATCAAGCTCACGCTCTATCGCACGTCGGGAGACAGTCCGATCGTCGAGTCACTGATCCGAGCTGCCGAACGAGGCAAACAGGTCGTTGCCCTGGTCGAGTTGAAGGCACGATTCGACGAAAGCAACAACATCGGCTGGGCCAGACGGCTGGAGGAAGCCGGCGTCCACGTCGTCTACGGGCTCGTTGGTCTCAAGACGCACTGCAAGACCACGCTGGTGATTCGCGACGACCCAGACGGCCTTCGGCAGTACTGCCACGTCGGCACCGGCAACTACAACCCGAAGACCGCTCGTATCTACGAAGACATCGGTGTCATCACCTCGCGCCTCGACATCGGCGAGGACCTCACCCAGTTGTTCAACTTCCTCACCGGGTTCGGCCGCAACGTCAACTACGAACGACTGCTGGTCGCCCCTCGGACCCTGCGCCCTCGTCTACAGGAGCTCATCGAGGGCGAAACGAGGCGGGGCCAGGACGGCCGAATCATGCTGAAGATGAACAGCCTGGTCGACGCCGAGATGATCGATGCGCTCTACGACGCCAGCCAGGCCGGCGTGAAGATCGACCTCTTCATCCGTGGGATCTGCTGCCTGCGCCCGGGTGTGGCGGGGTTGTCCGAGAACATCCGGGTCCGATCGCTCGTCGGGCGGTACCTCGAGCATTCTCGCATCTTCTACTTCGCCCACGGTGCCGAGGATGATGACGGACATCCCGAGGCGGCGCTCTATTTCGGCTCAGCCGACCTGATGCCCAGGAACCTCGACCGTCGTATCGAGGTGCTCATTCGTGTCGTCAATCCCGAGATCAAGCGGCGCCTGCTCGAGATCTTCACCATCAACGACGAGGACACGACCTTGGCATGGGAACTCGGACCTGACGACAAGTATCACCGCCTCGAGGATGACGGGGTGTCAGCTCATGATCGCTTCGAGGCATTGGCTCACGCCAGGGCCGAGCGGCTCGATGTTCCCAAAGGCCGACCGGTGCCGCCTCCCCTCGAGGCGCACGAACGTGGGTGATGCCAAGGCCGGCGATCTCGTTCGGGCCGCAGGGTGTGTCGTGTGGCGAGTCGGGGCAGACGAGCCCGAGGTGTTGGTGGTTCACCGTCCTCGCTATGACGACTGGTCATTCCCGAAGGGCAAGTTGGAAGATGGCGAGGACTGGCTCGATGCGGCCAAACGGGAGCTGGAAGAGGAAACGGGCCTCACCGGCGAGATCGGCGTTGCCCTCGACGCGGTCTATTACGTCGATCACAAGGGCCGGCAGAAAGAGGTGCGCTACTGGACCATGCGAGCCGACGCCGGCCCCTTCGTCGCGAACGACGAGGTCGACGAGATCGCGTGGCTGACGGCTGCCGACGCCAAGGGCCGATTGTCCTACGAACGAGATGGGCTGCTCTTGGACCAGGCGGCAGGCAAGCTCACCTCACCAGAAGCACCGGCGCCAGCGGAACCGTTGTCAGAAGAACAGTGAGCCGACGGCCCCGATGAGCGGCGCATCGGTGTGGTGGCCCACGCCGGTCGGCGCAGAACGCTGGTTCACCATGGAGGAGCGAGCTGCGGCTCGTCGCTATCACCGGCCGGTCGAGCGGGCCGCCGGCATTCGGCTCGTCGCGCATGCGGTCGCCCTCGTGTCGGTGGTGGCGCTGACCCGCACGATCGAGTTCAGCACCATCGCAACGATCGTTGCCGTCGAGTTGGGGATTTCGCTCCCGAGAGTGGCCGTTGACGGGTGGCACGAATTCGTTCACGAGCCACAGTTCGGCACCGAGCCGGTGCGAGTCTGGGCGTTCATCGTGACGGGGGTGGGGCGGATGGTTCTCGAGACGGTAGGTCTCGCCTTCGTCGATCGCTGGCTGGGATCGATCGATGGTTCTCTCCTGAGTGTGGCGCTGGTCGGTGTGGTGGCCTTTGCCGTTCCGATTCTGTCGGCGCTGTTCGGCCCCCGATTCGTCCTTCTGATGCACCGCGCCTCCGACGTGCAGATCGATCACCCTGGATACGGCCTGGCATCGAAGCGAGCTGCCGATTTCGGTGTTGCCCGGCCGAGGTTGGTGGTGCTCGACCCCGCCGCGTTCGACGGCGTCAACGCCTTTGCCACAGGGACGGGTTCGCACGTCACGGTGGCCGTGAGCGAGCGGCTGCTTGGCGCTCCGCCGGATCTGTTCAGCCACGTCGTCGGCCATGAGTTCTCCCACATTCGTCGACGTCATCTCGGATGGTCGGCGCTTGCATCGGGAGTTGCGGCAGGCATCGTCATCGCCTCCTCGGTGGCCGTCACCATCGACATTGCGGGCGACGGTTCACGGCTCCCGATGCTGATCCTCCTCGTTGGGCTTGTCAGCCTTCCCCTGCGCCTCGTGCTGGCCTGGCTCAGCCGCGTGCACGAGCGTCAGGCCGACCGGGATGCGACCAACACCAGCCCGATCTCGCCTCATCTCCTGAAACAGCTACATCTCAGCGACCGGGCGGCCGTCGAACCGTCCGTTGTCGGCCGGTTGTTCAGTGCTCATCCGCCGCCGGCGGAACGCCTGGATCTGGCGGCGAGAGCGGCAGCGGACGCCTCCTCGACAGGCTGAATCCGAACTCCGGCACCCTCTCGACAGTTCATTTCGTGTTCACCTCGGCACTCCTTGTTGGTCACCAAGCGCGCGTAGCTTCCTCGGTGTCGACGGCGACCGAGCACGGTTACCGCGCCGGAGACACGAAGACGATCTCGCCAAGGAGCCGATCTGTGCGTTTGAACTCGATGAAACTGCTCGGCTTGTTCATGGCCATCACGATGGTTGCAGTCGCGTGCGGCAGCGACGATGACGGGAGCGACGCCTCAGCTGACATCACCGACGACGGTGGGGACGGCACAGCCGGCTCCGCCGATTGCGGCGCCGGCGACATCAACATCTCCGGTTCGTCCACGGTGGAGCCGATCTCGACCCGTGTCGCCGAGCTCTACGAAGAGGTGTGCGCCGACACCTTCGTGACCGTCGACGGCCCCGGGACCGGCGATGGCTTTGCGCTGTTCTGTTCGGGTGAGACCGACATCTCTGACGCCTCACGCCAGATCAAGGACAGCGAGGCCGAGGACTGCGAAGCAGCAGGAATCGAGTACACCGAACTGCTGGTCGCCTACGACGGCATTGCGATCATGACGAATCCGGCCAACACGGCGATCGAGTGCCTCAGCTTCGTTGATCTCTACGCCCTGCTGGGTGGGAGTTCAGAGGACTTCGGCAACTGGAGTGACGCCAATGATCTGGCCGCCGAGCTGGGCTCCACCGTTGCACCGTACCCGGACGCCTCCTTGGAGATCAGCGCTCCCGGGACCGAGTCCGGCACCTATGACAGCTTCATCGAGATCGTGCTCGAAGGCATTGGCGAAGAGGTCGAGGGTGAGGGCGGAACATTCATTCGCACCGACTTCTCCGGCAACGCCGACGACAACGTGATCATCGAGGGCATCGCCGGCAGCGACACGAGCCTCGGTTGGGTCGGGTTCGCCTTCGCCGAGGAGAACTCCGATCGGGTCAAGGAGATCCAGGTGTCCGAAGAGCCTGGCGGCGACTGCGTCAGCCCCACCATTGAGACCATCGCCGATGGCTCGTACCCCGTGAGCCGTGGTCTCTACATCTACGTCAACAACGAGAAGCTCGACTCCAACCCTGCGCTGCGTGGGTTCATCGAGTTCTACCTCAACGGCGGCTACACCGATTCGGTCACCAAGGCGTTCGGTGAGACCGGCTACGTGTCGCTTCCCGACGGTCTTCTCGCCGACACCAAGGCGGCCCTCGGTTGATGCCGGCCGCGGGTCTGGACGCCTCGATCCTCGCCGGGAACCCGAGGCGACGATCGAAGGAGACTCGGGTCAAGGTCGTCCTCGGCGGGGCGGCCGGACTGTCGTTGGTGATCTCGATCCTCATCGTCGGCTCCCTGCTCTTCAAGGCGCAGCTCTTCATCGGCGACTTGATCAATCCGCCGGCCGATGCGATCGAGGCAGCAGGAAGTGACGGGATCGGGCTCGGGAGCCTGGTTGGTGATCAGTGGTCGCCCCGTCTGCTCGAGTTCGACATCAAGACACTGCTCTTCGGCTCGATCGTGGTGACCATCGTCGCCATGCTCGTTGCGGGACCGATCGGTTTCGGCGCTGCGATTTACCTCTCGGAGTACGCCCAGCCTCGCGTCCGCAAGGTCCTCAAACCGGTTCTGGAGGTGCTGGCGGGGATCCCCTCGGTGGTGCTCGGCTTCTTCGCCCTCAAATGGATCGGCCCGAACATCGTCGACAGGCTCTTCAACTCGGGAAATCAGAGTTTGCTCGCCGCCGGTCTCGGTGTCGGCATTCTCACGATTCCCCTTGTCGCGTCGATCTCCGAGGATGCGATGCGCTCGGTTCCCAACGCCCTTCGGGAGGCTTCGGCCGGTCTTGGCGCCCGCAAGATGACGACCAGTGTCAGTGTCGTGGTGCCGGCCGCGATCTCTGGTCTGATCGCCGCCCTGATCGTGGCCACCTCACGCGCCGTCGGAGAGACGATGGTGGTGTTCCTCGCCGCCGGAGGGTCCGGCAACTCTGCGCAGTTCACGCTCAACCCGCTCGACAAGGGCGCGACCATGACCGCAGCGATGGCCTCGCAAGCCTCCGGAACCGATGGCACGATCATCGACACCGCCTTCAACTCGTTGTTCTTCGTCGGCGCGGTGCTGTTCGTCATCACCCTGGTGCTGAACATTGTCGCCGACCGCTTCGTCCGCCGCGTGCGGCAGGCCTACTGAGGATCGAGTCCATGGCCATCACCGCTCCCATCGTCAACCGCGACAAGACGGCCGAGCGGGTGCGGTCGACCCTCGAAAGAGGGAAGTCCGACACCAAGAACGCCGTCTTCCGCTGGCTGCTCATTGCAACGCTCGGGTTCTCGCTGCTCATCCTCGGCGTACTGCTCTATGACGTGATCACGGGCGGGTGGTCGGTCTTCGCCGATCGACTCGGGTCCTTCGTGGCCAATCCCAGTCGGTCCCGCCCTGGGGAGGCCGGCGTCTTCCAGGGCCTGCGCGGCACCTTCTGGATCGGCGTGTTCGTGATCTTCATCACCTTCCCGGTCGGAATCGGCGCCGCGATCTATCTGGAGGAATACGCGGCCGACACCTGGCTCACTCGCGTGATCGACGTCAACATCCGCAACCTGGCCGGTGTCCCCTCGGTTGTCTACGGGATCCTCGGATTCACGGTCTTCGTTGGTTTGCTCGACGGCGTGTTCGGTGATGTCGAGTCCTCGTTCGGCAAGACCACCGCTGCCGGCGGCCTGACGCTGGCCGTGCTGTCGCTACCGATCGTGATCATCACGGCGGCAGAAGCCATCCGTGCCGTTCCCGATTCGTTGCGGGAGGCGGGTTATGGGGTCGGTGCGACGAAGTGGGAGGTCGTGAGAAGTCACGTGCTGCCGTACGCGGCTCCCGGCATCCTCACCGGGACCTTGCTCTCGTTGGCCAGGGCTCTGGGCGAGGCGGCGCCGCTGATTCTGGTGGGCGCCATCCGCGGTCGACTGGGATCCCGAGCCGGGTTCTTCGATCTCGATCAGCTGGGCGAACAGTTCACCGCCATGCCCATCGTCATCACCGAATACGCTACGAAGCCTGGTGACGACTGGGTTCCCGTGACGTCGGCTGCCATCGTGATCCTGCTGATCGTCGTGTTGACCTTCAACGCCGGAGCAGTGTTCCTCAGGAATCGCTTCGAGCGGAATCGTGAGGGCTGATCCGACATGACGACGAGCACAACGAAGGCCACCGGAACAGTCAACGCCAGGATGGACAACAGAGTGAGCAACCAGATCGCAGTGACGGCCGATCAGCCCAAAGTCGAACCGGATGTCGTGATCGATGTCAAGGACGTGTCGGTCTACTACGGGGCGTTCCGCGCTGTTCGACACGTCGACATGCCAGTCGTGCAACATGAGATCACCGCCATGATCGGGCCATCGGGCTGTGGCAAGTCCACGCTGCTTCGCACCCTCAACCGGATGAACGACCTCATCCCGACCGCTCGCGTCGAGGGCCTCGTCAGCTATCTCGGGATCGATCTCTACGGTCCCAAGGTGGATCCGGTCGAGGTCCGCCGCCGTATCGGAATGGTGTTCCAGAAGCCCAACCCGTTCCCCAAGAGCATCTACGAGAACATCATCTTCGGACCGAAGATCGCCGGCGTTCCGAAGGCGGAATTCGAGGAGTTGGTGGAAGCCTCGTTGAGGTCGGCGGCGTTGTGGGACGAGGTCAAGGATCGTCTGAATGACTCGGCTCTCGGTCTGTCCGGTGGACAGCAGCAACGTCTCTGCATCGCACGCGCCATTGCCACCAAGCCAGATGTTCTCCTGATGGATGAGCCCTGCTCGGCGCTCGATCCGATCGCCACCGGGCGCATCGAGGACCTCATGCAGGATCTGAAGAGCCGATACACGATCGTGATCGTCACGCACAACATGCAACAAGCGGCTCGAGTCAGTGATCGCACGGCGTTCTTCACGACCGAGATCAACGATGAGAGCGACCGTCGCACAGGAATACTCGTGGAGGCCGGACTCACGGAGAAGATCTTCTCCAACCCGGACGACCAGCGCACGGAAGACTACGTCACCGGCCGCTTCGGCTGATGGCCAGCCTGCGATACTCGATCACGGACGAGAACGTGTACCTAGCCGAGGAGGTTGGATCATGACTGACATTCCGGGTCCTCCGGTCGCCAAGCCCCGAGAACATCGCGTTCGCTTCCATCGCGAGCTCGACGAACTGGTGAGCGACATCGTCCGTCTGGGCGCACTCGTCTGCCAGACGATCCCGCGGGGCACGGACGTCCTGCTCGGGGGAGAGCTCCACGAAGCTCAACAGCTGATCGAAGAGGACGACGTCATCGATCGCCTGTCGGTCAGTATCGAGGAACGCTGCTACTCGATCATGGTTCGACAGGCGCCGATGGCAGGTGAGCTGAGGCGGCTGATCACCATCACGAAGCTGGTTGCCGAGCTGGAGCGTTCCGCTGACCTCATGGTGAACGTCTGCAAGGCGTCGCGCCGGATGTACGGCGCGCCGATGAGCCCGAAGGTACGCGGCGTGGTCGCAGCCATGGCGAAAGAGGCGCATCGCCTGCTGAGCCTGTCGATCGATGCCTTCGTCGAGCAGAACGAGGCGTTGGGGAGCGCGCTCGACGACATCGACGATCAGCTCGATCAGCTGAATCGTGACATGGTCGAGGCCATCTTCGATGCGCAGGCAGACGGCCAGATCGATCTCCAGTCCGCAGTACAGCTGGCGCTCGTCGCCCGGTACTACGAACGCATCGGGGATCATGCGGTGAACATCGGTGAGCGGGTCACCTACATGGTCACGGGATGGCTGCCCGAGCACAACGGCATGTTGCGCGCCGACGAACGAGATCGTTCGGCCGACTCCGGCTCGACCGAGGACGCTGAGGATTCCTGATCCATGTGGTGGGTCGGCATTGTGATGTGTCTGGCGATCGGCGGAGCGATCGGATGGGCCGCGGGTCGCCGGCCACGCGTGGTGCCGACGCCCATGCCGGCCGAGGAAGCGGCACGCTCCGAGGCGTCGGAGGTCGACGAGCAGCGGCGGCTGCTACGGATCGTCGAAGCACTTCCGATCGGTGTGCTCGTGTTCGACGAGTCTCGGCGACAGTTGTTCGCCAACGGCTCGGCGCACCGGTACGCCGATGACCGATTGCACGAAGCCTTGGTGGCATCGGCGATCGCCGATGTGGTCGAGGCAGCGGCCGCTGGATCCGATGGTGAGGCGGTGAGGACGCTCGAGCTCTATGGATCGCCCCGTCTGCACCTGTCGGTCCGCGGAGTGCCCGTTGGGGCGAGTGTCGTCGGCCAAGCCGCGGTGGTGGTGACGATCGAGGACGTCACCGAGCTGCACAGCGCCGATGCCCTGCGGCGCGATTTCGTCGCCAACGTCAGTCATGAACTGAAGACGCCCATCGGAGCGATCAGTGTCCTGGCCGAGACCCTGCTCGACACCGATGATCCCGAGGTCGCCCACCGGCTGGCGGGGCGCCTCCAGAACGAGGCTTTGCGCCTGGCCGACACCGTGGACGATCTGCTGACGCTCGCCCGGATCGAGTCCGGTGAACAGGTTCAGCTGGGTCCCGTTCGGCTCGACGACGTGATGGCTGCCGTGGTGGGTCGCGTCGAGCACCAAAGCCAAGCCCGATCGGTCACGGTCGAGGTGCACATCGAGCCGCAAGACCTCACGGTCAAAGGAGATCGAGTGCAGCTCGTCTCAGCCCTCGGCAATCTGGTCGACAACGCTGTCAAGTACTCGGGGGAGGCCTCGTCGGTCGAGGTGTCCGCCGTCGTATTCGAGGGTAACGCGAAGGTCGTCGTCGAGGACCACGGCGTCGGCATTCCCGAAGCCGATCTCGGACGAATCTTCGAACGCTTCTATCGAGTCGATCGGGGTCGAAGTCGCGACACCGGGGGCACCGGTCTCGGTCTTTCGATCGTTCGTCACGTGCTGTTGAACCACGGCGGCGACATCGCTGTCTCCTCCGAGGAGGGTCATGGGACGACCTTCGTGGTGACGCTCACGCTCGCTGCGGCGGACGCCTCGGCAACACTGACCGGTGACGCGAGGAGACCGTCCGATGTCGGCTGAACGAGTGCTGGTGGTGGAAGACGAGGAGGCATTCGTCGACGCGCTGACGGTGGCGCTCGGTCGAGAAGGATTTCAAGTCGAGGTGGCTCGCGACGGTGCCGAGGCCCTGGCATCGTTCCGGCGTCAGGAGCCTGATCTGGTTCTGCTGGATCTGATGCTTCCTCGTGTTTCCGGCGTCGATGTCTGCCGCGAGATCCGTGCGACGTCGAAAGTCCCGATCATCATGGTGACGGCGAAATCTGACGAGATCGACACGGTCGTGGGGCTCGAGGTCGGAGCCGATGACTACATCACGAAGCCGTATCGGATGCGCGAGCTGGTTGCCAGGATGCGAGCCGTACTCCGCCGGTTCGAGGACCCGGAGCCTGTCCGGGACACGTTGGGGACGGTGACGGTCGACGACATCACAGTCGATGTCGAACGTCACGAGGTGACCGTGCGAGGCGACGCGGTCGCCATGCCGTTGAAGGAGTTCGAGCTCCTCCGAATGCTGATGGCGAACGCCGGTCTCGTGATGACGCGCGACACGCTGATCGACAGGGTCTGGGGCCATGACTACGTCGGCGACACCAAGACGCTTGACGTGCACATCAAGCGGCTCAGGTCGAAGATCGAGGTCGAGCCGTCGAACCCACGGTGCATCCTCACGATCCGAGGGCTCGGATACAAGTACACCCGGGGCGGGTGATCGCTGTGTGCGCTCCGGCCGACTGCGCAGCGATCTAGTCTGGGCGAAGTGAGCGACGAGCCAAAGGCAGCGAAGACCAAGAGGCTCTCGCGGCGCGTCTCGGGCCCCACAGGCCATCGCGGCGCCGAGGCGTTCTCGATCTCTTCGTTCGCCCGACTGGCGCGAACGCACGCCATGTCCGCCGGTGGCGACGCCCTGGTCGCGATTGCCCTTGCCGATTCGCTCTTCTTCTCGATCGATCCGAACGACGCTCGGTGGCAGGTGTCGTTGTACTTGTTGCTCACGATGGCGCCGTTCGCCGTCGTTGCCCCGTTCCTCGGCCCGGCGATGGATCGGCTGACCGGCGGACATCGGGCCATGATGATTCTCGCTGCCGGGGCCCGGTCCGTCCTGGCGCTGGTGATGGCATTCAACGTCCAATCGCTCCTGCTCTTTCCACTCGCATTCTCGATGCTGGTGTTGGGCAAGTCACACCACATCGCCAAGAGCGCGATGGTGCCGGGGATCGTCGGTGGACAGGAGCAGCTCGTCAAGGCGAATTCGCGGCTCTCGATCATTTCTGCGCTCGCCGGTGGTCTGGCTGGGATCCCCGGCGTGATCCTGCTCAAGTTGGGTGGTTCGCCCTGGACGCTCGGACTGGCGTCGATCATCTTCGCCGCCGGTGTCGTGCTCGGATTGAGGATCCCGGCGACGAGGGTCGCCAGCGGTCCGGCCGGTGACGAGGAGAAATCCGAGCTTCGAGGGTCCGGCATCATCCTCGCCGCGAGCGCCATGGGTTATGTCCGCGGTGTGGTCGGTTTCCTCACGATGCTCTTGGCGTTCGAGTTGCGCGGTGGCGTCGACCCAGGGCCGACCGCAGACGGACTCGCGATTGGCCACCAAGTCCGCCAGGCACTCGGCCAGGCCAAGGTCGGGCTTGCGTCCGGTGGCGCGCCGACCTGGCACTTCGGGTTGGTGTTGGGAGCCCTGGGGCTCGGTGGCCTGGCCGGCGCGATCACCTCACCCCACCTGCGTCGATTCGTTCGCGAAGAACGGATGCTGGCCGGCGCGCTCGGGGCGGTCGCGATCGTCGGCACCCTCGCCGCGTTGATCGGCGGTCTGATCGGCGCGATGCTCGCAGCCGGGGCAGTGGCGATCGCAGGACAGATGGGCAAGCAGGCCTTCGACGCGATCGTCCAACGAGACGCGCCGGAGGCGAACCTCGGCCGGAGCTTCTCTCGGTTCGAGAGTCGGTTCCAGCTCGTCTGGGTCATCGGAGCGCTCATCCCGGTCATCGTGCCGATTCCGGCTCGGATCGGATTCCTCTTCGTCGCCCTCGCGTCGGCGTTTGCTGCTGTCTCCTATTGGCTCGGCCGTGATCCGACACCGAGCGCTCCTGTCCGCCGGGAGCGGATCGGTGTTGCGGTGACAGCGATAAGGAGGCGGGCATCGACGGGACGGTCGTCCTCAACCGAACCGGACTCGCCCCGTCCTGACTCGCCCTCTCCCAACTCGGAGCCGTTCGAGGAGCCATTGGCGGAGGTTCCGGACGAAGTCCCGACGCCGCCCGTTCTCGCTGGATCAGCCGAGCCGACCAGGGAGTACACATTCCCGCCCTTCGAGCCGCCGACCGGCCCGCCGGGCCGCTGACCGGTCCGCCGAGCCGCCGGCCCAAGGCGACGGCCACCGGCTGGCATCGATCAGTCGTCGAGATCGTCGAGGGAGCTGATGTCGTCGGGGATCTCGAGGTCTGCGCCGCCGGGGAGGTCGGGGTCGAGCCCGATTCGGGCCAGCCACAAGCCGGGTGCGTCGACCTCGGCTGCGGTCGGGAGGTCGAGGTCGTCGGCCCACAAGCGTTTGAGTGCCTCGTCTCCCGCACGTTCGACGATGCCGGTCATGAACTGGTCACCCCGCTCGAGGGTGGATTCGTCGATGTCGATGCCAAGCAGGCGCTCCATGAAGCGATCGGCGGGGGTGACGCTGAGCGTGCGATCCCGCATCGCCGAGCGGATCCGTTCCTGGTTCGGTACGAGTCCTGAGCAGGCCCGGGTGACGGCAGTGTCGACGAAGCCGAGCACGACTGCGACCAGCGCGTCGAGTTGGGGAACGAGCAGGTCGTGCGTCGGGGAGCGCATCATGTCGAGCAACGCCTCCGGATCGCCGAGCTGCTCGGAGACCTCGGCCAGCTGCGACAGGTCGGTGAGGTTGCCGAACTGCTCGCCGATCATCTCGACATTCGGTCGGAACGCCGAGGCGAAGTCGATGAACAATGAATCGAGCCGCTTCCGGACATGCGGGGTGGCCAGAACGGCGTGAGCGGCGAGTTCGTGCACGAGGGTGACCAAACGGAGCTCGTCGACCGGCACGTTCCATTCGGCAGCCGCTGCATCGATCGAGGTCGGGATGATCAAGACCTTGTCGCCAGGCCGGGGGACTGGTAGGTCGTACTGTCCGAGTGCTCGTTGGCCCAGGTGGCCGATCATCGATCCGGCGCTGGCGGCCACCATCATCGGTCCGAGCGAGCTGAGCATCTGGCTCATCATCATCCCGAGCGGGTCGCCGGCCGGCATCTGATCGGCTCCCGCCGACCCCACGGCCTCGCCGAAGCGTTCGAAGAACGGCTTGTAGATGTCGAGTGTCGTATCGGTCCACTCGGTGCGCGACACCGGGTTGACCTCGACGGTGCGGGAGAGCCGGATACCAGGGACCTGCCGGACGTGGAGGTCGGCCACGCGGGCCAGATCGGTGATGGCCATGCGCACGAGTGGGTCGAGATTGGGCTCGCTCACCCCGTCGTTTGCCACGCCCTGGGCGATCTGGCGTGCGCTCGCCCATGGATCGCCGCCTGCGCCGCCGGACGGTGATCCCCCCAGACCGAGCTGACCGAACAGTTTGGACAGCTCGCCGAACGGGTCGCTACCGAACGGATTGTCACCGGCGGGTGGATCGTTGGGGGTCACGGAGGCATGGTATTGCGGTGCTCACGATTGTGGTGACCGGGGCGGCGGGGGTCGTCGGGCAGCGGACGATTCGACGTCTGGTGTCAGACGATTGTCCTGGTGCCCCGGTCCGTGTGATCGCTCTGGATCAGGCACCGCTTCCGTTCACTCACGAGCGGATCGAAGCCCACCGCACTGACCTGCTCGCTGACGACCTCGGGCACCACCTCGTCGGAGCAGACTCCGTCATCCACCTGGCCGAGGACGGTGGGCGTCGCGGCGATGCAGGGCTCGCCGAGCACATGTTGAACCGCGTGCTCGACGGAGCTGACGCCGCCGATTGTCGCTCGCTCGTCGTGCTCTCGTCGGCCACCGTGTACGGCGCCCATCCGGACAATCCGATTCCGATCACTGAGAACCAGCCGCCGCGCCCGATCGAGACGCTTGACTACGCCGTCGCCAAGCACAGGCTCGAGCAGCAGGCCGATGCGTGGGCGACCGAGAGCGGGGCCACGCTGTCGATCCTTCGGCCGACGACGACCTTGTCGGAGCAGGGAGCGAGTTGGGTGGCGATGGCGATGAGGGCGGCGACGAGCGTGCGGCCCCAACAAGTGGACCCACCAATCCAGTTCCTTCACCACGATGACCTGGCTGACGCCCTGTGTCGTGTTGCGACCACGGGCGCAAATGGAATCTTCAATGTTGCGCCGGACGGTTGGATCGGTCAGGCGGTGTTCGCCGAGCTGGTCGGTGGGGTGCAGCTCCGAGTGCCGAGAGCGGTCAGTGATCGCCTGCTCGATGTCGGCCGTCGGATCGGGGTTGGTCGGACACCCGTCGGGATCGAGGCATACGTTCGTCACCCGTGGGTGATCGCCAACGATCGTCTCCGAAGCCTCGGATGGTCAGCGTCGTTCACGAACGAAGAGGCCTACGTGGCCGGTACGCCGGCTCCACCGTGGTCGGTGAGTGCTCAGCGACGACAGGAACTGGCGCTGGCGGCGGCCGGCCTGGGCGTCGCCGGCGCAGTTGGTGCCGCGGCTGCGATCACCCGTCGACTGGTTCGTTGACCTTCGGGGCCATGTAGTCCTCGACGACGACGCGCAGCGCAATGAATGCGCCGTCGCGTTCGATCACCAGGACCACGGTGTCACCCGGTTCGGCACGACGAAGGCCGGCCGTCACGCCACCCATGTCCTTCACGGGAGCACCATCGAAGAACGCGATGACATCGCCGGGAGCCAGCCCCGCGACGTCAGCCGGGCCACCGATGGAGACGTCGATGACCTCGACGCCCCGGTCGAGATCGATGCCCATGAATCCGATCCAGGTCTGACTGGCCCAGCCGTCCTCGACGAGGTGTTCAGCGATTCGACGTGCATCGTCGATCGGCACGGCGCTGGCCAGGGAACTGGAGCTCTCGATGACGATTCCGACTGGGGTGCCATTGGTCGTGACGAGGAGCCCGCCGGCCGCTTGTGAGGTCCGGCGGAGAGTGGTGTCGATGAGACCGACGAGCGGGCGACCGTCGGAGGTCTCCGCGTCCTGGCCAGTGGCCAGCACCAGTCCGTCGCGGGTTCGGAAGCCATCGGGCGTCGCCGTCGCGAGCACGACGGTGTCGCCGCCGGCAACGATCGGTGGCTGCGAGGCGGGTGGTGATTCGGCGAGCGGAGCATCGGCTGGGAAGGTCCAGTCCGGCGTTTCCTTGGATGGATTCACTTGCAGCATTCGAAGCGAGATCGCGACCAGCGCATCTGGCCGACGGGAATCGATCGATGGCCGGTAGACCGCGAGATCCGAGAACGGGTCAGTGCCGACAAGGTAGGCGAGGGTGGAATCGCCGTCGCTCGAGATGGCAACGCTGAGTTGGTCGCCGATGGCGTTGGCGCTGGTGAGTACGTACCCATCGATCAATACGCCGGTCGAGACGAACTCGCTCGCCACCCACACCCCGACGACATGGAGTTCAGCTGCGGCAGCCACGCGTGCGTTGACAACTGTGGGCTCATCGCCTGCTGAGCCGGCCGCGGGCGAGGTGGTCGACACGGTCGTGACCGCCGGTGCAGTGCCTACAGGAACGGTGGCGATCGCGTCAGCAGACGAAGCGGCCTCAGCGAGATCACCGAGCGGAGTGATCTCGATGGCTCCGGTCGGAGCGATGGCGATCTGGGCCGAGCCGACTCCGGAGTCCTGCGACCCGATCACGGCAACCGCGGCGAGGCACGCAGCTGCGCCGAGCGAACCGGCGACCAGCAGATTCAGTGGGCGAGGGCCGTGCACGCGGAGGCTGCTCCAGGCACGGGCACCACGAGCAGGGCCGCGGTGCGCTGCTGCCACGGCGTCGGCATGTGCCTGCGCTGCAAGTTCCGACGGATGGCGCCATGTACGTTCCGATGGATCTGGAGGGGGGCCGCCGACGAAAGGCTCGAAGTCCTCGTCGCTCACAGCGAGTGACCTTACATCGCAGGCCGTGTTCGGTGGACGCGGCTATCACATTCGGTTCTCGCTGCCTACGATGGTCGTGTGATTGTTCCCACCGGCGACAACTGGACGGCGGTCGTCGATGGGGTGCTTCCTGTCGAGGCGGCCTCGAACTGGCTCGTGCTGCCCTCTTGCGGGGCCACGGTGGTGTTCTCGGGGACTGCCCGCGACCACTCCTCGGGCCGACCCGATGTGGATCGTCTCGAGTACGAGGCGTACGAGGAGCAGGTCGTGCCACGCCTCGACACCATCATCGACGCAGCGCGGTCGACGTGGCCGGACATCGGCCGGATGGTGCTGATCCATCGGATCGGCCACGTGCCTGTGACCGAGTCGGCGGTGATCGTCGGTGTGTCGTCGCCCCATCGGGCAACGAGTTTCGAGGCAGCCCGTTTCGGGATCGACACGCTGAAGGGCACTGTGCCGATCTGGAAGAAGGAACACTGGGCGAGTGGTGAGTCGTGGGGCCTCGAGCCCCAACACCTCGAGGAGGTCGAGTCGGTTTCCGACCTCGCCGTCGAGGCGTCGAGCGGCCGTCACGAATGAGTCGCGATCTCGCCATCGATCTCGGCACCGCGAACACGCTGGTGTACGCAAGGGGGGAGGGCATCGTGCTGAACGAGCCCTCGGTCATCGCGCTGAACCAGCGGTCCGGTGATGTGCTGGCGATCGGCCGGGACGCCTGGAAGATGATCGGAAAGACGCCCAGTCACATCGTGGCGGTCCGTCCACTGCGACAGGGTGCGATCACCGATTTCGAGATCACCGAGCGGATGATCCGGCTCGTCTTGCACCGCGCCGGGGTGAGCCGATTCAATCGGCCCCGGGTCGTGATCTGCGTGCCGTCGGCCATCACTGCGGTCGAGCAACGAGCCGTCCGTGAGGCAGCCCGGCGGGCTGGTGCCACTGAGGCTCACCTCCTCGAGCAGCCGATGGCAGCGGCTATCGGAGCGCAGCTCCCGATCGAGTCGCCGGTCGGCAACATGGTGATCGACATCGGCGGTGGTACCACTGAAACTGCTCTGATCTCGCTCGGCGGAGTGGTGGCACTCGAGGCGGTGCGAATCGGAAGTTTCGACATCGACGCTGCCATTCAGAACCATGTGCGCAGGGTTCACGGCATCGCCGTTGGTGAGCAGACTGCCGAACAGATCAAGGTGGCCATCGGTTCGGCATGGCCTTCCGATCAGGAGTACGAGGCCGAAGTCCGGGGCCGAGAAATGTCCAGCGGACTTCCGCGAACGGTTGTACTCACCAGCAACGAGGTGCGCGACGCAATCGACGAGCCGGTCACGGCGATGGTCGACTCAGTTGTGACGTGTTTGGGATCAGCGCCGCCGGAACTGGCGCAGGATCTGATCGTTCGCGGCATTCATCTGGTCGGCGGCGGCGGCATGTTGCGCGGAATGGCGGAGCGAGTCGCCGCTGAAGCCCATGTCGATGTCCGTCTGGTGAAGCAGCCGCTCGAATCCGTCGTGCTCGGTGCCGGCATGTGTGTCGAGTCCTTCGACGATGTGCGGGAGATGTTCATGTCGAGTCGTAGCCGACGCTGATCGGTCGAACGACCCGTTCCGGGCCCGCTGGGTGGTGCTCCGGCCCCGTCAGAGGGCTGTTTCGTCTGGATTGTTCACCGTTGGTGCAAAGCCATCCGGGCCGATCTGGTCCTCTGCAGCCTGACGAACCTGCCAGTCGCGATCGTCGAGTGCAACCCTGAGTGCTTCCTCGACCTCGGGACCATCGAACGGAGCGAGCGCAATCACTGCTCGCCGCCGCACGGTCGCCTTGTCGTTGCATGCAGCGAGGATCGTTGGAAGGCCGGTGTGGAGCGCTCCGAGCGATGCCACGGCGGCTTCACGGCACAACGCGTCGTCGTGGGTTGCGGCCACGGTCTCGATCGAGCGGATCGTGCCGGGCTGCAGGGAGGCGCCATCGGCGGATCCGACCTCGCCCAGGGAAAAGGCCGCCATCTCGGCCACTTCGGGTTGGTCGCCGAGCAGTTCGACGAGCAACAGTTCGCTGTCACGGGCATCGGCCAGCCGGGGCGCGACCTCGGCCGCTCGTCGCCTGACGCCGGGGTCTGGGTCTTTGCCGAAACGATCAAGCCGCTGTGCATCGAGCACTCCGAGGCGGAGCAGCGCTCCGATTGCGGCCTGTCTGAGAGCGGCCTCTTGGCTGGTCGAGGCCCACTCGATCAGGTCGGTATCGGCGCGGTAGCCGGCCTGGACGATCTCGCCGACAGTAGGGATTCGGCCCTGGGGGTGGTGGAATGGCACGCGATCTGGAATGCTAGAGCGTTCAGCGGGTGGGGAGCGCTGACAGGACGAAACCCGGAAGGAACAACACATGTCGCACATGGTCATTTACCGAGGCACCGATGGGAGCCCGGGGTACCACCAGACAGATGAGGTACACGACGCGGTTGCCTTCGTCGAACAGCTACGCAACGACCAAGGTGTCGAAGAGGCGCGAATCTTCCGCATGGAGCAGGTGAACTTCGAGTACCGCCCCTATTTCCGGGTCGAGCTCATGGCGTCCGAGCCGTCGCTCGCAGCCGGCGGAAGCAAGCCTGCCGTCGAGGCTGCCTCGTCAGCGTCGTCCACGCCCCAGAGCGCGCCGGTCGACGTCAAGGAAGCCGAGGCTCCTGCCGCTCCCTCGGCGCCAGCGATCACCGTTCCTGGTGGATCGTCTGTTCCCGGTGTTTCTTCCACTCCTGCCGGTGAGCCCAACGGCGACGTCGGCGCTCGTCGCGGCCTCTTCGGCCGCTGATCCGTCCCGAATTCGAGCGATGACCGCCGCCCTCAGCGGCGGTCATCGTCGTTTTCGCTTCGCTCGGCGACGTGGATCAGCCGACCGCCTGCTCGATCATGAACAACAGACCCATGAAGGCGATCACGGTCAGAGCGGCGGCAGTGATGCCCACGATGATCACGGTCGACACCAGGCCGAACGGGGCGAGGGCACGACGAAACCAGGGGAACCGGAGACGGCGGACGGCTTTACGGGTGTTTGCGGTGTAGGGATCCATAGTGGTCACAGCGTTGGCGAGCTCCGAGTCGAGTCGAGGACAGCTGTCCCCGATGGCTTCGGTCTGGACGACGGCATCCGATGGAGTACGTGTGGTCGAATGGTCGAACATGGTTGATCCGAACGAGTCGGCAGAACCCGAGAGCGTAGTCGCACCCGCGGGTTCAACCGTCGGCGCCGGCGATGCAGCGATCGGAGACCCGAACGCAGCGCTCGGCCCAGTAGCGCTTTCGTTCGAGTCGACGCAGCGACGCAACCTCAGGCGGCTGGGATGGGTGCTGTTCGTCGGGGCCTCCCTCGGCATCATCGCCGGGTTCTTCATACCGACCCCGTACGTCGCACTCGTTCCCGGTTCTGCTCGCGAAACCGAGTCACTGATCGCCGTCGAAGGACTCGATGCGTATCCGAGCGACGGCGAAGTCCTCTTCACGACGGTCAGGCTTCGTTCCCGTCCCAACTTCTGGGAGTATCTGTGGCTCACCAACGACGATGATGCCAACGTGGTACCCGAGTCATTGATCTACGGCGATCGGACACCGGAGGAGAACCGAGAGGCGAACCTCGAAGCCATGACCGACTCGAAGCAGGTTGCCGTCGCTGTGGCGTTGGAGCAGCTCGGGTACGACGCCATCACGCCGACCGGCGTGTTCGTGGCGCAGGTCGTCGCTGACAGCGCTGCGGATGGTGTCCTCGAGCGAGGTGACGTCCTGCTGGCAGTCGACGGAGTCGAGATCCTCACCGATGCCGACCTGGTGGCTGCGCTGTCAGACCGAGCAGCCGGAGATGTGGTCGAACTCTCCCTCGAGCGACACACCACCGGGGAGGCCGAGTCGATCTCGATCGCACTCGGCGGCCGCGACGACGATCCTTCCGCCGGGTTCCTCGGCGTGGCGCCGCAGACGCGGGTGGAGATGAATCTCGACCTCCCGTTCTCGGTCGACATCGAAAGCGGTTCTGTCGGCGGCCCTTCGGCCGGGCTGGCGTTCACACTCACGATTCTGGACCAGCTCACCGAAGGCGAGCTCACCGGTGGTCGCCAGATCGCTGTCACCGGCACCATGTCGGCCGACGGCGTTGTCGGCTCTGTCGGCGGTGTGCCCCAGAAGGCGGCTGCGGTGCGAGAGATGGGAATCGATGTGTTCATCGTTCCAAGGGCCCTCGGCGAGGAGGAGCTCGCTCGAGTGCGGGATCGGGCCGGCGACGACCTCCAGATCCTGCCGGTCGACGACCTAGAGGAAGCCTTGGCTGTGCTGAAGACACTGGGTGGAGACACCCAGGCGATCGAGGAGTTCGCTGCCGGGAACCTCTAGCCGACCTACGATGCGGAAATGCCCAATGGCGACAACCCTGCGCTCGACCCTCAGTCGGTCCTCCGATCCTTCCCCACCAAGCTCCGTGGTTACGACAGCGACGAGGTCGACAGCCACTTGCGATCGATCGCCAACGCACTTCGGGCGGTGACGCGGGACACGGGGGCCGACGTAGCAGACCTCGAGAAGGCCAAGACCAAGGTCCACGAGCTGAGCCTCGAGCTCGCGAAGACGAGAGGCCGTCTCACCGAGCTCGAAAAGCAGCCGGTGCCGGCAGCTGCTTCAGCCGACGATGACGAGCCGTTCGATGAGCACCGGGCCATGCAGCTGCTCGGTGAAGAAACCACCAGAGTGCTCGAAACTGCTCGACAGTCCGCGTCGAACATCGTGGCCAAGGCCGAGGCCGAGGCGAGGGAACGCACCGAAGCCGTCGATGCAATGCAGGCAAAGGTCAATACCGAACTCGGGGACGCCCGGAAACAAACCGACACAGAGCTCGCAGAGCTTCGGGAAACGCAGGAAGAGGAGCTCGCGGAGGCCCGTCGGGTGACCGAGGCCGACATTGCCGACCGGCTCGCGACGTCGAAGGAGCGCCTCGCACAGCAGGAAGAAGACGCCGACAATGAGGCAGAGAGGATCGTCGCCGAGGCGGAGGCCAGGGCCGCTGAACTCGAGTCTGCGGCCACGAACACCTCGACATCGGCCAAGGAAGAGGCTGTTGCGGCTATCGCTGCGGCGACCGCAGAAGCGGCAGGACTCAGGAGGAGTGCTGCGGACGACGCGTCGACGGCACAGGCAGAGGCCGAGACCGAGGCTGCCCGCATGCGAGCGGAGGCGGAGGCGGACTCGTTGGCTGCCCAGGAAAGCGCCAGAGAGACGGCTCGGCTGATGGTGGTCGAGGCGCAACGCGTCAGGGAGAAGGTGTTGAACGACCTCGTTGTTCGTCGTCGCCAGGGACGTCAGCAGGTCGACCAGGCGAAGGCCGCCAGAGACCGTCTGGCTCGAGCACTGCAGGACGTCCGAGGACAGCTCGAGGCTTCGGTTCGCGAGCTCGACGTGGCGCTGCCGGAAGCAAAGGCGGCGATGACAGCGTTGAGCACCCCCGAGGCGCCGACGGACGACGAAGCCCAGATCCGAGAGCTCGAGGCTGAACTCGACGCCGCTGAGGCGAAGGTTGGACAGCCCGAACCGGTGGTGGCATCCGGTTCGGCAGCGCTCGCCCCTGCCCAGAGGAAATCCTCGGGGCGGGTGGCGGCAGAACCGGACACCGCCGCTGATGAGGTCGACGGGACCGACGACGTATCGGCCGAGCACGAAGTCGAGGAGGCCACGAACGAAGTCGACCGTGAGGACGAGACACAGGAAGAAGCGATCGAGGTGCCGGAGCCGTTCCGAGCTCGTGATGTCGCGATGACCCGCCACGGTGCTGACCTTCGCCGCAAGCTCAAGCGGGTGATGGCCGATGAGCAGAGCGATCTTCTCGACCGGCTTCAACGGTCCAAGGCCATGTCGGTCGACGACCTGGCGCCGGCCGATGAGCAACGGCAGCGCTACATCGATGCGGTTGCACCGGCTCTGCGAGCGGCAGCGACGCTCGGCGGCCAGCTCCACGATGGTCAGGTCAAGGAGTCATTGGTCGACGACCTCGTGGCTCGGCTGGTTGCTGAGGTGTTCGATCCGCTCCATGCCCGCGTCGAGGAATCGGTCGCAGCGGCGGCCGACGTCGACGAGGTGCTCGAACCGCTTCGAGCCCACTATCGCGACGTCCGCCTCAGCGATGTTCCAGGGCTCACCGAGGATGCGCTCGCCGAGGCGTTCGCCCTGGGCGCCTACACCGTCATTCCGATCGGCACTGCGGTTCGGTGGCTCTCGGATCCGAGATTCCAGCCGAGCTCGGACTGTTTCGACGACACATTGGCCGATGACGTGGTGAAACCGGACGGTTTCCCGACTGGGCGTACCCGCCCGACCGGTCAGCCCGGTTGCCGCTGTCTGGTGGTTCCGGCCGACTGATTGACCAATCCGGTCGCCCCGACCGGTCAGCCCGGTTGC
>RCMY010000044.1_pt1 | contig 105070 bp, 85 predicted proteins | sample 2041341 | NCBI WGS metagenome assembly RCMY01 (sample SAMN09708234, study PRJNA481090) | Marine sediment metagenome, whole genome shotgun sequencing project. | reverse complement strand
AGACGGGGCTCGTTAAAGGAAAGTAAGCGTTCACCAGCACAGAATCTGTTTTGTCATCGGCCATTAAACGTACCAATAGTACGCTTTAATGACCTCTTGCGCGCATCTCCGGCACTGGTGAATGCTTACAGTACGGAGGTTATTCAAGATTTGGCGGTTTTCCGGTGAACGGTTACAAAGGAAAGATGAGATATGACAGTGAGTGAAAACGAAATTTCTGCCGACCAGGCAACCTCGGACGAATTGGTATATTATCGATTGCAGTTTCGCGAAGGTGGTCAGCAGTTCACCGGAGCAGGCCCGTTCACAGGACTTATTCAGGGTACCGTGGTGATGGTCGAGACGGATCATGGGCTTGAGCCCGCGCATATAGCAGGCTATTCACCTCTCTGCGGCTGCCCCGGCTCAAAACATCAGGTAAGCTATCAGATTGAACGACTTGCCCAGGGCGTTGAGCTGGAGAAATTTGTCAACCTGACAGAAAGTGAACAGGTTGCATTTAAGGCTTGTACCCTTTTAATAGCAAAGCATAGTTTAGACATGCATCTTGTTCGGGTGGAGCGCTATTTTAACGGCAGTAAGATGATTTTTTATTTTACTGCCGACAACCGGGTTGATTTTCGAGCCTTGGTGAAAGATCTCGTCCAGGAATTTCGTGCCAGGGTTGAAATGCGTCAGGTCGGGGTCCGGCATGAAACGAAAATGCTCGGCGGTATCGGTACCTGTGGACGTGAACTGTGCTGCTCCTCGTTTATTAAAAACTTTGATTCCGTATCCATCAAGATGGCCAAGGAGCAGGACCTGCCACTTAATCCGACCAAAATATCCGGAGTCTGTAATCGTCTGCTGTGCTGTTTGACCTATGAATATGAGACATATAAAAAACAGCGTAAAAATATGCCTAAGGCGGGAAAACGGATCAAGGTGAATGGTGAGCAATATCTTGTTAAACGTCAGATGCCGCTGCAGGATGCAATCGTTGCCCAAAAAAGTGACGGAGAGGATGTCATATTGTCAAAGGAACAGTGGAAACTAGCGCAGCCACTGAAAAAAGAAAATCCTGAGGAAAAAGAAAAGAAAAGAAAACGAGGAAAGTAGTCCGGGCTATGGACAGCTGAGGGAAAAGAAGACTCTTGTCAGCATTTTTGATAGAGGAATAATGATCAACTTAATCTCGTAACAAAAAATATAAATTTGAATGACTACATACATTACAACTCCAATATACTACGTCAATGCTCAACCTCATCTCGGTCATGCCTATACCACAATAGTTGCCGATACCTATAGTCGTTTTAAGAGATTATGCGGTGAAAAAGTGCGTTTTCAGACCGGAACCGATGAGCATGGCGATAAAATCGTCAAAGCGGCTGAAGAGCAGCATGTCCGGCCAAAAGAATATGTCGACAGAATCAGTGCACTGTTCCGAGCCACCTGGCCATTGCTACAGATCGAAGCCGACCATTTTATCCGCACCACGGATGTAGAGCATATGACGGTTGTTCAGAAAATTCTGCAGAAGGTTTATGACAGCGGCGACATCTATTTTGATGAGTATACCGGTTTATACTGTCAGGGCTGCGAACGATACCTTACCGAAAAAGAGCTGGTTGACGGTAACTGTCCAGATCATCAGAAGCCGCCCAAGGAAATTGCCGAACAGAACTATTTTTTTCGCATGTCTCGCTACCAGCAACAACTTATCGACCATATCCATAAGAATCCCGAATTTATAAGCCCGGAACGATATCGTAATGAAGTCTTGTCGTTTTTGAGCGAACCATTGGAAGATCTCTGTATTTCCAGGCCCAAGTCAAGGCTTACCTGGGGGATTGAATTGCCCTTTGACGATAATTTTGTGACCTATGTCTGGTTTGATGCTCTGATCAACTATCTTACCGGCATTGGCTATCCTGACGGCAGCGCTTTCAACGAGTATTGGTCGGTAGCTGAACACCTGATCGCCAAGGACATTCTCAAACCCCATGCCATATACTGGCCGACCATGCTCTTGGCTATGGGGGTACCTTTATACAAAAAACTCCATGTTCACGGCTACTGGAATATCGACGATACGAAAATGTCCAAGAGTATAGGCAATGTCGTTCGGCCAAAAGAGCTGGTTGATAACTATGGGGTAGATACCATACGCTATTTTACACTGCGAGAAATGTCTTTTGGCCTTGATTCGTCATTTAACTCCGAGGCGATTGTTGCCCGGCACAATGCCGATCTGGCCAATGATTTGGGCAATCTGTTTAGCCGGGCGACTGCCATGGTTCACAAGTATCGGCAGGCAAGGGTGCCGGAACCGGCAGAAGATAATGCTGCGGATAAAGAACTTCAGGCGGCAGCGCAGGCTATGCTCAAAGACTATCGGCAGCTGATGGCGGATTTTAACTTTCATCGCGCTTTACAGGCGGTCTGGGAATTTGTCGGTATGGCCAACAGGTATATTGTTAGTAATGCACCTTGGGCCCTTGCCAAAGATCCGGGGCAAAGCGCAAGACTTGATACGGTACTCTATAATACCCTTGAATGTTTGCGTATTTTGACTCTTGTGTTGCAGCCGGTTATGCCCGGTGCGGCAATAAGGATGGCTGAAAGTCTGGGGCTTGCAGCAGATGACGAGCGGGTTCGCTTTCTTGATAAGGGAGACACGTGGGGATTGCTCGCACCAGGCAGCCTGCTGCCCACCATCGACAATCTGTTTCCCCGTCTCGAGGAAGGTAGCAAAGAGGAAAACAATTCCGTGCCTGAAAAACCGGTAAAGGGGGAAGGTGAGACACTTCCTGAGGTCGAAGGAGATCTCGTCGATTTTGCCGATTTTCAGAAACTTGATTTGCGGGTCGCGGAAATTGTCACGGCCGAACCGATCAAACAGTCAAAAAAATTACTTAAATTGACTGTTAGAACACCGGCTGAGAGGATAATAGTTGCCGGCATTGCAGAATATTATAATGCTGAGGACCTGATTGGCCGACAAGTACTTATTGTCGCCAATCTCAAGCCCGTCAAAATAATGGGTGTGAAATCCCATGGCATGGTTTTAGCGGCAAAGACAGAAATGGATGGCAAAGAGCGTTTGGTCCTTTCTGCAGTGAGTGACATGGTTGCACCAGGTAGTAGAGTAGCCTGATAAATGGCGAGCAATGAGAAAACGAGTAATGAGAGAAGGAGAAACCAATGTTTGTGGTAAATAATTTTATGATGGCCATCGCCCAGCTCCTCGATTTTGTGCTGACTGCTTATATGTGGATAATTATCGGCAGGGCGGTGATTTCCTGGGTGAATGCCGATCCGTATAACCCTATAGTGAAATTTTTATACGAGGCTACAGAGCCGGTGTTGAGCCGTATTCGCCGATTGATACCTATCAGCTTTGGTGGCATAGATTTTTCACCGATGATACTCATCATTGCTATAATGTTTCTACAGAGTTTTGTGGTTCAGACCCTCAAACAAATTGCCATGGGCATGGGATGACCAGTGAAGTAGCAGTGCCTTGTGGTCATTACCACTATTATTTTTTCAAGGGAGCCAGATATGTTGACACCGCAGTCAATTAAAGATCAGGAATTTCAGACTAAATTCAGAGGATATGAGCCGATCGAGGTGAAAGCATATCTCGAGTTGCTCGCAGAAGATTTTTTTGAATTGACTGAAGAGAATCGTATTCAGGCTGAAGAAATCGAGACCCTTCTCATCGAGAAGGAGGCCTTGCTAAAAGGCAAGGAAGCGCTTACCAACGAAGTCAAGATTAGTCAGGAGAATGCCGAAGGGGTTCACGCGAAGATCCAGGAAAACAGCAAACATAAAGACCAGGAGATAGCCGATCTCAAAATACAATTTGACAACATGACAAAAACGACTGCTTCCCTGGAAGAAGAGAACGCGGCGTACCTGGAAGAAATAGCAGGCTTGGAAGAAGCTCTTACCAGTGGTGAGGGTTCTAGCCTGCAGGGGCAGGCTGAGCTTACAAAACTTCGGGACAAAATTGAGCTGCTGGAAGAAAAAAACAAAGAGCTGAAACAGGAAGGGGTGGATTTTAAGACCACCATTCTTGCCGCCCAGAAATTTGCAGATAGTTTGCGGCAGAGCGGACAGGAAGAGGCTGAAAAAATACTAAGTGAAGCCCATGCCGAAATTGAAAAATTCCGTAACGCGGCGGAGGCTGAACTGGCGCGGTTGCCCAAAGAGATTGAAGACTTAAAGCAGAAAAAAATGAAGGTGCGTAAGGATCTGGAAAAAACTCTGTATGCATATCTCGAGGGACTGGAAGTACAGTCGGAGGGAGACTCTGCTGCAAACGAAGACGATGTCGCCGACCTGTTTCAACGTATCCAGCTGCCGGATGACGAGAAAATAGATCCGGACGTGATCGACAAAACCAAGAATGATCGCACCTGAACAAGATACAATGAATAAAATTTTGGTCGGCACTTGAGATGCCATACCTCTCCACCTTACCGGATGGAAAAATATTAATACGCCTGCATGTGCAACCAAAGGCGTCTAAAAGTAGAATTGTCGGCTTCCATGACGGTTGTCTGAAAATCGCTGTGGCGGCTCCCCCTGTTGACGGCAAAGCCAACAAGGCAGTGGTCGGATTTCTGGCCGACATATTTGGTGTTTCTGCTCGCGATGTGGTGGTAAAATCCGGAGCTCAGTCAAGGAAAAAGCGGGTGGTCGTGCACGGGCAAGATGCCTCTGTCGTTCGCGAGACGATAGAAAATATAGTTCATGACCTCTGATGGTGTCAAGAGTGCCGATAAAACCGGGGCTTAAATGGCAATACCTTGACAATCTCGGCAAACCTGATGGGATTTCTAACCCCGGTAAATGGATAATACCCCCTTAAGGGGTGTTCTTTTTAATACTCGCTTGTCGGGTACTCTTTTCAGAGTCCTTTTAATCGAGGTTCTCTTCATTAGGAAGAAAAAACGCCGAGTATCTCCTGGTCTTTTTGCCGCTGTTGCTGGAGTATTTCATACCAAAGCCCAAAATTCTCCGTCTTCCAGCTAAGTTCATTTTCTTTCCACAGAATCGATGTCTCGGGCAGGAAGTCAATAAAAATATTCTCTACGTCACACCTTTCCATCTCATCCGAATGGCAGTACATGAGCGAGAGGATGTCGGCCACCTGGACGATTAGGGGATGTTTTTTGTGCGCGGGGGCTTCCTGAGGACAGTGATGATAGCCAATTGCCATGACCAGTTGTTCCGGAAGCAGCCATTTCCTGGCGAGCAGTAGACCTACCTTGTCGTGACTGATGGAAAATTGGGTCCGTTCTTCCGCAGAATCATTGGTGTTGCAGGGATTGGAAATATCGCGCAGAATCGAGTATTCGTTTGGAAAGGCCATGAACATGGCCAATTTCCCAATATCATGAATAAGTCCGGCGATGAAGAGTTCACTGGCGGGCAGTCGAAGTTGCTCGCCGATAATTTTAGCGGCCAGGCCACAGGTAAAGGCGTGTTCCCAAAAGAGACTGATTGTATTTTTGTTGTCGACACTCAGCTTTGGAAAGGAAGAAAATATTGCTTTACCTATAACAATATTTTTGATTTCTTCATGGCCGAGTACAACTACCGCCCGTTCTATGGTGCTTGCGCCGCGAGGAAAACCGAAGAATGCAGAATTGGCAACTTTTAGAATCGTACTGCACATCGTCTGGTCCGGCAGGATAACCTGCATCAGATCGGTCGCGCTGCTTTTTGGATTTGCAGTGACTGCAATTACCTGAGAGACAATTGCCGGCAGTGCCGGTAAGGAATTTATCTGTTTGTCTAGCGCGGCGTGGTATGGATGCGTCATAATTATGGTTTAAAAAATGTGTTAAGGATGTCGGAGTCACTGCGAACAACAGGAGATGAAAAGGTCCTGGAGGCCGGGACAGGTGTGTCTTTACTGTCTGTCATAATGAATCCTGATACCGATTGGCGGCTATGACAATTATGGCTGATAGATCAGTTCATCCAGCGTTTTTTAAAACCCTACTGCACAAGTATAATAAAATAAAGGTACTGAATTGCAACGTATATGACAATCTTTACATGGTGACCAGTTTGGCAAAAAGTTGCTTTGTGAGGTCTTTTTTTTAACGGGCTTAATTGATATGAAAAATTACCTCAATCCTAAAAAGGAAGCTTTTCGATGCCGGAATAGTCGAAAAGTGTAAAGGCTTCAGAGGCCAATGAATCCAGTTTCTCTCTTGCTGCATCAAAGAGCGGCAGTTCGGGCAGTAAAGGCATTCTCGTGGTGACCGCCGGGGGCGGAAAGATGCGCAGTTCCTTCTCCATATTCTGCCCTGCCAGGGTGGGGTTGTCTGCGGAGAGGAGGGCGGAATGCATGGAATCGGCGTTGTCGATTTCGCGAAGAAAATTGAGAATGCCCGAGAGATCGTTCATCCGATAGAATCGATCTATTTCCTTGCAGATATCCTCGTGCTCTTCATCGAGATTGGTATAGATCTCCCTGTATGCATTGATATCGTCGGTAAGTAGACGGTAGACCTGGTACACGAGATTCCTAAATCGCCTCCTTCTGGTGAATCCTTTTCCCCCCAGCCCAACAAACAGTCGCTGCCACTCTACAGGGGAATGTGGATCGGCATGCAGGTTGCCAAACGACTCGGGGATCCCGGTTAATTGAATGAAAGAAGAAAAAAGTCTATCGTTTTGCAAAAGGCAGTGCATTCGCTGCATGCTCGTCGCAATGTTGATAGCGTATTTTTCATCGACACCCTGCAGGCCTAAGAGGTACTGGCTGGAGTCGGTCTCAATCTGCTTGCGAAATCCGAAGTACCGATTGGCGATATCCTGTTTTATTTCATAAACGAGTGCTTTGCTAATATCTTCCATGCGGGCTCGACTTAGAACAATGAAAAACGGCCTGATAGGGCCTGTCAGTGAATGGTAATCCGATAGCATCTCATAATATTTGGTAGTATAGTACGAAAATTGGTAAGAATCACCTCTCTTTTTTTACTATTTTATAAATAATATTCTGTGTTTTTATCCCTGTAGGGGCGCTGGTAATTTGCAGCAGAACAAAGCGAAAAACACAGAGGGGGGGGGAGTGTAAGTCCCTGGCGGGTTGAGGATGGCATATGGTTTCTGGTGAGTTTCAAGATGATATTACAGCGCGTATCAAAGAAGCGTCCGATATCGTTCATGTTATTGGTGAATGTGTCGATTTGAAAAAGAGCGGTACGCGGTATCTTGGCCTGTGCCCCTTTCATGGCGAGAAGACGCCTTCTTTTTCCGTACATAGCGGACAACAGTTCTTTCATTGCTTTGGCTGTGGGGAATCCGGAGATGTTTTTACGTTTGTTATGAAATACTATGGCCTCAACTTTCCCGATGCTATAAAGACACTGGCCAACAAGTATCATATTGAACTCCCCGAACGCCGTCGTTCCCAAGAAGAACAATTGCGGGTGAAAAAGAAAGAACATCTCTTTGCGGTCAATGAAAAAGCTGCATTAATATACAGTCGCTATCTGGGAGAATCGACGGGAGCGAAAGCTGCCACAGCGTATTTGCAAAAACGAGGTGTGACTGAAGATGTCCTGACCAGATTTCGTATAGGGTATGCGCCGGCAGTTGAGGTTGAAGGGTGGAATTATCTTGGTGGTCGCTTCTCTGGAGCTGAATCGAAAGCGGCGATTGAGGCTGGTTTATTGGTCGAACGAGAAAATGGGGGGACCTATGATCGTTTTCGGGATCGCATTGTTTTTCCTATTGCCGACATAAGCGGGAGGATTTGCGGCTTTGGCGGGAGGATTGTCGGCGAAGGACAACCCAAATATCTCAACTCGCCGGAAAGTCCGGTCTTTAGTAAAAGTAATCTGCTTCTGGGTCTGTACCAGCAAAAAGAAGATATTCGGCGGAGCAATGAAGCTGTTCTTGTTGAAGGTAATTTTGATCTCATTTCTCTTGTCGCCGCCGGCTGTACCAATGTTGTGGCCCCTTTGGGTACAGCTTTTACCCGGGAGCAGCTGAGAATGATTAAGCGGTTTGCCGAAAGGGTGACCCTCCTTTTTGATGGTGACGCGGCAGGGGCCAAGGCCGCCGTCAGGGGGGTGCCACTGTTCCTCGCCGAACAGATTGCCGGTAGGGTGGCGCTTCTGCCCGAGGGGCATGATCCGGATACCTTCATTCGAGAAAAAGGATTGGCACCATTGCTGCAGTTGCTTGAGCAGGCCGAATCTCTGCCTGAGTTTGTGCTGAACCGATTTATTGCCGAGTTTGGCCTTACTCTGGACGGAAAAAGACACATTGTCGAGGAGTTGCAGCCATTAGTCAGAGCGGCGGTCTCGCCCCTGCAGCGCTCGATCTTTGTCGCCCACTTCGCGGAAAAACTGGGCATCCCAGCTGCGCAGTTTGATGGGCACCTCGATGCTGCTCCGGTCAATCCCGTTACCCCCCCCGCAGCTCCTGGCAAAAAGCACAATAGCGAACGGATTGTGCCCCTGTCGATCCCGCAGCGACAATTGTTGGAGTTCATGATCCTCCAGCCAAGATTTTTTTTGCAGCTGGAAGAGGGCGGTATCAGAGAATGTCTGGCGAATGGAGTCGGGGAAATCCTCTTTTTACAGCTCAGAAGTTTGTTGGCCAAAAAAGCCGATGCGGAACCTGAAGAGCTGTTGACCGTTCTTTCTGAAGGTGCGGAGCGAAATCTGGTCGCGGAGTTGTTGCAGCGGGCCCCGACTCATTCCCAGGGGATAAACGAAGATAATTGCCGGGAGGAATGTGCCGATCTTCTTGAATATCTTCGCACATATCACCTTAAAAAGAGTTCCGAAGAGCTGATGGCTCGCATGCAGCGCGCGCAGCAGGATGGTGACGCAGGATTGTTGCATGAGCTGATGGTGCAGAAAATGGCAATTACCCGGAAGCTGCACGGGGAGTAACTTTGCCTTTTGTAGCGATTGTGGAGTGCTGGAAGTGAATGTTTTTGTCCGGTGTTGGATGAATTTACTTGACATTTTGTTCAGTTTCGTTTGATTGAAGGGAAGAACAATCCGTATTGTTAGTGATTGTAATAGCAGCGTAAATGGCAGATAAAACGAATAAATACAGAGTGTATTAATGTCTGTCGGGCAGCAAGTATAAACATTTTGCTGCACTGAGGTGGTGAGCATGACGGCGGCGGGGAGTGAAGACGAAATGGCCAGGAATATTGATGAGACAATGACAGATTATGATATGGAAAAAGACGCGTCGTTTGACGACCTGTCTGAGGATTCTGACGACGATATTGCTTCTCCTGTGGATTTTTCGGATTTGAACTGTGATAGACGGCTAGGCCGGCAGGAGCGTCGGAACGGTCCGTTTGGCGACAGAAGAAAAACAGACCGGCGAAGGGCTTCCCGGCATACCGATGATACGGGCAAGGCGTCTAAGTCAGAAACGTTCGTCGATCCGATGAACATTTATCTCCGGGAGATGGGGACGCTTACTCTTCTCAGCCATAAAGAAGAATTGAAGTTGGCAAAGATGATGGAAGATGGGAAACGACGGGTGCAGGGGGTTGTTCTTAAAACGCCACTGGCCATTCCCGCACTTCTTGAAGTTGTCAAAGGATTGGACAGCAATGCTGAAAAAATTTGTCAGATTGTTTCCGGTATAGTCGAAAATACACCTGCTATCGTGAAGAAGGAAAGTAAAGATTTTCTCCTTCGAATCGACAAGGCCGTGGAGCTGAATAAAGCTCGGGAAGAACTGTTGACGAGTTATCTGCAACTTAATGCCAAAACTCCCGAGGCCGAAAAGCAACTAGTTGAAATTGAAAAAAAAGGTGCAGCGATCGCCCAGGTTTTTGCCGACAAGGATATCTGCTCTGACTGTATAAAGGCAATAGCTGCAGGCCTTGAGGAGCTTTCAAAACGTTTCCGCAAGGTCTTTGTCGAAGTGATGGGTGAGCATGTGGCTCGAGCCGCTGGCTCTTTAGCCGATGTGGCTCCGGAACGTATTGAACTGCAGGTCAATCGTCAGATTCTCGAAGAATCTGGTATCGATGAGAGGCAGTTGCGCCATATTCTTCAGGAAATCGACGCCGGTTGGGAACTGTATAAATTGGGAAAAGAAGGTTTGGTGCGGGCAAATCTTCGTCTGGTAATTTCCGTATCGAAAAAATTTATTAATCGTGGCTTACAGTTCTCCGACCTCATTCAGGAAGGAAATATCGGACTGATGAAGGCTGTTGAAAAATTCGACTATCATCGTGGTTTCAAGTTCAGCACCTATGCCACATGGTGGATCAGGCAGGCCATCACTCGAGGTATTGCCGACCAGGGGCGGACTATCCGTCTGCCCGTGCATATGATTGAGACAATCAATCGTCTGCTGCGGGTATCAAAGGATTTCATGTTGGAAGAGCATCGCGAACCAACCCCTGAGGAGATGGCGGAGCAATTGGGGACAGATGTTGCCAAGGTCAAGTCGGCACTAAAAATTGCCAAAGATGCAATTTCGCTCGACACGCCGGTTGGCGATGATGGCGAGACATTTTTGGGCGATTTTATCGAGGACGTGGAAAATCTTGGTCCGGACGAAGTCTCAATGGTGGCAAGTCTTAGGGATTGCCTCAATCAGGTGTTGTCATCTCTTTCCCCGCGCGAGGCTAAGGTCTTGAAAATGCGCTATGGTATAGATGTAGATTGCGATCATACCCTGGAAGAGGTGGGGCAGTGTTTTGCAGTGACCAGAGAGCGGATTCGGCAGATTGAAGCCCAGGCCATCATGAAACTGAAGCACCCTTCACGCATTGAGGAGTTACGAGTGTTCATGACCGACTGATGCGGCAATGCATTACGGACAGAGCCTTCCGCTTGCTTTTGCAGACCTTTCTTTGCCGCTCGTTTGTTGCTCTGTCTGCATTGTTGTACCCCAACGGTACTACCAATGAGCGCGTATGAAGCTTTTTGCTTAACCATCCCAAAAATTACGTTATCACGAGTTTGACAATGTTTTTCTGCCGCTATATGACCTGCAAAAGATATCATGCCAATGATATACCATGAGGAAGATTTGATGGCCTCCACTCTCGACTGGATAAATCTAAGTCTCGTGCCCGGCCTGGGGCTTGGTGGATATTGGCGCCTTATTGAACATTTCCGTTCTCCGGCTGAAGTCTTTCGTGCTTCTCAAAAAGAGTTGCTGCAGGTCGATGGCATCAAAGAGCGGCAGGTATCCGGTCTTTTTACAGCAGCAGATAACCGAAATCGCGGCGAGCAGGAGCTGGAACGACTGGCCGCACTTGGAGGGGTGGCGATTTCTTTTGCAGACGATGCATATCCATCTTTGCTGCAACAACTTGTAGATCCACCACCAGTCCTGTATATACTCGGCCGGAGCGAACTTGTAAGCACTCCCTGTGTGGCGCTGGTTGGCTCCCGTGCGGCTACCAGTTACGGTCGGAGGACGGCTTTTAATCTGGGCCGCAGCCTGGCGACTTTGTCGGTGACGGTTGTCTCCGGACTTGCGCTGGGAATCGATGCGGAATCGCATTTAGGTGCTCTGGCCGGAGCAGGGAACACCGTGGCCGTACTTGGATGTGGCCTGGATGTGGTGTATCCGCAACAGAATAAATTTCTTTACACGCAAATCGCCGAACGTGGTGCCCTGGTGACCGAGTATCCTCTGGGGACGAGGCCGGAAGGCTTCCGGTTTCCGGCGAGAAACCGGATTATAGCTGGTCTGAGCCAGGGCGTAATTGTCGTTGAGGCGGCCAGAAGATCAGGATCTCTTATTACCGCCCAGATGGCTCTCGACTATGGTCGGGAGGTATTTGCAGTTCCGGGGCAGGTCGATTCCTGCAAGAGTGAAGGTACGCACTGGCTGTTGCAGCAAGGTGCGAAACTGGTGCAAAGAGTCGAGGATATAGTGGTCGAATTAAGTGTGCCGTACACAAAGAACCAGGCGACGACGCAAACTTTGCAACAGGAAGAAAAAAAAGACATTGAACCTGACGCCTTAGCCTTGTTGGGATATCTTGAGCCTTATCCGCTGATGCGAGATGACCTTTTGGGAAAATCGGGTGTTTCTCCGGCTAGGCTGAGTGAACTTTTGCTGTTGCTCGAGCTGGATGGGCTGATTGAAATGCTTCCTGGGGATAAGCTGAGGAGAATCGCCGGCTAATTACTGCCGTTTCTTTTCGTCCGAAGCGCTCATTCGGAGATAACCAGAGTGTTGTAAAGGAATATTATGAAAAAAAATATACAGATAGCACCTTCGATCTTGTCTGCCGATTTCAGTCGATTAGGCGACGAGATACGAGCTGTCGACACAGCAGGTTGCGATATTATTCATATTGATGTGATGGATGGCCACTTTGTGCCGAATATCACCATTGGTCCTCTGGTTGTAAAGGCAGCCAGGGCTGTTACCCATAAGGATCTCGACGTTCATTTGATGATATCGGATGCGGACAGGTTTGTTGATGCGTTTGCCTCAGCCGGTGCTGACTGGATCTCCGTGCATGTCGAAGCCTGCAACCATCTGCATCGAACTGTCTCCAGAATTAAGGAATTGGGCAAAAAAGCCGGAGTGGTTGTCAATCCGGCGACATCGCTTGCCACCCTCGATTACATCCTGGAGGAGGTAGATCTGGTCATGCTAATGTCGGTTAATCCGGGTTTTGGCGGTCAATCGTTTATTCCGTCAACACTTGGCAAGATATGGCAGCTCAGACAGCGAATAGAGGCCATGGGGCTTGAGGTAGAGATTGAGGTCGATGGTGGGATAAGTGAGGCGACTATCTCCGATGTCGCTGAAGCCGGTGCCAATATCTTTGTTGCCGGCTCGGCGATATATGGCAGTAAAGACTATAAACAGATCATAGCTACTCTTAAAAAACGAGCTGAGATTGCTGCAGCAAAGTATCGATAACAGGGTAACATCGCGGAAGGCGTACAGCCATGATACCTGGACGAAAAAGGTGCAGTTTTTAGCCGGTCTGAAGCCTGCCTAAATATTGCTGAACCAATTGCCACATAAGCTGAAGTGGTGAGAGTCCTGGCCTGAATCACGATTCAGTCGATAGCTCAATTCTATTGGATTTTTGTTGACAAAAGTGCGCAGCAAAGATATTCTCACACGCTGAATGGGAATTCACTATCATAGCTCGTTGTTCTGCGCTACGTATTGAAAACGTCAGGAAAGTTTTTGCAGTCCTTACGCTTGAAATAATAAACCGAAGGCTGGTTTCAGTTTTTCTGTTTAGAGTAAGAATTTTGGTAAATGAGTTTGGTTAAGGTTGCAGTATAAATAGTAATTTTTTAGGAGGAAATCATGGCAAAGCATGAGACGCCCTTGTTGGACCAGTTGGAGAGTGGCCCGTGGCCAAGCTTCGTGACCGACATTAAGCGCCAAGCGGAAAAATCGCCTCAGTGTTGGGATATTCTTGGTGTCCTGGAGTTATCCTATAAAGACAGGATCACCCACTGGAAGCACGGCGGTATCGTAGGCGTTTTTGGTTACGGTGGTGGTATTGTCGGACGATACGTTGATCTACCTAAGCAATTCCCCGGAGTTGAGCATTTTCATACTGTTCGTGTGGCTCAGCCGTCATCAAAGTACTATTCTACGAAAAATCTTCGTCAGATGATGGATCTTTGGGAAAAATACGGTTCTGGTATGACCAATTTCCACGGTTCGACCGGTGATATCATTCTCCTTGGTACCCGTACCGAGAATCTTGAGCCGTTTTTCTGGGATCTGACCCACGACATGAAGCAGGATCTTGGTGGCTCCGGTTCCAATCTTCGTACTCCTGCTAACTGTGTTGGTCAGTCACGTTGTGAATGGTCCTGTTATGATACGGAAGAAGCCTGCTATCATCTGACTATGCATTATCAGGATGAGATTCATCGTCCGGCATTTCCTTATAAATTCAAGTTTAAGTTTTCCGGTTGTCCAAACGACTGCGTTGCTGCCATTGCCCGTTCCGATGTCAGCGTTATCGGCACCTGGAGAGATAATATCCGTATCGATCAGGCTGCCGTGAAAGAGTATGTCGCTGGTAATTATCCACCAAACGGTGGGTCGCATTCCGGCAAAGACTGGGGTCCATTTGATCTTCAGAAAGAAGTGATCGATATCTGTCCTACCGAATGTATGTGGATGGAAGGCGATGAACTGAAAATCGACGATAAAGAATGTACCCGCTGCATGCATTGCATCAATGTTATGCCTCGGGCGCTGCGCCCTGGTGCTGACCAAGGTGCAACCATCTGCGTTGGTGCCAAAGCTCCAATCCTCGATGGTGCTCAGTTTTCTACCCTTATCGTGCCTTTCATGAAAATATCCAAGGACAATGATTTCGAAGAACTCATTGAGTTCATCGAGACTATTTGGGACTGGTGGATGGAAGTTGGTAAGAACCGTGAACGTGTTGGTGAAACCATGCAGCGCGTAGGGCTTCCTACCTTCCTGCAGGTTATGGGTATTGACCCAATCCCACAGCATGTCAAAGAGCCTCGGTCTAACCCTTATATATTCTGGAAAGAGGAAGAGGTTGAGGGTGGTTTTGAGCGTGATATTGTTGAATTCCGTGCCAAACACGCCGCCTAATTAATTAATGCTGTTTTAAATTGAGCTAACAATTCATTTTAAATATAAGGAGATTTATACCATGGGTTATGATCCAACTAAACCAATGGAAGGACGTATTTCTGATCTTGGTCCACCAAATTACGAGCAGTTTTTCCCACCGGTCATCAAGGCGAACAAAGGCAAATGGTTGTGGCATGAAATTATTCAGCCAGGGGTTTTGATGCACAAATCCGAGACTGGTGATGAAGTGTATACCGTTCGTTGCGGTACTTGTCGTCTTGTCTCAATAGAATATATTCGCGAAGTATGTGATATCGCTGATAAGCATTGTGACGGTTTCATGCGATGGACCACTCGCAACAACGTCGAGTTCATGGTTGATTCCAAAGATAAGGTTCAGCCTTTGCTCGACACTCTGGCCAGCATGGGTAACAGATACCCTGTTGGTGGAACTGGCGCAGGTGTGACAAATATAGTCCATACTCAGGGCTGGGTCCATTGCCATACCCCGGCAACCGATGCCTCCGGCGTTGTCAAAGCGGTTATGGATGAACTGTTTGATTACTTTACCTCTATGACGCTTCCTGCCCAGGTACGTATTGCTCTGGCCTGTTGTCTGAATATGTGCGGTGCTGTACATGCATCTGATATCGCCATCCTTGGAATTCACCGTAAACCACCGATGATCGATCATACTCGTATCACTGGTGTTTGCGAGTTGCCACTGGCGATCGCTTCTTGTCCTTTGGGTGCTGTAAAGCCCGCTAAAGCAATGGTAGACGGCAAAGAGATTAAATCAGTCAAAGTAAACGTCGAACGTTGTATGTTCTGTGGTAACTGTTACACCATGTGTCCAGCAATGCCGCTGGCGGATCCGGAAGGTGACGGTATAGCCATTCTGGTTGGTGGAAAGGTTTCTAACAGAATTAGCGCACCGAAGTTTTCCAAGCTGGTTATTCCATTTTTGCCGAATACTACTCCCCGTTGGCCTGAAACTGTTCAGGCTGTCAAGCAAATCCTCGAAGCTTATGCTAAAGATGCCAAGAAATATGAGCGTGTTGGTGAGTGGGCGGAAAGAATTGGTTGGGAGAAGTTCTTTGAAAAATGTGATATTCCATTTACGATGAAAAGCATCGACGACTATCGTCTTGCTTATGACACCTGGCGCACTACCACACAGTTCAAGTACACCAGCCATATCAAATAGTAGGGCAAGAGTGGTATCTGATGATCAGGTGGTGTTGAACCGCCTGATCATTTGATATTTTCTTCTTCAAAACTATACCAGGAGTAACATTATGGCACTCAGTACAGAAGATCTAAAAAAGGCCATTGAGGAGAAAGCTACTAAATCTCCAAAGCCCCAGTTGTATATTAAGGATTTCTATGCATGTGATCCTGATTCTAAGCCTCGAGTTATTAAGAATGTCGCAAACGAGATGGTACGTGAAGGCAAACTTATGTTCTGGTCTTCTGGATCAACCACCATGTATGCTCTCCCTAGCCGTATTAAGAACGAGGAAGGTTCAGAGGGTATTAATTAGAAGCAGAATAACCTATTTCGTTTTTCTAAAAGCATAAAGGATCCTTTTCTTTATGCTTTTTTTTATTTGCTATGTATCCAATCCATTTCTTTAAGTCCACCCCCTCTACCAATATCATTGCCAAGAAGCTTGCCGAAGATGGTGCCCTTCACGGCACAGCTGTTATCGCCGCCAACCAGACAGAGGGCCGCGGCCGTCTCGGTAAGAGCTGGTATTCTGCCGCAGGTAAAGGCCTCTATTGCTCGATAATAGTAAGACCAAAACTTGCAGTGGAGGATTACCCCAAAATCACCCTGGCGGCAGGACTTGGTGTGGCATTAGCGATAGATCGCATTGCATGTGTCTTGACGCAGTTGAAATGGCCTAATGATATTTTTATCGACGGCAAAAAGTGCGGGGGAATATTAACAGAATCCTCGTCGCTTAACGAGCCGGTAGAGCAACGTTATGCTGTAATTGGTATCGGATTAAACCTCGGATCGGCTTTTGAGGATTTCCCTGTGGATATACGCGACAAGACAACGTCTCTTTTTATTAAAACAGGCAAAAACTACGATGCTCAGCGAGTCTTTTTGACTATTCGTGATGAAATCCTACTGCAGCTCGAGGGTTTTTCTAATGATGGATTTCCGCCTATTCTCGCATCCTGGAAAGGCCGAGATTTCCTTTTGGGCAAGGAGATGGAATGTGTCTCTTCTAAAGGAAAGATTATAACCGGTGTGTCTCTAGGACCCGATGCTGAGGGCCAATTGCACGTTAAGGCTCCGGATGGCAGGATACACACGGTTCTATCAGGAGATATAAGGCTTGCGCTCAAATAAAAAAAGCCGGTAGAGCGTTTTTACCTCTACCGGCTTGGAGTTTATCAGGCAGTTGCTGTTAGTAGCGATAATACTCCGGCTTGTAGGGCCCGTTGATTGATACCCCGATATAGTCGGCCTGCTCCTTGGTGAGTGTGGTTAAATTTACACCAATTTTCTTTAAATGGAGGCGAGCAACCATTTCGTCGAGAGATTTAGGCAAGAAGTAGACCTTGTTCTCATACTTTCCAGGGTTCTGCCAAAGTTCGATTTGTGCCAAGACTTGATTCGTAAAAGAATTGCTCATGACAAAACTTGGATGGCCTGTTGCGCAACCAAGATTTACCAGCCGGCCTTCCGCCAAAATAATGATTTTCTTGCCATCGGGAAAAATCACGTGATCGACTTGAGGTTTAATAGTGTCCCACTCGAGATCTTTGATTCCGGCTATGTCAATTTCCGAGTCAAAATGACCTATATTGCAGACTATAGCCTCATCCGGCATTGCTTCCATGTGCTTGCGGCTAATGACTTTCAGGTTTCCGGTGCAGGTGACAAATATATTACCGATGGACGCTACTTGGTCCATGGTCACAACCCGGTAGCCTTCCATTGCCGCTTGCAGTGCGCAGATTGGATCAATTTCGGTAACATGAACAATGGCGCCCATGCCTTTTAAGGCCTGAGCACATCCTTTTCCCACATCGCCAAAACCTACCACCACCGCATTTTTTCCGGCAATCATAACATCGGTGGCTCTTTTTATCCCATCGATCAGAGATTCCCGGCATCCATAAAGATTGTCAAACTTTGACTTAGTGACGGAGTCGTTTACGTTGAAGGCAGGGCAAGCAAGAGTCCCAGCTGTTGCCATCTCATTCAATCGATGAACGCCAGTGGTGGTTTCTTCGCTGATACCGCGAATATTTGCGAGTTCTTTGGTGTATTTCTGATGAAGCACCAAGGTAATGTCACCTCCGTCATCAAGGATCATGTTAGGGCGCCAGCCATCCGTTCCAAATATTGTCTGGTCAATGCACCACCAGAATTCTTCTTCGGACTCGCCCTTCCAGGCAAAGGTAGGAATTCCTGCTGCAGCCATTGCTGCAGCAGCTTGGTCTTGAGTGGAGAAAATATTGCAACTTGACCAGCGCACTTCTGCACCAAGGGCTACAAGGGTCTCCATCAATACGGCTGTCTGGATAGTCATATGCAGGCAACCGGCAATACGGGCACCTTTTAAAGGTGCTTTATCCCGATATTCTTCCCGCAAGGCCATGAGGCCAGGCATTTCGGTTTCGGCAATGGCGACTTCTTTTCGCCCCCAGTCGGCAAGACTCATATCTGCGACTTTGTAATCTTTAAATTGTTCGGTCATTTCTGTCTTCCATTTATGGTTGAGATTCATTTTTATTTGAACAAGTGCTGCTGTATAGACGGCCCCACAATTAACGAAGACCGGCGGCCTCGCGAAGGATATCGGCCTTATCGGTTTTTTCCCAGGTAAAGGTGGGAAGTTCCCGACCAAAATGGCCATAAGAGGCGGTCTGTAAATAAATAGGTCGCAACAAATCGAGTTGTTGCACAATAGCCTTTGGTCTGAGATCAAAGTGTTGGATGATGAGCTTTTTTATCTCGCTATCAGGGATTTTGCCGGTACCAAAGCTGTTGACATTGATAGATACCGGTTGGGAGATGCCAATGGCGTAGGCGACCTGCACCTCCATCTCACTGGCGATACCGGCAGCAACGAGGTTTTTGGCCACATAGCGTCCATAATAAGAACTTGACCGATCGACTTTGGAAGGATCTTTGCCGGAAAAGGCACCGCCACCATGCGACCCTTTGCCGCCATAGGTATCGACAATAATTTTTCGACCGGTAACCCCGCAGTCACCGACAGGCCCGCCAATGACAAAACGACCGGTTGGGTTGATAAAAAACTTGGTATCCGCATCGATCATATGGGCAGGAAGAACCGGCTTGATGATTTCTTCCATGACTCCTTCTTTCAGATCGTTGTAACTAATCGTCGTATCATGCTGCGTAGAAAGGACCACTGCTTCGATCCTTGATGGCTTGCTATTGACATACTGAATGGTTACCTGGCTTTTAGCGTCGGGCCTGAGCCAAGGCAGGATGCCGGATTTGCGCGTTTGTGCTTGTTGCTTGGTGAGGAGATGAGCGTAATAAATGGGCATCGGCATCAGCACATCGGTTTCATTACAGGCATAACCAAACATTAGTCCCTGATCGCCTGCACCCTGGTCGAGATCCACACCAGAACCTTCGTTGACACCCTGAGCAATATCCGGTGATTGCTTATCAATGGAGGTAAGCACGGCACATGACTGCCAGTCAAACCCCATATCTGAAGAATTATAACCGATCTCCTTAATGGTTTGACGGACGACTTCCGGCATATCCACCCAGGCAGTGGTTGTTATTTCTCCAGCGATAACGGCCATGCCGGTAGTAACCAGTGTTTCACAGGCAACTCGGGCATGGGGATCCTGCTCGAGAATTGAATCGAGAATGGCATCTGAAATTTGGTCGGCCACCTTATCCGGGTGACCTTCGGACACCGATTCGGAGGTAAAGAGATAATCTGACATAGCAACTCCAAAAATTATTAAAACAAAACGACTTCTAAAAAACCCACAACTTAAAAAGTTCGACTATACAAAGTTTTATCGTAAATTGCGGTAAAAAGACGCACGATATCGAAGGAATTTTAAATTAATGCATATGGACTGGTCCACGTAAAGTTTGGACATCAGGCCAAGCGTCTCTACAGAAGATTTCCGATGCGACTGATGGTCCTTGCCTGGTCAACCAAAAATGATTACGGTGCTCTGTCTGGTATAACACCTGGTCGGCGATCGATTGGATCGCATATGCAGATGAATGGTATTTTAAAAAGGGGATAGAGACGGATGTCTATCGAAGCAGCAAAAGAAGTTTTACGAATTGAAGAACAGGGACTGATGGCTGTGCGTGAGCGCATTGGCGAAGAATTTGTATTGGCCATAGAAGCGATTTTGTCGAGTCCGGGGCGATTAGTGATAACCGGAATCGGTAAATCCGGCATTATTGGCCAGAAGATATCGGCTACCATGAACAGCACCGGTACGCCTTCGTTTTTCCTACATCCAGTCGAGGCGATGCATGGAGATCTCGGCATGGTAATGCGCGGAGATGTAATTTTGGCCATTTCGTATTCGGGAGAGACTGTCGAGTTGAATGGTTTGCTTGTCAGCCTCAAAGAGAGAGGTAACAAGATCATAGCCATGACTGGTGGGAAGACCTCCACGCTGGCTAATGCTGCCGATATTGTGCTGGACATCAGAGTACCTAAAGAAGCCTGCCCACTCGGACTTGCACCAACCGCGAGTACGACGGCTACCTTGGCCATGGGTGACGCTCTCTCTGTTGTTTTGCTGAACCGGAAAAAATTTCAGCCTGAAGATTTCCGGCTGAATCATCCAGGGGGCAGTTTGGGACAACGATTGAAGGTTAAAGTAACGGAGGTCATGCTCGCAGGTGAAAATATCCCGGTTGTTTCGCCGGCTGATTCCGCCTCAAACGCAATTCGTGTGCTCAATGAAAAAAATAATGGTGCTGTCCTGGTAATAGGTCAGAATAGCGAGATCCTCGGCATTATTACCGATGGCGATGTTCGCCGGGCAGTTGTCACTTTGCAGGGATTTTCAACGCTTACGGCAGCGCAGTTGATGACCAGGAATCCAATTAGCATCGACGGTGACCAGCTTGCGGCTGATGCTCTCAGCATCATGCAAAAATACGAAATCACATCCTTGCCGATTGTTGATGGTGCCAACAAGCTCGTTGGCTTACTGCATCTGCACAATCTCCTGGGCAAAGGAGAGTTCCGCTTTCTGGTGTAAGTCCTCGGTAAGTGTTCTAAAAAAAAGAGTACCGTCGGTACCTGGATTTTTATTTTTCGGAGTAAAAACTCCACCGCCCTGTGTTTTTATCGTAGCTATAAAACATCACCATGTTCAGAGGACGCCCTCCGTCTTTTTCTGTGCACTGCATCTTAAAAACGAGTTTGAAGTCTGTTTCCTTGGTGAAGGTGATTACCGGGTTAGAAAGATTTTCGGCGGTGGCGGTTGGATAGTTAGCCACAAAAAGTGACTGGTAATTGTCCAGCAGGTACGTTTCCTTGCTCTCCAGAAATATCTTTCTATCGAGCGCCTGCATGGTCTTGCTGATTTCTGCCGAAGTCGTACTGAATTCTTCTTCTGTCCTGAAGGAGCTTTTGGCAATACTCGTTAGAATTTGCTGATACGTGCGCCTTGCTTTCACTAAAGCATTACCTTTCAGCAGTGTCTGGATATTCTGACGGTCTCGAATTATCTTCGCTTGCAGAATAATTCTGTCGAGCTTCTGGATATTAACGTCGGTGTCAGTTCTTTTGGACATACTTTTATTGCCGATCAGTAAGATTTGCGCGTTACTGTATGCTCTAATCGCCTCGTCCCACGAAGCTGCAGCGAAAGCTTTGTTACCTTTGTTAATGGTGTTGTAGAGTTCAGCCCGTTTTATGTTGTTTTTGATTGCGTCGATTGATTCGGGCGGTAAAGCAGTCTTACGGCCGCTGGCCAGCGCGAGATTATAAGAAGCTATAGCGCTGAGCCAGTCTGTGCCAGTAAAGGAGAGGTCTCCTTGTTCTTTGAGATTGGCAAACTGGCACCTTTGCAAATCATTCTGTAGCTGGGCCGAATATTGCTCACGATCCGATTCAGAAAGACCCACCAACACTTTCTGTGCCTGCAGCAGTTTTTCAATGGCCTCTTCCCACTCTTCTTTCGCTATGGCGACCTGGGCTGGATCATAAAACATTCTGAAATTGGCTATCTGTCGTTTACGCTGCAGGTCGTCAATAAGTGGCTGGTCAAGATAGCTCTTTCCCTCAATCTGTGTGAGAAGCGTATCGTACTGTTGCATGGCGGGTTGCCACTGGCCTGCCGTGAAGAGTGTATCGACCTCACTGAGTTGCTGTTTGATTGACAAGAGTATTTTTGTCTCGGTTATGAGGATGTATTTGCCGTCCAGAAGTATGTAGCCCCCCAGGCCCTTGGTCAGTTTTTCAGAGTACAGGATTTCCAGAATAAATTTTTCGAGTTGGCGAGCAAAGTCCTGATGAATAAATTTTACCTCGCCAACTAATTGCAGTGCTTTATCGCACGAGCGTTTGGCGTCCTTGAACTGGCTGTTGGCTATGGCTGTAGAACATTCGGCATATGCTGCCTCAGCATTGCTGAGTTTGTTGGTATAGGAATACCAGAGGTAGCCACCGGAAGCTATAAGAAGACCTGTCAAACCAAGGAACAAGTACAGGAGCATTCTGCTTTTTTTGTGGTCTTTGGGTAAAAAAAGATCTTGTGGCGTTGGTGGTTTGGTTCCTGCAGTCTTTTCGCTAATTTTCGAAGAGCTGTGCTTGTTTGGGGTCGTTCCTTTCTTCGTGCGATCTTTAGCTCCTTTAGAAGGTACTGATTCGGGAAAATTAAAACTTTTGGCTGGGTTGATATCGGCGAGAAGAGCAAGAGTCTGTTTAATTCGGTGAATATCGACAGCAATAGTTGGAAAATCGGCGACAATGTCGGTAATTTGTTGATATTTTTCAAGAGCAATCTGGGCTTCACCCTTATTTTCGAACTTTTTTCCATCACGGTGCAGTTTTTCTACCTTTTCTATCTGTTCTTCGGCCTTTTCGCATAAGGCGGTCAGTTCATGGGATGGCTTCCTGATGCCTTCAGCCGTTTTTAGCAGGGTGTAATATTTTTTCTGCCTCTCTAATAGGGTGAAAGGTTGAAGGTCAATTTTTTGGGCGAAATCTACTTCCGGAAAAGATGTGTTCAGGGTAATGTCTTCATCATCGATTCCTTCTTCCAGGGCCAGAAAGTTAAACTCGGGTGCTAAATCAGAATCGTCAAGGGTGTCGATTTCGTGGCGCCGACTATGATCTGAGGAGATAGAACCACTGCCACTTCCCCAATTGATATGAGCAAGCGGGAACTTAACTGCATTATCCAGGTACCACTCTGCCGCTTCTTCATTAAAGGCGTTTGTTGTCGAATAGAATTCTCCATTGATCATTTGCCCGATATGGATGATAAGATCAGGGAGGCTACGATCTTGTTCCCAAAAATCGCCAAGACATATAGCTGCTGGATCGAAATCTGGGTGAAAAATATCACTTTTCGGCTTGCAACTTGGTGGAAAATGTGGAAAACCAAATGGAATTGCCAGTTCAATCAGGTGATTGATCGATTCGACGATTTCCCCCCCATCCTTCTTAGACATGCCGGTGATCGTATAGGTGATTTCGTATTGATCCGGGGGGGCGCCTTTCGTCGGTTGAACTGAAATTGCCGGATGAGAAACGAAATGTTCCCTTATCTGTCTAGAGATTTCATCTAACTGGCTGGAAGAAGCAGACATGAATATATATTGTAATAGTGGTTAAATTGATTACATTTTTTTTTAGTATAGCAATTTATTTACGCAACACCAAAAGAAACTTTGATAGGGTTGTGATTTGCACTCGAAAGAGGGCGTTTCGGGGTGAGGGCATGTAGTCGGCAGGGTTTGTCCACTATGCATTTATGAATGAAAAATATTAGCGTAATTTTCTCAATCGTCAAAGAAAATAATTGTTCTTTATATAAAGTGGAAGAACGGTTGTATCTTTCCGATAAATCCCTCTCCTGTCCGAAAGGCAAGGAGATGTGTCTCATCCTCGTTCGTGATCTGACTGAACTGTTATTTAAATTTTTACAAGAGCAACCCTTTGAGGAGGGGAATTATGCTGGTAAAATATTTAATTGCAGTGGATGCAAGGGCTTGATCAAATTTTCTCTGGTACAGCCTGGTGCCCCGGGAGAAACTCACATTGTCAATAATAAAGAGGCAGGAGCTGTTGCCCGGCTTGAATCATCTCTTCTGAAGACATACGGCAACATTATCAATTGCCCCTTGTTACAAGCTCTTCCACCCGACCAACTCGAGAGTGTACTCGGTCTTTGTCAGGAAATCGTGCTCAGCGAGGGGGCAATCCTCATTCGGAAAGGACAAAAGAATTACAATCTGTATATAGTTTTTGAAGGGGAGCTTATTGTCGAGAGTGGCGGGGTGCATTTAGCCACTCTTATGCAGGGAGACATCTGTGGTGAAATGAGTTACCTTGGTGCGGATGTTGCCGTTTCAACGGTTAAAGCAAAAAAGAACACCAAGGTTTGGGCTATAGCCGGAGATCTCCTTGGCAGCCTGGTCGGAAATAACAACGAGGTTCAGGCATTTATGGCACAACTGCTCGCAGCAAGGCTGAGAAAGACCAATGCAGCTCGGGCACGTGATTTCGAATCCTGCATGAGTGGCAGAATTGATGAGATCGTTCCTGCTGAACTTTTTCAGATTTTCCATATGCACCAGAAAACAGGGGTGCTCTCTCTGGAGCTGCCGGATGGGCAGGCAAAAGTTTCTTTCAGGGAGGGTTGCATTATCAATGCCAGCTACAGCGAAATAGCCAATGAAGAGGCAATCTTTAGAATTCTCGCAGAAAAAAAAGGTTTCTACCGTTTTACCTCAGGTCTTACCCCCAGGGAGATGAAGGCTGCTGAGATCGGCGATTTTATGATGCTGCTCATGGAGGGTGTAAAGAGGGTTGACGAGGAGCAGGAACGTTAACCTGTTGTTGTCTGAAAAGGCGGTAGTCGAAGGATCTCGGTGAAACTGTTGACGTGGTAAGCCGCCCGAAGGATCGGGTTCTTGAAGGCGATTAACGGGACCTTGCAACTTCCCGCGTGTTCTTCGTCAATAACCGAGTCACCAATGAAAAGAGCTTCTTCGTGGGAACACTGGTAGTGGGCCAGGATTTCAAGAAGCCCATCAGGTGCTGGTTTTGGCTTTTGGGCGGTCGCTGCTGTTACTACCTTGCTAAAATACCCTTCCAATTGAAAACTCTTGAGCAGCGGTATCATGGTATCCGTCCGATTGGTTGATATGGCCAGATGGAAGGACCTGCTGGTTATCTTGAGAAAATCGACAAGGTCAGCCTCGATCTCCATATATTCCAGAAATGGCGTGTAACTACACGACTTTCTGAATGCATAGACTTCTTCGAGGGTCGGTCGTGAATAGTGGCGGAATATATGCTGTATAGAATCAGTGACACTGCTCATGTGGGCAAAATCTTCTTCACTTTTACTCATCAGGGCTAAGCCGAAGTGAGCGAGCAAGTGATTGTAATACATGCAATTGGCTTTTTTGGAATCGAACATGACTCCGTCACAGTCAAAAACTATCAGTTTCAGCATAGCAAGAATAACTCAGAAAGTGTTGAGAAAAGAGTGGTGGAATTAAAAAGAGCCAAAGAGCTGTTTCTTGAGCCAGTTAATGCCAAAGAGCAACAGTTTCTCATCATCGCTCTTCAGATCATTTTTTTCCGATGGAGTGAGCATAATGTCACCTCGGCGGTCACTGAATACCATTTCCCTGAATGAATCGATATTATATAGTGTCAGGATAAAAAGATCGATTTGTTTGGCCGAGAGGATGAGCCCCCTGCGAATCGAATCATGCTGGAGAATCGTCGCTATAGCATCGTTGAACCTGTTGTATACCACAAGTTCCTGCTCGATGCTGTATTGCACTGCATTTTGCGGTACTGGTTCGGCAAAACCCTGGCAGTGCGCTTCTTTCATGAGGACAAAATGTTCTTCCATGGTCCCGTTTTCGCAGCGTTTCAGCGCCCGGCCAAGGGGATAGGCTCGACAGGCCGATGGCCGATGGGCGTACACAGTGCAACCCTGTTTACCCACGAAGACACAGCTGGCTCTACCGTCATCGACCATCGTCAGATACAACCGGGGGAATGGTTCCCCGGGATCCTGTTCGATAATAATATATCCATCGAGCAGCTGCCCGGAGGTGAGACCGGTTGCCAATCTTAACCGCAGGACATCGTATGGTGTCAGGGCGAGTTCAAGCATGCGGCAGCATTCAGTGAAGCACTTGACATTCTGGTGACAGGAAAAAGTGAAAGCTTCCGATCGGTCAAGTTGGGTAACATGTTGTGGGAGCGTAGTTGGCTGAGTCATCTGTTGTCTCTCATCTCTTTCTCCTTATGCCTTAAACCGTCTTTTTCTGCAATAAAGTGAGAAGCGGGCTGGCGATAAAGATAGACGAATAGGTACCAACAATGATGCCGATGAGCAGAACAAAGGCAAAGTCGTGAATAACTGCGCCGCCACCGAGAAACAGAGCAAGCAACACAATGATCGTTGTCCCTGAGGTGACGATGGTCCGACTGAGTGTCTGATTGATACTGTCGTTAATAACCCGGGTTAGGGAGCGGTCGTCCGATTTGTTCATATTCTCTCTGATTCGATCAAAAACAATAACCGAATCGTTGAGTGAATAACCCGCAAGGGTAAGTAGTGCCGTCACCAGGAGAAGGGTAATTTCGATATCCATCAGCCAGCATATCCCCAGAACGACCATGACATCATGAAAGGTAGCCATGGCCCCGGCAAGTCCAAAGCGTATGTCGAAACGTATGGCCAGGTAGATAATAACACCAGCCAGGGAAATGAAGATGGCCTGGATAGCCTTGTTACGAAGAACCGAGCTGACTGATGAACCGATTTCGGACTGGCTTTCGAGATAGAAGTGCTTGTCGGGCAATTCGCTTGCGAGGATGCTGCCGACCTTATCACTGAGGTTCGCTACCACTGCCTCCGACTTTTTAACCTTGATCATCAGTCGATGTTCGTTTTCAACCTCCTGCAGGTTGATATCCTGCATGTCGTTTTTACTGAAGGCATCCCTTACTTCAGCCATGGTGAAATCCTCGGTGGCTTTGTACTGCAGCATCGAGCCGCCGGAAAAATCGACCCCCATATTGGCATGGCCTCGGGCTATCTGGATAAAGGCGATAAAACCGATGACCACCACGACGGCGGAAAGAGAGTAGGTGATGTTTTTTATCTTCAGATAATCAAGCTTGGGTTTTTTGGCGATGAGCATAAAATTAAGCCGCTGCATAGGACGGACCGCATTGATCGTATCAAAAATGAACCGGGAAAAGAACAGGGAAGCAAAGAGGTTGAAAATAATACCCAAAGAGAGGGTGACGGCAAAACCTTTGATTGGGCCGGTCCCAAACATGAAAAGTGCTACGGCGGTGATGAGTGTGGTTACCTGGGAGTCGACGATAGTGGAAAAGGCATTACTGAACCCGCCATCGATGCTCGATCTGACTGATTTCCCAAGAGCGTACTCTTCGCGCATCCTCTCAAAGATAAGAACATTGGCATCCACCGCCATGCCGATGGATAGGATGATGCCGGCAATACCCGGCAAGGTCAGGGTTGCGTTGAGAATGGCCAGGCCGGAGAATAACAGGAGTATATTGAGAATCAACGCACTGTTGGCAATGACGCCGGAGAGCCGGTAGTAGATAAGCATAAAGGCCACCACCATGATAGCCCCGAAGGCACCAGCGTTGATACCTTTGTTGATGGAATCCTGGCCAAGTGTTGAGCCGACCGTCACATTCTGGACGATATCCACCGGTGCGGGCAGGGCACCGACTCTCAGGACGATGGCCAGGTCAGCTGCGTCCTCGTGGGTAAAGCTGCCGCTGATCTGGGCGGATCCGCCAAGAATTCGTTCGCGGATAACTGGGGCAGAGCGAACAACACTATCCAGCACAATAGCCATCCGCCGGCCAACATTCTTTTCAGTTATGTGCGCAAAAACTTTGCCGCCACGACCGGTCAGATCGAGGCTGACATATGGCTCGTTGAAGTTACCGCCGATACGTACCTGGGCGTCTTTAATCATATCGCCGGTCATGAGGATCTTGTTCTCAAGGAGCAGGGGGATTAAGGTCTCTTTCTTCGTCTGTGTATTGACCTCTTTTTCAAAGTAGACGGAGGTGTTGTCCGGCAGTCTGCTCTGCAGGGCACGGTTTAGTTTGCTTATACTCTCCCCGTCGTGCCACTCTTTGGCGGCCTTGGCCTGCGCGACAAGCTCATGGAGGTTGAGTCCTGCGGATTCGGCGACAATCTTGAATTCCAGCTGGGCGGTATCGCCAAGCAGTTTCAGGGCTCGTTTAGGATCTTTAATGCCAGGAAGCTGGATGACGATTTCGTCATCGCCTTGACGGATGATTACTGGCTCGGCAACACCGAATTGATCGATCCTGTTGCGCAGTATCTCGAGAGATTGATCGACGGCATGCGTCCTGATATAAGCAATTTTTTCAGCTTTTAAGGTAAGGAAGATGCGGGGAAAACTGCCTTCTTTCGTTTCGATCCTGGCATCTATATCTGGGAAATCTTCACTGATAAGATTTTTAACCTGGTCAATAGCGCTGGTGTTAGGCAACGTGAAGATAATAGTATCGGCAGACGGAGAGGAACTTCTGACCGCACTGATCGACTCCTCTGAGAGGGTGTCTTTCAGGTCGTTGGCAGCCAGTTCCAGTGAATTTTCTTCGGCTTTTTGCAGATTCACTTTTAAAATCAGATGCATTCCGCCTTGTAGGTCAAGGCCAAGGCGCAGTCCTTCCGGGGCCATGTAGGTTTTCCACCATTTCGGGGTGTTTTTGTAAAAAGAAGGGACAACGGTGATAATTGACAGGAGGATGATCGATACCAGGAAGGCAAGTTTTAACTTAAGTGTTGTATTCATGAATATCCTTAAATTATTATGTAGAGTTGCGCTTATTCATGTATGTACTGCATGATGCATTGACATGAACCCGTCGATTATACCCCAATGAATGAATCTTGCAAGCTTCAGGGGAGGAAAATAAGGTGTGGGTGGAATGTTTGCGTCCTTTTTTAGCAAAAAAATATTGTCTCAGGTGCATTTTTCGAAAACATCCTGGAAAAATTGTTTTTTACACGAGTCTACGTTATGATCGTTTTTTTCAGAGAGCAACTAGAAGGTAATTTTAACAGAGAGGGCCAAAAGGTGTACACCCAGATTTATATTTTGCGATTTCCGAAAGAGACCAGCGATCAACCATTTATTTATCGGCTGGTGAAAGAATATGACATAGAATTCAATATTCTCAAGGCAGACATTCTTTTGCAGCGTGAAGGACTGATGATTATTGAGCTCAAAGGGAGTAGCAAAACAAATGTGAAGGCCGGACTTGACTATTTACGAAACTTGGGCGTGAAAATTGAGAGGATGGCTGCAAGAATTCGCCGGGACGAAAAAAACTGTTTCCAGTGCGGGGCATGCACCAGTGTCTGTTCTCCTGGTGCACTCTATATTCATCGTCCGGAAATGTCGATAATTTTTGATGCTGAAAAATGTACCGGATGTAGCCTTTGTGTGCCTATTTGTCCCGTTCGGGCCATGGAAGTTTCACTCGATGATGACTGGATTTTGTCCGAAAAATATATGGTATAGTCCTGCTCCCCTTATCTGTTTGTCGTTGCAGAGGTTAATACTGGGTTGGGTCAATCGTGTTATCTTCCTTGTCACCCCGCCCCATAAGCGTCCAGCTGGGCAGGCTCAGCTTAGGAAACCAGGATGCAAGACGCGACTTCGGAGGATCTCCCGCTTCAATACGAGTCAGGAGCTGTTGAGCTTTCCCGGCAATACTGCTTTCCGGATACATCACCAGTAAATATTTCAGGCGAACTATAGCTTGGTCGTATTTTTCCGTTCGGACATAGTATTCGACCACAAAATATTCATGATTGGCTAAAAACTCGGTTGCCAATTTAATTCGTGTTTTTGCCTCACTGGTATAGGGTGAGCTCGGATACGCTTTTACTAATTGATTGAACAACTCTATAGACTTGATCGCCCCAGCACTATCCCGGTCAACACGATCAATCTGCTTGTAATTGCACATTGCCTTCTGGTACATGACGTAGGGGATACTCTCATTAGTGGGGTGACGATTTTCAAATTCCTCATACAGGAGCAATGCCTCCACATAGCGTTCCAGGTAATAGCTGCAATCGGCTGCTTTAAGTTCAGCGAGAGTTGCTTCAGGACTGAACGGAAAGCGGTTCAGTATATCATTGAAAAACTCAACGGCCGTGTAATATTTGCCGACATTGTAATCGTCCATTCCTTTAACCAGCAGATCCCTGGCCGGTAGATTGAGATCGGCAGGGACTACCTCATTTCCTTCTTCGTCTATAGAAGTAAAATCAAACGTCTTTTTCAAATCGGCACAGCCGCTGAAAGAAAGGAGCAGTACGAGCGCCAGCAGAAGTGGCACAAGATTACAAGAGAGGTGGTGTGTACGCGGCATCATTATCGGTTTTATTATTTGGATTTTTTAATGTTTTGTAAGTATCTTTCCGCAGCGAGTACAGCTACGGCTCCTTCGCCGGCGGCATTGACAATCTGCCGTACCTCTTTGCTCACGATATCGCCTGCAGCCATAACTCCAGGTATGGTCGTTTGCGATTCTCCGTCAATGGGAATAAACCCCCATTTGTCTGCATTCAAAAGTTTCAGAGGTAATCCATCACTATTGGGTGTGACACCGATGAGGATGAAAACGCCTTGAATGGCAAGAGTGGCGGTTGTGCCATCGTTTTTCAGGAGGTTGAGGTGTTCCACCTCATTTTCGCCCTCAATGGAGGTCACTCTGCTGTTCCAGATAAACTCTATCTTCTCATTGGCAAAGGCTATTTCCTGGATGATCTTCGTTGCCCGGAGTTCTTCCCGCCGATGAATGACCGTCACCTTGCTGGCAAATTTAGTGAGATACTCGGCCTCCTGAATAGCCGTATTCCCACCGCCGATAACGGCTACATGCATGTTGCGATAGAAAGGCGCGTCACACGTTCCACAGTAGGAAACCCCCTTGCCCCGCAGCTGCATTTCACCCGGTATGTCAAGAGTGTTGGCACTTGCACCGTTACAGAGTATCAGGGTGTCGCAAGTGAGCTGTCCGCCGCCTTCGAGATGAAGATTCTTTTGCCTTCCATCGTTCGGGTCTACTTTGATCACATTACCCAACTCGATGTTCAGGTCAAACCTCATGGCATGTTGGGTCATTTTTTCTACAAGATCAAAACCCGTTAATCCTTCTGGAAAGCCAGGATAATTATCGACCCAGTCAGTGAGCAAGACTTGTCCGCCCGGTGCTCCTTTTTCGATAAGTACATGGTCGAGTCGAGCCCGGGCCGCATAAAGCCCTGCGGACAAGCCAGCCGGACCGCCGCCTAATATGACCAGTTCGTAGTGATCTTTCATTGTTTTCAGTTGGTCTCTGGTATAATAAAAAAGCTGTCTTTCTTGCAGAGATATCTATCCGACAAGTAAGACAGCTTGAAAACCCATGGTCACTTGGCTTTATCTATAAGGGCAATGAGCTGTGTTTTACCAACTGAACCGGTAATCTGATCGACAACTTGACCACTCTTGAACAGGATAAGTGTTGGTATGGCGCGAATGCCAAACTTGCCAGGTGTGGCAGGATTGTCGTCAACATTCATTTTAGCAATGGTCACTTTGCCATCATACTCCACTGCAAGATCTTCAACGACCGGCCCAATAGCTTTACAAGGTCCGCACCACGGGGCCCAGAAGTCAACCAAGGTGGGCTGCTCTGATTTAACTACCGCATCAAACTCAGCATCGGTTAGTTCCTGGACTTTATCACTTGCCATTATTATCTCCTTTACTAAAAACGATATAATTTAATTCTGAATGAACGGATAAGAAGGATCCCTGAACAAGGAACGCACCTTCTGCTACTTTACCTTTTGCTTCAATGGCTGACAAGTAGAAAAAAAACCTGCCATTGCTCTCTTTTTGGAGCAAAGAGGTGGATGATAAGAAGTTTTTACTTTGCGCATCAATAATAAAAAATCAAGGGGTAGAAAATTGACAGAAAAATATCCACCATGTTGTATAGTGCGTCCATGAAAATCGAACTGTAAAACTGAACGATTTTTCCGGTTCAGTTTTCTGCCTGACTCTATTAAACGACTAAAAGTTGGGAAAAATATTGCAAGGAAAATCATTTTCTTGCAAACAAAAGAAAATAATTTATTATCGACTTTTAGCATTACAAACAGTTTGAGCCATCAATACAAAAAAGGAATTACTCATGAGTTATACAGCTTCGGCACATTTATTTGAACAGGCCAAAAAATATATTCCTGGTGGAGTAAACAGTCCGGTAAGGGCCTGTCGCTCCGTAGGATGCGACCCTGTGTTCATTACTAGAGCGTCCGGTGCAACTCTTACCGATGCAGATGGCAATGAGTATGTTGACTTTGTCTGTTCCTGGGGGCCAATGATTGTTGGGCACGCTCATCCTCATATTGTGGATGCTGTGCAGAAAGCCGCCGCCTCAGGGACCAGCTTTGGAGCACCGACACCTACGGAGATCGACTTGGCCCGCATGGTGGTCGAGGCGCTGCCCTCTGTCGAAAAAGTCAGATTCGTCAACTCCGGAACCGAGGCGACCATGAGTGCTGTGCGGCTTGCCAGGGGCTACACCGGTAAAAAAGTTGTCGTTAAATTTGATGGCTGCTATCATGGTCATGCCGACTCATTTCTGGTAAAAGCAGGTTCCGGACTTATAACTCTGGGGATCCCCGGAAGCCCTGGCGTACCTGAAGAAGTTGTCAAAAATACTGTGTCTATACCCTACAATGATGTAGATACTCTGGAGCGGACACTGCGTGATCAGGATCTGCAGATCGCCTGTGTTATCGTGGAGCCGGTTGCCGGCAATATGGGCTGTGTGCCGCCAAATCCTGGTTTCCTTGAAACGCTGAGAGAGCTCACCCGGGAGCTGGGCATAGTACTTATATTTGACGAGGTTATTACCGGCTTCAGGCTTAGTTACGGCGGGGCACAGCAATATTATAATATTGTGCCGGATCTCACCTGTCTTGGCAAAATTATCGGTGGTGGCCTGCCTGTTGGTGCCTATGGCGGCAAGGCGGAAATTATGAACTGTGTTGCCCCGGATGGTCCTGTGTATCAGGCAGGAACATTGTCGGGTAATCCTCTGGCTATGACTGCAGGAATCGCCACGCTGAAACTGTTGCAACAACCCCGTTTCTATGAGCAGCTTGAAGAAAAAGCGGCGGGATATGCTCAAGAGCTTGAACGTATTGCCGGTGCTACTGGGATTGCTGTGCAGCTCAACCGTGTCGGCAGTATGATGACTGGATTTTTTACTGCAGAACCGGTGACCGATTTTGTGTCAGCCATGCTAGCAGATGCAACCAGATATGGGCAACATTATCGGCAGATGTTAGCCAAGGGAATTTATCTTGCACCCTCACAATTCGAAGTGGGCTTTATCTCTGCTGCGCAGAGTGAAAAAGACCTCGAAAAGGCATTGGAAATGACTGAATGGTCATTCAAAAAAATGCTCGAAAAGTGAAAAATTATTGACTTTGAGATGGAGTCATGCTACCAAACTCGGTTATATTGTATTGCACGTAGTAGCTCATGAAAAGTAGGTGAACAAAATGGGTGATGTAAAAAAAGAATTTGTTCAGCTGCTGGCTAATTACGGGCATATCGGTTTTACCTTTGTTGCTGCTATTGTCATCGGTATGGGCGGTGGCATTTATCTTGATCAGAAAGTTTTTGACGGACGTACTACGCCGTGGTTTACTTTTATTGGTCTGGCTCTTGGTATTGCCGCCGGCTATAAGGCCCTCTTTGAGGTTATCTGGCGGGATAAAAAGGCCGAGGACCAAAAGAAGGCTGATGCCGAAAAAGACCACCAAGACTAGAGGGTTGAGTGACCGAGAATGGGATGGGCCTGCGGGAAATGCAGGTAATAAGCTTGATATTACTGGCTGTAATGACTTGTGCTTCAGCGATTCTGGTCTCTTTGTGGTTTGCCTGGTCGGTTTTTGCCGGGGGAGTTCTTTCGATAGTAAGCTTTTGGGTCTCGAGCAAGGATGTGCTGCGGATGATCGGCTCGATCTCCTCGCTGCCATCCCTTGAAGACCGGAAGGCACAGGCTCAGCAGGGGCAAAAAGGATACCTGCTGAAATTCTGGATACGCATTGTACTAATAGGTATTGTCTTACTTTTTCTGATAAAGAGTAAAGTGGTCAATATCTTTGGCTTGATTTTAGGTTTGTCAACGGTAGTGATTGCGATCACGTTCATCTCTATGAACATGGCCAGACACTATTTCTTCAGAGGAAGGAGGTAAGAGGAGTTATGGAACATCCGATACTATTTATTTCAATTATCCTTGAAAAGCTGGGACTTCCTGTTCCGCACGGTCCAGTAGGGCATACGTTTCTAGAGAAACTCTGTGAACCGTATATGACGTATACCTGGCTAGTAATGGCCTTTCTTTTCCTGGTTGCACGACTCACCCTTGGTAATCTGGAAATGATTCCGGGAAAAGGGCAAAACTTCTGGGAATTAGTAATCGGTGGGATGGATGACTTCTTTACCGATAACATGGGTAGAGAGATGGCCGATAAATTTTTCCCGATGATCGCAACATTTGCACTCTATATTGCTGTGGCCAATCTTATCGGCCTCATCCCCGGATTTATGTCGCCCACCTCAAGCCTTAATACTACTCTCGCTCTGACGCTGATTGTCTGGTTCAGTCATCACCTGATTGGATTCCGGGAGCATGGTCTCAGCTATTACAAACACTTCATGGGCCCCGTCTGGTGGCTCGTTCCCCTGTTGCTGCCGATCGAGATTATCAGTAACCTGGCCCGGTTGCTTTCACTCTCTATTCGTCTTTTCGGAAATATCATGGCCAAAGAGACACTTTTGGCGATTCTTTTCATGCTCGCCGGCGGTTTTTTTGCGCCCCTGCCGATTATGGTTCTTGGTGTTCTCGTTTCTGTGGTGCAGGCGATGGTTTTTGTTCTTCTTACTGTGGTTTATTTTTCACAGGCTCAAGAACACGCTCATTAGTGACTTAGAAATTCTTTCTCGGCTTTTTGAGAAAGAATTTCGTGAAGGAACTTACCCCGCGATGCTTTTGGGCGGGGTTGATGTCTTACGAATTGCTTACTTGGTTGTCTAAGAGAAAGCAATTCTATGAAGGAACTTACCCCGCGATGCTTTTGGGCGGGGTTGATGTCTTACGAATTGCTTACTTGGTTGTCTAAGAGAAAGAATTTCGTGAAGGAACTTATACCCGTCAAGCGAGTACTAAACAGAGTCCCGCAAAGCTTTTGGGCGGGATTAGTGAATTATGCAACCCTTTTGGGCGGGATTAATTCCTTATGATGGTCAGCCTGATTACAAGCTGATATTTGGGTTACTGAATCAAGTATGATTAAAAACCAAGATACATCCTACAATTATACAAGAAGTAAAAAATAAAGAAGAAGGCCAAAAAACTAAACTTTTTAAGGAGAAAACAATGGAAGGAAATCTTCAATTAGCTTTGATCTGCGTAGGTGCTGCATTATCAATCGGTCTTGCTGGACTGGGAGCTGGTATCGGTATTGGTTCTGTTGGTAACGGTGCATGCCAGGGTCTCGCCAGAAATCCTGAGGTACAGCCTAAGCTGATGGTTTTCATGATTCTCGGTATGGCACTTGCTGAGTCTGTAGCTATTTATGGACTGGTTATTTCTCTGATTCTTCTGTATGCCAACCCATTATTGGGATAAGAATGTCGAGAGCATAACGATCGTTTGATGGTCGTGGAAACGGGCTGCAGAGAATTCTGCAGCCCGTTTCTATTTCAATGTGAGCTGAGTGTGTAAACAAGCCTGGAGACACCCTGTGACAATCGATACCAAGGAACATATTGTTATTCATCCACGCAGAAATAAAAAAGAAAAGGTGCTCCCCGGCAATGGCCTTCTGCTGGTTAATCCCTCGGAGGCGTCCGAGTGTCTCGGTCGGTTGAAACAAAGCGGTGGTGTGAACAGGTTCCTTTTTAATTCTGGTATGGTTGTTGCCGGTGTTCCACCATATTTTGCTGCAGGACCAGCGATAGGTGCGCCCATGGCAGCTCTTACCTTGGAAAAAATAATTGCTCTTGGAGCAAAGAAGGTTATTCTTTTCGGCTGGTGCGGGGCAATTGCTCCTCATTTACGGGTAGGTGATATTCTCGTTCCTGCCAAGGCCCTCTCCGGTGAAGGAACATCCCGATATTATTTGCCAGATTCGACGCCGGGTCCCGATGTGCACCTGAGTAGCCAAATTGTTAAATTATTTTTCGATAATGACATCGCCGTTCATGAGGATTGTGTCTGGTCAACGGATGCGGTGTATCGGGAAGACAGACGAATGTTGCATCAACTGCACCTGGAAAAAGGGGTCGGCGCTGTGGATATGGAATTTTCCGCTCTCTGCGCCGTGGCCGAATTTAGGAAAATTGAGTTTGCCGCTGTCCTTACTGTTTCGGACGAACTCTGGGGCGATTCCTGGCGGCCAGGTTTTTCTAAACGGTTTTTTGTGGAACAAAAACAAGCTGCTCTTAACTTGTTGCTTGATCATCTTGGAAATATTGGAGAACAATAATGGGCCATTATCATCTCATCAGTCTTGGTTGTGCCAAAAATTTAGTTGATTCCGAGGTCATGCTTGGTTCGATGGCCGCCGGTGGCTGGGAATTGGTGGATGATCCAAATGATGCTGACCTCTTGATTCTCAATACCTGCGGCTTTATTCAACCGGCCGTGGAAGAAGCCATAACGGAAATATTTGAACTTGTCAGGATTAAAAAAGAATCACCTCAGAAAAAAATTGTAGTCGTCGGCTGTCTGGTGCAGCGTTACCAAGAAAAATTGACAGAGGATCTCCCGGAAGTTGACCTTTTCCTCGGAACGGAGGGAGCCGCAGATATTGCTGAGTATGTCGCTCAACTGGAGCATGGTGCTCTGCAGAGCAGGGTTTTGTTACCAGACCGAATCCTCATGTCCAGTTCGACACCCCGTATTGTCTCTACGCCGGTATTTCGCGCATGGATGAAAATAACCGAAGGTTGCGACAACAGGTGTTCCTATTGCATGATTCCGATTATCCGTGGTCCATTGCGCAGTCGCACCATTGATGATCTCGTATTTGAAGCTCAAAATCTTCAGGAATATGGGGTAAAGGAACTGTCGATAATCGCCCAGGATAGTACTGCTTATGGCAATGATTTAGGCAGAGGACAGAATATTGTCCGTCTTCTGGAACAGTTGTTAGACCGAACGTCCATCCCGTGGCTGCGCCTTCTCTATCTTTATCCAACCGGTATAAGTAATGAATTGCTGCAATTGATGGCCGAAAATCCCCGTATCGTTCCGTATCTCGACATTCCGATGCAGCATGTCAATGATAAGATACTCCGTTCTATGAACAGGCGCTATAGTACAGAACTGTTGTATGCAACAGTCAATAAAATTAGAAATATTCTTCCCAATATGGCTCTCAGAACCACTTTTCTGGTAGGGTTTCCAGGGGAAACAGAAAGTGATTTTCTGGAGATTGAAACATTTCTAAACAATATGCATATCGACCATGTCGGTGTGTTTCCGTATGCCAATGAAGAAGGCTGTCCTTCGGAGGCCTTTGCTGACCAGTTGCCGGAAGAGGTGAAACTGGAGCGACGCGATTACCTCCTTGATATCCAGTCGGATTTATCCGCAATCATCCAGAAAAAGTACATTGGTAAAGTCGAACCGGTCCTGATCGAAGGATTAAGCCGGGAAACAGATCTGTTGCTGGAGGGAAGAACCAGATATCAGGCCCCGGAAGTTGATGGTTGTATCTATATTAACGATGGGATTGCAAATCCTGGAGATATAGTTCAAGTACGTATCAGCGAAACCCAGGTATATGATCTGATAGGCGGCATTGTAAAAGGGGAATCAACAGGAGGAGGGCCCCTGGTTGTATCGAGACAGGGGTCATAAGTGATGAGCGCATACGTCACCATATGCACTAACAACGCCTAGATAAGTTGGCAAGGCACCAGGCATTGTAAGTACTTATAGCTTGTTTTATAGTTTATGTACCCTTCGGTGGGTATTAAAATAAGTTCTGGTGTTTCAGTGGGGATTGCGAATGGGAGCAGCAAGCGTGTGATGTATCTATTTGCCACTGTTTACTCTTTCCCGCAGTTCTTTGCCGACCTTGAAGAAGGGCAACCTCTTTGGTTTTACTTGAATCTTCTTTCCGGTTTTAGGATTCCTGCCTTCGTATGAATCATATGTTTTTATAACAAAGCTGCCAAAGCCGCGAATCTCGATGCTCTCTCCTCTGGCGAGGGCTTCAGTCATCGTCTCGATAACGGTGTTGGTTATTGCAGCGGCTTCACGATGCGGTACATTAATGTCCTGCGCCAATGCTTCGATGAGTTCTGATTTATTCATACATTGCTCCTGTTTCCGGTAATCAAATTAAGGGACTTCATTGATCTGCATTTGTATAATAATATTGGTGAATAGACGTGAAGCTTATATCTTTTTCCGGCCATTTGAAAGGTTGAAAAAACAAATAAAACAATATGTTACATATGGAAAAGTTTAGCTTGGACCAAGCTCAGCTACCTAACTGTTTAGATTTAATCAGCTATTTGGAGATTTGTAAAGAAAATTCTATAAAAATATTTTATTTAATTCTGAAGGGTTAAGTTGTCTGTAGTCGCCAAGGGCGATCCGGCCGAGAGTGAGTTTTCCATATGCAGTTCGCTTAAGTTGAAGGACAGGGTTGCCAATGAATGCGAACATTTTTTTTACCTGTCGTTTTCTCCCTTCGTGAATGATAATCTGCATAAGGCAATTACCGCCAATTTTTGCTTTAACCGAAACTGCGGCGGGAGAGGTCATTTTGCCTTCCAGAAAGATGCCGCGTTCAAGCAGCGTAATTTTGTCCTTGTGCGGGACTCCCCTAACAAGTGCCTCATATGTTTTATTTGTTTCATGACTGGGATGTTGAATTTTTTGGGCAAATTCCCCATCATTGGTGAGAATCAAGGCACCTTCCGTATCCAGATCTAATCTGCCGACGGGAAAGAGACGAGCTTTGCTCGTTTTGATAAGGGCAGTGACTATCGGTCTGCCCTGAGGATCAGCAAGGGTTGTGACATAGCCCTTAGGTTTATTAAGCAGGTAATAGACCAGCTCTTCCCTTGCCTTAATTGGTTTTCCGTCAAAAGTGATTGTATTTTCGCCAGGAATGACACAGATACCCATTTCTTTTGTTACCACACCATCTACGGCAACTCGACCTGCACTTATAAATTCTTCCGCCTTGCGTCGGGATGCGATGCCGCATTGGGCAATATATTTTTGTAGCCGTATTGAACTGTTCATCGCCATTCAGCAGGTATTATTTTAGAGAATTTACTGTCTACCAGCTCTTTTGTGGCTGTATCCACTTCCAGAATATCTGTGTACCATGGTTTCATCCGACAGTCTATGGTAACAGGAGCCTGCAAGCCCACATGGAATCGGTTGACCGAGGCAGTTCTCCCATAAATATCGGCGGCCGGTTCAAAGCGGGTGAAAACCGACCAGAGAAACTCCTGTACCGATTTAGTTGTTTCGTCGGTATTATCCACCAGCATAATGACCGGCCACTCCTGGAGTTCGTTGCTTTCAGAGAGTTGCTGCGCCAGGCTGGAATTTTCATCGTATGGACATCCCTGAACAACCAGGGTGCCAGGCAGGAATACTGCAGGTTTTGTACAGCCGTAGGGAAGAGAACCGGAGAATATCCTCGGTAACTCCCGCTTTTTTTCTTTTCCCAGTCCCAGCAGCATGGCTTTTGAACCTTTGTTGACCGACGGACCTGTGTAATCAAGGGTGTCCTGGGAAACATTGGCAAAAACAAACAAATCCTGCTGCCACTGTACCCGCTCAAGTACATGGACCCATAATTTTCCGAAATCGGTGATGTCTATCTCACCATCGGTGACAATGAGAAATTTTGTCAATGACAACTGTCCTTCACCGAGGACGCGTAAACCGCAGGCAAAGGCTTCCCGTGGATATCGATTGTCAACCCTGGCTGCGGCTAGACAGTGAAAACCGGTTTCGCCAAAGGTCTTCAGTTGTTTAACTCCTTTCATTACCAAAGGAAAGAGCGGCGAGAGCAGCTCCTGGAGGAAATCACCGATAAAAAAATCTTCCTGCCTGGGCCTGCCGACCACTGTTGCCGGATAGATGGCCTTGTCGCGATGGTAGAGGTGACTCACTTGGAAAACCGGATAATCGTGCTGAAGTGAATTGTAACCGTAATGATCGCCGAACGGTCCTTCGGGATGGCGTAAATGGGGCGGTACTTGTCCTTTGATGGCAAACTCGGCACAAGCGACCAGGCGGTGCCCACCTAGTGGGTCGTTGGTCATCCGCAGTTTATCGCCGATGAGTAGCGAAGTGAGCATCAGTTCCGGTAGATCCTCGGGCAGAGGCGCAATGGCGGCAAGCATGAGCGCCGGAGGGCCACCAATAAAAAGAGTCAGCGGCAGGGGACGATTCTGCTCTTCTGCAGCAAAGTAGTGGTAGCCACCTCCTTTATGTATCTGCCAGTGTATCCCGGTTGTCACATCGTCATATTTGTGGATGCGGTACATGCCGAGATTATGTCCTTTGCCGTCAGGATGCTCGGTATACACGAGCGGCAAGGTAACGAAGGGCCCGCCATCGCTGTGCCAGGATGTCAGCATGGGCAGTGAACTGAGTTGAGCCGGCATCTGGCGGTTCTCAAGTATTGGTCCCTTTTTCTCAGTCTTCAAGCCAATTTTCAGCCCATCGAAAAAAAGATTCCGGTTGTCCCAGATTTTATTGAGCGACAGCGGCATGATCGACTCAGTGAGTCGGACCAGGTCACGGACAAATTGCTGTGGTTTGTTGCCGAATGCCAGCTCCAGTCTTTTGTGGGTGCCAAAGAGATTGGTGGTGACCGGGAACTCTGAGCCTTTCACATTGGTGAACAACAGGGCCGGCCCCTCACGGGCGATGATGCGCCGATGAATTTCGGCGATTTCCAGGTACGGATCAACTTCTTCATCTATAACCAGCAGCTGATGTTCTTTTTCCAGCACTGCAAGGTAACTACGCAGATCGTGAATTTTTGCTATTGCCACAGCTTACTCCTTATGTTCGTGGTGATGATGGGTGTCGCCAAGAAATAAGCGATGGTATTCGTTCTCGCTGAGATGTTTTCGTAACAGGTCCATGAAATGATCGACAAAACCGATGATTTCTTCGCTGGAAAGTCGTGCGGCAAAAATCCTGGAGAATTCCTCTTGTCCACCAAGTTTGAGAAAGGTGGTAAGCGACTGGCGATCGATTTCTTCGGTCAGGCCAAAACATATTTTTGCTGGATCGGGTTTGGTCATGAGTATTCAAATAGGCTTTATTCCCGTTCACCGGGGTTACATTGCATCCGAGATTATTTTCCAGTGCACCAAACGAGTCCGGGGTCCGTCATATTCACAAAAAAAGATCTTTTGCCAGGTGCCGAGCAGCAGCGTGCCGTTATCAATATGCAGCATGAGCGAACTGCCGGTGAGCAGGGTCATGAGATGCGCCGGCGAATTGCCCTCGGCATGTTTATACTGCAGGTTATTCGGAACTATATGTCGTAGACCCATAATAATATCACGGCAGACATCGGGATCCGCACCTTCATTGATGGTCAGGCCGGCGGTCGTATGCGGATTAAAGAGATAGAGTATGCCAGAAGAAATTGATTGGCTGTGGAGTATTTTTTCTAGCTCTGCTGTGATACTGATCATCTCCATTCTCGCTGATGTGTTAATTTTAAGTGTACCCTTGATCATATCTTCTCCCGAGAAATTACAATATAAGCCTACGCTGCAATTCACCTCTGCTCAAGTAGCTGTAGCATAAGGCATTACTTCTTGAAAATCCCGAATAATAGTCAAATGATTAGCTGCGTCAGCCGGATAAACAAAAATATATATTCTTTTGGCCGTTCGGTCAATCATGACGAATTACAACGGGCGAAAGGAAGTGACAGGCATTGCCGTATGCTTGACATCGGTCTTTTTACGAATACTATAGTAAATTGTATGCAGTGAGAAGTTAATGCTGGAAGACGAAATTTTATAAAAAAAAGATTGGAATAACAGTGATAAAGCAGGAGCAACAGATAAAAAGGATCTGGATGATCAGCAGGGAGTATGGCAATCTTGCCGGTGCCGGCGGTGTCAAGGATGTTGCCTGCCAGTTGGCGGAAAGTCTTGCTCGCTTCAGTGGGCGTTCTCTTCATGTGGTGCTTCCCTGCTATGGTTTCATCGATGCTCCTGCCCTCGGATTCCAGCAGCTGTCCGATCCGTTATGCTCGGATCGGCCCTTTCGTCTGCAGATCGCCATGCACCTGCCTGACGCCTATGTACATGAGGAAGTTGGTTTTTTTTATCAAAAGATAAATAGAGTGCATATTTACCTGGTCGACGCTGCAAGGTTCCGCGAAAAATCAGCTGTATATACCTATACCGAAGAGGATGAACGAATGGTGTCCTGGCAAAAAAAATCCCAGGGCCACAATGATTATTTTGCCATGAATCTTCTGCACCAGAAATCGGCACTGGAACTGATGGTCTGCCTCGGTGAAAAACCGGATGTCATCCATTGTCATGACGGACATACCGCAGTGCTCCCGGCGCTCATTCGTGAAAATTCAGGCTATCGGAGTTATTTCAGAGCAACTGCTTGTCTTGTCACTATACATAATGCCGGGATAGGCTATCATCAGGAAGTGGCGGATATCCCCTATGTCCGTTCCATTACCGGTTTGCCGGATCAAGTCATTCATAGCAACCTGCTCAATGGAAGCTTTGATCCTTTTCTGGTCGCCAGTGGATATGCGGTGGTTAATACGGTCAGTGAAAATTATGCCAGGGAGCTTCAGGAAACAGCAAGTGACGAGCTGACGGGCTGGTTGGGCCATGAGTTGAAACGGCGTAATATTTTTTTAGAGGGGGTGACAAATGGAATTGATCCGGCTTCTTTTTCATCTTCCTTTATTGCCGGTAATGATCCGGAGATGCTCTTTGATCCCGGCAATAGCCACGATACCCTCTCTGGCAAATTGCGATGCAAAGTTGCTCTTCTGGCCGATATTGCCGGTGGTGGGGAAATACCTGAAGTACAGCGCTTCGGCTTCTTGCAGAACGAGGGGGAATATCCTCTTTTTACTTTTATCGGTCGCCTCAGTGAGCAGAAAGGAATTGATGTTCTGTTGGAGGTGATGGCGTTGTTTCTTGAGAAAAATGAGCACTGTCAACTGCTTGTTCTAGGCAGTGGCAACAGTAGTTTTGAGTCGCAACTTATCGCGCAGACGAAAAAAGTACGGCTGTACGGTAGACTGTGCTTTTTAAAGGGTTTTAGTACCCATTTGGCAAATCGAATATTTGCTGCCGGTGACTTTTTTGTTATTCCTTCACGATATGAGCCCTGCGGGTTAACCGATTTTATCGCCCAACTCTTCGGCAATATTCCTGTCGTTCATCATGTCGGCGGGCTGGTTAAAGTGCGCGATGCTCTTACCGGCATTGCCTATCCTGGCGATTCTCCGGATGACCTGTTTGAGGCCCTGGAAAGAGCCATGGTATTGTATTTTGATGTACCGACCAAGCGCAGAATGCAACTCCGGGCGATACAAGAGATCGAGCAAAACTTTACCTGGACAAAAGTTATGCAGAAATACCTGGCACTCTATCGTGATGCCAGAAGGATGCAGGTTTGCACATGAAACGGTGCTCTCTTGCATTTACATAAAAAAATTGAGAAATGGGTCAGTAATTTTGCAATATTCTGGCCGAAGATAATAAAGCATCCGCGTGGGTGGAGCGACAGAAAATTTAAGAGGAAAGGATTATGACAATAAAAATAGCTATTAACGGGTTTGGTCGGATTGGTAGAAATATTTTTAGAGCGATTGATAAAGATACTGCTTTTTCTGACATTGAAATTGTGGCCATTAACGATTTGACCGATAATGCAACCCTGGCCCATCTTTTGAAATACGATTCAGTGATGGGGGTCTATCGCAGAGAAGTCAAGAGCAATGACAAAGGTATTATTGTCGATGGTCGGGAAATTGCGGTCTCCAGTCATCGGAATCCTGCCGATATCCCCTGGGGTGATCTGGGGGTTGAATATGTGGCAGAATGTACCGGGATTTTTCGTGACGCAGAATCTGCTCAAGGGCACCTGGACGGCGGTGCCGCCAAGGTGATTATTTCTGCACCTGCCAAAGGAAATATTAAAACCTTTGTTATGGGTGTCAATGAGGATGAGTATGACCCGACACTCCATCATGTCGTCTCGAATGCGTCGTGTACGACCAACTGTCTGGCCCCCTTTGCCAAAGTCATCCTCGATAAATTCGGTATAAAACGTGGACTGATGACGACCATTCATGCCTATACCGGTGATCAGCGCCTGCTTGACTTTCCCCATTCCGATCTACGACGGGCAAGGGCCGCAGCCCTCTCGATGATTCCAACCAAAACCGGAGCAGCGGCGGCGGTGTCGCTCGTTATCCCTGAACTGAAAAACAAATTCGATGGTCTGGCCGTGCGGGTGCCGACGGCTACTGTCTCTCTTGTTGATGCAGTGATGGAAGTGGAAAGGGAAACGACCGTAGAAGAAGTGAATCAAGCCCTTAAAGCGGCGGCGAACAGATATCTCGGCTATAGCGATCTGCCGCTTGTCTCTATCGATTTTCAGGGCGATCCACGTTCTTCAATCATTGATGCCCAGTCAACGAAGGTCATTGGGACTTCAGTCAAGGTCATGAGTTGGTATGATAATGAGTGGGGGTATTCCAACAGGATGCTTGATCTTATCCTGCATATGGAGGCCAACAAGGCAATCTGATACAGTGCAACAACGAAGCAGATGGAGTTTTTACTGAGCCATCCACGATTTTCTATTTGTATGAGATAATCAGCAATCGACAGTGCACGTAAAAGCGCCTTTGAGGTTCACTTCAACGGCGCTTTTTTTTATCCCTTGCGAATGAAGGAAGGTATTCATTATAGTCAGTTATTCATTTTTACAGCGCCATCAACATAACGAAGGGTTAAAAAGACGGATATGACAAACATAAAGAGCGATGCAACCATTGAGTCGGATGCATTGAAAGCGAATTTACTGGAGACGGCAGGCCATGTTGACATTGATCCTGAGCTCCTTGTCCTGCTGGAAATCGTCGAACAATATAAAGGATTGCACTCGACCCTTGAAAAGCTGCTTTATGAAGTCTGTCATCCGTTTCGCAATTGGAAAATCATCCTGCCGCAGTTGCGCAGTTTCGTTTTAAAAAACATCAATCACTATCGAGGCCATGATAAAGGGCCGGTCGCTTTCCGATTGTTTGCTGGTCTCTTTATGGAGGCCCTGCTGGAAACGCAGCGGGATGCCGCGCTCCTGTCCCAGGTTGTCGGAGCTTTCACTCTATGGCTCGACAAACTGGTCAGCCAATTTACTGTCGAGGATCTGCACCGATTCGGGCCGGAATTAAATGTGATTTTTGACAATCTTGCGGCACTCGACAAGACTGATCGACCAATACTGATTCAGATCGTCCATGGCCAGCATCCGCTCAATAAAATCGCCGGAAGGTTGGTGCAGATCAGCGGGGAAAGCGAGAGCCGTTTAGATTTTCTTCCGCTTGCCAGACTGGTAAAGACTATTCTGTACCGCTGCTATGGGTATTGGTTACAGGAAGACGACCCCCTGACCTGGTTTCTCGATCGCTGTTCCATTCCGGCTGCTGATTTTGATTCTTCCCAATTGTTTAAGGCTATCTCGCATGAGATGATGCAAGAACATCTGGTGGTGTTGCAGTCCCTGGATCTCGAAAAAGATCCAAGCTCCGGTTTGCAGGCAATGCTTGAGCTGCCTGACCACATCGATATCGTCAAGTATTATCGGGATATGCCTAACAAGCTGGTGGAAGCTGAAGAAGTTTTCAGGAAGTTAGAACAGAAGGGCAGGGCATTCCTCCATTATTTTAACGAAAACAGAAAGCTGCTCTTTCTGTTCAAGATTATGGATACCAAAGGGTTGTATCTGATCCATGAGGAAACGCTGCGGGAAATAAACCGCAGTCTGGTCCAACTGATTAGAGAACAGACTTTTGAGGAAATAGAAGAGTTCCTGCTGACCACATTTAAACTGCTCAAGGCCAATGTCCGCAGGTATCCGCACACCTCGCTGCAATGTATCCAGGTCCTTGGAGCAGAGGTGTTTGATCGCAGCAACAGCCGGATGGTAGAGGCGTTTTTGTGGGGAGTGGTACGGTTTGGTTTTCAGCATGCAAGCGTGGTAGGTGTTGACGAGAACTGGCAGCCCTTGACCAATCCAGCCCATCTGGCCAATATCAGGGTATGGCTGTATCTTATTATGCGTGAACCCAAATGGTGTTCGACGCTCTTTTCCGCCCTCATCATTAACTTGAAACTGTCCGGAACCTGTATAAAAGATACCGATCTGTTCCAGCGCGATATTACCCAATTGCTCAATCATCCCATCGAGCCAATTTACAATCTCTCGAAGCAGTTTGCCAAACTGATGCCCGTTTTCTTTAATGAAATTGGTTCAGAAGGTGAGTTGCGGGATGTCTCCACGGAACTTGATGAAATCCACAAAAGAAAAGATATCCTGATCCACTTCTTGAGGAAACAGGGACATGTAGAAAGCTCGAACCTTATTGTTGATTTCATCCAGGCCATTGTCCTTTTCTGGAAAACTCGAGACAAGACCCTCCTGTTTCAATACATTCCCGAGGAAGTGTATGTCCAGGTAAAGACGCAAGGAGAGTATATCGATGATCAGTTCATCCTGAGCGACAGGCTCTGGAGAGAAATGGGGATAGATCGGGTTGAGGATATCCTGTTGCAGGATGACGAGCAGATTGCCGCCTTTTTTGACCGCCAGAAGGACCTGCGTTCTCATGAGGTGCGGCGCTTTGAACTGTTGCTCAGGATGTATAAGATCCTTCATAAAAAATATAATCTTGGATTTCTCCAGCTCCATTCGGAAATTGCCAGGGCGGTCAATGATGGTTTTCCGGAGATGGAAGGCCTGCTCGCAGGTCTTAACCATTCTGATACCGAGCACTGTCTGGATGCTTTACTGACTGCTCTCGAAGGTTTGCAGGAGATTATTCTGTCGGAAAAAACCTTCGAGGCGCAGGAAGATATCTATTATAAACGGCATATCGCCGTCGATATTCCGTCGGTGTACGGCAGATACAAAGAACGTAAATTCGATGCTCTTAGTCTTACATTTCGTCTCGAGAATCTGGCCAATCTCTATCTGGAGAAATTGCCGGAAACAGTCAATCTCTCCATTATTACTCAAGCCACTTTTTATAATATCGTCCGCTGTATCAAACTTTATCTGCGGGCACTGGTTGTTGATGGTATTACCTCCCGCAAGCTTTTTACCTATCTTGCGCTACTAGAGAATTCGTTGAAGGTGCGGCGTTTTTCCTACACTCAGTATCTGGATATTTTTCGTGGAATGTCCGAGGGCGTCAAGGATATCATTTATGCCTTCTATACCAACATTCACCAGAATAACCTGTCAATTATCATTCCTCAGATCGGTCTTGAGAATATTCTTGATAAGTACAACAGCCTGTACGATGAGTCCGAAATCGGTACAACAGTACAGCGCTTGTCAGAAGTTTTTCTACGGGAATTAATATCTTCAACCTTCGGCCTGCAGCATCTGGATAATTTTATCATGCGGATCCTGCAAACCTTGGAAAATCAGAAGGATCTTCTTGATCAGGAAAAACTCGATCTGTTGATGACCTACAATCCGGAGCGAGCCTTGTCACTGTTGCATCAGCCCAACCCTTTCACCAATAACCTGATTCATCTGGGCAATAAGGGCTATAATCTGGCCACACTGACAGAAGACGGCAAAAGAGTACCACCGGCCTTTGTTATCACCACTGAGATTTTCCGCTGTCAGGAGATAGTGTTCGGCTATGCCAAAACACGTGAGCAATTCATGCAGAAAATACGGCGGGCATTGACGGAAATAGAACAGCTTACCGGAAAGACCTTTGGTTCTCCAGAATCACCGCTGCTTTTGTCGGTGCGCAGCGGTGGTGCCATTTCCATGCCGGGGATGATGGCCACTGTCAGCAACGTTGGCGTTAATGAAGAAATGATTGCCGAGATTATTGCCAATGATGGCAACGCGTATCTTGCCTGGGACAATTATCGGAGATTTTTACAGTCTTGGGCGATGATTTCCGGTATCGGCAGAGAGGAATTTCAGATTTTGATGAACAATGCCAAGGCCAAATATAATGTGAGCCTTAAGCGGCATTTTTCCCCGGCACAGATGAAAGAACTTGCCCTGTCCTATCAACGTTTAATCCGCCAGAGGGGGCATGGTATTCCCGATGATCCATGGTTGCAGCTGGTCAACGCTATTCAGCTGGTGCTTGACTCCTGGACAACCCAGAAGGCCGTTGAATATCGAAAAATCATGGATGTGTCGGATTCCTGGGGTACCGCAGTGATTGTCCAGGCCATGGTGTTTGGCAACAAGAGTGGTCACTCAGGAGCGGGGGTGGTCTTTACCGCTCATCCCTACCGTAAGGTACAACGGGTGGCTTTGTGGGGCGATTACGCCTATGGCGACCAGGGGGAGGATATCGTTTCCGGCCTGGTCGCCAGCTGCGCCGTTTCTGTGGAACAGGCAAAAATTGATGGTCGACAAGTGGAGGAAACCATGGAGGTACGGTTTCCAAAAATCTATAAAACACTGCTGGAGATTTCCCGGGAGCTGGTCTACGAAAAACGGTGGAATCCGCAGGAAATTGAGTTTACCTTCGAGGGGCCGGAGCCAGAGGAACTCTATCTCCTGCAGACACGAGATATGATTACCATCAAGAAAAAAGAGCATCTTAATGTTTTTACCGAAAGTCCCGCATTGGCGTCCGCCCATCTTGGCAAGGGAGTTGGTGTCTCGGGGTCGGCACTTTCCGGTCGGGCGGTGTTCACCGAGGACAATATTCGCCAGCTCAGAAAAACCGACCCTGGTACCCCGCTCATTCTTATTCGTCAGGATACCGTACCGGAAGACATCAAGGTGGTCAGTCAGTCTGATGGGTTGTTGACCTCAAGAGGTGGACAGACCTCTCATGCCTCAGTAGTTGCGGTCCGGCTTGAGAAGACCTGTGTCGTCGGATGCAGTAGTCTGAAGGTATATGAGACAGATCAGTATTGTGAAATTGCTGGAGTACGAATCGGGTTTGGCGATCCGGTGTCAATAGATGGCAGAAATGGGCAGGTTCTGAACGGCACGCACGCTATTGTCGAAGAATATCATATTCTGCCTATTTAGTGACTTAGAAAAAATCTTCTTGTGCTGTTTACAAGAAGATTTTTTCGTGAAGGAACTTATCCCGCAAATCTTTTGGGCGGGATTATCGGCCAATGAAGAAACATCTGATGTTTTATCCAGGAAGATTTTTTCGTGAAGGAACTTACCCCCGCACAGCACGGGGACTGAGAAGAGTCCCCCTCGAGGGGGGATTGTAAAGAATACCCGTCAAGCGAGTACTGCACGGCGCACCCGTCAAGCGAGTATTAAAAAGAATCCCGCAAAGCTTTTTGGCGGGGTTAGTCTCTTACAGAGAATCTCCTTGTAATTTTTTAAAATTAGCTCTCTCAGAGTACTTATCCCTGTTTGTTTCTCGTTAGCCAGGGTTAGATGTTTGTTTTTTTGGTGCTTTTCTGCTCGGGGAAAGTAATATTAAGATACTCTTTGAAAAACATTGGTCGCCGAAGATACTAAAAAAGGAACAGGATACGTTCTGAAAAAAACAGATTTTAGATTAAAGTGGGGGAAGCTATGTCAGATAAAAAATATAAAAAAGGACCAAAGTTGTTTTCTCTGGCCAGGAAGAGGGCACTTGTGCTTGGTGTTCCGCAGGAGAAAGGGGTCAAGCTGGCAGAACTTATTTGTAGGATTCAGGAAAAAGAAGGCAATCCATCCTGTTTTCGTAAAAGAGAGATTTGTTCGGAATTCGCATGTTGCTGGCAGGCTTCCTGTGACGCTCGTATGGATAACCAGTAGCTGGTGTCGCCAGCTACTGGCGATTTTCGGCAACACCAAGCTTTTTCAATATGAATCCTATTGGGCAGAACTTGGTAATTCCGAACTGAAAAAGATTGAGGCCGACAAAGGCGGTAAAATAGAGCCAGTACTTACTGTGAAAAATCGGACTGGCCTCAACGCCTAAAGCAAGACTGAGCAGAATAAACGATCCGGCCAGAACATGTATCCAATCTGAAACGATCATTGTCTTGTGTCCTGTTTTAAAAATTTGGGCAGAAAAGTGCTCGCATCTTCTGGATGAGTTCAAGGATGCGTTCGTCGGTAATCCTGTTGAATATAAAGTTAGCGTCTTTGCGGTAGTCGATAATACCCTGGCCGCGCAGGATGTTTAAGTGCTGCGAAACATTGGCATTAGTTGTCTTGACCTGGTCCCTGATTTCACCTACCGAAAGTTCTTTGTCCTGGAGCAGACAAAGAATCTTCAGGCGTATAGGATGAGACATTGATTTGAGCAACTTTGACATTGCCTCGATTTGTTCGTCTTGCATCGTCTCTCTCTGCGAAAGTATTTAATTTCAAAGTTTAATAGCTGCGCCGTCATTGTAAAGCTCTTTTGTTCACATGCCTACTCATTTCTCTTGAGTGTCCAAAGCTCGCCTTCTTGCCTTTGGCTACAATACAGTTCAGGACAGTTGTCGTGCAATACATATTTTCGATTCATTTGCAAGGCATGTGCCCCCGATTTTTTGTCTTCCGGCGCAGCATGTCTTTTGTTCATAACACGCCATTTTCTGGCACCATTTTTTTTAGTCGGAGGAAAGGATAAACTTGAATCTCACGGGAGAATTGAGTTTATTGCAAAGAGTGTGTTACACGGGTAGGTTCTTTAATAGAGAGGGGGATAATGCAATGAAAAAAAGGCTGCTGGCTCCGGAAAATGTCTGTTTGCAGATCATTGATGTGCAGCAAAGTCTTATGAACAAAATCGTCGCTGCCGACAAAGTTGTTTCAGTTATAGAATTTATGATTCGCTGCGGCAAAATCCTCAACATCCCCGTGATAGCCAATACTCAGTATAAAAAGGGCCTGGGGCCCTATGTGCCGCGCATCGAATCTCTTGTCGGCGATAACGATTGCCTTGACAAAACAGAGTTCAATGCACTGGCCAATAAAGAAACTGAATCACGTTTCGATGGTCTGCCGAATGAAGTGGATACCATAATTCTTGTTGGTGTGGAGACGCACATCTGCATTTATCAGACTGCCATGGGAATTTTGGCCAGGGGGTTGGATGTCTGGATAGTCTCCGATGGTGTATCATCGAGAAGCCTGGATGATCATCAGGCAGGGCTCTCGAGACTGCAGGCTATGGGCGCGTCGATAGGGTCATCGGAAATGTTGATTTATGAACTGCTTGGCAAGGCGGGAAGTCCAGCATTCAAGCAAATTTTACCCCTTATTATTGCTCGAGACGAATAGCTGCATGCACCGTTGAGGATGGCTACACAACATGCCATCAAAGAATCAATTCAATAGGTTTTACCAGAACGTTATGAAAGGAAATGAAATTCGCAGTAAGTTTTTAAATTACTTTAAGGATCGTGGTCATACCGTTGTTGACAGTTCTTCTCTTGTACCCAAAGATGATCCAACCCTGCTCTTTGTCAATGCGGGCATGGTGCAGTTTAAAACTGTATTTATGGGTGAAGAGAAAAAAGAGTATCTACGTGCTGTTAGCAGCCAGCGTTGTGTTCGGGCAGGTGGCAAACATAATGACCTGGAGAATGTGGGGTATACGGCCAGGCACCACACTTTTTTTGAAATGTTAGGTAATTTTTCTTTTGGCGATTATTTCAAAGAAGATGCCATACGCTTTGCCTGGGACTTTCTGACGGTTGAACTTGGCTTGAATCCTCAAGACCTCTGGGTTTCCATATACGAAGATGACGATGAAGCGCAGGCTCTATGGGAAAAAGTTGAAGCACTGCCCAAAGGGAGAATCGTCAGAATGGGCGAAAAGGATAATTTCTGGGCAATGGGAGATACCGGCCCTTGCGGACCATGTTCAGAGATTCATATTGATCAGGGTGCGGAAGCCGGATGTGGGCGTCCTGACTGTGCTCTGGGTTGTGACTGCGATCGATTTTTAGAGTTGTGGAATCTGGTGTTTATGCAGTTCAATCGATCTGAAGACGGGACGCTGACTCCTTTGCCCAAACCGAGTATCGATACCGGCATGGGACTGGAGAGAGTGGCAGCAGTTCTCCAGGGGAAATATAACAATTATGACTCAGATCTTTTTGCACCGATTATAGCCAAGCTCGAACAGCTTTCTGGAAAATCTTATCTTGTCAATTCGCAGGATGATACCGCCATGCGGGTTATCGCCGATCATGCCAGGGCGACCACTTTTCTGGTCGCAGACGGGGTATTGCCCTCAAATGAGGGCCGAGGCTATGTTCTGCGAAGAATAATGCGCCGGGCAGTTCGATATGGAAAATATCTGGGCTTGGAAAAATCTTTTATGGGGCAGGTCACCAAGGCAGTAGTTGCAGAAATGGTTGCTGCCTATCCACATCTGGCTGATGCGACGGCCTTGTTGACCAAGGTCGTCGACAATGAGGAAGAACGCTTTAGAGAAACCTTGGAACATGGCCTGGTGCTGCTTGATGAAGAAATTGCCCGACATGCAGGAGAGAAATCTCCTGTCATTCCAGGCAATTTTATCTTCAAATTATATGACACTTTCGGTTTCCCCTTTGACATTGTCAGAGACATTGCTCTGGAAAGAGGCCTTGGCTTTGACGAGGCTGGTTTTGTTGTTGAGATGGAAAAACAGCGTCGTAAATCCAGGCATTCGCGCAAGGATGAAGGCGTAAGGCTTCTTGGTGAAGGCGTAAAAAGTCTCGCAGCAGAAGGCAAAAAAACAGAATTCATTGGCTACAATGAGTCATCTGCGAGGACCACAGTAGAGGCTTTGCTCAACGCGACAGGGGAGAGAGTTGGGCGGTTGGGCGTAGGTGAGATTGGCCGCCTGTTCGTCGACAGAACCCCATTCTACGCTGAGTCTGGAGGACAGATTGGTGATTGTGGTGAGCTGCTCTGGGAAGGCGGCAGGGCGAAGGTGACCGGCACGTCGATTGAGGGAGAAAATATTATTCTCCATACGATCGAAATTGAACAAGGAGAGCTGGCGGTAGACACGGGAGTGGTCTTATCTGTTGCAGAGGACAGGCGGAGAGATGTTGCCGCACATCATTCGGCAACGCATCTGCTCCAGGCTGCCTTGCGAAGGGTTCTTGGCGATCATGTTAAGCAGGCTGGTTCTTTAGTGGGTCCGAATAGACTGCGATTCGATTTCACCCATTTTTCTCCATTGTCTGTCGAGGAGACCGAAGCAATCGAATATCTGGTTAACCAGAAAATCCGCGAGAATACGCCGGTTACAACAGAGCTGTTGGCCAAAGAAGACGCAATAAAAGGAGGAGCCACAGCTCTTTTTGGCGAGAAATACACAGATAACGTTCGTGTTGTGTCGATGGCCGATTTCAGTAAAGAATTATGTGGTGGCACCCACGTCAGGGCCACGGGAGATATAGGAGTTTTCAAAATTCAGTCTGAAGGTGGTATCGCTTCCGGCGTGCGACGAATTGAGGCCTTGGTTGGACGAGCGGCCTTTGCCGAAATACAAGCGTTGTCCAGAAGAGAGCGTCTGACTGCGACACTTTTGAATGCAGGAAGCGCAGAAGATATTAACGGGAAGGTTGAAACTCTGATTAAAAATCTGAAATCCCTGGAAAAACAGGTGGCTGATTTATCCAGAGAACTCGCCAGTTCGGATCTTGACGCTGTATTTGATAATGCAGTGGTAATTGAAGGCGTCAAGGTGATTGGGGCGGAAATACCGCTTGATAGTCCTAAGACACTTCGCGATGTCGGCGACAAAGTGCGCGAAGGCCTTGGGTCGGGGGTTGCTGTTCTGGGTGGAAGTATTAATGGAAAAGCGGCGTTTCTGGCAATTGTCAGCAGTGATTTGACTGCTAGAATAAAAGCCGGCGACCTTGTCAATAGCATAGCGAAAATTGTTGGTGGTAAAGGCGGCGGTCGGCCTGATATGGCACAGGCCGGGGGGCCTATGGTCGATAAGATCAGCGAGGCGATACAATCTGTTCCCAGAGCTGTTCAGAAATTGTTACAATAAAAACGGTTGTGGCCCTGTTAGAAAATTATGGCGCACATGCAACCGTCGTTCTGTCCTTTTATGGATGACTTGCCTTTCAACTTTACGGAGGACGAAATATATAAATGAGTTGACAGCACAGCATATTTACAGTAAAAATTTTTTGCTGTTAGTGAATGGGTGTTCATTTTATTTCTGACAATTTTAGTCCTTTAATTGAATAAAATACTGTATTGCGGTCATCATTCATTGGTTCAATGAATGTTTATTTTTTTTTTCGTTATCCTAGTTAAGCAGGAGCTACTGACATGATTACGACGGATATCACTTTGTTTATTCAGATTGTTAACATGATTGTACTCATGTTTCTCCTTAACGGAGTCCTCTATAAGCCTGTTCGGAGGATTCTTAAGGAGAGATCTGGAAAACTGCAGGGAATGCATGAAGAGATCTCAAAATTTGAGAAAAACGCTAAACTCCGGCAGGAAGAAGTTGATGCAAAGATGGCTCAGGCTTCTGGAAAGGCCAAGGCTGCTCTCGATTCAGCGCGGGCTGGAGCACAATTGGCCGGCGATGAAAAGCTTGCAGCTATTAAGGCTGAAGCTGAGGCGGTCAAGGATGCCAAACTTGCCGAACTTAAAGCGGAGATCGGTACTGCCAGAACCAGTTTGCAAGCTGATTTAGCTGGGTTTGCAACCGAAATGGCCAGCAAAATTCTGGGGAGGAGTATCTGATAATGAATAAAGAGAAACATATTGCAAGGCTGTTAGGTCTGCTGACATTGACTCTTTGGTTCGCCTTGTCTTTCGGAACGGTATTCGCGTCTGAACAGGGAGCACCTGCACCGGCTGCCGATCAGGCGATGGCTGCTGAGTCTACGCACGTGGGTGATGCCGCCGCTGCCCCATCGCACGGCGAAGGCGAAGGCGAAGGCGGTCATGTGGCTGCCAACAGTTTGTCCGCAGCCAAGGTCAAAGATCTCGGTTGGCGGGTGGTCAACTTCATCGCTCTGATGATTATCCTGGTAAAATTCGGTGCCAAACCGATAGGTTCAGGTCTTTCTGCTCGCCGAAAGAAAATTAAAGACGAGATTGAGACGCTGGAACAAAATCGAACTGCAGCAGAAAATTCCTACAATGAATTTCAGGCTAAACTGGCCACGGTCGAATCAGAAATAGACAAGATCGTAGAACGAGCTATTGCCCAGGCCGAAATCGAGAAAGCCAAGATTCTTGAGAAGGCCGAGCAGGGAGCCGCTGATTTGATGCGTTCTGCTGAAATGGCGGTGCAGAATCAGGTCACTGAGGCACGTCGGACCCTCAAAAATGAGGTCGCCGATCAGGCAGCCATCCTAGCTGAAGAACTCATCATCAAGAATCTCACTAAGAAAGACCAGGTGAAGATTATAGAAACTTATTTAGACAAAGTGGGGGCCGTACAGTGAAACAGACTATCCTCGCAAAAAGATACGCTAAGGCAATATTCTCCGTAGGGCAGGAAAAGAAAAAATACGAAGAGTATGGCGATGTCCTGAAAGGCCTGGCAGATTTGTATTCAAGCCATCCGGCGGTTGTTGACGCTCTGACTAATCCCCTCTATCCGATGGATGTCAAAGAAAATGTCATGAAAGGGATAGTAGGTTCCATGAAGGTTGACAAGATCATGGGCAACTTTCTCAATCTTTTAGTTCAAAAAAAACGGGCAGAAATATTGCCGGAAATAGCTGTAGCCTATCAGGCCATGGTTGATGATGCAAAAAATATCAGTCATGGCAATGTTATTTCAGCAATTGAGCTGAACGGTGAGTTAAAAGGAAATGTGCAAAAAATTTTAGAAAAGTTAACAGGCAAGAAAGTAAAACTCACAACCAGTGTTGACCAATCCATCATTGGCGGTATTATTGCTCAGGTTGGTGATCTGGTTTTGGACGGAAGTATAAAAACTCAGCTTGCAGGTTTAAAAGATTCCATTAAGGGGAGAGAATAGATGCAGATTAAAGCCGCAGAAATTAGTCAGATTATCAAAGATCAGATTGGGGCATATGAGACCAGCGTTGATCTGAACGAGACTGGTACCGTTATCTCCGTAGGTGACGGTATTGCCCGTGTTTATGGCGTGCAGAATTGTATGGCCATGGAACTGTTGGAATTTCCTGGTGGAATCATGGGCCTTGCCCTGAACCTTGAAGCTGACAACGTTGGTTGCGCCATTCTGGGTAACGTGTCGAATATTAAAGAGGGTGATATTGTTAAGCGAACCGGAAAAATCGCTGAGGTTCCAGTAGGACCTGCTATGGCCGGTCGCGTTGTTGACGGTATCGGTGCTCCGATCGATGGACTCGGACCAATCAATTCCGAATTTTCCTCAAAAATTGAAGTTCTCGCGCCTGGTGTTATTGCCAGAAAGGGTGTGCATCAGCCCTGCTATACTGGTTCAAAAGCAGTTGATGCTATGACCCCGGTTGGTAAAGGTCAACGTGAGCTTATTATCGGTGATCGTCAGATTGGTAAAACCTCTCTTTGCGTCGATGCTATTATTGCTCAAAAAAATACCGATGTACATTGCATCTATGTCGCGGTTGGGCAAAAGAAATCTACTGTTGCTCTGGTTGTAGAGGCTCTGAGAAAACACGGTGCCATGGAGTACACCACGGTTGTTTCCGCCTGTGCGTCTGATCCTGCACCAATGCAGTACATCGCACCCTTTGCTGGTTGTTCAATGGGTGAGTACTATCGCGACAACGGCATGCATGCTCTTATCATTTACGATGATCTCTCCAAGCAGGCTGTTGCATATCGCGAGCTCTCTCTGCTGCTGAGACGTCCGCCGGGACGTGAGGCATATCCTGGTGACATCTTCTTTAATCACTCGCGTCTCCTTGAGCGGTCTGCTAAGGTAAATGACGAACTCGGTGCAGGATCTTTGACTGCGCTACCCATTATTGAAACGCAGGCTGGTGACGTTTCTGCCTTTATCCCAACGAACGTTATCTCCATTACTGATGGCCAGGTTTACCTTGAGCCGAACCTCTTTTTCTCTGGTGTTCGTCCGGCTATCAACGTCGGTCTTTCTGTTTCCCGTGTTGGTGGCTCTGCCCAGGTGAAAGCGATGAAACAGGTCGCAGGTACCCTCAGATTGGATTTGGCCCAATATCGCGAACTTGCCGCTTTCGCAGCTTTTGGTTCTGATCTTGATGCTGGAACTCAAGCTAAATTGACCCGTGGAGAAAGACTTGTTGAAATTCTTAAGCAGCCACAGTATCAGCCGCTGCCAATGGAAAAACAGGTAACTATCCTCTATTCAGGTTCCAATGGTTATCTTGATAAACTCCCTATTGATACCTTGGCTGATTACGAAAGAGAGCTCTACAATTACATTGAATCCAATGAGCCGAGTATCTTCACCGACCTGGTCGCGGAAGAAAAATTCACTGACGCAATCAAGGACAAACTCAACAAGGTACTGACCAGCTTTGGTGATACTTTCAAGGCGACAAAAGGTCTTAACTAATTTTACATAGGTCAAGATATGGCGACTCTAAAGGAAGTAAAAACCAAGATCGCGGGCGTCAAAAAAACCGCTCAGATCACCAAAGCCATGAATATGGTGGCCGCGGCAAAATTGCGCGGTGCCCAGGAAAAGATGGAGGATTTTCGACCTTATACTTCAAAATTCAATGAAGCGATGTCCAATTTATCAGGGGGGGCCAACACCAACGCCTTTCCTTTGATGGAAAATCGAGTTGTTAAAGCTGTTGAATTGGTTGTTGTTACCTCTGATCGTGGACTGTGCGGCTCCTTCAACGCCCACATCATAAAACAGGCTTTAAAAAAGATGGCCGAATATGAAGGGCAAGGCAAGAAGGTAAGTTTTGTCTGTGTTGGGAAAAAGGGGTATCAGCTCTTAAGAAAAACCGACAAGGTTAGAAAAAAATATAGTGAAACAATGGGCAATTTTCAGATGTTTCATGCCAGGGAAATTGCTACTGATCTAGCTGACAATTTTCTGAGCGGTACAACTGATAAAGTCGAAATAATATTTGGTGAATTTGTATCGGTTGCTCGTCAGATTCCTGCGGTTGTACCGTTTTTGCCCGTTCAGCCTGTTGCGGCAGAAGAGGGAACCGAAAAGAAAATCTCTGGTGATTACATCTATGAGCCTTCAAGTGAAGAAATCATGGATGTTCTCCAGCCTCTGTATCTCAATGTGCAAATCTATCATTCCATGCTTGAGGTGGGAGCAGGTGAACATGCTGCTCGTATGACGGCAATGGACAATGCTACCAATGCATGTAAGGATATTGTCAAAAACCTGACCGTTGTTTATAACAAGGCTCGACAGGCTGCGGTAACAAGTGAGCTTATGGACATCGTTGGCGGTGCAGAAGCCCTGAAATAACAATTTATCATTTTGATAATCAATGACTTTAGAGGAGGGGTAAAGCCCAATGAGTGAGCAAAAAATAGGAAAAATCACCCAGGTTATCGGACCTGTAGTAGACGTGGAATTTGAGCCTGGAAAACTGCCAGCCATCATGAATGCCTGTTTCGTAACCAATCCCGGCATAAACGATGTAGAGGACAACCTGGTCATCGAAGTAGCCCAGCATCTCGGTGACAATGCCTGCCGATGTATTGCCATGGATCAGACCGATGGTCTGGTGCGGGGCATGCCGGTAAGAGATAGCGGATTACCGATTACTATTCCGGTTGGTCCTGCCTCTCTTGGCCGTATTATGAATGTTGTGGGGAGACCGGTTGATGGTTTGGGACCTATAACATCAGATAAAATGCTGCCGATTCACCGTGATTCTCCGGCCTTTACCGATCTGGACACCGAGGTTCGTGTTCTCGCAACTGGAATTAAGGTTATTGATCTGCTTGTACCTTTCCCGCTTGGTGGCAAGATGGGACTGTTCGGTGGTGCCGGTTGTGGTAAGACGGTTATCATGATGGAGATGGTTAACAATATTGCCCAGCATCATGGCGGAATTTCCGTTTTCTGTGGTGTTGGTGAGCGTACTCGTGAGGGCAACGATCTTTATCACGAGATGAAAGATTCAGGTGTTCTGCCCAAAGCGGCACTTGTTTACGGTCAGATGACTGAGCCTCCGGGTGCCCGTGCCCGTGTCGCCCTGACCGGGCTCACTGCAGCAGAATATTTTCGTGACGAAGAGGGACAGGACGTACTGCTCTTCGTCGATAACATCTTTCGTTTTACTCAGGCTGGTTCTGAGGTATCTGCGCTTCTTGGTCGTATTCCTTCTGCTGTTGGATATCAGCCTACATTGGCGACGGATCTTGGTGCCTTGCAGGAACGTATTACTTCTACAAATAAAGGATCCATCACTGCTGTACAGTGTGTTTATGTACCGGCGGATGACTTGACGGATCCTGCACCGGCAACCACATTTGCTCATCTCGATGGAACGGTTGTTCTTTCGCGGCAGATTTCAGAGCTGGGTATCTATCCTGCTGTGGATCCACTTGACTCCACCTCCAGGATTCTTGATCCAAACGTTATTGGAGAAGAGCATTACCAGGTTGCTCGTGGCGTTCAGGTCTCTCTCCAGAAATATAAAGATCTCCAGGATATCATTGCTATTCTGGGAATGGATGAGCTCTCTGAGGAAGATCAGCAACTTGTTTCACGGGCCAGAAAAGTCCAGAGATACCTTTCTCAGCCGTTTACGGTTGCTGAGGTCTTTACTGGTATGCCTGGTAAATTCGTCAAGGTTGCTGATACCGTACAAGGATTCAAAGAGATTCTGGAAGGAAAGCACGACGATCTCAATGAGAACTCCTTTTATATGGTTGGCTCTATTGATGAGGCTGTTGCCAAAGACGCCAAGTCAAAAGGATAACTTTAAACCAGTTAGACGGTTTTTTATACTACCTCTCAAGGGGGATCGATATTATCGATTCACCCCCTTGAGGAGTGCAGGTACCTTAGATAATCAAGTTATTGCTGATACGTTGGCTGAACATAATTTCTAAGGTACAAATAATATGCTCAAGAGGACTATCCGATGGGACAACAGATAAGACTTGAAGTCGTTACTCCAACCGGGGCGAAGGTTAACGAAGATGTTGATATCGTTAATGCGCCAGGCCATGGCGGTGACTTCGGCGTACTTGCTAATCATGCGCCTTTTCTGTCGACAATCAAAATCGGTACTCTTACATATGAGAACGGCAAAAAAAGAGAATCCCTCATGATCAGCGGCGGATTCTGCGAGGTCTCAAATAATAAGATCACCTTTCTCGTTGAGAGTGCCGAAGCCGGCAGTGAAATAGATGTTGAAAGGGCAATGAGAGCAAAAGAAAGAGCTGAAAAGCGACTTGCTCAGGCTGCTCAACAGACAGATCATTTCAATCGAAGCAGAGCGGAAATAGCACTGCAGAGGGCTTTAGCCCGTTTAAAGGTTGCAAAGCGTTAGCCATATAAAGAATAACTAAAAAAAAGGGCCACTCTCTTGAAAGGAGAGTGGCCCTTTTTTTTATCTACGTTTTACAATGCCATCTTGAACTGTTATCACTTATTCGATGAGAGCTGTGCTGTAGTATTATTAACGTACACTCGGATGCCAAGGGCTATTTCCTGAGTGATCATCGTCAGAAATTTGGGGTTCTTGAGATTTTTGGCATCCTGTTCATTGCTGATGAAGGCAATTTCGACGAGAATAGCAGGCATTTCCGCACCGATCAATACATAAAAAGGTGCCTGCTTGACGCCGAGATTTTTAATATCGTTATAGCCATTTCTCTTGGCTGCGTTAAAAATGGATTCGTGCACCTGCTGTGCCAGCCTGGAGGATTCATTGATCTTCGAATTTTTCATGATATCGGACAGAATATTCTGAAGATCACTCATCTGGTGCGTCGATGTGGCATTCTCCCGGGCAGCAACACGCATTGCCTCAGCATTGGTGCTTAGATTCAGGTAGTAAGTCTCCATCCCGCGAACCTTTGCGGATGGATGCGCGTTGATATGGAGCGAGACAAAGAGATCAGCGTTCTGGGTGTTGGCAATCGCGGTACGTTCTTCAAGAGGTATAAAAACATCCTTATCTCTCGTGAGGACAACATCGCAACGCAGCTCTTTTTCAAGTATTGGGGCCAGTTGTTTGGCAATACCGAGAACGATATCTTTTTCTTTCATGCCATTGGCCATGGCCCCTGGATCTTTTCCTCCATGACCTGGATCAATAATGATTTTTCTGACTCCTAAGCCAAGCTGTTGTGCCAGAGAAAAAGGTGCAGTTGTTGATACCTCTTCGACCTGAGACATTTTTTCAGAGGAAGGGGTTACAAATGCAATCTTTTTTGTATCTCTCAAGATGACAATGTCCGAATCTTTATCGTTTTCAGCGATTACAGGACCTTGTGTCTGGCTACCGGTTAGTGCTACAGGAGTTGATTGCTTTGATTTTTGTCCCTTCCCGCGCACATCAATTAACACTCTGAATGGATCCGGCAGGTTGAAAATTTTATAATCTTCTATGGATTCGATATCCAGAACAACGCGCACAGTATCAGCATTATACTGTCCGGTGCGAATCCTGCGCAGAAGTCCATCCTCTATTGGCACAGGAGATCGGTACTGCGGTTCAATATAACTCTTCTTAAAGTCTATGTAGAGCCTTCTTGGCTTGTTGTGTGTCTCTTCGAGTAATACGTCTGTATAGTTGACCGGGCCGGAAGCCTTAATAACTACTCGCGTGTAGTTGTCGGAGGACCAAAATTTAATGGGAAGTACATAACTGAGGTTGTTCTCGCCCGAAGAGGAGATCATTGTTTTTGGAAGTGGAATATCATGTTCCTTGGACAAAACTTTAAGGAGTTCCTCGGCCATCGGTCGCATGTCCCCAGTGGGATAATCGGCTACGATTCTTATGAGAGAATCTGCTGCTTTTCTGGGGTTATTCTTTTTGTCAAGATAGATTCTGGCGAGGGAAAAAAAGGCATCGTCTGCCAGGCGGTGCCGGGAGTAGAGTCGAGCAGTGTCCTTAAAGTAAGATATGGCTTCCTCAAGATCATCGTTGTTCTGAAAATGATCATGCATATCGCCATACATACGGCCGAGCATAAAGAGACAGGCTGGTGCCAGGTCCAATTCTGGACTGGCCAGATATATCTGGCGGAAATTCCTGGTCCCTTTTAACCAGTTTTGTCGCGAGGAAGAGAGCTTTGCTTTGGTTTCAAGCTGCTTATAATATAACTTAGCTTCGTCGTATCGTTTGGCGATAGCTGGTTGTGGCTCGACAGCATCACTTGCAGCAAAGAGGACAAAAGGCCAGAGCAGCAGCTGTAAAACGACGACTATGTAGATAAATATGGGTCTACTGCTCATGGTGAGAATATGGTGCCCGCGTGTGAGAGTATAACTAACCCCGGTATCAGCATGAATAAAGCCGGGAGTCTTTTCAATGCCAAGGGAAGGATAAGTACCTTGAAAAGATTTCGTCTTGGGAAAAAACAAGAAAATAATCTGTAAAGTACTAAAAATATTTATTGCATAAACCCCATAAATAATCGGAACCCTTATCAGTATACCTGTAACCAAGGACCATGGCAAAGTAAATAGTGGTACAGATCTTGAGTGATGCTGAGATGGTAGGGGTGCAGGGGTTATTGTTTAAGCATTTCCTTTAATACATAGAGAGTCTGTAACGCGTCGAGCGGAGCGCATTGATCAAGATTCAGGCTGTGTAAATAATCTCTTATGGGATCGGCAGGAGGAGCAAAAAGTGTTAGTTGATCCGGATGCTTGCGAATCCTGCTTGATTTTTTGCCAATTGAAGGAGAATGTGTAGTCTGGCCGAATTTACCAAGTTCTATGTCTCGGAGTATCTCACCTGCTCTGAGGACGACGTTATCCGGAACCCCTGCGAGACTGGCAACCTGAATGCCATAACTCCTGCTCGTTCCCCCTTTTACCAGTTTATGGAGAAAGATTATATTACCCTGCCACTCACGTACAGCAATCGAATAGTTTTGCACTCGTTGATTCGTTTTGGCAAGCTCGGTCAGTTCATGATAGTGCGTGGCAAAGAGCGTTTTTACCCCTTTGTTGTTTTTGTTTACCAGATCTTCTGCCACAGCCCAGGCTATGGACAAACCATCATAAGTTGATGTTCCTCTGCCAATTTCATCAAGAATTACCAGACTTTTCTCTGTGGCATTATTGAGGATATTGGCGGTCTCGCTCATTTCTACCATAAAGGTCGACTGGCCACGGCGTAAATCATCCATGGCGCCGACCCGGGTGAAAATCCGATCAACTATTCCGATTGTAGCTTCCTGGGCCGGGATGTAGCACCCCATCTGGGCCATAAGGACAATAAGTGCCGTCTGTCGCAGAACGGTTGATTTACCGGCCATGTTGGGACCGGTGATGATGAGGACTTCATCGGCTGTCTGATCGAGATGGACATCATTGGGTACAAATTTACCGGAAGGAAGGCTCCTTTCAATGACAGGATGCCTTCCTTCAATAATCCGGATCTCATCACCATCATGAATATCCGGCCGTCGATAATTGTACATGTGGGCCATTTCACTGTTAGCAGATAAAAAATCAATCTGGGCAAGGAGGTGGGCGGTTTGCAAAAGACGACTGCTATTTTCAGCCAGTTGCGCACGTATGGCCAGAAAAAGCTGATATTCCAGTTCAACTCGTCTGTCCTGCGCACCAACAACCTTGTTCTCAAACTCTTTGAGTTCTGGGGTAATGAACCGTTCAGCATTGACCAGGGTTTGTTTTCTGATATAGGAATCGGGCACCTTATCTGCCTGCAGTTTACTCACTTCGATGAAGTAGCCGAAAACCTTGTTATAACCGATTTTTAGTTTGCCGATTCCCGTCGTTTCACGTTCTGTGGCTTCCAGTTCCAGTATCATTTGCTTGCCATCGCGCAGTAAATGAACAAGTTCATCCAGTTCTTCGTTGTAGCCGCTTTTAATGAGATGGCCCTCGCGGAGCGTAACAGGTGCTTCAGGGTGTACTGCTTTTTCAAGCAATTCATGAAGATCGCTCAAGATGTCAAATTGATTTCGTATGTCAATGAGTTTTGTCGTGTCACACTGATTCAGTAGGGTACGAATAGCCGGCAAGCTGGCGAAGGAATTTTTCATCGCCAGCATATCCCTGCCGTTTCCTGAGCCTAGAATCATACGGCCGTTAAGTCGCTCAAGATCGTACACCTGGTCAAGCAGACTGCGTAACTCTTTTCGAACCGAGCTGTTATTAAAAAAGAAAGTGACAGCATCCAGTCGATTGATTATTCGATTTTTGTCCTGCAGAGGAAAGAGGAGATTATGTCTCAGCAGTCTGGCTCCCATCGGGGTGCAGGTCTGATCTATAACAGACAGAAGAGACCCCTGCCGCTGGCCACCGACTATGGTCTGGGTCAGTTCGAGATTTCTTCTGGATGACTCATCGATATGCAGGATGCAATGCGTGTCCAGCGGGGACAATTTTTCTATGTGATCAACAGCTGTTTTCTGGGTCTCTTGAATATAGTCTAGCAATACACCCGCGGCGATAATTCCGGCGGTGAACCTGCTGCAGCCAAAGCCGTCTAAGGTAACGACACCAAAATGTTCAAAGAGCAATTCTTTTGCAGCCGTCCCATGATAATTTTCGCTATCGCGTTCGGTGATACAGACGCTGGGGAGTAAGATACTGATCTGTTCTATGAGGGGAGCAAGGGAATTTTTCTCCTTGACCGAAATAAGCAGTTCAGAAGGCATGAGGCGGGTCAACTGGTCAAGGATAACCTCTCCGTTCTCGCTTTTATCGCCGTATTCACCAACGAGAAACTCTCCGGTACTGACGTCCAGAAAGCTGGCGCCATAAAGTTTTTGGCCACCGGTTTCTTTAAGCACCAGAGCACAGATATAGTTATTGCTTTTATCGTCGAGGAGTAGGTCGTCGGTGACCACTCCCGGTGAAAGTATCCGGACGACTTCTCTTTTAACTATTCCTTTCGCTTCAGAGGGGGTTTCTGTTTGTTCGCAGATGGCGATCCGGCGACCGGCTTTGATCAGTTTGGCCAGATACGTTTGGGCTGCGTGATAGGGGATCCCGCACATGGGCACCTGAACTGCATCACTTTTCTTGTTTCTTGAAGTGAGGGTGATGCCGAGTATTTTTGACGCGACTATGGCATCGTCAAAAAACATCTCATAAAAATCTCCCATACGGTAGAAAAGAATGGCGTCTTCGTGCTGGCCTTTGATTTCCAGGTATTGTTGCAGCATTGGTGTCAGTTGCGTCATTTTTGTCATGCGGTTTTTTTATAAAGAGCAAGGAAATCAGGGAAAAGCCTGTCGAAGGTGGCGTCTATATGTTCGGGGATGGTTCTTATATCTGCAATCACGCTGATAAAGTTATGGTCGCCGTCCCAGCGTGGGACGATATGGAAATGAAGATGGTCGGCAATACCAGCTCCGGCTGTTGCCCCGATATTACAGCCGATATTGAAACCGTCCGGTTTAAGATGATTTTTTAAAATAGCTGTCGAAGCCTGTACCATTTCCATAAGCCGACAGTTCTCGAGCTCAGCAAGGTCGGTGATACAGCTCACGTGGCGGACCGGCGCGACAAGAAGATGACCATTGGTATAAGGAAACCGATTCAACAGTACGACCGTATAGCTATCACGATAGAGAAGTAATGCCGTTTTACTGTTATTGTAATCGTTTCTGCAGTCGATATCGGGTTCAAACAGACAACCTTCGGTTTTTGGACCATTGCCAAGGACATGCTCAATACGCCATGGCGTCCATAAATTTTTCATAACTGCTCAGGCAGCGTATGAAGGGTAGCGCTTAACGGAACAAGACCTTTTTCGTCGATTGTGAGAAGAGCATATGTGCCAGCGGCACCGTAGCGTCCCGTGCCGGAAAAGCTACCGGGGTTGATGAGCAGCGTACTGCCAATCTTTCGGCAGACAGCCTGATGCGTGTGGCCAAATACAATACAGTCGGCTGCGGGGAATTGCTCAAAAACTCTTTCTTCTATAGTGTGGCGTGGTCCGGTTCCGTGGCTTATGCCGATGGAGTATCCGCCGAGAATAATTTGTTTTTGCTGGGGTAAAACCTGTCTGGTTGTCATAGTACACATATTACCACACACAGCATGAATAGCCTTGCCCTTAAAAGCTCCCAGAATGCTTACTTCGGTAAGATCTCCAGCATGAATGATTGTATCGCAGCCGGCAAAAGCTGCAGCACATTGTCTCATAAAAGATTCGTCTAATGCATGGAGATGCGTATCAGAAAGAATGCCGACATATATCATTATTTCTCACAGTAAAATTGATGTGATTCATATAAGAAGAGCGTAAATGTCCATCTGATAAAAATAGTGCAATTTATTCCGTTATGCTATGCCAAAAACCTTTTTTTTATAGTTGCGGAATAAACATGAACACAGGTATAGTAATTTGTTTATGCTAATGGAGAATATCCTTCTGAAATTATCTCCCTGAAAAACAAATTATACATGGTTGATGCCATTCACATGAAGAAAAGTACATATGGAGAAGTACAATGCTCACTGCCTCTGATTTAAGAAAAGGTTTAAAAGTACAAATAGATGGAAATCCTTATATAGTAACTGATTTTGAGTTCTCTAAACCAGGGAAGGGGCAGGCGCTGTATCGAACCAAAATGAGAAATATGATCACCGGCAATCAGTTGGTCAAAACCTATCGTTCAAACGATAAATTTGAGAAAGCCGAGCTTGAAGAAAGGAAAATGCAGTTCCTCTACAGCCAGGGCGAGGAATTCCATTTTATGGATACGGAAAACTATGAGCAGTTGCTGCTGACCAGAGAACAGCTCGCTGATAATACTCATTTCCTCATCGATAATATGGAGTTGGATGTGGTGTTTTATAACAACCTGCCGATTGATGTCACTCTGCCTATCTTTGTTAACCTGATAGTCACTATAGCCGATCCATGGGCCAAAGGCGATACTTCCGGCAATGATACTAAACCGGTCACCGTCGAGACGGGCTATGAACTGCAAGTGCCTCCTTTTGTTATAGAAGGAGAGAAGATACAGATAGATACGCGAACCGGGGAATATGTTACCCGGGTAAAAGAGTAAATTCGAATGCTTGACAGAGAAGGGCTGCATATGCGTGCAGCCTTTTATCGTTTAATAAGGTCGTTTTTTTGTGACCACGGTTTTCTTGAAGTCGATACCCCACTCCGTCAGCCGCTCTATATTCCGGAAAGTAATATAACGCCACTCGCATCCGAGAAAGAGTATCTTCAGACCTCACCTGAACTCTGCATGAAAAGATTGCTGGCCGCGGGAAACAGCAAGATATTTCAGATCTGTCACTGCTTTCGAAAAGAAGAAAAGGGGCGTTTGCATCTGGAAGAATTCCAGATGTTGGAATGGTACAGAACTGGTGCAGATTATCACCAGTTGATGAGCGACTGTGAGTCATTGTTACGATATCTTCTAAAGAATCTGATGGAAGTGCAGCCATTCCGAGGCAAAGCAGATAAAACATTTTTTCCCGGCATCAATTTAGATCGCCAATGGGAGCGATTGACGGTTGCCGATGCATTTGCCAGATACAGCCCGATGAATTTGGAACTGGCTCTGCAGGGTGGAAAATTCGATGAGATTCTCGTTGAATACATTGAGCCTCATCTGGGCAGTGTTTCTCCTGTCTTCCTGTGTGATTATCCGGTGGAGATTGGATCTCTTGCTAGACAAAACGCAAATGACCCAACAGTTGCGGAGCGGTTTGAGTTATATATAAATGGGGTTGAGATAGCTAACGGCTTTTCAGAACTCACCGATGCAGCTGAGCAGCGAACTAGATTTATTCATGAAATTATAACAATAAAAGCTAATACTGGTAAAGATGTGCTTATGCCGGAGCGGTTCCTCACCGACCTGACCCAGCTGGACACTGCTGCTGGAATAGCCATGGGGATTGATCGGCTTTTTATGATTGCCATGAACTACCAGCAAATTGGCGAGGCAGTGACGTTTTCGCCTGAAGATTTTCTAGAGCACAACCTTACGGATGAAGTGTTTGATTAACCGGTTATGCAGCTTATGAAAAAGTTGTAAGCGCAATGGGTTCGTCGTGATGTAAAAAAAAAATTGTCGTTTTTTTCTCAATAATGATACATTAGATCAGGTTTGCTCAATTAACTTTGCATAATTCAGAGAACAATTCCCTATGGATATAAAACAACGCCAGCTGGTAAACAAATACCTCGATCTGTTTTTTAGACGAAAAACATTCATCTTTGCTGTATTACTCTTGAGTCTGCCCATCGGCCTCGGGATTTATCTTTCCACCCCTAAAGAATACCAATCTACCAGTCTGCTCAGTTACCAGCGGCAGGGAATAAGCCCCAACAAGATGTCGCCAGATCTGGAAACGAAAATTCGGGATATTGTTAACTCTCTTACCCAAATTGTTACCAGCAGAACTAATCTGGAAAAGATCATCAATGATGTGCAACTCTATCAAGAGGAGCAGAAAATACTGCCGATTGAAGATGCCATCGAGATGTTCCGAAAAAAAATCGTGGTTATACCTTCCAGGCAGGGGGAGGTGTTCACTGTATCGTATTCAGGGAGTGCACCGGATAAAGTTGTCAGGGCAACCAATGCCATTGCCGCCCTTTTTATTGAAGAGAACCTGAAATATCGCCAAGAAAAGGCAACGGACACCTCCTCCTATACCAGTCAGGAATTGGAGACGGCAAAAAAAGTCATGGATACGCAGGAAAACGCCATGCGAGACTATAAACTGCAAAATTACGACGAAATGCCTGAACATCGTGAGGCTAACCTGACGAGGCTTACTTCTCTGCAAGCGCAATATCAGCGGAAACAGGAAAGCATTCAGGATCTGGAAAAAACGCTGGTACTTATCCAGGACCAGTTAAACAATAGAAGAATGTTGATACAACAATCAGTTGGTCCAGCACAAGATAATAGTGAGGGAGACAACAGACTGAGTCTGCCAAACTTACGTTCTGCCTTGGATGCATTGTTGTTGAAGTATACGGAAAAACATCCGGAAGTTGTCAGGATACGGAAACTTATTGAAAAAGTAGAACAAGATGGTACGCCGGGAGGCGGCAGAAACGGTCTTACGAGAGGCTCGCGTGCTGCCGATGGAGGGAGCGTTTACGATAAAGTCCTTATGCAGCTTGAAGTGCAGCAAAAGGGCGTTCGTTTGAATATTGCCAACCTTGAAAATGAGAAAAACGAACTAAGAAAAATAGTTGCTCAATATGAAAAGTGGGTATCAGCTGCTCCAGTAAGGGAAGCGGAATGGTCTTCCCTGACGCGGGAGTATGGCCAGTTAAAAAAACATTACGACTACCTTGTCGGTCAGAACCTTCAAGCCGAATCAATGCTCAGTCTTGAGCAGCAACAGAAAGGGAGTCAGTTTAAAATTGAGGATCCAGCCAGGTCTTCTGGAAGACCTATTAAACCGGATTTTTTAAAGATAATGGGAATGAGCCTCATGGTTGCCCTTGGTTTCAGTGTAGTTGTAACCTTTATGTTGGATTACTTTGATAATTCGTTTCGTGATCCTGAGATACTCAAACCAACTCTAGGCATACCGTTGCTCATTACTATTCCTTATATTGAAACCACAGCAGAACAGAAAAAAGCCAAGAAACAGAGTTTTGCCGTGGGAGGCATGTTTTTGTTAGCGAGTGGACTTGTGGTGACTTTGTTTGCCTTTGCCTGGATAAGAGGACTTATCATCATCTAGTCTTTACGGTGGATGATCTATGCGAATTATTGCCAAATGTACCCGATACATTATGCCTCAAGATTGGCGAGTTGAAGGTATTTTTGCAATATACGCTGATGAGTTTTGAGAAGTATGCTTCATGGAAAGATTGAGTGGATATTATTACGATAGTAGGTGGTTTTTCAATTTGGGATAACAAGAGAATATGGGAAAAACTTCAAAAGTGCTGAAAAAATCTGGTTACAGTCTGGATGTGCAGGCTGAACCCGATACAAATACCATGAATGAGAGATTGGTGGATTTTGCTGCGAATAAGGAACGCAATACTCATACTGAAGTCGATAACATTGTACCACCGCCTGTGTTGGTTGAAGGTCGGCGTTCTTCTTCTCCGCCTCCATCCCATCGATGGGATGAACGACTGAGCAAGGTCGCTCTTGCCCCCAATCAAGTTGCTGAGTCTTTCCGTGTATTGCGGTCAAAAATATTACTGCCCCATGATGGTCGGCCGGCACCCAAGACCATCATGGTGACATCGGCCCTGCCCCGCGAAGGTAAAAGTTTTGTCTCGGCCAATTTGGCCATTGCTCTTGCCCATGGAGTGGATCAGCATGCATTAGTCGTTGACTGTGATCTTCGTTCTCCATCTCTGGCGCGACTCTTTGGAGTTTCACCTGAGCGTGGATTGACAAATTTCCTGCTGGGTGATGGTGACATCTCCTCTCTTCTCCAGAAAACCTCCATGGAAAAATTGACGATTCTGCCAAGTGGTTTGCCGCCAAATAATCCGGCCGAACTGCTGAGCTCGGAACGCATGGGGAGACTCGTCTCAGAACTATCTGCTCGGTATCCCGACAGATATGTTGTTTTTGATACTCCACCGTTAGAAATTGCTTCTGAGTCGAAAGTACTCTCTCAGGTTGTTGACGGGGTAGTGCTTGTTGTGCGGCAAGGAATTTCCAGCCGGACGCTGATTGAAAAATTTATCTCCGAAATCGGCAAAGATAAAATCATCGGGGTGATCTTCAATGGCCATAAAAGTAACTTTATTTCAACGAGGCTGGTAGATAAAAGCCATTATGATTACGGCAATTATTATACTAACTCCGCTGAAAAGAGTACTGCATCCACCAATACCTCCTTAAGGGGTCCTGCAGGTCGGTGAACCTTATGATTTACTGAGTTTGCTTCTGCAAGGCCGCTATTTTTTCCTTCGTCGGCCTGCCTGCAGTGTTCGAACTCTTTTTTGGAGTAAAGATTTTTCCACTATGCGTCGCTGTAGCTGTCTTTCAGATTGCTTCCGTGGTACCGTGAGTGGTTGCTTTGATCCCGGTCTCAACCCTGTCACATACATGGCGGTGGAGAGGGTACCGGGAGTAGGCGTAAAATCCTGAAATTTTCTTATCTGCAATCCTAACTTGTGCATATCCTGCGTCAGCTTTTGGGCATGCTGTGGTGTTGATCCTGGGTGAGCCGTGATGACATACGGCGTGAATTCCATCTTTTTACCGATTTCTTTCTCTATTTTCCGGCATTCGGCGATAAATTTTTGAAGAAGGGCATGAGGTTCCTTGTGCATAAGGCAGAGCAACTCATCGTCCGTGTGTTCAGGTGCGATCTTCATTGATCCGGGGGTATGCTGCTGAAGAATTCTTTTCAGTAGTCGAGGGGTGCGAAGGAGCAATTCCATTCTTAAGCCGGAAGAGATGAACAGCTTCTTGACTCCGGCAATGGCTGCAACATCGTCGAGAAGATGAAGAAACAGCTCCTCGTCTATTCTCAAGTTAGGGCAGGTGGTCGGATAGAGACAATCTCGTTTCTTACACGATCCTATGGCGCAGTGCGTTCCGTAAAGGTTGGCCGTTGGCCCGCCAAGGTCACTGATGGTGCCGGTAAAATCGTTCATGTGGACGATGCGTTTACATTCTTGAACGATGGATTCTCGACTCCGTGAGATGATTGCAGGACCCTGGTGTCTGGTGATAGCGCAGAAGGAGCAATTTCCGGAACACCCCCTGACGATGGTCACTGAATCTTTTATCATCCGGTAGGCTGGGATTTGCTGATCTGCAGGATGCGGACGTCTTGTGTAGGGCAGAGCGTACAATGCGTCAAGTTCATCTGGGGAGAGAGGTTTTGCTGCCGGATGCTGTACAACCCAATGGCTTTGTTGCCGCTGCAGGATGATTCTGGGAGAATCGGCTCGTGCATGCTTGTCTATTTCTGTCTCGGCTTCGAGGAAAAAGTGAGGTTGTGCTTGGAGTTTTTCCCAGGAAGGGAGGATAAGGAATTTCTGGGAACTTTTTACTTCTTTGTCGAGACAATCAACAGGAAAATACTCCTGGAGTTCCTTGTCGGTAAACCTCTGGCAGGTTCCTGGAATATTGGCAAGAGAACTCTTTGCAAAGCACCGTTGAGCGATCTCCACGATAGCGTTTTCTGCCATTCCGTATACAATAAGATCCGCTTTTGCATCAGTCAGAAAAGAAGAACGAAGTTTCCCCTGTTTAAAATCATAGTGGACAAAACGCCGGAGTGAAGCTTCTATGCCGCCGAGGACGATTGGGATATCGCGAAAAGCAGAACGGGCCAGACTGGTATAGATGAGATTGGCTCGATCTGGTCTTCTTCGTTCAGTTTTAATCCGCTCGTTTCCTCGCCAGGGATTCCCGTCTGGGGAGTAGGAGTCGGTGTCGCGCACCTTGCCATTACCGGTGTAATTGGCAACTATGGAGTCAAGATTTCCCGCAGTAATGCCGCAGAAAAGTTTCGGAGTAGGAAAGCTCTTAAAATCCACCGCTGAATCGTATCGGGGCTGGGACAGGATGGCTACTTGAAAACCATGGCTTTCCAGTAGCCTGCCGATAAGAGCTACGCCAAAAGAAGGATGGTCGATGTAGGCATCGCCGGTCACAAGCAGAATGTCAATGCCGGACCATCCTCTCAGCTTACACTCTTCCCATGAGATCGGTAAAGGGCGAGTTGGGCTGACAGATTTGTGCATAGGAATCCTTTGAATAACGGTTACATAAATTTGGAATTAATAAAAAGGTGAGTGAGTATAGATGCTACATAGCCAAGCGCAATAACCGGAGTCCATTTCAAATGGGCATTGAATGTATAAACATTTCTTGCCGCCCCCATAAGCGCAACTCCGGCAGCAGAGCCTATTGACAGTAAACTGCCGCCGACCCCGGCTGTCAGGGTAACCAGCAGCCATTGGCCATGGGACATGTCCGGCTGCATGGTCAGTACGGCAAACATGACCGGTATATTATCGACGATAGCCGAGAGAAGGCCGATTATAACATTGGCTGTGGTAGCTCCCAGGCCAAGATAGAGAAACTTGGAAATGGCGGCAAGATAGCCAAACTGGGAAAGGCCCCCAACACAGAGGATGACCCCGTAAAAGAACAGCAGAGTGTCCCATTCAGCCCTGGCAACCTTACGGAACAGGTCGAAAGGATCTGGCTTTGAATGATATGTTTGATGCGCCAGTGGATTTTCATCAATGTCATACGTCCGATGTTCTTTTTTCTTCAGAAAATAGGAGAAAAAACCAAGATAGCCGAGACCGAGCATCATGCCGGCAGCTGGCGGGAGATGGAGAAAATTATGAAATGAAACAGCAGTGGTGATGGTGGCTAAAAAGAGCAGCATAATCCTTTTGGCCCCTATTTTCATGACATACTGGTCTTTGCTAGGTTGAGGCGTTTTCTTGCTGATGGCAAAATTCATAAAAGCAGCAGGAACCAGCCAGTTTACCAGAGAAGGAAGAAAGATATGAAAAAATTCAGAGAACTGGACCATGCCTTTTTGCCACACCATAAGCGTCGTGATGTCGCCAAACGGTGAAAATGCTCCTCCGGCATTGGCTGCAATGACAATGTTGATACAGGCGATTGCCACAAATTTAGTGTCACTGCCGCCAACGGCCATGGCGACTGCTCCCATAAGTAAGGCAGTGGTCAGGTTGTCAGCCACAGGAGAAATAATAAAAGCTAGAAAACCGGTGACCCAGAAAACCGTTCGCAGGGAGAATCCCCGAGTGACGAGCCAGGAACGCAATGCCTGGAATACATTTCGTTCATCCATGGCATTGATGTAGGTCATAGCCACCAGAAGGAAGAGAAATAATTCTGCATATTCAAGAAGATTATGGCGAATGGCTATCTCTGCAGAATGATTGTCACCCATACTATTGAAAGTGATAGCAACCAGAATCCAGATAACACCGGCAGCAAAAAGTACCGGCTTCGATTTTCGTAAATGAAGATGTTCCTCAAGAATTACCAGTGAATAGGCACCCACAAACAGAAATACCGAGAGTATGCCGAAAATAGAACCAGTCAGTCCTGCGGTATCTACCCCTGTACCAGCGCCACTACTGGCAAATGCTAGTGTGCCGCTGGCAAGAGTAATACAGAACAATAATAACAGTTTCTTCATTGGTAATTTCCTGGTTAAAATTGATAATGAAAAACAGACAAACGACGCCGATTATACCAGCAGGCAAGATGCATCGCAAGAAGAGTTGGGTGAACGCGGAAAATACTGAAAGTGTTGCATAAGAGAAGGGTCCCCTCCGGTCCGGTCGTCGGCAATGCAGACCGGAGGGGAAAAACTCAATTAGCTTTCTGATGGAATATATTTCGTCAATGGGCAATCATTACAGCCGGCTACTGGTAGATCGGTTCCGGTATGAATCTGTTTGATTAGAGCGGCAACAGCGGCCTTACTATCAGCATACATATGCTCTTTGCCAATCTCTTCTATTAACCCGGTTCGTTCCATAACATTAAGTATGTGCCCTTTAACGCCGCACATGGCGAAACCGAGTTTTGCACTGCGTACCCGTTTACAGAGCATATCAAGTGCTTCCTCGCCGGATGCATCCATATCATTTATACCGCGGGCATCGAGGAGGATATAGCGGAGGTCAGGCTGTTCGGTTCTGAACTTGGCTACCTGTTCATCGAGATAACTGGCGTTAGCAAAAAAGAGTGCGCCGTCAAATCGAACAACAGAGATATGGCGACAACCTTTAAGACGGTAGTGTTCTGCACTCTTCAAGACGTTTTCTTCATTCATGGACAGACTAGCGACGACAGGTCGCATGGATTTGTAAAGAAAGACAACCATAGAAAGTGCCACACCGACCATGATTCCTTTGTCAAGGTGCGGGGCAAAGTAGAGAGTTACTAAAAAACAGAATATCGATATGGCTCCATCGTACCATTGGGCCTTCCATGAATGAATAAACCCTCTGATATTGACCAGGCCAATAACCGCCATCATGATTACTGCAGCAAGCACAGCCTGGGGGAGATGATAGAGCAATGGCGTGAAAAACAGCAGAGTTATGACCACCACAACTGATGTCACCACGGATGAAATTCCGGAAACGGCACCTGCCTGGAGGTTAACGGCCGAGCGGGAAAAGGAGCCGGAAACTGAGTAACTGGAGCCAATCGAACCAAGAATATTTGCCAGTCCCTGGCCGATAAGTTCCTGGTTGGGATCAAGTTTTTGACCGGTCTTCGCAGCCATGGCTTTGGCAATGGCAATGGCTTCCATAAAGCCTAGTAGAGAAATGATAATAGCGGTAGGGAGAAGCTTTATAAAGGATTTGGCATTGAGCTCTGGAACTGTAAATTGGGGAAGGCCTTCAGGTATCTTGCCAACGACTGCGCCTCCGCCCATCAACAGGAGTTCAGCCGGCTTAAGTGGTGAATTACCTACCTTCAACCGCCAGGTTTTTCCGTCTGTCGTTATTCCCTCTGGAATTACATTTTTGGGGTAAAAGGTTAAAGATCCATTTTCTGGTATTCCTTCAAACTTCATAGTCCGTAGCTCTGCGCGAGTATGCTGGATGTGTGCTTTAGCTTCCTCCATTTCAAGAGAGATTAATTCAGACTGGCTCTCGAGTTCAATCAGCTGGATACTCTTGCCATGTCCTTTTGGTAAATTTTTGAGCTCTTCATCAACTTGACGACCTAGAGCAGCCCGCTCTTCTCCCAAGTTCGCGAGCTTTTTGGCTGAGTCGTTGAATGAAGATATTTTTTCAACTAGAATAGGAGAATTAATTGCAGAGATATCAACTTTGACATCGTTATTATAACCGGTAAAATATGAAATAAGGGTGGTGATGGTTACTGCTACGAGTACATTGGGGATGCGTGGATTGATTTTCTTCAGTACCACCATCATAATTATGGCACTGATACCATAGAGCAGGGTGGGCATATGGGTATAGTCCATTGCCGCCTTGGCGACTCGAACCATCGTCTCGTAATGATGCCCAGCTGAATCGACAGACACCCCAAAAAATTTAGAGAACTGAGACGAAGCTATAATTATGGCGGCGGCGTTGGTGAAACCGTTGACCACAGGATGGGAAAGAAAGTTGACGACGAGTCCCAACCGCAGTACTCCCAGGGAAAACTGGAAGATGCCTACGGTCAGTGCTAAAGCAATCGAATACGCGATAAACTGGGCAGAACCCGCGGTTGCGAGCGGAGCTAGAGATGCTGCAGACATGAGAGAGACAACGGCAACGGGGCCGGTTGCCAGTTGGCGGCTGGAACCAAAGAGTGCCGCCACCATTGGTGGCAGAAAAGCAGCGTACAAACCGTAATACGCGGGCAATCCAGCAAGCTGGGCGTAGGCCATCGACTGAGGGATAAGAACGAGGGCCACGGTCAGGCCGGCAAGGAAATCAATCTTGAACTTGCCAATGTCATAATCTTTAAACCAGGCAAGAAATGGAAAAATCTTTTGAATCATCGTGTCTGCTCCTTAAAAAAATTACAATATTCTAAGAGGGATTTGTCCCTTCAGCTTACAATAACCAGCGGACAGTCTGAGTCTAAATTGCCTGTCTTTTCAGAACAGCTAATCAAAGCGCTCTTGCACAGAAAGTCAAGAAAAAATGGAAATATTAAAGGGAGATATGCACAAAATTAGCAAGAAATTGCCTTTTTAAAGAAAATATGGTCAGTTGATAGGGGTTCCTTCAAAAAGGCTTTAATTTGCGCTTGTCTTCAACCGGATTAGCCAGACAAGCAAACCGCCTCCAACCATTAGTCCACTGAGAAGTTGGCCCATGGTAATGAGGCTCCATATGTAACCTACCTGCTGATCCGGCTCCCGAAAAATTTCGACCACAATCCTCAGGCAACCGTATCCTATCAGAAAGAGGGCCGTGATACTGCCATGCGGCCAATAGCGGTTCTGTCGCCACGGCTTTTTGCGTACCGACCAGAGAATGGTGAAAAGAACGATACCTTCAAGGGCTGATTCATAGAGTTGCGAAGGATGTCGGGGCAAAGGGCCACCTCCGGGGAAAACCATGGCCCAGGGCATATGAGACACTCTGCCATACAATTCGCCGTTAATAAAATTGCCTATCCTGCCCAGACCAAGGCCAATTGGAAGCGTGGCAATATAGATATCGGCGCTTTTCCAGAAATTAAGTTTGTACTTCCGACAGAAGATCCATCCACCGATCAAAAGAGTCAGGCATGCCCCGTGAAAAGACATGCCGCCGCTCCATGTCGCTGGGATTTCCAAAGGATGCGCCAGATAATAAGAAAAGTTGTAGAACAGGACATACCCCAGTCTGCCGCCAATTACCACGCCCAGGATAAGCACCAGATTGAGGTTTTCGAAATGTTCAGCAAGCTCGGAATATTTATAATCCCGGATCTGTTTGCGAACGAGAAAGTAGCTGGCCAGAAATCCCAGGACGTACATAAGCCCGTACCAACGTACATGCAAAGGCCCGAGACTAAATATTATCGGGTCGATATGGGGGAAGGATAACGACATCATAGAGGTAGTTAATATGTTTGTGGTGTGCTATTTATGTATTTTTTTCAGATGCACCTGCAACACGGATATGGCAGCTGGTGTTATTCCTGAAATTCTCGATGCCTGGCCAAGCGAAAGAGGTTGGATTTTGGTAAGTTTTTCAACTACTTCATTGGAAAGACCAGAGAGTGAATGATAATCGATCTCTTTTGGCAGCAATACCGATTCTATTTTTTTAAAGCGGGCTACTTGCTCGTTCTGCCGATCTATGTACCCCTTAAACTTTATCTGCAGCTGTATTTCTTCTCTTACCGGACTGCCAATAAGCTCTTCTACCAGGTGCAATTCCTCGCTGGGCATGGGGAGCAAAGAAAAGGAGTTGATGGACAACTCGGGGCGACGCAAGAGATCAGCGAGTGTGCATTTTTGTTTGAGATCGCTGCTGTTTAAGGCTGTAAGTGCCGCATTGATTGCCTGGTTCGGTTTGATTGGAATATTTTCCAGTGCTTCAATGCCGTCGGCAATCAATTGCTGTTTCTTCAGGAACTGCCTATGGGCCTCTTCCGATACCAGCCCGGTTTGATACCCGATGAGGGCCAGACGGCTATCTGCGTTGTCCTCGCGCAGCAAGAGTCTGTATTCGGCCCTGGAGGTGAAAAGGCGGTACGGTTCTTTGGTGCCGCAGGTGACTAAGTCATCTATTAATACACCAATATAAGCCTGCGAACGATCGAGAATCAATGGCTCCTGCTCCCGGCAGAACCGGACTGCGTTTATGCCGGCGAGAAGACCCTGGGCTGCGGCTTCTTCGTATCCTGAGGTGCCGTTAATTTGTCCAGCAAGAAAAAGACCGTGTATCTGTTTGGTTTCAAGCGATGGGCGCAGACCCAGCGGGTCGATATAATCATATTCAATAGCATATCCGGGCCTTATAATTTGCGCATTTTCAAGTCCCTTAATGGAATTGATCATGGCCTTTTGGGTTGCCAGGGGCAAACTGGTCGGTACCCCGTTCGGATAAACTTCTACAGTGTCAAGTCCTTCCGGCTCGAGAAAAATCTGGTGCCGATCTTTTTCCGGAAAGCGCATGACTTTATCTTCAATAGAAGGGCAATATCTGGCCCCTACACCTTTTATAATCCCGGCAAATAAAGGAGATTGTCCAATGCCCTGACGAATAATCTCATGCGTTTTTTCATTGGTATAGGTTATGTAACAGGGCAGCTGAGGCAGGGTATAGCCACGGTCCGGCTGGGCCGAGTAGGAAAAATGGGCCGGAGGATAATCGCTGTGTTGATTTTCCAGCTCTGCGTAGTTGATGGTATTCGAATCAAGCCGAGGGACCGTTCCGGTCTTCATTCGGCCAACCGCGAAACCATGTTCTTTAAACCAGGCGGCTAGTCCTTTTGATGGGGCATCACCAAGTCTTCCCGCCGGGAAATTTTTCATACCAATGTGGACGAGACCGTCGAGGAAGGTCCCGGTGGCGACGACCACTGCTTTGGTAAGAATCTGTTCATCAAGGGATGTGCATATCCCGTAAATCCGGTCATTTTCAACCAAAAGGCCTGAAACGACGGTCTGTTTTACGGTCAGGTTGGGTTGGTTTTCGATGATCGATTTCATGCGCAGTCGGTAAAGCAACCGGTCTGCCTGTGCCCTGGAGGATCGCACTGCCGGGCCTTTACTCGTATTCAGCTTGCGAAACTGGATGGAAGTGGCATCGATGTTTCTAGCCATCTCGCCGCCCAGTGCATCGATCTCCCGGACCAGATGGCCCTTGGCTAGACCGCCTATTGCTGGGTTACAGGACATGGCTCCAATCGTATCGGCATTGATCACGGTGAGGAGGGTTTTGCAGCCCAATCTGGCGGCAGCGAGTGCTGCCTCGCAGCCGGCATGTCCGGCCCCGATTACCGCTATATCATATTCATCATTGATCATGGGTTCTTTTCACTTAAAATTTTTCTGGCTTGAAATGCGGTGAGAATAGCACAGCCGATGGGGTTCTGCAATATACGGATGGTCCTCAGGAACAAAATAATTGACACAGGTGACTAAATGTGGTTAATATTTCTGTTTTGCAATTTGTAACCTCGTTATTGGAATTATTGCTTTGACAGCAGTGGACTGAATCGAGGAAAATCTTGGAATTACATGATAAAGAGTAGATTCTCCTGAATCTCTGAAGCTAAAAATATTCCATGGTCCACCCATAGAATGTATCGATGAGGAAGTAAAGAATGAGCAAACGTACTTTTCAACCAAGCAACTTGAAACGTAAACGGACCCACGGATTTCGAGAGAGAATGAGTACCCGTGCAGGCAGGGCAGTTATAAAATCACGCAGAGCAAAAGGTCGCAGAAGGTTGTCGGCATAGCTTTGGCCGGGCAGCGACTTTTGAAAAGCTCCCTGATTCGTAAAGGTTGGGAGTTTGATGAAGTTTACAGCAAGGGAAGGCGTTTGCATGGCAAAGGCTTCACACTGGTCTGCCGGCCAAATTTGACCGGTACGAGCAGGCTGGGAATCAGTGTGCATCGAAAGATTCATGGTGCAGTGAAGAGAAATCGCCTCAAGCGAATTATACGGGAATCTTTCCGACTGGGGCAAAGCCACTATCCGGAAGGAGTTGATATTGTCTTTGCAGTTCGTCCTGATTTTTCCTGTAAACACCCCGGAGATATCTGCGCTGCTCTGGCACCTCTGATAGCACCTGTCGCGGGCAGTTTTACTTGTTGAGCCGGGTTAGCATATGGAAATAAGTAATATTCCCAAGAAAGTATCTATTGGATTGGTGAAAGGCTACCAATATATTATCTCACCGCTCTTGCCCCCTACCTGCCGCTTTATCCCTACCTGTTCAACGTATGCCATCCAGGCAATTGAAAAATATGGGGTTATCCGGGGTTCCTTTATGGGGATCCGCCGGATACTCCGGTGTCATCCATTCTCCCGAGGCGGATATGATCCGGTACGGTAAACAGGCCATCCTTTGGTCTCACAAAATATTACGGACAGTCCATGGACACATATAGAGCTTTCTTAGCGATCATTATCTCCTTTGTTATTCTTCTTGGGTATCAATATTTCTTTGTCGGTTTCGATAAACCAGTTCCCGTCGAAACAACAGAACAGGCTGCGGTACAAAACGCCCAGCCCTCAGTTATTGAACCGGTGCAGAAGTCTACCGTTGGAACTGCAACTCAAGTTCCGGCAGTTGCTCCGCTTCCGGTAGTCGCCTATGATCGAAAACCACAGGACATTACTGTCGACACCGAATTGTATACGGCAACCCTGTCTGAAGCAGGTGGCACGATTACCAGCTTTGTACTTAAAAAACAAAGAGAAACCCATGATAAGGATTCACCGGGAATGCAGCTCGTTAAAACTACAGCAGCGGAAGGTTTCCCACTTCAATTCTCCTGGGGCAGCGCCGTCAGCCCGACAGTTCTCTATAATAGCACCGTACAAAGTCTGACATTATCTGCGGATAAATCCAAGGCAGAGTTGCGGCTGACAGCAGACGCCGGCAACGGACTGGTGGTTGAGCGGGTGTATGATTTTGATAACAGCAATTATCTCATTAATCTTGCAGTCACCGTCAAAAACAACTCGGACAGCATCCTCCAGGGGATTCCCCAGCTTGGTCTGGTCAATACCCGTTTTGATGGTGTGGTCAGTCCGTCCAATCGATTCCTGTTTGGTGGCCCCGTGGCTTTTATCGATGGAGGTTTGCAGGAAATAAAAGCCAAAGAATTTGCGGATGGACCAAAGACCCTCCAGGGCGCTATACAGTGGGCCGGTTATGAAGGAAATTATTTCCTTTGTGCAATAGTACCAAAAGATGGGGCAGGCAGTACATTTACCATGCAGGGTACCGATATGCTGGCGGCGACCCAACTTGCCGGACAAATTGAGACCCTTCAGCCGGGTAAGGAAAAGAGCTACGACTATCACGTCTATTACGGCCCCAAAAAATTAGAAATGCTACAGGATATTGGCTATAACTTAGATCGCTCGATCAATTTCGGCTGGTTTGATATTATTGCCAAACCGACTCTTTGGCTGCTGAATATGTTTTATTCCATCGTGCATAATTATGGTGTCGCAATTATTCTGGTTACTGTTCTTTTCAAGGGAGCTTTTTGGCCGATTTCGCAAAAGGGCATGAAATCGATGAAAAACATGCAGAAATTGCAGCCGAAGATGGTTAAGATCAAGGAAAAATACAAAAGTGATCCAACCAAGATGAATCAGGAGGTGATGAGCCTCTACAAGACATACAAAGTAAACCCTCTCGGTGGCTGTCTGCCGATGGTGCTGCAGATCCCAGTCTTTTTCGCCCTGTATAAAGTGCTCCTGCAGTGTATTGAACTGCGTCATGCGCCATTTATGTTGTGGATCACCGATCTGTCTGCTCCAGATCGCTTATTTATCGGCTTTGATCTGCCGTATCTGGGGGGGCTGCCAGTACTGACGCTGCTTATGGGAGCATCAATGTTCTTGCAGCAGAAGCTCTCACCCACTACTGCTGATCCTACCCAAGCTAAAATCATGATGTTTTTACCGGTGGTCTTTACCTTCATGTTTCTCAATTTTGCGTCCGGCCTGGTATTGTACTGGTTCATAAACAACTTGCTTTCCATTCTTCAGCAGGTTCTCATTAATCGTGACAGTAAGAAACCGGAAGCTCCTGTCGTGGCTACCTGAGAAAAGTGGAGAGACACACAGACCAGTGTAATCACTGGTTTTGTTGTTTGAGATATATTTGAAGAAGGTAATTAAATGTCTTTAGAAAAAAAAGATTTTTACGGAAGAGAAGTTGCGGCGGTAATCAAAGATGCTTGTGCAACTCTTGGAGTTGCCCAGGAAAGACTTGAGATTGAAATTATTGAGACGGGGAGTACAGGGATATTTGGTCTCATTCGTAAAAAGGCGCACATCCGTGTGCAGGTAAAGCCAGAAGTTGATGAGGTCGTTGCGGATGTCTTTTCAGTCGAAAACTTTCGTAATTTGGAAGCGGAAGCCGACAGTGCACCCGAACCGATCAAACCGGCACCGATAAAGTTGGAAAAAAAGAAACGGGAACCGAGGCCGGAACCGAAGCCGGAACCGGCCCAGGCAGTATCAGTTAAAGCACAACCGATAGTCGACATCGATGATGAAGGTGATAGAACCGCTCAAAACCAGGAAACCATCGATGATAGCGACAGTGATTTGCCGATTGCCAAAGACAATGATATTGTTGTCAGCCCGGAGAGTTTGGATATTGTCAAAAAAGAATTGCTGCAGCTCGTTGAATTGATGGGCTTCCCCTCTACTGTCGAAATAGAGATTGTTGGCCAGACGGTGGCATGTACACTTCGGGGTGAATTTGAAGACAATTTAACCGGAGTGGACGGGAAGGTTCTGGACAGCTTACAATACATTCTGCGCAAAATTATCAGTCGAAAAGTTACTGAACGACTTAGAATTTCCATTAATGTCGGCGATTTTCGAGAAAAAAGACTCGATGAACTCAAAGTGAGAGCGGTTGAACTGGCGACACAGGTCAAAGAAGACGGTAAAACGCAGGTACTTCCGGCTCTCAATCCTTCCGAGCGAAGGATGATTCATATGATTCTTCAGGAAGATAATGAGATACGTAGCCGCTCAGTTGGTGATGGGCTGTTTAAGAAAATTCTTATCTATAAACCCGGAAAAGGCAATAGACCTACTGGCCGAAAACGATCTCAGGCCAAGGGGAGACAAAGCAAATCCGGATCGAAAAAGGGCAGCGATTCCTGATTGCTGTCTCAGGTAATCTTGCATGAATAGTATCTGCCGAGAAGACACAATTGCCGCCATATCCACTCCACCGGGAGCGGGCGGCATTGGTATCATCCGTATCAGTGGCGGCGATGCCCTGCCACTGCTCAAAACAATTTTCCAACCAAAGGCTTTATCCTGTAGCTTTCGCAGCCATCGACTCTACTACGGACATATTCGGCAATCTGAACACGGGAAAATTCTCGATGAGGTTCTCGCCGTCTATATGGCCGCTCCACATACCTATACTCGCGAAGATGTCGTTGAAATTCACTGCCACGGCAGTTTTATTGTACTGCAGAGTGTCCTGGAGCTGATTCTTGCCACGGGTGCTGTTCTTGCTGCACCAGGCGAATTTACCAAGAGAGCTTTTCTCAATGGACGGATCGATCTTACCCAGGCCGAAGCAGTAATCGATGTGCTGTCGGCAAAAACCAGAAAAGGGGTCGATCTTGCTCAGGAGCAGCTCTCCGGTGCTTTGTATAAAAAGATAAATCCAATTCGCCAAAGTCTCGTCCGTATGCGTGCGGTCATAGAGGTTGCCATTGATTTTCCGGACGAGGAACTCGAGATAATTGATCACAGTGCTTTGCTTGTTCAACTGGAGCAGGAAGTAGCACAACCACTTAAGAACCTTCTGCAGAGTGCTGACCGGGGTAGATTGTACCGGGAAGGAATTTCTCTGGTCATTGCTGGTCTGCCCAATGTCGGCAAGTCCAGTCTCCTCAATACTATTTTACAGGAAGAGAGGGCCTTGGTGACTGCTATACCCGGAACAACCAGGGATTCCATTGAAGAGATAGTTGATATTCACGGGATGCCGGTCCGTATAATCGATACGGCTGGTATTCGTGATGATGCCGGGGAAGTTGAAGAACTTGGTATACAGCGGGCAAGAGATCTTATTAACAAAGCCGATTTGATCCTTTTCATGATTGACGGCTCTCGGGAGCTGACTGACGGTGACAGTACACTGTACGCTCAGGTGAAACATAAACCCCTCTTGCCGGTACTTAATAAGATCGATCTCTGCGACGACATCATTCCGGATCTTTCGCGACTCCAGGGAATTGGCCGATGCGTAAAAATTTCAGCCAGGGAACAAACCGGCATCGAACAATTGAAGCAGAACATATTCACCTTAGTCACTGCCGGAAGTGAGCAGTGGGAAGAAGGCGGTTGTGCTCCTAATGTGCGCCATAAACTGGCGCTTGGTAAGGCTGCAGAGGCCGCTGATCGGATTAAACTTTCTTGTCAAGCGGGTCTAACCAACGATCTTATAGCCATCGACCTCCAGGATTGCCTTGATTCTCTGGCGGAAATTGTCGGTGAGACTACCACCGAGGACATACTCGATGTGATTTTTACACAATTCTGCCTCGGTAAATAATCCGCAGCTGAGACAAGATCTACCACATTGTCTTCGGGACCAAGGTTCATCTCCCTGTCAGCCCTTTTGCCATTGCTTCAATAAAATCTCTGCATTCTCACGGTCGGCAAATTCTTTTTCACCTGCCAGCGCTTTTTCAAGATATTCGATAGCTTCCTTTTTCTCACCGTTCCCGTAAAGGGCTAAAGCCAAATGGTATAAGATGATAGGATCGCCAGGCCTCATTTGCAGAGCCTGCCTGAATTGAGGAATAGCCAGTGAATATGATTTGCGCTTATAATGCACCCAGCCCAGGGTATCGGAAATTTGTGGTTGGTCGGGAAGGGCTTGTTTAGCCTGCATTGCCAGCCGAAGGGCTTCGCCTAGATCTGAACCTTCCTCTAAGGCAAGCAGCCAGGCAAGGTTATTGGAGGCGGCAGGAAGATTTGGGTTGAGTTGCAGAACCCTGGCATATTTATCCTTCGCAAGATCCACTTTGCCCTGTGCTTCATAGGCGGTCGCCAAGCCCATGATTGCATCAATGGAATCAGGATGTTTTTTTAATAAATTTTCATATGTTGCTATGGCTTCATCTGTTTTACCAAGATGGCTTAAAAGGCGCGCGCTCAAAAGATAGCCCTGTGGATTGTCAGGAGCGATTTTCTGCACTTGCTGATAGGCTTGCAGGGCGTCCTGGTATTGCTTGTTCTTTGTCAAAAGGTCAGCAAGCAAAAGGTAGTGTCCTGCAGTATTGCTTTTGGCGATCTGTGCTTTAACGAAATTTATACCAGCGGGGAGATCCTTGTCGACAGTCAATGCGGTAAGAACCGACAGCGTCTCGGTGTTGTCAGGTGCAAGCAGCAGCAGGTCAGTAAAAATTTCTCGGGCTTTATCTTTGTCATTCTGCCCCAGATAGGCCATGCCAAGACTCGCTAGCAATTGAACATCGCCGGCAACCGCTTTTTTATCTAGTTTTTCTATAAATTCAATTGCTTTGTCATATTTTTTGGCCTGGATAAATGCTTTTGCCAGAATCCCTATTGCACTGTAATTATGATTATTTATGCCAAGGGCTGTCGTTGCCTCTTGTTCCGCTTTCGTGCTGTTGCCCTGGACAAGGTAGATTTGTGCGGCAAGAGCATGGTAGCGATCACTGGAGGTATCAATCTGCAGTGCTTGCTCGATGGATTTTAGGGCACCCGCCGTCTGGCCGAGTCGTATCTGAGAAAGGGCAGCATAATAAAATGGTTCGGACCAATTGGGATAGTCGGTTGTAAGCGGTGAGATAAGTTGCAGTGCCTCCTTGTTTTTGTCATCTTTGATCAAAAACCGAGCTTTAATAAGATTTGCGCCTCCATTGGTAGGATTTGTTTTCAAAACGCTCTGCATTATCGACTGGGCCTGGTCGAATTTTTGTGCGTCAAAGCTGAGTTCGGCGAGGGCCACTTGCAGCTGCAGATCTTTCGGAAAGTCGCTGAGCGCTGCTTTGAGTGCTTCTTCCGCTTTAGCCATTTGATGGTGCTTCGTGTAAAAATAGGCCAACATCAGCCTCGAAGAGATTGATTTTTTGTCTTTATTGACCATTTGGAGCATCTCGCCTTCTGCTCTGTCAAGTTCACCTTCTTTTTGATAGAGATTGGCCAGGATCATATGTAACTGAGGGTTATCCGGAAACTTGACTATCATGGTATCGAGAAGCTTTTGCATAGCCGCCTGGTTGTTTCTCTGCTCGTAGAATATTAGCATTGTCCGGAAGTTGGCGAAATTTTCGGGGTTGAGGTCGATTGCCTTCTGGAATGCCTTTTCGCTTTCCTCCCATCTGTTCTGGGCGGCGAGGATGCGTCCTTTCGTATTATAAAATTTGTCGTTATTTGGTTCCTGAGTTAAGGCCTTGTCAATGGTCTCTTCTGCTTTGGCGAAATTACCTTCAATCAACTCAAGATTGGCCAGAAGCGCCAAACCATCCAGATAGTTGGGATCGATACGCAGAACCTGATCGATAAATTTGCGGCTGTCCTCTTTTTTTTTGGAAATGAGATAAAACTCGGCAACCTTGATTCCCGCATCAAGGTTTTTCGGCTCAAGAGAAGCGGCACGCTGTAGTTCACCAAAGGCAGCTTTGGGGTTTCCCGCCTTGAGGTATAACAGCCCCAGTTGGTATCGGGCGTCAGCATACTTGGCGTCCATTTGAATGGCATTTTTCAGCTCGAGGATCGCTGCTTTGTTATCGTTGATTTTGATGTATTCGAGAGCTCTTAGATAATGTTTTTCTTTTTTTTCGGTGGGAGTGGAGCAGCCTGTAAGATTAACCAGGAAGAAAAGGCAGAAGATCAAAACAACAAAACGATTGACAGTCATGAGGGACCCTATCATAAAAATTGAATAAGAAAAATGATGAAAGAATACCGTGGACTATAAGTAAACTTTTTAATGCTGGCACTTTAAATAATAAGAGCGTTTTTTCCTATCTAAATTGTGAATGGACTAGAATATTTCTCTAGTGAAGTAAAAAAACAGTTGAAGATTATTCTGATCAGTGACAAACAAGTACAGATATGATTAACTACTAGCTAATAGATTGTTTAAAATATTTAATTCTTCATACTTAGAGGGGGGAGCATGTCCAGATCTTTACTATTTTTACTCTTCACCACAATCGTGATGGTGTCCAGTAGTGCAATGGCCGCCCAATCCACAAAGGATGTTCCTGTCACGAAGGAATTGATGGACCAGGCTCGACAACAAGTCATGGCACAAGCCGAAAAAACCGTAAAAGGTGCAACTGAATATGTGGTTGGTGCAGGTGACGTCCTCAGTGTTCAGGTCTATGGCGAGGGGGATATGTCGACGGAAGCACCAGCGGTCGCGAGAGGGACTGATTCTGGGGAAAGTCTTCGCAAAGGCGTCGGTGGAGTGGTTGTACGCATGGACGGGAAAATTTCTCTCAAACACATTGGCGACGTCGATGCCATTGGCTTTACTCTTACACAGCTTGCGGACTATCTGAAAATAATCTTTGCCACGGTATATGACGATCCGGTTGTCACTGTTGTTCTTGGGCAGAGCAACAGTCAACGGTACACTGTTATGGGTAAAGTGGCCCAGCCGGGGATATTTTACCTTGATTACCCGATTGATATTGTTCAAGTCATTGCTCGCTGCGGTGGGTTCAATGAATGGTCCAATTCCGAAATCACTGTAGTCAGAAAGGCACCCAACAGTGACCTTTTCAAAGGTAATACTTTGCAATTTGATTATGATGATTTTCTGGAAGGCAAAAAATTGGAAAAAAATATTTTACTTAAAGCCGGCGATATAATTATCGTCCACTAATCTCTCAGAGGAAACACAATTCAGATGTCTGACACAATACACTTGAAACCGATTGCTGCTCTGGCAGTTATGATTCTGATCATGGTCCCCTCTCATGTTTTCAGTCGAGACAATAGCGTACGAGGTGGAGTGAGCCTTGGCTTCGATTACGATGATCGCAATGGCGATAGCGACTACGACGATTATCAGCGTATCGTACTCTCGCCAATGATGCAATTTGAAAGTCTGAGCGAAAGAGACAGCTTCCTGTTGCGTGCCGCTCCTGGCCTCCGCTATGACCTGGTAAATTCCGACACTGACTGGGACGGTAGTATCAGGCTGGCGGCGGACCGGTTCATGGCCAAATCCTGGCAACTGGGAATTACCAATAATTACCTGAGATCAGACTCTCAGAGTGATGAGACGGGATATTCAACAGAGGCAGTGAATTCATCGCAGGAGGTTGATATTCCATCGACAGACCCGCAACTCTCCGATAACCGCGGCAGGACACGGTACTGGCGTAACACCCTGAATCTGTTTTCTAGTCATTTCTACAGGGAAGGCAGTTCCTTGCGCTTTAGTGTCGGGTATGATGTGTTGCGAAATGATGATTCAGGTTTCACAGGTGACGAGGATTATGATCGATATACAGTCGGGCTGAGAAATCAACACCGATATAATGCCAAGTGGCAGTCCACTGCGAATTTCGAATTTATTCGAGGTGACTTTACCCCCGCTGACTCAAGTGGCGTTTTGGGACAGGTGGCAGACACGGGGTCAAGTGATCTTAAAGAATACCGTTTACTGCTTGCTGTTGATAATAAATCGATTGCTCGCAATCCGTTGTCGCTCAGCTACAATTATATAGACACGTTATACGATGAAGATCTGGAGGATGACACCAGCATTCATCAGCTGCGGTTGACCTGGAGAAGGGATTTTTCATCTCGTTTGTATACAAATCTCGGTGGAGGTCCCTCCTATGTAAAGACCGAGGGACAGGATGATACCTGGGGTGGAAACGGAATCGCCGAGGTGAATTATGCTTTGGAACGCGGCTATGTGAATTTTCAGGTAGAGAAAAGTTACGATGTTGAGAACTTCTCCGGTTCTTCTGATAATGGTGTCGTTGATGCCTGGGATACCCGTTTTTCCGGAAGTTACCAGTTACAAAAATATCTCACTCTTTCCGGTTACCTCTCTTATATCTACGAGGACCGTGAACAACTTTTGGCATCTCAAGGGACACAGAATTATCACAACGATATCTATGGTGCCAATGCGGGATTGAGCTATGACTTCCTCCAGTTTTACAACGCACGTATCGCTTACACCTATACAAACCGGGATTCCGACTTAGTGGGAAATGATTACGACGACCATCGTATTCTCCTCACCTTGTCCTGGGAGAAGGAATTATTCCATTGGTAAAATGGTGTTCCTGTTCAGGCCTGAAGAATATGCTATGTATCAAGAGGATAAGGTCAAATCCGTAATCATGTGATGGGGCAGTGAAAATTGATAGAATTACCATCCTGCGAAAGTAAGAAAATTCTCCTCACTTTCGATGTGGAAGATTGGTTTCAAGTCGAAAATTTTAAGGAGTGTATACCGTTTTCCACCTGGTCTTCGCGAGATTTACGGGTGGAGAGAAATACCAATGTGTTGTTAGATCTCTTATCTGACGCTCCAACCCAGGTGCGGGCGACTTTTTTTATTCTGGGCTGGATTGCAGAGCGTTGCCCCGGCCTGGTAAGAGAAATTCATCAAAGAGGCCACGAAATTGCATCTCATGGTGTGGACCACCATCTTTGCTACAAGCAGCCTCCTGAAGATTGTCTTTGGGATTTGATCAAAAGCAAAGAGCTTCTCGAGGATATTATCGGACACAAGGTTTCAGGCTATCGAGCACCAAGTTTTTCCATTACAGATACGGTTGTCAACCTTGTGCGCGAAGCGGGATATCTTTATGATTCAAGTTACAACTCCTATGACGGCCATGCGCGTTATGGGGTGTTAAATGCACTTAAAAAGGAAAAACGTGATCTTCCCCTCTACACATTGTCTCCTTCATTCTATGAGATTCCAGTGAGTAATTTGCGTATCGGCAATAAGGTCATCCCTTGGGGAGGAGGAGGGTACTTCCGATTGTTGCCATCCTTTCTTCACAGAGCTGGAGTAAAACATATCCTGCAGCAGACAGGTTGCTATACCTTTTATATGCACCCTTGGGAAATTGATCCGCTGCAACCGCGGGTACGTGATGCAAAATTTCTCTTTCGTTGTCGACATTATGTGAACTTGAGCAGGGCAAAAAATAAGTTAAAAAAATTTATTGCCACAAATGTCGAACATTCTTTTCTCAACTGTGAAGAATTCATCAAAAAAGCGACCTTCGACAATGCTCCTTAAAAGTGCCGGCATTAAAAGCTATTTTGATATGAAGGTGTATCAATTTATTGCTCTGTTGCTCAGTTTTATATTGGTTTACTATCCTGTATGGAAGGAGCTCGTTTACGCATGGTACAGCTCGGATGACTATTCTCATGGTTTTTTCATTGTTCCGCTCGTCATTTATGCCCTTTGGCAAAAGCGGGTGGAGTTAAGCAGGTTGCCAGCACAACCTTCTGTTTATGGCCTTGTTCTGATTATTTTTTCACTCACTTTATATGTTTTTTCATTTTATGCGGAGATAAAGACGATTGCCTCCCTGGCGATGGTTTTTACCATATTTGGGGTCGTTCTTTATTTCTATGGAACGGCGATTTTTCGGGAAATAAGTTTTATTCTGCTCTTTTTACTCTTCTTGATTCCTGTGCCAGCCCAGATATATTCAGCAATGACTATACCGTTGCAGCTTATTGTTTCAAAAGTGAGCGTTTGGCTTGTTATGATGTTCGGTCTGCCTGTCTTTAGAGAAGGAAATCTGATTCATCTGCCGGACCGTACTATGGAGGTAGTTCAGGCCTGCAGTGGTCTGCGGTCGTTGATGTCTCTGCTGATGCTGAGTATGGTCGTGTCGTATTTTACTTTACGTTCAAATTGGCTTAGAATTATTCTTGTCATATCTGGAGTTCCCGCAGCAATTATCGTTAATATTTTTAGAGTAGTCATTATCATTGTATCTTTTCACTATTTTGATTTCGACTTAACCGGAGGAATTATCCATACAATATTTGGAGTAGCTGTTTTTATCCTCGCTATCGTCTTAGTGTTTTTGATCAAAGGGGTACTTTCATTTTGGGACAAATCGGCATTAAAAAAATTACCACAGTAGTTGTTCTTTTTTTGTTGACCACCTTCTTTGTTTATGGAAAACCCGAACCGAAACGTTCGATAAAAAGTAGGTCCCTGGTCGAAGCCTTGGTAGAAATTGATGGTTGGAAGGCAGGGCGCAACTTTCCTTTGGACAAAGGCGTTGTTGAGAGTCTTGCTCTGGACGACTACCTGAACAGGGTATATAGCAAAGGGAGTGACTCAGTATCGTTATATATCGGTTACTACCTGACATCGGGAAAAGTAGGAGCTGCGCATGACCCACTCGTCTGCTTTCCCGGTCAAGGCTGGGGGGTCTCGGATCGAAATCGCGGTATAATCAATATTAATGAGGCGGCACATGTAGCCGTATCCTATTCTGTTATGAAGGTCAGCAGAGGGCAGGAGGATAATCAGATAATCTTGTATTGGTTTCAGGCGTATCAGGCTGCTAATGCAAACACATTATTACAGAAAATAACGACAATGATGCAAAAATTTACCGATGCAAAGGAAGATAATGCCTTTGTTCGGCTTACCTGCTCACTTGATGATAAATCTGAATCTGAATGCATTGAAACAATGCAGGACTTCACACGAGCATTTTATCCAGCTTTTCTTGAGTACATCCGAAATTAAAAAAATCTATTTATGCAAAACGTGAGGCTCTCAATTTGAGCAGCCTTTCTTGGTAACAGCAAGACCCTGGTATGGTCTTTTGCTTCTGAAGGGTATGGCATTATTCAGGCAAAAGCTGACAAAAACAACTCAATTACAATGGTATACATGTGCTAGGTTACAAAATAATATTTATAATCAGTATGGTAGCAATTTTTTATGTCTACGTCGGATATCCTTTCAGCGCATGGCTTTTGGCTCACCTCTTGCGCAGAACGGTCAAAAAAGACGCATATGAGCCAGCTGTTAGCATCATTATTTCCGCTTTCAACGAGGAAGATCATATTGCCCAGACTATCACTAATAAATTGCAACTTGACTATCCTAAAGATAAACTTGAGATAATAGTCATATCCGATGAATCAACCGATCGGACCAATGAGATAATCCAAGGCTTCAAAAAGAACAACGTAAAATATTTTCTGCAAAAACCAAGGGCAGGAAAAACATCGGCAATCAATATGGCAGTTTCCCAGGCTAATGGCGAAATATTATTGTTTTCCGATGCAAATTCAATGTACGCATTTGATGCGGTGCGCCATATTGTGGTAAACTTCCATGATCCACAGGTGGGGTATGTGACCGGAAAAATGGTGTACACTAATCCTGATGGCACTCCTTGTGGTGATGGGTGTTCCGCGTATATGAAATACGAGAATATTTTAAGAGACCTGGAAACGCAAATTGGTTCCGTAGTTGGTGTTGATGGCGGCATTGATGCCATGCGAAAAAATATTTACAGTAGTTTAAATGCTGATCAGTTACCAGATTTTGTCCAGCCACTGAAGGTCAAGGAGCAGGGATATAGGGTCGTGTACGAACCTGAGGCAATTTTGCAAGAGTCTGCACTTACAGCATCTGATGACGAATATCGTATGCGTGTGCGCGTTGCCTTACGGGCTTTGTGGGCCTTAAAGGATATGCGCCAGCTTCTGTGGGGGAAAGCGGGATTTTTATTCGCCTGGCAGCTCTGGTCCCATAAGCTGCTTCGTTACATGAGTTTTGTGTTTTTAGTGGGAGCGTGTGTCTCGAATTTCGCCCTCTGGTCAGAATCTTTTTTCTATAAATCAGTTCTCGTTGCTCAGGCAGCTTGTTACGCTGGAGCGCTTATTTCCGTTTTACTGGAAAGAAAGAACCATAAAGTTTGGTTTTTATATCTACTTCATTATTTTGTTCTGTTGAATATTGCTTCAGGACATGCGTTTATTAAATTTATTTTAGGAAGAAAGCAGGTAGTGTGGGTACCCCGAAAAGGCTGATCGCGAGAGCATTACTCTCACTCAGGAAGAGGTTGAAAGGTTGCATGCTAAGCATGCAATGGCATATTTCTTGCTTCCGGAAGTGAGGTGGTTGATGCAGAAGATCTTTTTCGGTTATTCGTTCGCCAGCTCGACTATATTATCGAATATCTATATTTTTTCGCAAGGTTAACAGGAGGTCTCGTGTGAAAGTTGTTATTTTAGCCGGCGGGTTTGGAACGCGTATAAGTGAGGAGAGTCAAATTAGACCCAAGCCTCTCGTCGAAATTGGTGATATGCCTATTCTTTGGCATATTATGAAAATATATTCATCATATGGCCTCAATGAGTTTGTTGTTTGCTGTGGCTATAAAGGGTACTTGATTAAAGAATATTTCTCCAATTACTACCTGCGAAAGTCTAATGTCACGTTTGATTTAAAAAACAATCAAATGAGAATGCATAATTGCGATGCAGAGCCTTGGCAAGTAACATTGGTAGATACCGGACAAGATGTGATGACCGGGGGCAGATTGAAGCGTATAAAAGACTATCTCGACGATGAACCTTTTTGTCTTACCTATGGTGATGGTGTCAGTAATATTAATATTTCAGAGCTGATAGCATTTCATAAAAAACAAAAAAATGTATTGGCGACATTAACCGCGGTTCAACCTCCCGGACGATTTGGCGCACTTGTTTTACACGAGGAACAAGATATTATTACCAACTTTCAGGAGAAAATTCAGGGAGATGGGGCGTGGATCAATGGTGGTTTTTTTGTGCTGGAGCCGGAAGTGATTGACTATATTGAAGGTGATGCGACCAGTTGGGAAAAAGAGCCGTTAGTCAATCTTGCACGTGAAAAAAAACTGGCAGCATTTCGACATAATGGCTTCTGGCAACCGATGGATACCTTAAGAGACAAGATGTATCTGGAAAAACTATGGGCGTCTAATCAAGCCCCGTGGAAAGTGTGGGGTTGAAGAAAAAGGATAGACATGCCTCAATGAAAATAAAGTCCAGCGACGATTTTACCGAAATTCTCACACGTAGTTTGTGTGATTCACGACCGGAATCTCCCGTAGATGGTGCATATCTTTATTGTCAGACTCAGAGTAATCAACAATCTCTTTTTCAAACAGCCCGTTTTCTTATTGAGAACCTTAACAGCCAAAAAAGAATGGCGTTGCAATCGGCCATCTTTTTATCAGGGTAAAAAAATCTTGCAGTGACCTGCCGTCTGGGCAGTGTTGCTATGGAAATGCTTAAAAAAACGTATTTTACAATATTTTCAAATATAAGGACATAAGAGATGAACAATGCACAGGACGTTATCGAGACAGATCTGGAGTATATTCGAACACAACTGCATGAAGAGTTCTCGGTGATGTCGGGTAAACGACTGCTTATTACCGGTGGTGCTGGCTTTCTTGGATATTATCTTACCCAATCGGTTTTGCAATGGAACCTTAAAAATGCGGACAAACAGCCTATCTCCTTGGTTGTGTACGATAATTTTATGCGTGGTGTTCCAAAATGGCTTGAAAACCTGATCGAAAACACGCTGATCACCGTTAAGAAATATGATGTTATTGATCCGCTGCCTGATGATATGGGAGATTTTCAATATATTATTCACGCCGCCACCATTGCTTCTCCCATTTACTATCGCCTGCATCCTATTGAAACAATGGATGCAAATATGTACGGCCTCCGCCATTTGCTCGATTACTGCATACAGCAGAAAAAAGAGCAAAAACCGGTAGAAGCGTTTCTTTTTTATTCAACCAGTGAGATTTATGGTGATCCTACGCCAGAAAATATCCCAACGCCCGAAACCTATCGGGGGAATGTTTCATGCACTGGACCAAGAGCCTGTTATGACGAATCAAAACGGTTTGGAGAAACGATGGCTGTTAATTTCGCCCGACAATATGATCTGCCTATACGCCTGGTAAGGCCGTTTAATAATTATGGGCCGGGGCTGAAGATCACCGATAAAAGGGCGCTGCCTGATTTTGCGGGAAATGTCCTTGCCGGAGAAGATATTGTTGTGCTTTCCGATGGATCTCCGACGAGAACATTCTGTTATGCTGCGGATGCTGTTATCGGCTACTTTAAGGCTCTTGTGCACGGGAAAAATGGCGAATCGTATAACATTGGTATTGATAAACCGGAAATATCAATCCGTCAACTGGCTGAACTTGTGATTAAAACAGCTCAGGATCTGTTTGATTATAAAGGAAAACTCATTTTTAAGGTGAGTGAAGATAAAGAATACCTCACCGACAATCCGTACCGGCGATGCCCTATTATAGATAAAGCTCGTCAGCAGTTGGGGTATAATCCTTCTATTCAGATTGAAGAAGGATTGAAACGAAGCCTTTTATGGTATGCCGACAATAAAGAAGAAGAGGAAGAAAAATGAAAATTTCTGTTGTTGGAACCGGCTATGTAGGCCTCGTTTCCGGAGTGTGTCTGGCAGCAAAAGGCCACGAAGTTATCTGCGTTGACAATAGCCAGGAAAAGATAGAACAAATAAACCGTGGAATCAGTCCAATATTTGAAGAAGGTTTAGAGCAATTGCTTACCGACAATATCGGTCGAGGTCTGCAGGCAACAAATGACCTGGAGAGTGCTATTGCGCAGACAGAAGTTACTTTGATAGCAGTTGGCACCCCCTTTGACGGTGAGCAAATTGATCTTCAATACATTCGGCAGGTAGCACAGGATATTGGCAAAGCACTGAAAAATAAAAAAGAATACCATGTCGTTGTGGTCAAGAGTACCGTTGTCCCCGGTACAACAGATGATGTCGTCCTGCCTATTATTACGAAATATTCAGGCCGCATTGCTGGGAAAGATTTTGGCGTTGGCATGAACCCTGAGTTCTTGCGTGAAGGCTCGGCGATCAACGATTTTATGCATCCGGATCGTATCATATTAGGTGGTATTGACAACAGAACTCGGGAGACCTTAGGGCGTGTATATGAGCGCTTCTCCAACATTGACACTTTGAAGGTGAACAATAAAACTGCGGAAATGATCAAATACACCTCCAACGCACTTCTGGCGACGCTTATATCCTTTTCCAACGAAATCGGAAATCTATGCGCAAGTCTCGGCAATATAGATGCTCTTGACGTTATGCGTGGGGTGCATCTGGACAAGAGGATTTCGCCTATATTAGAAGAAGGTCGACGTGTAACGCCGGGCATAACAACATATCTGGAAGCAGGTTGTGGCTTTGGCGGCAGCTGTTTTCCAAAAGATGTTAAAGCGCTCATTGCCCATGGGGAAAAAGCAGGACAGCCGATGAGCTTATTAAAAAATGTTATTGCCGTAAATAAACTACAACCTGATCGGATATTGCAGTATCTCAACAGGCATTTTCCTGATCTTCGGGATGTGCACGTTGCCGTTCTGGGTCTTGCCTTTAAACCGGGCACGGACGACATGCGTGAATCTCCCGCCATACCTATTGTTGAGAAGCTTTTTGCCGCCGGTGCGCGGGTTACCGCTTATGATCCTGTAGCGCAGCAGGAGGCTAAAAAAATATTTAATTCTCAAGCAATTAGTTATTGCGATTCTGTTGAAGATACGGTGAAAAACGCCCAGGCGATCCTGTTATTGACCAGGTGGGACGAATTCAAGAAGCTTCCGGAAGTGCTGGAAAAATTGCAGGCATCACCCGTTATTGTTGATGGTCGTCGTATGCTCTCTCCTGGTTGCGTAACCAATTATGAAGGAATAGGACGGTAATTTTTGATTATGAATATTCAAAAAACAGCAGTTGATGGTGCCTGTGTGCTGGAATTTAAAGCCTTCGCGGATGCGAGAGGTTTCTTTACCAGGGCTTTTTGTGCCAAGGAATTTGCCGAAGCCGGATTGCCTGTGAACATGGTTCAGGCTAACCTTGCCGGCAGTGTTGAAAAAGGAACACTAAGAGGTTTGCATTATCAGGTTGCGCCCCACGAAGAGGCAAAAGTGCTGCGTTGCATAAAGGGTGCAGTGTTTGATGTGGTGGTTGATATCCGCCCGGAATCGTCAAGTTATGGTGCCTGGTGCGGCGCTGAACTGACTGCCGCAAATCGGCGCATGATGTTTGTTCCCTCTGGATGTGCCCATGGTTACCTGACACTGGAACCTGACAGCGAGGTCTATTATCTCGTTTCTGGATTTTACGAAGCCACAGCAGAGAAAGGAATTCGTTGGAATGATCCGGCTTTTAATATTCAATGGCCAATAGCGGAGAATCTCGTTATTTCCGATAAGGACCAAGCGTGGCCAGACTTTCTACTCTAATCTGAACTTAGAATCAACACAATCATATCGGAGAATAATATGATCATCGTAGATACCGCTTTAAAAAAGAGACAACAGGCGGGTAAGCCAATTAAAGTTGGTGTAATTGGTGCCGGTTACATGGGGAGAGGTCTGGTTTTACAAATTATTTCGGCTATTCCTGGAATGGATGTTGCCGCTGTATCAAACCGGACGATAGCAAAAGCTGCGACAGCATACCGACAGGCTGAGGTTGATGATATCCTTACCGTGTCTACCGTCGGGCAGCTGGAGGACGCCATCCGTAAAGGCAAAGCGGCTATCACCGACGACCCCATGTTAGTTTGCCGGGCAGAAGGGATTGATGCTATAGTCGAAGCAACCGGAGAGGTTGAATTTGGCGCCCAAGTTGTGCTTGAGGCAATAAAACACGGCAAGCATGTTATTTTGATGAATGCGGAACTCGATGCTGTGGTGGGGCCGATACTCAAAAGGTATGCCGACAAAGCGGGAGTCGTCATTACCAATGTGGACGGCGATCAGCCGGGTGTTGTCATGAATTTGTTGCGCTGGGTGGAAACAATTGGTTATCGTCCTGTTCTTGCTGGCAATATCAAGGGATTACAGGATCACTATCGTACCCCCGAGACCCAGAAAGGCTTTGCTGATAATGTGAAGCAGGATGTGAAGATGATTACATCTTTTGCCGATGGAACCAAGATTTCCATGGAAATGGCTGTTGTGGCCAATGCAACCGGTTTTCGTACCGCTGTCCGGGGGATGCACGGGCCGAGATGCAAGCACGTGACAGAGGCTGTTAATCTGTTCCCAATGGATGAGATGATGAATGGCGGCATTATCGATTACATTCTCGGCGCCGAACCTGGTCCTGGTGTCTTTGTGTTAGGATATAATGATAATCCCATTAAACAACAGTACGCCCAATACTTGAAGATGGGCGACGGACCGTTGTATGTTTTTTATACCCCCTATCATCTTCCGCATCTCGAATCACCAATAACAGTGGCTCGAGCTGTGCTGTTTCATGATGCGGCAACCGCTCCTCTGGCAGGACCGGTGGTTGATGTCATTACCGTGGCAAAAAGAAACCTCAAAGCCGGTGAGATCCTGGATGGTATTGGCGGTTTTCATTGTTACGGGATGACGGAAAATTATGATATGAGCTCTAGTAATGGCTTTCTGCCCATGAGTCTCTCTCAGGGATGTCGGCTCAAGCGTGATATTGAAAAAGATACCGTTCTTTACTACAATGATGTTGATGTGCCGGACGGGCGCCTTGTCGATCAATTACGCCATGAACAAAAGGTATTTTTTCAATCGTAAGAAGAATGCTCTTTTAAAAACTCGTAAAAACTCAGTTTCAGGATGGCTCAGTAAAAAGAATTTTTACGACGCCATCTTTTACGCAAAGGACTAATTATCGCATGACCACCAAAACTGTTGACACAGAGAAAAATCTGCATGCTGCCCCTACATATAAATTACAACCGACCAAAGGCTGGGTGAAACTCAATTTTAATGAAATGTGGGATTATCGTGAGCTGTTATATTTTCTCACATGGAAAGAAGTAAAAGTTCGGTATCAACAAACAATTATGGGGCTTGCCTGGGCAATTATGCAGCCTGCTTTTTCCATGATTGTTTTCACCATTTTTTTCGGCAGACTTGCCAAAATGCCATCTGATGGAATCCCTTATCCGCTGTTCAGTTATACGGCATTGTTGCCATGGACATTATTCACAAGTGGCGTAACAAAATCGGCAAACAGCCTTGTCGGGGAATCAAGCCTGCTCAAAAAAGTATACCTGCCGCGACTGTTCCTCCCTCTTGCAAAAAATGTAGCGTGTCTTGTTGACTTTTTCCTGGCGTTTATAATTCTTGTCGGGCTGTTTATTTATTATGACGTGTCTTTGACGCTGAATATAATCTGGTTGCCGTTATTTATCGTCCTGGCGTTTATTACCTCGTGGGGGGTGGGGCTTCTGCTCTCTGCATTAAATGCCCAGTTCCGCGATGTCCAGTATATTGTGCCATTTTTCATTCAGATGTGGCTTTTTATAACGCCGGTTGTCTATCCAACCAGTATGTTGCCGGATGCATATAAATTAGTTTACTCTCTTAACCCAATGGTTGGTGTGGTGGATGGCTTTCGCTGGGCTCTGCTTGGTGTCGGCGAAGGACCAGGTCTGACTATGTTCACCTCTTTCACTGTCACAGGCATTATCTTTGTTGTTGGTCTTTATTATTTTAATGTGATGGAAAAAACATTTGCAGACGTGGTGTAAAGGATATCATGAACAATTATGCAATCAGTTTAGCTGGTATATCAAAAAAATATAATATTGGCGCTAAGCGCACTAAAGACGGAAGTCTAAAAGACAGTCTTGCGCGGATGCTCATATCGCCGTTTAAAAAAATAGGGGGGGTCCTGAGAGGAGAAGCCTCCGCAGCGAGTGCGCTGGACAAAGTATTCTGGGCATTAAAAGATGTAAGTTTTGATATAAGCCCAGGCGAAACCGTAGGCTTGATCGGTTATAATGGAGCCGGGAAAAGTACTCTTTTGAAGGTGCTTTCAAGGATTACGCAACCCAGCTCCGGGTACGGTGAAATAAATGGCCGGGTAGGTTCATTGCTTGAAGTTGGTACCGGTTTTCACCCTGAACTGACGGGCAGGGATAATGTCTTTCTGAACGGTTCGATCCTGGGTATGTCCAATAGTAGAATTAAATCCAAGTTCGATGAGATTATTGATTTTTCCGGTATTGAAGAATTTATCGATACGCCTGTTAAGCATTATTCCAGTGGCATGTATGTTCGTTTGGCATTTGCTGTGGCAGCAAACCTGGACCCTGAGATTTTGCTCGTTGATGAAGTATTGGCAGTTGGTGATTCACGTTTCCAGAAGAAATGTTTGTCGAAAATGAACAGCATTGGAGATGAGGGCAGAACTATAGTATTTGTTTCGCATAACATGAGCGCTATTACTCGACTGTGTAAGAGAGCTATCCTGTTGAAAGATGGTCAAGTCGTAAACGATGGGCCATCTGCAGATGTCGTTGCCAATTATATGACAACAGGCATTTCCCAGGTAGGGTGTCGAGATTGGTATAATGATTCTGAGAAATATGGCGACGAGTTTGTGCAATTACTTGCCATCAGGGTGCGCGATTCGGCTGGGACTACCCTGGACACCGCAGATATAAGGCGTCCGGTAATAATAGAAATGGAATATCAAGTGCTGAAAGATGGCTATAACTTCTTGCCTCACTTGCATTTATTTAATGAATCAGGGGTTAATATAATGACCCTCATTGACCTCGATAAGGAATGGCAAGGTAAAATCCGTCCAAAAGGAACGTACCGTACCGCTGTGACTATTCCAGGTAACTTTTTTTCAGAATGTACCGTGTTCGTTCATGCCAACATGATTTCTCTCGATCCGCCAGTCAGTCATTTCGCAGCCTCTGATGTTATCGCGTTTCAGGTGTATGATTCCTTGTCAGGCGACTCGGCGAGGGGTGTCTATGTTGGCCCCATAAATAGTATTGTGCGGCCTGCTTTTGAATGGAACACTGAATATAACAAAACAGCAGCAATCTGAACAATTAAGTTGATGTGTACTGAGAGGTAGAAAATCGCCTGGGAAACGGTTTTCTCCGCAGAAAATTTTCAGTGAGAAAAAATTTGGGAAATGAAAAAACAAATTAAGAGTCTGCTGAATATGTTCGGAATTGATGTCCGCAGGGTGGAGACGAAGCCTGAGCAAGCTGTTGTGTCGCTCAAAACCACCTTGCCGTCTAGAGGGAATGTACTCCTGGCCTACATCTTGGATCCATTTCTTCTTGCTAAGGGAGAAGAAATAAACCTTGGTCATACCCACCATTTTGAATCGACCTTGTTGGCTCAATCCTACCTCGATCTGGGGTATGATGTTGATGTTATTAGTTACCTCAATAGAGATTTTGTTCCCAAAAAAGATTATGCTATTTACATAAATGCAAGAGAGCATTTTGTTTATGTTTCGCAACGCTTAAACAAGGATTGTATCAAGATTGTTCACCTGGATACTGCTCATTTTCTCTTCAATAATTTTGCAGCGTACAAACGTTTACTCGATCTCCAGAGTCGTCGGGGTGCGACGGTGGAAATGCGGGTGATTCTTGCCGCGAACTGGGCAATTGAAAACTGTGACTACGCAACTCTTCTGGGTAATAGCTTTACTCTTTCCACATATGGTTATTGGCCAAAACAGATCTTTCCACTGCCTATCCCGACTCCCTATCTGCCCAATGCTCCAACTGATAAAAACTACGATGCCTGCAGAAAAAAATTTTTGTGGTTTGGGAGTCGTGGGATGGTTCATAAAGGACTTGATCTCGCGCTTGAGGCCTTTGCTAAATTGCCGGAATTCAATCTGACTGTATGTGGGCCAGTTGCGCTTGAACCTCGCTTTACCAAAACCTACCATAAAGAATTGTACCAGACGCCTAATATAACAACTGTGGGCTGGGTTGATGTAACCAGCAGTCAATTTAGTAATATAACCGATAATTGTATTGGGCTGCTCTATCCTTCTTGTGCAGAGGGGCAGGCTGGAGCGGTAATTACCTGCATGCAGGCAGGTTTGATCCCCGTTGTAAGCTATGAATCAGGTGTTGATGTCAACGACTATGGGATTATCTTGAAAGACTGTTCTGTAGAACAAATTATTCAAGCTGTTACAGAACTTTCAAGACAGACGGAGTCAGAGCTGCGAGAGATGTCTGAAAAATGTGTAGCATATTGCCGGGCCAACCACGTAGGAGAGCATTATTTGCAGGAAAACAAAAAAATAATCAACAAGATACTTGCAATGGAAGCTGCAAAGTAGACAGGTCATTTTAAAATTGAAGAATTTCCGCTTTTAAGGAATGGCTTCCGCTAATCTGAACACCCGTTCGGTTTTCCAAATTAAAACGAGTGCACCTACAGAATCCATAAAAGAAAAAGTATTTGTATACTGCAGACTTGTAGCTTATCAGGCGCTTATGCAGATAAGATAGGTATGTGGATTAATTTTTGCATTAGCTGAGGAGTGGTAGAAATTATTTGGTTTAATTAATAACATACATCTTTAGCGTGGTAGCCATGAAATATATACATATGTTCAGCCTATCACTGCACGTCTTGCTGACAGTGAGCATTATTGGTTCTTCTCCCAATAATGCTTTGGCCGCGACTCTCCTGCAAACGGACTCGAAATTACAGGCAGTGGCCGTCGTTCAATTTGAACGCCTGGCAGCCATCAAAAAAATATTTAATAAAATATTTGCCGGTTATACAGAAGTGGATTTTGTTGATACTTCTCCAACAGATACAACTCCAACAGATACAACTCCCCCTGATACATCTTCCCCTGATAATCTTGTGCCGGAAAGTACCATCGACAGTCCTTCTGGCGATATCACAATTGTTCGGGGCGAGAGCATTAATTGCACTGGCACGGGAAGAGACCCGGACAATAACAGTCCTTTAACGTATCGGTGGAATTTTGGCGATCCGACGATCGCGAATACTTTTTTTGAAGACCCAGGCCTGGTTACGTTTAACAATAGTGGGACCTATGTCATCACTTTTACTGTCACAGATGCTCTGGGAAAAAGTGATGCTACACCGGCAAAGCGAATCATAACCGTCAGGGACGCTACAGAGACTAACGATACCGTTACTACTTTAATTCCACAAAATAATTGGAGTCTGCTCTTTGTCGACAGCCAGGAACTGGTCGCCGAGGACGGTGCGGCAACCAATGTTTTTGATGGTGATACTCAAACGTTCTGGCATACGAAATATCTGGGCGGTGCACCTTATCCGCCGCACGAAATTCAGATAAATCTTGGGACTCTTTATGATATTAGCGGATTGCGTTGTCTGCCCCGACAAGATGGGGGACTTACCGGAAGAATAAATCGTTATGAGGTGTATATCAGTACCAATGGCACGAATTGGGGCAGCCCTGTCGCGCAGGGAGCTTTTGTCAATTCGCCTTTCGAACAGGAAATACGTTTTCCTGTTGCTACGGGCAAGTATATTCGCCTGGTTGCTTCCAGTGAAGTGAACGATCTGCCATATACAACGGTTGCTGAGTTAAATGTTCTTGGAGGGGTCTTTTCAGGGAACTTTGCGCCGGAAAGTACCATTAATACCCCTGTTGCTAATGTAACAATAGGTGTTGGCGGCAGTGTTAATTTTACTGGAACGGGCAGTGATTTTGATGCTCATCAGCCTTTGACCTACCTGTGGAATTTCGGCGATCCACTTGTTCCGTCTGTTGCGGTTGAAGATCCCGGCCTGATTCAATTCAGCCGGGCAGGTACGTATGTTGTCAGTTTTACCGCCGTTGACGCACTCGGCCGAGCTGATACAACGCCTGCTACCCGAGTTGTCAATGTTGAGGCAAACAGTGCGGATAATGTAGTTCCGCAAGCCAACATGAGCCTGCAATTTGTGGACAGTGAGGAATTGGTCGGCGAGAACGGTGCGGCAACGAATGCCTTTGACGGGGATGTGACGACTACTTGGCAAACGGAGTCGAGCGCTTCAGATCCTCCGCCACCCCATGAGATACAACTTAATCTTGGCTCAGCATATGAGATTTACGAACTGGATTATCTTCCCGGACAGACAGGAACAAACGGCACCATTATCAAATATGAGGTGTATGTAAGTCGTGATGGCATGGATTGGGGTGCACCGGTAGGGACAGGAACACTTGCCGCGGACAGTACGCAAAAACGCATTGTATTGACCCCGAAACTTGGACAATTCATAGCGTTGGTGGCTCTTCGGTCAATAAATGATCAACCATCGACGTCAGTAGCGGAAATTAATGTCAAGGGGCGCTGCACTACACCCTATGTAAAGATTTTGGAACCGGCGGACTCTGCGCTGTTGCCGTCTGCTGATGTGACAATTACACCAAGTGTCTGTTTGAACACTACTCAGTACAGCGGATGGGGTGTGAAGTTTACTCTTGATGGAATTCTTCCTTTTATTGATCGTACTGCACCGTATTCGGCACTCTATCAAAATGTGGCGAAGACAGAGCATACGATTGAAGCAATCGTTGTAGATACCAATGGCGTGGGGATTTCAGGCCCATTGACCCAGGATCAGGTGACTCATGTCGGGGTTGGTGACTACTATGTTGCCATTGGCGACAGCATTACGGCAGGATCATTAGACGATATTTCATATGACAATATTTCCCTGGATGGACGTAATATCGAGGGAGGGTATACGCCCATCTTGAATAATTTACTCACAGCCGCAAAAGGGTATCCGCATACAGTGGTAATGGAAGCTATTCCCGGATTTACCTCTGCTGAAGGGCTGGTGCGGTTGCCGGCAGTATTGTCC